>Ga0183099_1000673_pt1 | contig 22956 bp, 32 predicted proteins | sample Biomet1_FD_127788 | JGI IMG/M metagenome (GOLD analysis project Ga0183099, IMG submission 127788) | Microbial communities from bioreactor (seeded with anoxic lake sediment) at LBNL, California, USA - Biofuel metagenome 1 | ecosystem: Engineered > Bioreactor > Anaerobic > Unclassified ...
TAGCCTCATATCTTCAAAGTTTTTCTTGAAAATTTCATTATCAGGATATTGCAAATAGTCCGCTGTAATATTTGCTTGCTTCCATTCCTAGATACTTTTTCTGCCTGAATAGTTAAAATATCCTTTTCAATACATTCACATCTCTTATTAAGTGCATCTATCTTTGTGCTTTGAGAATCCTCTTCTTGCTCCTTCTTTTGAATAAACTTTAATATAAGAGGTTCAAAGAGCTTGAAAGCTCCAAAACCTCCTAAAAGCCATGATGCTACTTCTTTTTCCATGCATTCTCCTCTCTAGTTATCTAACATCATTACTTCATAATCTGCATTTGCTCTAATCTGATTTATATATAGCCTCATATCTTCAAAGTTTTTCTTGAAAATTTCATTATCAGGATATTGCAAATAGTCCGCTGTAATATTTGCTTGCTTCCATTCTGGGTATAAAATTGATATCTCATAGTAAGCCTTTGAGTTTATTTCATTTATCTTTGCTTGCCTTTTTGATTCATCAAATAACCACTCACAACTATCAAAATTCCAAGAATAAAATTCTCCTGGAGAAGTTACTAACTGAAGAACATTATTTACGATTCTTTCTCCTTCTCCTAAAGGCACTATTCCCTCAATTTTCTTTTCTTCAGTAGTAAGAATCTTTTCATATTCCCACTCAAGGCCATTGAATTTTGAAAAATAATCATTTTTTAAAATTGGTTCTTTATCAGTTGCTCCAGCTGGAATAAGCCAGTTCCCTGTCATAGGGCATTTATCCCCTTCATTTAGTTCTATTTTTCTTATAAAATATCCGTTTTTGTCATATGTAGAAACTACCATTTTCTACCCCCCTTAATATTTAATAATTGCCAATTTGGCGATATTTTTCATTCTTGTTTCTGTTCCACCAGTAGCATTTACTGTAATTGTATGGGCGTGGTCTCCAGCTGAATTAGTAGAGAATGTATGAGCATGGTCTCCAGCTGAACCAGTAGAAGGATTATATACTATATGAGATCCTCCACCATCTCCAGAGGTATTAGCTCTAGTTCCTGATCTATCTCCAATTTGTGGTGCTGGATGAGTATGAGCTCCTGTTGTTGAAGTTGTTCCTGAGTGAGCATGAGCTCCAGCAGAGGCTGAAGTAGCTAAATGAGAATGAGATTTTGTGTCGTCTGCTTGAGAGCTCCCAATTGCTCTTCCCGAGTCAATTCCTCTTCCATCATCCCAAGCTCTATCTCCATATCCTCTATCGTCAGGAATTCTAAATGTATTAATTCCATCTCCAGTTGAAAAACTACCCCATGCTCCTGCTTGCCAAGTAGATTCATCTACTATATTTCCAGTTGCTTGTGCATATGCCCAAAGGTTGGCATAAGTAGTTCTTGAAAGAAGAACTCCATTTTTTTTAATGAATCCTGATAAAGGATAAATTGAGTTTACATACATAGTCGTTCCAGGAGCAATTATCATATCTCTAATTTCTGCTAAGGTTTTTTAATATAAGTTCCTTCACCTGTTCCAATAAGTATGTCTCCTACGGCAGTAAAGGCAGATTTATCAATCTTTCCTGCTAGAGCATTTGTCATTGTCACTGCAAAATTTGGATCATTTGCTAATGCTTCTGCTAGTTCATTTAAGGTATCAAGTGCATCAGGAGAACTATTTACCAAATTAGCTACCTGAGTATCTACATAAGTTTTAGTAGCCTTTTGACTAGGGATTAGAATATCTGAATTACCTGCAAAAGTAAAATCTGTAGATAGTTGAGTGTCATCTAATTTTTTATCGAGTTCTACTTTTAAAGTAGCTGGGGTAACTGCCTTTGCTGTATCAGTTCCAGTTGTAACCTCTGCCGAAGTAGCCAATTGAATTACTCCTGTAGCTCCTGTAGTAGCACCGTTAATTCCTAATATTGTTTTAGTTTCTGCAAGAGTCTTTTTAGCGTATGTTCCAGCTCCTGTTCCTACGATAAAATCATTTAGAGCCATAAAAATAGTTTTATCTAAGTAGTTATCTCTCTTACCGCCTACTGCTACTGTAGTTCCGTATACTAGCCAACCTCCAGCAAATAATTCTAAACAACTATCTGTATCTCTTACCGCCAAAATTAACTTATCATCCCCAGTAATTGCATTGTACTGAGCTACCGCAGGAACTACTGTTGCTCCATCTGTAGTTGGAATTGTAATATACATGCAATCCCATGCATTAGCTAAAGTGACACTTCCAAGAGCTATTTTAATATTTGTTAAAGCTACTCCTCCTGGTAAAAGTTTTCCTCCAGCTGGAAGTATTCTCATCTCTTTAGACCAACTAAAAACATTTGCTGTTACTCCCCATTGAAGCTGTCCGCCTCCTGGTAAATTTATATTTCTATTTCCTTGAAAAGTAGCATTTCCCTCAGCTTCTAACTTATCCCAGTTATTGTTTAATGCTAAATCTAAATCAAAAGGAGTATTTTTATCATCTGTTTTATTGTATTTCCAAAATTTCCATCTATTTGTGAAAATACCCATTATTTACACCTCCAGCAAAGTATTTTAAAGCTTGATTAAATGAATCTACTATTGTTAATTCTGATATTTTTATGAAATTATACTCAAATCTGAATTGCATATGAGCAGGTTTAAGCATCCTCATAGCAAGTAAAAAACTCGCTGTATCAAAATCTATTCCGCTTTTATCTAAAAATCTAATTGTTAAATATTCCGTATATCTTCTATATTCTTTAATTCCGTATTGATTAAGCATAACTCTTCTAAAATTATGATTCCCTACTGCTGTACTTCCTAGTTCTAGTCTTATTTTCTTAGTTCCTGAAGGACTTACAAAAGTTGTTTGAGTATATCCTAGACCAGTTAGTCTTATTTTAGATATAAGAGCATTTGAGCTATTTAAAAAGCAAATATCTATATATCCTGTACTTTCCATAATCTCTGCATTTATAGAATAATTGAAATTCTCAACTGCATTTGTTGTAAATGTACTTAATTGATTTACTGCTGTTGCTTGAAGCAAAATATAGTAGTAATCAATGAGTTTAACATTGCTATGAAGAGTCCAATTAGTAAAATCTTTGCACATATTTTCATTATCAATTAATAATTGAACAGATGCCCCAAATCCATTGACTAAATCATTTAAAGAATCATAATTTAAGTTTTGATTAGAGTTAAACCTAGTAAAAATTTCTTTTCTTCTATCCTCTAAAGTTCTATCTGTATTAACAGGAATATCAAATATCTCTTCCAATTTCTCCAAAGTTTTAACTGCCGTACTTAAAAGCAATTCACTTTTTAAATTATCTAATTCAGAAAAAATATCATCTGAATTTGACCCAATTACATCAAGAATATGACTTAGAGGTTCCTGAAGCGAAAACTTAGGATTATGATATGTTTTTATTATTTCAGCTCTCATTTATCCCCCTTTAAACAGTTAAAGTAAGAGTATTAAAGACTCCTACATCTCCTTCATTTATTGTAATTGGAACTATTCCACCATTTACAGTTAAGGTTTGTACCTCAAAGACTCCTGGAGTATTTGATATAATCCCTGAAATTTGAGCATAACTTATTGTTAATTGCTTAAATGCTATAGACTGTAGATATGTTGTTATTCTTGACTCTATTTCAGCTTTTACACTGGCAAGAACATATCCATTTTGAAGTGAAATTCTAGATACTACAGTTACATCAACTTTGCTTCCAGGAACAAAAGTTGGAGTTGCTCCTACAGGTTTTTTACTCATAACATAAGTATATGCATTATCACAAATACCTTGAGTACAAGGCTTTTTATTTGAATCTATACAAAATATTTTTATACTTAGAGGACCATTCCAAGCTTCTAAGGGGTATGCATCATCAATTCCGCTTACTTCCTTTGCCCAAATTTTATATTGATTTGGGTTCTCTGAAGTAATTGGAGTATTGATTTTTTCATAAGTTCTTTTCCTTAAATCTTCATCCTCTTCAATGTCTGTTCCTGAATCCATAGCGGTTATATTTGATACTGTAGTTATTCCTGAAATAGTAGATACTAATTTAGTTACTGTTCCAATTGCCACATTGTTAGCAAATCCGCTATTTACACTTTTTGCTTCAATATCTACATATCCACTTGCTACAGTTCCAGTAGCTATGGTTAGATACTGTAAGCCATTATCAGTAGAAATTATCGTTCCTGAAGGAACTACTGTTCCATTTGTTCCACTAAACCTTATAGTTCCAGTTGATTGTGTTGCTGTTTTTCTATTTACTCCGAAAAAATCCTTACATACTGCCGTTAAATCATCCCCAGTAGCTGTACTCACAATCCTTTGATTATATATATTTTCCATTTCAGAGTAGATTTCTTTTGACTCTATTGTTACAGAGTTCATTATTTCCCATAGAATAGTTCCTTCCATTTTTGCTAAAGAATCGCTAATTCTATTTAAAAGTCTATTCCTTATATGTTCTTCAGTATATGTTTCAAACATTAGCTTGTTGACTCCTCCTCTCCGTATATTGTTATTAAGCTAAATGAGAATGTAACTTTAGCTCCATCTACTTCAAAGTCAATACTTTTAACTCCTGTAATATATGGATTTGATTTTAATACCTCTTCAGCTTGCCTTTTAAGTTCCTCTTCCATAGCTTCTGGACTTAATCCCATAGTGATTAATGACTCAAATTCAGAACCGTAATTCCATGAGTATCCTGCAAATTGATACCTCTCAGTATTAAGAGCTTTCCATGCCCATACTTTTAGAGCTTCATTTTTTTCAACAATTATAAAGTTTCCATTATTCATAATAGGAGCTCCAGTGCTGAAATCTATTGATATTTCTTTGAATAAAGGGAGTTCCTCATTTGTTGTTGTTTGTGTATCAGTATTGTAAATATCTAAAGCTGGAAACATTATATGCTCACCAACTTACAGAGAATTATTAATGTCTGCTCGTCTTCAGTTAATAAGACTGCTAATTCATCCCCTTTTTTAAGAGTATCAGTCCACTTTATTTTTCCCTTTGCTTTCAAAGTCCCTTCTGTTTCTATATTAGTTACTGCTCCAGCTTCAGGAATAGTTGTAACAGGTCTAGCTCCTCCAGGAGTTGTATCGTTTAATAAAGTAGCTCCATTCAAAGTAAACTTACTACCTTTTAAATTTGCTGTATTATCAGATTCAAAATCAAACTCTCTTTCATAATCTTTCAGCAGGTAGTCAGCCATTTTAATGTCTTCGCTCCCAAGTTCAATTCCTTGAAATATTACAGTTAAAGGGTCAACAGAATTGACCTCAGCTAGTTGTATTCCTATAAATCCTTTCCTTTCTGATTTTAAACCTCCAAGATTTTTAATTGCTTTTCCAAGTCTTTCCATTATGCCCCCTCATAATCAAGAGTTACTTGTACAGAGTAGTTTTCTCCATCCCAAGTATGAGTATCACTTGCAATTGTGTACTCCAAATCAAAATGAGAAGATACAACCCTTACTTTCTTACCAGTCCTTATACTCAAATCTCCTGGAACGACAGTCAAAGTTGTGCTCATTTCAGGACCTTTTAAAAGTGATTTTGCCTCATCTCTTTTATTTGCTGTTTCTTGCATTAATCCATATTTTTTAATACTGTTTGAATCTACTTCAGGAGCTCCTAATTTGTTTCCTTTATCATCTATTAAAATAACTTGATTAACAACTTGAGTTGCATCTTCAGAATGAGAAAGTTCACTTAGATTTTCTCCTACTTTTAGTTGGATTTTTAGTTCTTCAGAACCAACTTTTTTTATTACTAAACCATTGTTATAGTAGTCAACATAATATTTACCACTTTGACTATAAGCATCATCTATGATTTCATAGAGATTCTTTGAAACATAAAGCTTTGTAATTAATTTAGTAGTAGTAGCTAAAGAATTAACAGGTATACCAAATTTACTGCATAGGTCTTTTGCAATCTCTTCAGCTTTTTATTCTTATATTTTTCAACCGTTTTATTTTTAAAGTAATATAAGGGGTCATACGCTTCTAATGATGCTGAATTGGAGGTTTCGTTATAGCTTACATTCAGAATATAACCGAAAAATATCTCTTGATTATTTCTTGTAATTTTTATAGCATTTCCATTTTCAGCCATAAACCTAGGTATATTTGGGTCATCTTTGACAGCAACATATTGAAGAGAGAGAACTCTTGCCCTTGTCCCTTTATCCCCTCTAATACTCATAGTTTCCTTTAGCTGAGATATATCAACCTTACTACCATCTTTTTTTAAATACTCTACTATCATGTTTTAAGCACCTGCCCAATTTTTAAGCTATTAGGATTTTTAATTCCATTTTTAGTTTGAAGTTCTTTTGCTTTATTTCCAGTTCCATATACTTTTTTTGATATAAGATATAGAGAATCCCCTTTAACAACTTTATAAGTTGAAGGGGTAGTTTTTGAATCTCTAGCTTTTAAATCTGTATTTTTAGTTGTTGAATTTGAAGTTGTTTCTTTAACTGTGATATTTTTATATTCTTTTATTTCCAAAGTGAAATATATGTCTCCAGTTCCATCATTTTCTCCGTAATTGAAAGTTTCAATCCCACAAAGCATATTTATTGAGGTATCAGTTATAATGAGTCTAAATGCCTTTGCTGACTCCATTAACTCCTCAATTTTTTCTACAAATTCATAGGGTTTTAATGTCACAGTACAATCACAAAAATCATATTGTTGATTAGGCCAAAATGTCTTTATTGGAATAGTTCCAAGCTTTTTTTTCCCTAAAATGTTTATTTCGCCAAACCCTACTATATTTGTAGTTGTATTATTTAAACCTGTAGCCTTCTCAAAATCAGAAGGCGGAACAGGTAATTGAATTGCTTCACTTTCGGTTTTTATCCAAAATTCCATGTTTCCGCCCTTTCATTAAGTTAAATTTGGTGTAATTCCTTCTAATTTTTCTGCTATTGCATCTGCAATTTTATAGATGTCTGCCTCTTCTCTGATTATAATGCTATCTGCAATTTTTGCTATTTCTACTCTTACTTCTTTACCTGTTTTTCCTATTAATCCAACTATTCTTGAAATTAACATTTCAAGATTAAGATTTCCATTATCACCTTTACCTTGCCTTACCTCTTGAGCTGTAAGAACTTTTTCCCCTTGATGTAGCATTGCAGGGTAGTTATCCCTAGGAACTCTATTAAGACCTACAGCATGTCCTGTCCATTTAGTAGCTCCACCTGTATAAGGGGTGTATGGAGTTCCTCCAGTTGGATTTGAGCTAGGCGTTTTAGGTTTTTTATCTCCACCAGCAATGAAATTAATTGCATTACCTATGGATTTTACAGCTCCAGTTATAGTGCTCCATATTCCGTTAAAGATACTTAAAACACCATCCCAAGCTTTCTTCCAGTTTCCTGTGAAAACACCTGATATAAAATCTAAAATTCCTTGTAAAGCTTTAAAAGCTCCCACTCCTAGACCTGCAAGTAAAGGACTAATAATATTTATAGCTACACCAACCATATTAATAAATCCGCTTATAAATCCACCTATTTTTGACATAATAGGAACTACATAATTTGTAACTATAGTAACTAGAATATTTATGACTTCAGCCATAATAGGACTTATAATAGTTATAATTGATTTTATGAGGTTCCAAGCGTTTGTAAATATTCCTGAAATAACAGGCCACAGCCTAGTAAAAGCACTTGTTAACATAGTCCAAACATTTATAAAAACAGGCTTCCATTGGTTTATAAGAGTTCCTATAAAGCTGACTCTATCTGCAATTCCAGTATTAAGAAATTCAGCAATAGGCATTAAATAAGGTTTTACAGTTTTAAATCCCTGGACTAAATAGTCCCACCCTACACCTATAACATTGAAAATTTTATTCATTGCTGAACTCATTTTCAATACAATACGATCTGCATTATTTGACATATAGTCTGCTAATTTTCCTAATATTCCACCATCTTTTTGAAGTAAGTTTGTACTTACATCTGTAAGAATAGATTTTCCTACTCCTATAATTGTAGATAATTGACCTTGTCTAGTTTGGGCAATTTTTTCAGCTCCATCTTTAAAAAATGGGTCAAGTTTAGTTTTTACAATGTTGTCATATGCTTTTGCGAATTGTTCAGGCTTCATATCTGACACTTGACCTTTGCCGCCTGTAAAATCATCTGCTGAAAGTTTGAACCCAAATTCTTTCATTCTCTCCGCTTCACCTAATTTTAAATCAGCAAGAGCTTCCATTGCATCCATAACAGATTTACCAGGATTAAGAGCAGCCATATTTTCTGCTAACTGCACCAATCCTTTTGCTTGGTCTACATTTCCACCAGCAACATTTACAGCTCTTGCTCCTGCTCCTATAACTTCTCCAGTTTCAAAAGGAGTTTTATTGGCATTTCCTCTAAGTCATTTAACATAATCATCTGATGTTTTACTCACTTGATCTTTTGACATTCCTTTATTTTGAACTCCTATAAAGTGCTCCATAGATACTTTTTGTTGTTCAAGTTTCAGTGCACCTTTACCTCCAACACCTAATCCAGTAGCTAAAGCAACTCCAATTGCAACGGCTGTTTTCTTTGCAAAAGCTCCTAAAGAACCTAGTCCAGCTTTTATTTTTCCAATAACAGGAGCTGTTGCATCTCTCATTCTTTGAGTTATTGTAACAACTTTATTCCTTATTCCTCTAAGCCTTTCTAGTCCTCTTGAAACAACTGCCATTCTTATTGAGAATGGCCTCCTAAAAGGTTCTAATCGTCTTCTTAGTCCACTTAAAGCATTGTTTATTGCTTCTGTTCTAGCTCTTATTCTCACCTCTCTTCTTTGTCTTGTAAGTCTGTCTAAAGCGCTTCTTGTGTTTCCTATATCCCTTCTAAATCTTCCTGTTTCATTTCTAGCTACACGTATTACAGCTGAAAAATTGTCTCTAAGGGAAATAACGCTTCTTATTGACATTTTATCCTCCTAACAAAGGACAAGAAACTCTCGGTTCTTCTGTCCTTTCAACTTCAAAAAAAGCTCTAATAATTTTGTACTCTCCAGGATTGTTTTTTCTAATTTCATTTAAAACAGATGGTCTAATGGCTTTTTCTTTCCAAAGATAATACATCATTTGAACATAACCATCTGTTTTAATTAGTTTTTTATTTCTTCAGTCTCTTTTACAACTTCTTCAATTTCCTGTCTGTATCCTGATAATTCTTCTATTGCTTGACAAACCTCTGCAATTTCTCCAGCTTTCAATAATTTTTTTACAAGTTCCTTTGGTGTCTCTGCGTTGTAATGATTTAATAGTTTTTCATCTCTTAGTTGAGGTTCTATAACTCCTTTTAGAATTACATCTATACCGTACTTGATCTCATCGAAATCAACTTTTCCATGTCTTTTTTTTGTAGTTGCTAAATCAGATATCCTTTTAAACTCTTCTATTGATAATTCTTGAATTTTAAATTTTACGTCTGCTTTAGCTTTTTTTGATAAAGATTCTATTTTTACAACCTTTTCATCTTTTGTTAACTCTCCTTTGTCCATAGCCAAAAGTATATCAATTACGTTTAATTCTTCCACTTTAATTCCTCCCGATTATATTAATTAAATTAAATCTTTCAGTTCCCAATCTGTAAATGTAAATGGATATTCTTGCTCTCCAATTTCATCAACTTTCCAGTTAGCTAAAATTAAATTATCAAATTTGGCATCCTTTATCACGATTCTTTCTGCCCCCAATGATGCTGGGTCTGCTAGAGAAGATAGTAGTTTAAATGCTGGATTTATTCCTGATTTAATCGAATCTGAAATTTGCTCTAACATATATGAGTCAATCTTATGAAGTGTCACCGTTCCAGTGCATTTAAAACCTTTCATTTTAGAGCCTGTAGCCATTCTTCTTGCCTTTTTTATGTCTTCTTTTTCAATTTCAACTTTAGCTTCAAACCCTTTTACCTCTGCAAGTTGGTCTCCTGCCATCCATAGTTCTCCATGAGTTCCATTAATGACTTGCTCATCTGTAAAATTTTTCATCTATGCCTCCTTATATATTGAAAATTATTTCAAAATCTTCCATTGAATCTAAAGCCTTACATTTTCCAATTAGGAAGACTTTATCATCTGTATTAGCTTCTCTTATGTCTTGCTCAGTCATTGCAGTAACTGTTGTTCCTTGTGCTATCAAGTAGTTTCTTTGATTAGTTACATTTATATCTATGCTATTTTTCCCTGTATCAAGTAATTTTGAGCTTTCAAGTGTTTCAAAATATCCTTGAATAGCTGTTATTAGATTAAGCTTATCCATGTAGCTATTATCAACTTTACCTACATAATAATCATTGATTGTCTGCATAATATCTCTTTTAACTTTGTAATAGATTCTTGCAACTTTGATTTTTTTAAATCCAGTTGGTTTAGTTCCTAAAGTTACTAAAGATGTTACTCCTCTAGCTATTTTTACTTTTGAACCATCATTCATTAAAGTTATTTTTCCTTCATCAATGGCAGTATCAATAGTTGTTCCACTAAAATTTGTACAATCTACAATATCCGATAAAACTCGATAAGTAGGAGCTAAATTTAGTGGAAGTCCTGCTATTTCTCCTGAGATTCTAGCTGTTAGATTCTCTTTTGTCATTGCACCGCTTCCATTTGTTGCATTTAAAAGAGCTATCTCAATGTTTAAAATAGATTCGTGATCACCTTCTATTCCTTGACCTATTGTGAAAATCATTTTTCCAAGAGTATCATTTAAGTCTTTAGTTCCTGCAATAATATCTGAAGTTGATGCTGGAGTATCTATTACTAAGCAATCTGCATACATAAAGTCAAAGTTATGATTTTGTAATTCTGTCATAATTGCTGATTTAGTTTTAAGCTTATCAAAGACTAAGACAACTATTTCCTTTACTCCACCCTTCCAAATCTCTTTTAAAAGTGCCTTTATATCTGTAGAAGCTTTGTAAGTATATGTAGGTAAAGCATCAATATCTGAAGCTAGTGTTATTCTATGTTTTACTGTTGCTTGTGAAGTTGTAAAAGATTGATTTACAAAAGGAACGCATATTATTCCATTTGTTCCTTGCTGTATACCTGTTGTTGCCGATTTTTGAAAGGCTATATTAATATTTGGTCTTCCCATTTTCCCTCCTAATTAAATTTAATGTCTAACTCTACATGTCCCATTTTTTGGACAGGTTCTTTTTCTGTTAAAAATTCTCTGGATAAATCGAATAAAATTACAATTTCTTTTGACCTTTTATCAAACTCAATTTCTTTTATTCTGTAAGCTTTATCTTCATAAAAGATGACACCTTGTTTTGTCTTTTCAAGAAAAGTTGATTCTACATTTGCTATTGTTAAAGAGCTTTTTCCTTTTGCTCTGTCTTCAGGCAGAAAAAACATAATCGAGCATTTTAAGGTTATTTCCGTTCTAGCTTTGTTTAAAACTTTAGTTTTTGGCTTATAATCAATAAATATAGATGGTCTCTCAAGACCATCTTCAACAGGTTCCATATATATTGACTCTAACTCGGGAAAATTAGTCATAAAAAACTTCTGTAATGCTTCTAGCATTTTGTTTATCATGTTATCCCTCCAAGAACTCTTTCAATAAAAGCTCTTTCCATTGCAGGAATTTCTCTCGCTGTTTCTTCTAGACCTTTTTCCATAAACTTAACACCTTGTTTAAATCCCTTTCCACCTTTTAATTTATGTCCATTTTCAATCATATGTGCATACCACACATCTGTTCCAATCGCAAATGCTTCTTTACTTAAATCCTCTTCAACATATTCTTTTTTTCCTCTAAAGAGTTGTTTTTCAAATGCAGCTTTCAATTGTCCTTTATCACTAGGAACATGTTTTGCCGTATTTTTAAAAGTTAAATCTTTAATATCGTCTTTTAACTTTTTGAATTCTTTTGGAGCCTTTCTAATTGCCTTGTTAAGTTGTTTTTCAAGTTCTTCTAAGCCTGTGATTTCAAATCCCATTATAAAGCCCCCTCTTCAGTACAATTTACTTTGATATGCGACCTTAGAATATATGGTCTTGAGGTTCTGTAATTATTTCCATTTATTTCGATTATGTCACCTTCTTGAATGTCTGTTCCTGGCATTAGATAAATGCTATAACTATTAGTTAACTTCGCTTTTTCTTCTTGCTGAAGGCTACTATTATTTTGAACAAATTTACATTTTACATTCTCGTATACTTTATCCCAATTAGAAGAAACTACTTTCATGGCATTTTTAGTAGTTTTATGTCTATGAATATTGCATAGTTCTCTCATGAAAATACTCATATTCTACCTCTGAAGCCACTTACAAGGTTTGCTACTACTGTAGGAATAGACCCGTTAAATAACTTTTCTATGGCTACATAATTTGCTGATTCGTCCCCTAATCTATAGTTTGACATTGTAAAGTCTCTTAGCTCTCCATTTGTTACAAAAGTCTTATAATACATAAGAACTGCAAGCTCTAATTCTGAAGGGATTTTTTCATATCCTGCCACATAATCAATAGTAAAATCTCTAACAGGGGTATTAAAATAAATTATTCCTCTTTCTTTATCAAGTCTTCTATAATCATTGAAATCTATTGATATTACAGGGTAATTTTTTAAATTATAGTGACAAGTCGGACCTTCTATATAGTCTTGAAAGTCTGATTTTTCAAACTTCCTATAACAGTATTCCTCTATTTTTGAAGTCGCTACTTTGATAAAATGTTCTAACAGAGGTTTTTCGGCCTCTGTTAGATTTTTGTCAATTTGCATTATATTTTCTACTGTGGCTAACATATCCCCACCTCATTACTCAGCTGTAATTTCTGTTTTTTTACCTTTTTTCGGCTTAACGTCTTCTACTTTATTTTCTTCTGTGTTCACATCTTCTGAAGTTTCAAGCTTATTTTCTTCATTATTTTCAGAATCGTTCTCTTCTTCAGCCGAATTTTGAGTATTTTCCTCTGTTCCGTTCGAGTTATTTACTTTTGCTTCTTTCTTTTTTGTTATAACTTCATGAATCAAATCTTCAATGGCATCATTATCCAATGAGTCATTTATTACAATTCCGTATTGTTTTGCTAATGCTTCAAGATTTTGTCTTTCTATTTCTTCAGCTGTAGATGTTTTTTCTACTATTTGAGCATCTTCAATATCATCATTAACTTTTTTTACAAAGCCAGCTTCTATCCAATTCTTGGCATTTACTTCATCTATTTCCGCTTCCATTCCAGGATAAAATGATATTCCTGCACTACTAAAACTTGTTAAACCTACAACTTTTACTCTTTTCATTATTCCCTCCTAATTATTTAAGGGGCAAAAGCCCCATATTTTTAAGCTGATTTCATTTCTAATACTGTAACTGCTTTAGGGTCTAATAAAGCTCCCTCAGTTCTTTTAAAAGCTTTAAATCCTATTTGTCCCTCTTCTGAATAAACTTCAACTAACTTTTGAATTGTTAGTCCTTTTCTATCAATGATTGTATATTCATCAAATACTCCATAAGCTATTGGGAATTTCCCTGGAGCCATATCATCCATATTGTCATTGATGATAACTTTTTTACCAAATAATCTATCAGGTTCATCTTCTGTCATTGAATCTCTCCAATAATAGTGCCCATGTATATCTTTTAATAAACCAATTGTTCCAGCTGTAGTTGAGTTCATCATGTAAGAGCTGTATGCTTGATACTCTGAACCAACACTTTGTTTTAAAATTTTAATTTCATCTGCTGTTATAGCTATTTGAAGTTAATGATATTTTTTTTGTAGTCTCTTTTTATAAAGCCTTCAGGTGTTTTTGCTTGAGGATTACTCATTTTACCTTTTGTAAATGCTTCATCTTCTTTTTTAGCTATAGATTTAGCTAGTGATTTAGCCAAATAAGACTCAATATCTAAAACACTATCTTGCAAAAATTCTTCTGATACTTTTACAATTCTTCCAACTTTATAAGCCGACATTTCAGCACTACCAAATTCATCATCTGTAGAAGGATATCCACCTAATTCGTCTATCCATCCAGCCTCTCCAGTCCCTAATTCAAATCCATATTTTTTATCAGTTCCTGAAACAATAACTGTAGCTATTTTTCTCATAACTCCATAATCTTTTAGATATTTATTAAATTTCATTTCAAATGATGTAGGAGCTTTTACAGTTCCTTGAGTACTATTTGCCATTGTTCTAACTTCATTAATGTCAACAGTTCCTCTCAAGAAGCCAAGGAATGCAGTTCTATACTCTTCTGAATCTAAGACAGGGTCATTTCCTCTACTTTCTTCAGAGTTAGTTTCCATATTTCCAGTTAAAGCTGTTCCGCTTTCAACTTCTGAATCAATTATTTTTTTAAGCTGTCTTTCATATATTTCAATTGATGGAGTAAGTTCATCTGCTTTTGTATTTGATTCATCCATTTTTCTTATTTCTTCAGGAGTAAATACACTTCTCATTTCAGCATTAGCTTTGTCTAATATTTCATCAGATTTTGCTACATATTCAGCTCTTTCCCCTTTAAGTTTTGTAATCGTTGCAATCAATTCTGCTTTATTCATTTTTTTGCTCATTATTACATCAGTCTCCTTCTATTTTCTTGTTTTAATTTTGCCATTTTAACTTTGTCGAACTCAGGTTCTTTAGTCTTTTTATACTCTGCCATAACTTCATCCATGCTTCTTGCTTGAGCTATTGTATCTAAATATGCAGGCCTCGTTACTATTGAAACATCAATTAAACTTACTTCTATTAATTCTCTTATTACAATATCTCCCTTATCAGACCAGTCCTGCAATTTTACTCTAAATGCAAATGAGCATTGGTTTATGTCCCCTCTTTTTACACTTTCATGAAGGTCTCTTGCCCATTGACAGTTTGGAACCTCTACCACAAAATATAATCCTGTGGCATCTTCACTTAATTCTAAAGTTCCAGCGATATTTCTACCCAAGACATAATTCATATCATGATTAAACAATGCTCTTACATCATCTGTTTTAATAGCATTAGAGAATGCTCCCATTCTTATTGTTTCTCTAAAACCTCCGAGGTCTTCACTTAATGTATTGAACTTTGCAGCGTATCCGTTTAAATACAATTTTTCTCCTTCAGATACTGACCTTATTTCAACTACATTGCACCTAAGTTCTTCTTTTTCGATTTTATTTGACAATTTACACCTCCAATTTTTAAAAAATTGTTACTTTGTTACACTAATTTGCAATTACTATGCAATCACAACCATTATGTAGTGGAGCATGTTTTCTGTCATACCCACTAGAAAATACAGAATCACCTAGCTTAATTTCATCATTTTTTCTTATAAATGGCTTTCCTGCACTTACTATTTTCCCATCCATTTTTCTACAGATTGGACAAGAACTGCTTCCAGTAGTTACCCACTTAGCTTTTCTTTGAAAAAACTTATAAGAAACTACAGCAAAGTAATTTCCTAATCTATTTGACTCTTCCATAGCTTCAGAACTTACAGACCGCTGTCCTAATTCATCCAAACTATTTTCAATGTCTTTATTATTAAGCTCCGTTTGAGCTTTTATAATCTCATTTAGGCCATCCATATTTGATGTTATGTGCCTATTTACATAGGAATTTAGGTACTTTTCGATATCTTCATTAAACTCTTTGAAATTTATCTTTTGTCCAAGTTCCTCTTCTAAAATATGTCTTAATTCGCTTAGATATTCATTCATTTTCTGACTGTATTTTGTTTCAATTTCAGACCTATGTTGATTATAGAAATCTTTTATTTCTTTGAATAAATCTTCAATACCAGACCTTGAATCCGAGTGTTTTTTTACTTGTCTTTTAAATTCTTGAATTTCAGTTCTCGTAAATTCCTCTATAACTGTTGAAAACTTTTGTTTATAACTACTACTCAATAAAAATCTTTTATTAGCATTCCTGACTTCCACTTTAGAATGTCTTTTTTCATCAACATTTGCTACATTCATTGTTTCAAAATGTAGTAAATGTCTTTTACTCTCTAATGGGTCAGGACTTGGCTTTCCCAATTCTGTACTTGGAGTCATATTCATTGGGCTTAGATAAACATTTCCTCCCTCTATAGGAGGCTCATTCTCTTTTTTTCGTATATCATTGGCACTTAGCCAACCCCATTGTCTAGCTATGGCATAAGCTTCATAACGAGTTTTTACGTCCCCTCTTAAAATTGCATTAATATCATGCTCCACAAAATATAGGTCTTCGTCTTTATAAATAAAAATTTTGCTATTAATCTCCTGTTCCATCATAGTTAGATAAGGCGTTAGAGTATCTTTAAAGAACTCAATGTCTTGTTGTTCTATGGAGTTGTATGAAGTTTTAGATAGGTCTCCAATCTTATGAGGTGGAACTCTAAAAAATCTAGCAAGTTCTTCAGTCTGAAACTTTCTTGTTTCTAAAAATTGACTGTCTCCTGGAGGCAATCCAAGTCTTTTAAATGTCAATCCCTCTTCAAGAATTTTCAATTTATGGGAATTAGTTATCCCACCGTTTGTTTCCATATCTTTTTTAAGTCTTTCATAAGCTATATCCGACAACTTATTTGGAGATTCCAATACTCCACCAATATGTGTTCCTTGTCCGAAAAATCTTGCACCATACTCATTTGCGGCTAACCCAAGACCAATTGTTTCTTTAAGTAAAGAAAGTAATGATAGTCCAACTATTCCATCCATGCTCGGTCCTTTAAAATGACACACTTGGTCGCTTCTTAAATTCATTTGTTGATTATCTACTGTAGTAGAATAAATAATGTCTCCTGAAGGTGTTAAAATTGGGTTAGTCCTATCAGGAAGTAAAGGGATTATTTCTTTTAATCTTAATCTCTCGTCAAATTCTATGTACCAATAAGCATTTCCCCATGTAGTTAAGTGATAACCTGTAATTTGTTTAAGAGTATATATAGTCATTTTTGAGTTTAGGTTTTTTTTAAGAAGTTTATACACTGGATGGTCTTTAGCAATTTCTTTATTTTCAGAATCTTTATATGTTTTAAGTGGTAATACTGCGATACTTTCGCTTATAACCCTTATACAAGAAAAAAATGCTATAAATTGCATAGCCTTTTTTTCATTTACATTAATTCCTGCTAAACTAATATTTTTGTAATCCTCTAAAAGTTCTTCTAATGTTTGACCTTGTCTTTTTTCTTCTTTTTTTCTAAATGGATTTTTTAATTTTGGTAATTTCACTTTACACCTCTCTTACTCCGTTAGTTTCAATATTTGATTTTTTACCTTCATGCCTCATTGCTCTATCAGTAGCTATTATTCCAGCTACCATACCATCTATTTTTTCATTAGATTTTTGTTTATCTGGCATTACATTTCCTTGTGCATCCATTTTAAGAATCATGTTTGATGCACACCAATTTGAAATTTGATTATTTCCATGACAAATCTTTTTATTCAGTGTCATTACTTGAAAATTCTTAGTTGCTGGTGACATATTTGTAAAATTCTGTCTGAAAACAACCATTTCAAATCCTTCATTTTTCAAATCTTGATTAAGTTGTGAACCATTCCAAGGGTCGTAAGCTATCTCTTCTATGCTATATATCTTTGATAAATCTTTAATCTTTTGCTTTATAAACTCATAATCTACTGTGTCTCCTGGTGTGGCAACAAGCAAACCTTGTTGTTTCCACAATGGATAAGGAACTTTATGCCTGTCTGCTCTCTGTTGAATATTGTTTTCAGGAACGAAATACCACCATTTAAGAGCAAATTTTCCATTTTTTAGTGGGAAACATAAACAGAAAGATGTTAAGTCATTGGTACTTGATAGGTCTAGACCACCATAACACTTTGCTTTTACCAAATCTCTACTTGGTACGGCTTGTTGGCACTCTAACCACCTATCATAAGCAATCCACTTAATCGAATCATCTACGATTTGATTAAGATATAGCCTTCTGAACATCAACTGCCCTTGTGGAAGCTCTAAAGCTTTTTTAAAGGTCAATCGCATTTCTTTTAAACTTCTATAAATTCCTAGAGCTGGATTTGCTTTATACCAAAGCTTTTCATCCTTCCAATCATCTTCATCATCAAGATAAAAAAGCTTTGGTAAAAAACTTTTGTCATTTTCAATAATTCCAGCAAGTAATTTTTTTCCGTGTTCAAAAAGTTCAAACCATATTCCTTTTTTTTCTTTTCCCGCTGTAGTTATAGTTACAAATAAAGGTTCTTCTCTAGCCCCCATTGAAGTAAATAACTTGTCGTATAAATCCCTTTTCTTAGACTCATGTATTTCATCATAAACAACCATATGAGCATTAAATCCATCTGCATTTTCTGCATCGGCTCCGATTGCTTTTATGAATGAATTTGTTTCTGGGAAATATATTTGTTCTCTTCCTAAAGATTTTGTAATTTTTACTCTTTTAGATAAAGCTCTATCAAATTTAATCATTTGCATTGCAGCCTTTAGAGTTTTCGTTGCTTGAACTTGAGTATTCGCTGCACAATAAATTTCTGCTCCAAATTCATTTGAACAAAATAATTCAATAAGAGTTAAAGCGGCCGCGAACTCTGTTTTTCCGTTCTTTCTTGCAATTAATAAAAATACTTCTCTGGCATGTCTCTTTTGCTCTTCATCCAAATCACCGTAAATATCCATAAGTATATCTACTTGCTCAGGAATAAGTCCCAGTGGCTTCCCTGCAAACCTTCCTTGAGTTGCTTTTAGATTGCTTGCAAACATTAATGCTTTAACAAATCTATTTTGACCTGCTTCAGATAATCCATTGAACTTTGTAATAAGTGCTACAGTAGTTAAGAATTTTTCAAGACATTTCATCGCTAATTTTTCATAAGTCACCTTAGCCATTTAGTATAACTTCCATAACATCTTGAGGCTCATCCTTTGGACTATTATCCTTAGGCTTTGAAAACTCTGAACCTTTAATCATAGTTAGTCTACTTGATGGAGTCATTCCAAAGTCATCACAAAGACTCATGTATTGCTTTGCATAGGTCTGTGCTATCTTAATTTCTGGAACTGCATGACGAATATTTGTATCTGGATATGGCTCATATGTTAAATCCTCAAGAGTATCAATCTTTTCCTCTACTGCTCGCCACCTTGAATAGGATTTACAGAGAACCTCAAGAGGTTTTAAGTCCAATTGATTTATCATATTTTTCTTTATGAGTTCTTTGATTGCCCTCTTCCATTCTGCACTAGCATATTTGTCTTTTTTCAAAACTGTAGGAACTGGAGGTATTTTTTCAAACTCAAGCAAATTTGTAATATGATTTTCTTCTTTTGGTTTTGATTTAATTTCTGTATTCTCTTCTGATTTTTTTATGAGTTTAAAATTTATTCCTTCCAAATTTCCTCCTTTCGGGGGGTACCCTAGTTATTCTAAAAGTTCAGTTGTGTGCAGAGATGACTGACGAATGGGACATTCTGTCCCATACCCCGATTTTAAGCCCCCCCCTACCCCTATGTAACAATTTTTTCTTTATAAAATGCCTGAAAATATTGCTGTGTCATTGTTGAGTATTCCCCATTAATTAACACTATGTAATCACAGTGGTTAATTAAATAGCTTTGCCCTATCAACACAGAACCATAATTGAATCCAAATATTCCAGTTCCATTTTGAAAATCTTTACATGTTGTCATTGGATAAGCCTTGCTTCTTTCATGCAACCATATCTCAGCATCGAACTGTATTGCCTCAACTTCAAATCCTTTTTCTTCATGTACATACTTCTTTAATTTAGGCATGATTAGTTCTCCTTTACGTACGTAATTACGTGAATTACATAGGAGTTCCTGACTCCTTTAAAGTCTTGATAGCGTGACATCTATTACAAAGAGACTGCCAGTTCTCTGTATTCCAAAACTTATTCATGTCTCCATTGTGAGGCTCTATATGGTCAACACATTGAGCTTCTTTATAGTTTCCTTGCCTCTCACACTCAGCACACAATGGCTTTGCTCTAAGGTGTGCCTTACTTGCTTTCTTCCATGCTGGCATATTGTATAAGCTTTTGTTGTTAGCTGTATGATTATTCCTATGATGTTTGTTATATTCTTTTCTAGCTAATGCTAGATGTTCTTTACAGTACTTACCTTCGCTTATAAGTTCTGGGCACATAGGATAAGCACATGGCTTTTTACTTTGTAAGCCATCTTTAACAACTCCTAAGACTTTATTTTCAATACTTATCAATCTCTCAAGAGCCTCTGATTTAGTATTTACAATAGTTATTTCATCAATAGTCTTGGCTCTTTCATACTCTGTAAACAGTTTATTTACTAAGTTCTTATGTTTGTTCTGAACTGCTTTGATTTCAAGAGAGTAATCTTCTTTAGTCTTTATAGGCTTGCCTTTTATCCAATTCTCTCTACTTGCTCTATTCTTTAGAGTGCTATAGTTACACATATATTCCAAAGATAAGTCTCTAAGGCTAATACCTAGTTCATATTTACTTTTGATTTCTTCTAACTGTTCTTTAGATAATTTTGTATAAATCATCGTGACTCCTAAAAAGTAATAAAGTGATAAAATCAAGTTTGTAGTTTTGCTATTGATATATTTAAGGCTTATTTTAACTTTTTTCTTTAATCTCTTAAAAACTCAATAATTACAATTTGTTCAGATGATTTTTAACTTTTAAAATTTCCCCCAATTTTTAAAATTTGGGGGGAAAACTGGTTCCAAATTAAATAGTTTTTCAAAAGTATTTTTATCAGAAAATTCATTTTCTATTTTTACTTTTTCTCTGTAAAAATGTTTGTTGTTATAAATTTTTACAATGTCTAGAATCTGCTGTTTATCATAAACAATAAATTTTTTAAGATGCTCATAAACTTTATATTTCATAGGTCTTTTAAATTGTTTCGCTTGCTTTTGGTCTCTTTTAAATTTAAGATATTCCTCTTCGAGTTTTGCATTTTTAATTTTGATATGACTATTAACTTTTGATGATATGTATAATTCAAAATAATATTTGAATATGTCTTCAATAAAATCATCTGATAAATAATGAAAATAATTCTCAATCTTTTTTCTTCTGAAATACTCGTTTAGGATAGGTCTATAAAAAGTAAATTCAAACCTGATTAGGTTTGAAATATAAATTTTATTCTTTTTTTAACCTCTTCAGATTTGTCATAAAGTCTAAAGATTCTTCTTTTATTTGAATCTGTAAAGCCCTCATCTGACCTTAACTCCTCAATAGTTTCCGAGTCTTTATTTAATCTTCCATAATATTTTTGGATTAGGAAGCTGTAAAACTATAATTGTAAAAGCTTGAAGATACTCCCAAAAATCGATACTGAAATTTATATTTATTTCAATATCTCTAAATTTTGCAGAGCTTAAATCTAATTCGATTCCTCTTTTTCTTAAATTATCTAGAAGCTTATCTAAGGCATAGTCAATTTCTTCTTTTTTAGAATTATAGATATTATGACCATGAATCAATTTATTTGGATTAAAGGTCAAAAGACTATATTCTTTTGTTTTTATTTCAGTAAAATCTTTTATAATTGTTGTTGTATATTCTAAGTTGAATAGTCCTTTTTCTCTTATAAAAACGCTCTCTTTAATATAACTATCATTGCCCTCAGTTGCTTTGAGTTCATTATGACAAGTCAATTTGAAGTTATATATTGAAAGTTTATCTACTCCAAATCTTAGACATTTTTCAAGGTCTAGTATCATAAATCCCTCCTCATAGTTAAAGAACTTATACAAGGGGTCGAGGAACTGAAATCGTTAACCTCGTGTCCGTAGACCACTGCCCTTATATAAATTCTTTAAATTTTTTCTGTACTTAGAGTACAGTAGCATTCTTCTACTTCTATTTCTTTATATCCATTCCAAGCCTTTGTTTTGGAAGGTCTTCTCGTTTCTCTTTGAATCTTTAAAGTGTATTTAACCTTGTTCTTTATCCAAGAAAATTTTGAGATATTATGCATCTCAATAAAAGTCTTTTCACCGGTTGCCATATTTTGTATAAAGGGTTCTCCATCACACCATTCGAGTAAATACTTTTGACTTTTTAAAACAATAATTCTATCCCAATATAAATATTTCATAAGAACTCCTAGGGTAATGACAACTGGATAATTACGGGATTACTCCGCACCTCTACAAACCAGTTATCTGTTCACATAATCTTAGGGGGTATTGTCTAGAGGTTTTTTATATGTTAATTTAGGGGATGGCTAATCTTCTGACGACTTTTTCCAAATTTTTATCCAAGGAAATATAATTGTTCCTAAACTTCCTATTACGATACCGATTATTAATATTCCTATCTTTTCAAACATTGGTAAGCCCTGTATTGAATACTAAAAATATCAATATCTGAATCAAGTTCAGATAAGTTTTTCATAATAAAACTGCTATCTTCACCAAGTAATTTATGAATTTCTATTAATGCTTTTTCGTTTAAAGCTCTGCTTTTATGCTTGGCTCTCAGTTCAAAATTGCATGAACAAGTAATATCGCTTCTAGGAAAACTAAGTATTGGTCTAGCATTTGATATTACTATTGTTGGATTCTCAAGTGTCTTAGAAATTTCAAAATTCTTATTCTGAAGCAAATCAATTATTAGGCTTAATCTCTTCATATCCCATTCTCCTCAATGTGTCGTTTAGAATTTTTAATTGTAATTTATCTAAGTCTTTCAATGCTTTTCCATCTAAAAAAGTTTCTCTAACTTCTTTTTCACTCATTTTTGGAGTATTTAGCGGTTCTTCAATAGTTTCAATTTTTTCAGATTTTTTAGGAACTGTTTTAGGAACTGAATCAAGCTTTTGATTTTTAATAATTCCTCTGATATAAGCTCCTGCATTATTAGATTTTTTATCTTGAGGAACTGCTTTAAGCCATTCAGTTATTTTTTCTAGGCTAAACTTATTAGCAAGTTCTTTAATAAACTTTTCATCCAATTTTATTTTTTCAATATTTGCTATAAATCT
>Ga0183099_1000674_pt1 | contig 22952 bp, 17 predicted proteins | sample Biomet1_FD_127788 | JGI IMG/M metagenome (GOLD analysis project Ga0183099, IMG submission 127788) | Microbial communities from bioreactor (seeded with anoxic lake sediment) at LBNL, California, USA - Biofuel metagenome 1 | ecosystem: Engineered > Bioreactor > Anaerobic > Unclassified ...
CCGGGTCGCCGGCAAGAAACTGATGGAGCGGATGAAGTACCTAGAGGCGGAGAACGCGTACCTAAAAAATTGTATGCCCTAACTCCGAGTGGAAGAGGTCCATCAGGGAGAAAGTAGCGGCCGTGTCGGGGCTTAGGGCAAGGTTCGGCCTGAAGGCGATGCTGGAGGTCTCCGGGATCCGGAAGTCGACCTATTTCTACGCGGCCCCCCACGCGGCCTCCGACGCGGCCTACAAGGAGGGCAAGGACCGTCCGTTGGCCGAGGAGATCGAGCGGATCTTCCGCGCGAACCTCCGGAAGTACGGCGTCCCGAGGGTGGCTCAGGAGCTCAGGAACGAGGGCTGGGGGGCCAACGGGAAGCGCGTCGAGAGGATCATGAGGGAGAGGGGCCTATCCGCGGAGCCCAGGAAGCGGGCCTACCGTTCCTACAAAGGGGGCGTCGGGAAGGCCGCGCCAGACCTCCTGAGAAGGGATTTCTCTACCACCGAGACGTACCAGAAGCTCGGGGCGGACGTCACCCAGTTCATAGCAGAGTTCGGGAAGCCCTGCCTGTCGCCCGTCATCGACTTCCGCACGAGGGAGGTGCTGGCCTACGACATATCGGCCTCGCCCGACTACGCGCAGGTGAGGCGGATGCTCGAGTCCCTCGTCGCCGTCCACAGCAAGCGGGTCAAAGGCGCGATCCTCACGTCCGACCAAGGGTATCGGTACCGGCTGACGGCCTACCGCAGGTTCCTGGAGGGGCACGGGATGAGGCAAAGCATGTCCAGGAAAGGCAACTGCCTCGACAACTCCCCGACAGAGAGCTTCTTCGGCCGCCTGAAGGTCGAGATGTACTAAGAAAAGGAGTACTCTTTTAGGTCCCTCAAGGATCTCGAGAGGCAAATCAGGTGTTACATCGAGTACTGGAACTCGGAGCGGATCGTGGGCAGGCCGGGGGCGAGCCCAGTCAGTGTCAAGAACGCCGAGCTCGTCGTTCCTCCCAATCGATCAGGATGTTATGCTTAATTCAGGTTGAGAGACCTTTGGTCCAAAGAATTGGGGTAGGTTCAAATTAGGCAGATTTCTTAACGGGAATCTGTTTTTTAACGCTTTTAAGCTCAATAAAAAAGACTAAACTCTTTATTTTGTCGTTAGAAAGACTTCCAAATCTTCAGTAACGGCTCTTCGAATGTCATCAATTTCTTGAAGGGCGAAAGAAAGGGTTTTGAAAGAGGCGAAAGCCAAAAACAAACGAATGCAATCCGCTGGAGTTGTATCCCTCCGATATGCCCCATGTGCTAAATCATTCCGAGAAAGACCATCAAACCCACTATCAGAATTGACCGCTTTGTAAAACGAATTAAACTGCTCCCAGAATTTCCGAAAGGAGGGGAAGGAGTCTTGTGCTAAGATCTGTTTTTCTATGGCTTGAGCTCTTTCGTTGCCAAAGGCTTTCCCTGGTTTAAAACAATCGGCAAAAATTGAGCTAGCGTTCGCGTGATCATTTTCAAGAAGAGCAAACAATATTCTCGCACAAGCATCGTAACATCCGTTTTGTAGGCAAATGAGAGCAGCAGTGATGTCTTTTTCTTTCGCAATTTCAAGTTGGTTTCTTTCTCGTTCTTCAAAAAGAACTACAGAAAAAAACCCGATCAACGGCCCGTAGTCGTCTTGAGAAAGAAAATCAACTATTGCGGCTTCATCTTTTTTGCAATCCCCTGAAAAAAGGGAATCCATATCAGGGGTTTCTTGATAGAAAAGAAACCAGCCATCTTCAGCTAAACGATTTGCCTCTTCCTGATATTGTTTTGGAAAACAATCCTGTCGGTCCTTTTCGATCATCAAAAGGTATTCCAAGAGTTTTTCGTAATAGGTGTATCTAGCTTTATCGAAACACGAAAAATCAAATGATTTCTTTTCAACCATCAAAGAGGCGTAATCGTTTGAAAGCATCTTCCAGCGCTCCCCGTTTTCTTGTTGCAAGGAAATGAGGTATCGAAAAAGTCCTGCCCTTGTCTCGAAAAGAGGTATTTTTAGAGTTTCAGTAACTTTCTTATCGCCAAAAGAAGAAAAAGACTCTTTAAATTTTCTTTCTTCGAGTTTGAGGTTTTCTGAGGCCTCTTCCACTTCCTTGGACTTTGCCTCTTGCCTTCGGATAACCTCGCTTCGCTCTTCGATGTTCTCCATAAAATTGCCCCCACCATAGTTTTTTTCAGGAAACAAATCACAAAACTGATCTTGTCACCACGTGAATGTTCAGTACTGTTAATTATTTTACGCTCCTCATCAAAGGCATCCATTCATTAATTCAAGCGGCGAAAATTCGTTAATGCAAAGAAAGAACAAAAAAACTTTCCTTCTTTTTCTCATTCTCCCATGACATTTTCCGTTTACGCCATCCAAACATTTTGGGGTGGTAGCCTTGGAGTTCCAAAGCGGCTCTATACGTCATTCGAAGAGGCCATCAAGAAAGGAATCGCATTAATCATTATTTCGAAAAACAAAACATCTATCTTTAGGGCCGTTTGGAATTCTCTCGTAAGGATAAGAATCCGCGAGCGTTAAGGACTTGAACTTCGCAATCCAACTCTCGTCAGTGCGGTTAACCGCCCTCAAAACCCCATCCATATACAGTTTCCCGTCCGTTAGTTTCATTCCTCGTTTTTGGATCATCTCCTCATCGATAAAAAAATTGGTCTTAAGCAAAAAGATGCCTTTGGGAGCGAGAAGACGTTTCACACTCTCGACAATCTGCTGGGTTTCTTCTTCAGGCAAAACATCGATAACGTTGCTGATAACGATCAGGTCAAACGAACCATCGGGTAATCCAGCAAGTTCGGCTAGACCGCCCTTTTGGCAATGTAGGGTAGTCACTTTGGACAAATCGATATAGCCTTGATGCAGCTTCGTGGCCGCTTCGCTCGGATCGAGATTTAGTCCTTCAAACGTCGCCCCCTCCAAAGCGGCTTCGAGGAAGAGCAAATCGACACCGGCACCAAAATCTAAGGCCTTATTAGCCTTTTTTCCATATGAAAGGATATCTTGGTTGAGTTTTTGGGAAGGTTGGAAATCCGCCGCGGTGAGCGGACTCGGCTGCCCTTCTTTGAAAGCACTGTCCCAGAAATTGGCTATGGTCTGGAGTTCTTTAGCCAGACGCTTTTGCTCAGGAGTTGTTTCGACAAACTTTTTGATCTCTTGGGCCAAAAGCTTGTAAACAAGAGAAACGAGATAGCCGTCTGCGATGGCGTGGTTCATCCGAATGGACACAGGCATCATAAGACGACCATTCTCTTCGCGGTAACGGCCCCAATTCACGATTGGCGGGAAATAGAGGTAACCATCTGGCAACTCAACGTTAAATGAATCGTAGGATTCCCAAGAAAGGTAAGAGGCGTCAAACCAATTAGGATGGTTAGTTTCGTCAACTTTGTACTCTCTAGTCTTTTTGGCCTCAGCGATGTCTTTCTCCGCCGCTTCATAGAAAACCTGATAGTCGGGATCATAAACGGAGTAAACGGGAGAGCAGGTTTCCGTGTCCTCGTGAAAGACGTATTGAGTAGGGTTCACCTGGTCATAGCAAATGAGCTCTTCGCTTTTCCATAGATACCCCATTTTGTAATCGTCGCGAGAATTCATCACCTTTGAGAGGAGATAAAGAAAGTTGAGATAAAACTTGGTTCCCGTTTTCTTGGAATAGGCAACGAGGTCGGTCACGTCAATCCGCGACGTCATCGAAGTGGAACATTTGGCTCCCTTAGAGAAATATTCGAAAACGCCTTTGCGGTAATACTTCTCTTTGTCGACGACACGATAGTGCGATTTTGGATCCATATGGGTCTCCTTTTATAGGCTTTCGTTAACTTCTCTGCTTATGCCCCAATGGGTGCAGAAGGACTTCACTTTGGCCGAAGGAATATACGCCCGAAGTTCCTTAACGGCGCCCTTCGGAAGTCTCGGCATAAAATGATTGAAGACAATCGTGGTTTCTTTTTGCTTAAGTGTTTCTTGATTATCTTTCACGAAGGTCCGGACCGGAGAGGCCATCCTAAACACCCAAAGCGGGGTGACGACTATGATTTTGGAGAAAGAGGAGAGGTCGTGCTGAAGGGGTTTTATCTTCATGCCCCAGCGATGAAACCCAAAACGCCCACACCACCAAAAACCCGCGGTTCCCGTGGTGGGTTCATCAGTCAGTAGTTCCTCCACGGCGGCTTTTTCCTTTGAAGCTAGGCGAAAGGCAATCGAACGGGAATACCCCATCCGGGAGAAATAGAGAACGATGGTTCCACTTTTCTCAACGAAAGAAGGCGCCGGTTCCTCTTTAAATAGAGACTGTTTTCGGAATATCAAACAAGCAAATCCGTCAGCAGCTTGTAGAAATCCGAATATGAAGTAAATGATCGACATGAAATTCGGCGGGAAGATAACAAACTGAATGGTGATCCAGGCCATCAAGGTGAAACCGAAAACGGTCCCAAGGACGTAACCGATTTTCTTGCGAAAAAGAATGAAAGTAAACGCCGTTAGGTTAGAAAGACCATTGACGAGAATGAGCATAAATCCCGGAAAGAGGAAATTCTGAAAAAGCGCGCCAGCAAAGGGCAAAACCTGAAAATACGGCAGAAGGGGTTCCATATGCATCAGGCTTCCGCTCGGGCTGGCGACCATGCAAATCCCGCCGGCCATAGCTCCTAGTCCGATAAAAAGAGTCCAAAAGAGGAGAATTCTTCGAGCAATGGTCAAACGTTTTTCTTTTTGGGCGTTATTCATAATGATTCCTCCAAGAAACGATTCCCGAGTAGTACAAATCGTTTCTTCGCTTATTTCGAATTCTTAAGGTTTGAAAGAGCCTCAGAACTGTTGTCGGTGATGGCTTTGATTTTTTCACAACCCGCCAAATCGGGGCAGGACCCGCAAAAGCTGAGGCCTTTCTCGCGGGCGCATTTCGGAATCGGACAATAGAGTTCGCAATACAGGGTCTTGGGGCCCTCGACACGACAGCCCAGGCAATTGATCATTTCTGGGGTGATATCAACATGATTCAGCTCGCTCCATTGTTTCGCTATCTTTTTCCGTTGCTCATTATCGTTAAGGACAGTGGCCTTTCTAGCCTCGCATTTCTCGCAATCAAGGCCACAACAGGCAATAAGTTGCTTCATAAAATTCCCCTCGAAATTCTAGCATAAGCCACCGGGCTCCAAAAGCCTAGAAAGCACCGCCGTTAGAAACTGCGTTCGATTCATTAGAGTTGGGGCTGCCCCGGATGCTCTACTCATTTTCGGCCTGAGGATTTTGAGAATCTTTCTGACAAAGCAGTTCTCTTGTCTAGGAGTGGTTAACCATCTCAACACATCTTCATAAACCATTTTTGCCTCAGGTTTCCGTTCACCAGGTAAACAAAAAGGCCCTCCGTTGAAAGAGGGGCCAATGAGGATCGTGATTACTAAATCTAGGAAAAATACTTAGGCGATCTTCTCGACGGCGATGAGTTCGATGTAGCCGCGTTGCCCTACAGGTTCCAGCTGGATGCGGAGACCCTCTTTGACGTAACGGTACCCCAAGGGTTTAGGGTCATAAGAATCGATGGCTTTTTTGAGAGAAACGATGGCTTCTTCGAAGTTGTCCTCTTGGTAAGGTTCACCTTGGAAGAGCATAAAGGCACCTTCCGGAAGCTTCATCGACGCGAAGCCTTCGGGGATCTTACCTTTGTAGTTGAGAGGTTCTTCCACACCTTGGATGTAGGACGAGCAGCCTTTCGGGGTCAGGTTTTTCGGAAGATACAGGCACACCGGTTCATTCCCGAGGCACTTCATGCTCTTGAGAATCCCCCAGAGGTCGCAGCCGACATCGTTAGAGTAATCCCAGTAGTCGTTTAAGCCTTCCTTGCCGGGTTTGTAGAGAAGGATTCGTTCTGGTTTGTTGATGACAGAAATAAAAATGTTTTTAGTTTCCATGTTCTTTTTCCTTTCTTTGGGAACAATGATTTCGTAAGGGATGAAAAGGAGGATTGGGGACGGGTTCTTGGCGAATTCTTTGGGGTTCACGCCGAACTCCTTTTTGAAGGAGCGTTGATAACCGTCGACGCTGGAATACCCATAGCGATAGGCCACGTCGATGATTTTGGCTTTGGAATCCCGTAGTTCTAAGGCACTTTCGGACAGGCGCAGCCTCCTTAAATACGTCGCTGGGGCAACCCCGACGAGTTCTTTAAAGATGCGGAAACTGTGCCATGGCGAATAAGAGGCTACCTTGGCAAGCTCGCCCATGGAGACGTCATCCATGAGGTGGGCTTTGAGGTAGCGTTGCATGCCTAGAACTGCGATCTTCTCTTCTTTTTCCATCCTGCCATATCCTACTTAAACGATACTCCGGAATCTCGACATTTTTTGCTCAGATGTAAGGAGATAGATAAAGCCTCGGTCGGGATGAGAGACAAACCTGTGCCGGCACAAGACGAAGGGAATGCGTGTTTTGGTGACAGAACCATCTTTTTATCCTCACGTTTAACAAAATTTCTAGGTTTAGGATAACGAATATCAAGGAGCACTTCCCGTCCTGAACAACCTCTTCCACAATTGCAATGAACCGGTGTTTATAAACGTTAACCAAAAATGGATAGATTGACTGTTAAACCTAGTTTTTCTAATGTTTTTAACCGGTTTCATTTTTTTAATCTATACTAGTGAAAAGAAATTTCCGATAAATTATCGGAGGAAAAAACTATGCCTTATTGCCCTAAATGCGGTAAGCCTCTTCCTGACAAAGCCTTGTTTTGCCCTTCCTGCGGAGAGAAAGTTCCTAACTCCACCTCCGTAACTCCTGCCCCAAGCACCCCTCAAGCCAATTCTTCTCTAGCAGGCCCCTCGCCAAGCGGTTCGGAGACGACCGCGCCCACGACGTCGCCTGACAAAAACGGCGGCTTTACGAAACAAATGAACATGTCTTTGCAGTGCGTCCTTTTTGGCTCGGTCGCTTTGCTGGTCGCCACGGTTTACCATCTTTCAGGAAACAGCTTAACGTGGCTTCCCCTCGTCTTTTTAGGGATCGGCGGCGTAACCATCATCTACGGAATCGTGACTTTTTTCACTTACCCCAATAAGCATGTCTTTTCCTTAGAAGAGATGCCCCAACTCGCCAAACCGGGTCAAACTCCCCTCTCTCCGACCGAAGCCAAAGGTTTGTCTTGGAAAGCGAAAATGGGGTTGGCCTATCGAAGCAAATCGACCATCGTGTGGACCGCCGTCGCGGCCCTCGCTCTTGTTGGGGCGGGAAGCTTCGCCATTTCGAGTTTCGCTGGAGGTCAAATCGTCGGTTACTATGATGCAAATGGTGTGCTTGGCGACATGTTCGAATCCTACTCTTTCGACGTAAAACTCGAACAAGACGGCACGGTGCTCCGTTATCGATACAGTGTCGACTCTGGTTACTCCACGGTCGTTTCTGGGACTGGAACCTGGACATACCAAAACCAAGAACTGACGATTACGCTTGACTCTTCTTGGGAGAAAAACGCTTTTGAGGATGATAACAGTCTCTCGACCACCTACGTCCAATCGACGGAGAACCCAGGCGGTTTCTGGGATCTCAAAAACCCAGCCGGTCGTACCACATATTGCTGGAACGGACCTAATCCCGAATACTGGGCAACCATCAAATAAAAGCGTTTAGCCTTTAACAAACAAAAGAACCTCATCTAAATTGATCAAGGGTTTTTTCGGCGATACCAACAGACTACTTTTTTGGCTTCTTGCCAAACTCGGGAGAAAGACGATCCGCTTCCGTTAAGGGTCGAATGACCTTACAAGGGACTCCGCCGGCTAAGACATGAGGAGGCATGTCGCGCACGACCACGCTGCCGGCAGCGATGACTGATCCTTCGCCAATCGTGACCCCACCGCAAATGATGGATCCCGAAGCGACCCAAACATCATTTCCAATCGTGATGGGTTTTCCATATTCGAGGTCGTAGAACCCATCGTCCCACTGCTGTTGAATCCGTTCGTCCGCGATCAAAGGATGACATGGGGTGGCCACGATTACCCGCGGACCAAACATCACATTATTGCCAATCGTTATGGGACAGACGTCCAGCAACATGCAGTCGAAATTCATGTAGAAATTATCGCCAAAAATGACGTTATAGCCATACTCCGTCCGGAGGGGCGGTTCAAAGAAGGCGTTTTTGCCACCGTGCGGGAAAAGGTGATGGATCAAATGGGCCCTATATCCCAGTTGCCATTCTGCGGTCCGATTAAACCTCGCCGCCAGGTGTCGGGCTTTCACCCTATCGAAGAAAAGAGCGGTATCGTTGCCGCGATAGAAAAGGCCCTTCGACATGACGTCACGCGATTTTTCTTTCATGTTTCGATTCTACTCCTTTCCCAAAACCCGGGCAAAACCCTGGGGGGTCTTTGAAACCCAAAAAGAAAACTGTCTTTTTCCTTGTAACCTTTTCGAACAAAGAATACCTCCCAACCGGAAAGACGCTTTCTGCGCCCCATTTCGATGCAAAACGATGCATGAAGGAAATTTAGAAGGCTATCATTAAAAGTTGGGTAAACAAATATGGAAACCTCAAAGAAAACTCGAAAACCAATTCTGACCGCTTCGGTGGTCTTCATCATTCTCATGGCCGTCGTGTCGCTTTTCTCCGACATGACCCACGAAGGATCGAATTCCATCAACGGAGCCTTTCTTGATTACCTTGGGGCTCCAAGCATGGTCATCTCCGTCGTCGGCGGAGTGGCAACTCTTCTAGGGTGTTCCCTCCGCATGCTGACGGGTTATCTTGCCGACCGAACCAAACATTATTGGACCTTCACTATCATCGGTTATGTCATCGATCTAGCCGCTGTTCCTCTCCTGGCCCTCGTCCCCAACGACAAGCAAACGGGCTTCATTCTCGCCGTGGCCTTCATCCTTCTAGAAAAGATTGGCAAAGCCGTCAAAAAGCCGGCCAAAGACACCATCGTCAGTTTCGCCGCCAAAGAAAACGGAGTCGGCAAGAGTTTCGCGTTCGGCGAGGCCCTCGACCAAATCGGCGCCTTCATTGGACCGACGATTCTCACAGTCACTTACCTCCTCGTCGGGAACATCGACGAGTACCATAAGTTCATTTATGGCTTCTTGGCTCTTGGCGTACCAGCCCTCATCTGCCTCGGCATTTTGCTCGTGGCCTTTCTCAAATACCGCCACCCCGAAACCTTCGAAAAGGATGACAAGCCAGCCACCACAAGTTTCATGAAAAAGCCGGTCTTCATCCTCTTCCTAGTGGCCTCCTCGCTTCTGGCCTTCGGTTTCATGGATAGCTTTTCGCTCGTCGGAAAAGACTTATTCTCCAGACAGGTTCTGGGCCCCGGGGGAGAAGACTACATCCCCTTACTCTACAGCTTCGCGATGCTTATCGATGCCGTGTCGGCCCTCTTCTTCGGCTTTCTCTATGACAAGAAGGGCCTCCTTGCGATCATCTTCGCCGTCCTTCTTACAATCCCTTATCCGTTCTTCCTCTTCTACATGAAACCTCTCTGGTCTGTATTCGTCGGATTGGCCTTATGGGGTATTGGCATGGGGGCTCTTGAGTCCATCATGAAGAGCGCGGTCACCACTTTGTCCGGTAAATCGGAGCGGGCCCGAGCCTTCGGAACTTACGAACTGTTTTATGGCCTCGCTAGTTTTGCCGGAAGTTTCGTGATCGGTTGGCTTTATGGGTATCAGGATAAATTAGCCCTGTGCCTCTATTGCTCCATTTCCATCTTCCTAGCTTTAGTGGTGTATTTCTTCGCCTATCGCCGTAACAAAAAAGCGGCCTCCTTAACGGAAACCGCTGTGTAGATTCATTGACTCAAACGCCTACCACAGATCGACGCGTTTTTCTTTCGGCAGGTACATCTTGTCGGTCGGCTTGACGTCGAAGGTTCGATACCATTCCTCGAAGTTCCGCGGCATCATGTTGGCGCGTAGTTCGGTCGGCGAATGGACGTCGATGCTGAGGAGCAACTGCTGGAACTGCTCACGGGCTTTTTGGCACCAGATGCGGCCCCAATTGAGGAAGTACTCGCGGTAATCGGCTCCCGGAAGACGGGACATGATGTCAAGCGTGACCGCCATGCCGCCGTTATCGGCGATGTTCTCCGAGACCACAAAAGCCCCGTTGACCTTGCCTCCGGCAAAGGGAATCCCGTCGAATTGCTCCACCATCGCTCCGGTGCGGGCTTGGAAGGACTTGAAGTCCTCTTCGGTCCACCAGTTGTTGATGTTGCCGTTCTCGTCGCACTGGGCGCCGTTGTTATCGAAGGCGTGGGAGATCTCGTGGCCGATGACGGCCCCGATACCGCCGAGGTTGGCGCTGCGGCTTTGCTTGATGGAATAGAAGGGGGCTTGGAGGATGGCGGCCGGGAAGGTGATGTCGTTCGTGAAGGGGTTATAGCAAGCGTTCACCATATGGCCCGGCATGACCCATTCGGAACGATCAACGTCCTCAAAGAGGCGTCCGAAGGCAAAGCGGTTTTTCTCTTCGGCGATGACGTTCACGGCCTCAAAGAAAGAAGTTTTCTCGCCAACTTTTAAGAGCGAATAGAGCTTCAGACACTTGTCAGGATAGCCCATCTTGATGACGATTTTGCTCAGTTTCAGGATGGCTTTTTCTTTCGTGGGGGCGGACAGGAAATCGTTCTTGGCCATTCTCTTCTTATAGGTCTCGATGATGTCCTGCACCATGGAAACGACGTCCTTCTTGGCCTCTTCGCCAAAGTAGGTTTCCCCATAGTAGAGGCCGACGGGTTCGCTGAAGGCGTCCCCCGCGGCGTGATAGGCCTGCTTCTCAATCGAGCTGTCGGAAGGAGAACCCGTCAGCACGCGGGAATAAGTGTTGCCGATCTTCCGAATTTCTTCGGAGAGCAGACGCGAACCATTCATCAGGCATTTGATGTAAGCCCAGTGACGGTAGAGAACGAAAGTCTCTTCGTTAAAGAGTTTGCCAAAGCCCTCGAGGAAGCGCGGCTCAAAGACGACGATCTGCTGCGGTTCCTTGCCAAAGAGGCCTTTGGTCAAAGGAAGGAAATCCACTCCTTTGAGGAGAGAGGCCACCTGTTCGGTCGGCATCGGGTTGTAGCATTTGACGTATTCGGACCACTCCTGCTGGCTCTTGACCAAAGTGGCGACGATGGCGTCGAAGGCGAAGGCATCAACGATGAACTGCTTTCTCTCATCCTCGGATAGAGGAGTGAAAGCCAACAGTTTGGCGAGCATGCCGGATATGACGGCGAGCAAAGCGTCTTTTTGGGGCTTTAGGTCCTCGACGCTGTAATAGGTGGTGTCGGGTAAGAAGGTGTGCGGGCCCACGATGGTGCAAGAACGGTTCCGGGTGTCCTTCATGTCGGTTTCAACCCCAATGGAGAAAGGCAAAGGGTAGTCGCCAATGACGAGCTCTTTGAGGTTTTTGTTGAACGCGGCCACATCCTTCAGGCTTTCGATCTTCGCAAGGTACGGCAGCAAAGGGGCGATGCCCTCTTCGTTACGACGCTTCACGTCGATGGCTTTCTTGTAGAGCCTGATCGCTTTTTCTAGATAGGCGTTGGGGATCTTCTTTGTTCCATTCGCCATCTCACGGAAATCCTTCATCATGGTTTCTTCGACCCCGGTATCGAGATCGGAAAAGCCTCCTGAGCAGGGTTTATCGTCGGGGATGACGGCCTTTTCTAGCCACGCCCCGTTCACGTGGTGATACAAATCGTCTTGGATTCGAACTGGATTTTCCTGTTCCATCGTTTCGTTCCTCTATTTCGCTTTCAAGTATGCATTGTCCATAGAAAAGGTAAATGATTAAATTCATCGACCGAATCCGGAAGAAGGAAAAATGGGCAAAAAGCCGTTCTGGGAGCCACTTTCCGAGCAAAGAATTGGAGCGTTTGGTTCGCTTTACTAACGACCCATCCACTTCGGTCCACGCAGAAGCTTATCCTCGGCGCCGTCCATAGAAGATGTTCGTAGATTGGCAAAACCGACAAGGGTTGAACTGATAGAAAAAGGGAAGAAAGGTATCGTCGTTTTTCGGGAGACACAAAACGTCAATCTCTTTTCGTTTTCAAAGGCCGAGGTTTGGCTTAGAATAAGACTGTTATAGTTTCCGGCCTGATGGATGAGAAACGAAAACGAAATCACCCGTTTTCTCAACCGTCACCCGCCAAGGAAAACTAGGAGGAAACAGCATGCCCGAGCAATTCAAAACTTGCCGCTCGAAGTACGAAGGAGAAGCCAATCCCGACAAAGAAATCCTGAAGTTGGGTAAGAAGATCACCGACGTGGTGCCCCATCACCTCAAAGGCATCACGAGTTCCGATCCCGAATACTGGGGTTTGCACGAGGTCGTCACCCATGAGATGGCGGTCGCCCTCAATAAAATGAAACTTCGGAAGTTCTACACTTTCGAAGAGCTTCTCAAGATGAACAAGGGCTATGAACCGAAAACCCTTCGTGACCTCTATGAGGAAATGTCCCGCATCGGCATCATCGAGTATGACTATAGCGACCGTTATAGCCACACCGATCCCATCAAGGATCAGCCCCGGACCAAGCGTTACCGGATATCTTTCTTCGTCCCGGGATCGGCCGAACTCTTTAACGGCACCATCGCCAAAATCGACAAGAACCCCGCGGTCAGCAACTTCTTTGAGCGCATGACTTTCATTCCTCTTGCGGGAATAACGCAGATGCTTCCTCCTGGCGGGGACGGCGTTGGCATGCACGTCATTCCGGTCGAGAAGGCCATCGACGTCAAGAACGAATCCGTCGATCTCGAACATATCTCCTATTGGCTCAAAAAATATGACGGCCACATTTCGGCCGGCCTGTGCTCCTGCCGCTACTCCCGCCAAAAACTCGGCGAGGGCTGCGTTGACGACCCCCGCGACTGGTGCATCCAGCTCGGCGACATGGCCGACTATGCCGTCGAAACCAAGCAATCGCACTTCATCTCGACCAAAGAGGCCTTGGGCATTCTCCAAAAAGCCGAGGATAACGGCTTCGTCCACCAGATCACCAACATCGACGGGCCGAACCACATTTTCGATATTTGCAACTGCGACGTTAAGATCTGCAACGCCTTACGCACGAGCATGCTCTTCAATACCCCGAACCTCTCCAAATCCGCCTACACCGCCAAAGTGACGGCGGCCAACTGTGTCGCCTGCGGCCTCTGCGTGGAATCCTGCCCTTCCGGAGCCGTGAAGTTAGGTCAGAAACTCTGCCACAAAGATGGAACCCCCGTCGTCTACCCGCAAGTTGTGCTTCCTGATGCCATCCATTGGGGCAAATACGCCTGGGACGAAAACTACCGCGACACCATGAGGCTTAGCGAATCCTATGCCTCTGGCACCGCCCCCTGCAAAGCCGCCTGCCCGGCCCATGTGCCGGTCCAGGGCTACCTCAAGAAGGCCCACGAAGGCAAATATCAAGAAGCCCTCGCCCTCATCAAGACCCAGAACCCCTTCCCCGCCGTCTGCGGACGCGTCTGCAACAAACGCTGCGAAGAAGCCTGCACCCGTGGAACCATCGACAAGGCGGTCTCTATCGATGCGGTGAAGAAATTCGTCGCCGATTTCGACCTCAACGCCAAGACTCGTTTCGTCCCGCAGAAAGTCGTGGCCTCGCTCATGGGTGACTTCACGGAGAAGATCGCCATCATCGGCGCCGGCCCGGCCGGTCTTTCCGCCGCTTACTATTTGGCCCTTCAAGGATTTAAGCCGACCGTCTATGAAAAAGAAGCCCAGCCGGGTGGCATGATGATGTATGGCATCCCGAGCTATAAGCTCGAAAAAGACGTCCTCCTCGCCGAAATCGAGATCATCAAAGCCCTCGGCGTCGAGATCAAGTGCGGCGTCGAAGTCGGCAAAGATGTCACCATCGACGAACTCAAGAAAGAAGGCTTCAAGGCTTTCTATCTCGCCATTGGCTGCCAAGGCGGCAAACGTCCGGGCGTTCCTAACGACACCGCGAAAAACACCGCGATTGCCGTCGAATACCTGAAGAACGCCTTTGACCATCAAAACGAGAAGTTCGAAGGCGAGGTCGTGGTGATTGGCGGCGGCAACGTCGCGATCGACTGCGCGAAGACCGCCCGTCGCCTCGGCTCTAAAGCCGTCTCGATGTACTGCCTCGAATCCTCCACCGAAATGCCCGCCAGCGCCGACGAAGTCGCCGAAGCGCTTGCTGAAGGCATCGCCATCAAAAACTCCTGGGGACCGAAGGAAGTCCTCATCGACGAGAAAGGCCAAGTCACCGGCCTCATCCTTAAGAAATGCGTCCGCACGATCGATCCGGCGACCAAGAAATTCAGCCCCGTCTATGACGAGGCCACAACCATCAAGGTCAAAGCCGACCAGATCGTCTTCGCCATCGGCCAAGCCATCGAATGGGGCAAACTGCTCGAAGGCAGCAAAGTCACCTTCTGGCACGGCAACTACCCGATCGCCGACAAATTAACATATCAGACCGCCGACCCCGACATCTACGTCGGAGGCGACGTCTATACGGGCCCGAAGTTCGTGATTGATGCCATTGCCGCCGGCCATCATGTGGCTGACAGTTTGGCCCGCCATGTCCGCCCGAACGCCGCTCCGACCATTGGCCTTAACCGCCACGTCTTCACGCCGCTCGACAAGGAAGACATCGCCTATCCGGATTACGATAAGGCCGGACGGGAAGAGGAAGGTCTCAACAAAACCGCGAATCCGCTGAGCTTCCGCGATATCCGCAAGACCTTTACCGAAGAGCAAGTCAAAGCCGAAACCGGCCGCTGCCTCAGCTGCGGCGCCTCGGTCGTCGATCCTCATAAGTGCATCGGCTGCGGGATCTGCACGACCCGCTGCCAGTTCGACGCCATCCACCTCGTCCGCGACATGCCGGAAAACACCACCATGCGCAATGGCGATGACAAAATCGGCGGTCTTCTGAAGTACGCCGCCAAACGGGCCGTTCGAATCATCGCTAACGCCGGTTCGCCGGAAGCCAAGATGATGGCAAAAAAGCGCAAGGACTACAACAAAGCCCACAAGGCCGACAAGAAGACGAAACCCTATACCGGCAACGCCAATCCCATCGACCATGCATGAACTCGGCATCGTCTTCTACGTCATCGACGCGGTCGAAGAAGTAGCGAAGAAGAACAACGCGAAGAAAGTCCTCTCTCTCACCCTTGAGGTCGGAGAGGTGAGTTCCATCGTGCCCTCCTATTTCCGGCAGTGCTATGACTGGGCCATCAAAAAGACCGAGCATATGCAAGAGTGTCAGCTCGATCTCGTCATCATCGAAGGCGTCTCCTATTGCAAGGCTTGCCAAAAGACCTACAAGACGACGGAACATGGCAAGAAATGCCCCTTCTGTGGTAGTGAGGACACGTATCTTGTCACCGGCAACGACGTCAGTATCCGCGACATCAAAGTAGTCTAGTCGTTATCGCAAAATGAAAAGCCTAGGTGGGCCAAACCATCCTAGGCTTTTTTGTTTATTCTTTGACGGCCTTCATCGACAGGCCGATGCGTTTTCTTGCCACGTCCACGGAGAGGACCTTCACCTTCACGATGTCGTTAATACGGGCCACTTCCAAAGGATTGGAAACGAAATGGTCGGCCAGCTCGGAAACGTGGACCAGTCCATCCTGATGGACCCCGATGTCGACGAAGAGGCCAAAATCCATGACGTTACGAACGGTGCCCGAAAGGACCATCCCGAGATGGAGGTCCTTGATGTCGGTCACTCCCTTGGCCAGCACCGCTTGCTCCACTTTTTCGCGAGGATCGCGGCCCGGCTTTTTGAGTTCCTCGACGATGTCCGTCAAGGTTTCTAGACCAAGGCCTAATCGTCTCGAGAGACCAAGCAAGTCCAAAAGCGACGAAAGGGCGGAAACGGCTTTAGTTGTGCCTAAATCCTTTGAGGTCAAACCGAGTTCCCGGAGCAAGGATAAAGCGGCCGGATAGCTTTCCGGGTGAACCCCCGTGTTATCGAGGGGGTCGCCATCCTGAATCCTTAAGAAACCGGCGCTTTGCTCAAAGGCCTTCTTGCCGAGTTTCGGGACGTTCAACAGCTCTTTGCGGCTCTTGAAAGGACCATTCTCTTCCCGATAGACGAAGATGTTTTGGGCCAAAGTGGGTCCGATGCCCGACACATAGGAAAGCAAAGACGGGGAGGCGTTATTGAGGTAGACGCCGACCTCGTTGACGACGTTCTCGACCACCCCCGAGAGGGCCGTCGAAAGTTTCTTCTCGTCCATGTCGTGCTGATACTGGCCGACGCCAATCGACATCGGATCGATCTTCACGAGTTCGGCCAAGGGGTCTTGGAGGCGGCGAGCAAGAGAGATGGCGGAGCGTTTCTCGACGGGCAAGGAAGGAAATTCCTCGGTACCGAGAGGCGAAGCGCTATAGACGGAAGCCCCGGCTTCGTTGACGATCACGAGACCCACCGACAGATGGTTCTCCTCGATGAAGGCGTTGAGGAAGGCTTCCGATTCCCGAGAGGCCGTTCCGTTCCCAAGGGCGATGATCTCGATTTTGTATTTGGTTATGAAAGAAAGGACGGTTCGCTTGCTGTCCTCTTGACGCGAGGCCCCACCAATCGTGGGATAGACGACGCCGACCTCGAGGAGCTTGCCCCGTTCGTCCACCGCCGCGAGCTTGCATCCGTTCACGAAGGCGGGGTCAAAGCCGAGAATCCGTTTGCCCTTGAGGGGCGGAACGAGCAAAAGCTGACGGAGGTTGTCCTGAAAGAGGATGATCGAGGCGTCTTCGGCTTTCGTAAATAGCTCGCCGTCGATCTCATTCTCGACACTCGGACCGATAAGCCGCTTATAAGAATCGATGTAGGTTTCTTTCAGTCTGGTCTCGAAAGGCGAATGCGGGACGATGAGGCGGCGGCCCATCTCGTTGATGATGGTCAGACGGTCGTACTCGTAGGAGACGCTCAACTTCTTTTCCTTCTCACCGCGGGAGAGGGCCAAGACCTGGTAGTTCTTGAGGGCTTTGAGCGGGGAGGAAAAAGAAGCGTAGGTCAAATAGGTCTTCTCAATGTCCTCTTTGGTTTCCTTGGAGGTAAGACGCCCGGTTTTATAGATGTAGGCTTTCGCGAGGTCATAGAAGGCGGCCTCATCCGCGGCCCGTTCCGAGAGGATGTCCATGGCTCCCTGGAGGGCCTCCTCCACCGTCGAGACATTCTTTTCGGGATTGAGGTAACGCTTGGCCTCGTAAGCTAAGGATTCTTCGCTTCCGCGTTGGGCGAAGAGGTAATCCGCTAAGGGGCCCAAGCCTCTTTCGAGAGCGGCGGATCCTCGGGTAGCCCGCTTTTTCTTATAGGGTCGATAGAGATTCTCGAGGTCGTTAAGCTTAGCCGCGGCCAAAATGGCTTCCCGAAGTTCTGGGGTCAGTTTCCCCTGTTCCTCGATGGAAGAGAGGATGGCTTCCCGCCGCTTCTCGAGATTCTGCAGGCTCGAGAAAAGTTCGGCGAACTTTCGCAGGGTCACGTCGTCCATCGAGCCGGTTTTCTCTTTCCTGTATCGGGCGATAAACGGAATCGTGTCCCCTTCGTCTAAAAGAGAGAGCACCGCATCCACTTGAGCGGATGTGATCGATAAGGCCGAAGCCAGCGTTAACTTGATATCCATGGCGATAATAGTAAGGCATGTCTCTCGTAGGGGTAAGGAAAAGAAAATTCAAACTCCGAAAGTCTAGGCTTTATCGGGCGATTTTTACGTCGGTGAGAACGCCATCCTCAATCTTACAGACGCGGTCGCATAAGCCAAGGAACCTCTCGTCATGGGTGACCATGATGGTCAATTTGCCTTCGCGGTTCGTTTCGTTCTTTAAGAGTTCCATGACCTCGCGGCTACGGGCCCCATCGAGGGCGGCGGTCGGTTCGTCGGCCAGAACGACGGAAGGATTAGGGTAGAGGGCTTTAAGGATGGCGGCTCTTTGCTTCTCGCCACCGGAAAGCTGGTTAGGGAGTTTGTTCAGCAGCTTCTTGACGCCGAGGCGCTCCGACAGCTCCTCGATTCGCTTTTCGTCATGGGGCCGCTTCTTGATGCGGTCATAAAGATAAAGCTGTTCTCTGACAGTGAGGAAAGGAATCAGGCTGGCGCTTTGGAGGATAAAGCCGATTTTCTCAAAGCGGATCCGTGAGCGATTTTTGCCGTCGAGCCGGCTATAGGGGCGACCTTCGAGAATGATTTCGCCCGTCGAGGGCTTCTGCAATCCTCCGATGATGGTCAAAAAGGTTGATTTGCCACTGCCGGAAGGCCCGATGATGGCGACGAATTGGCCCGGAAAACCGGCAAAGGAAGTTTCCTGGAGGGCGTGGACGATCTCCTCTTTTTGGAGGAAGTCCTTTGTGATTTGTTTCGCTTCGAGAAGGGTGTTCATGGTTTCTCCTAAATGGCTTTGACGGGGTCAATCTTGAGAACCGCTCGGACTGAGAAGAGGGCGCCGATAATCGAGAAGATGGTGAAGGCTCCGGTGATGGCGAGGTTGAACCAGAGATTATAGGCGAAGGGCAACTTGCCACCGATAAAGGCCACCGAAAGGGCCGTGAGGCCAAAACCGAGAAGGCTTCCCGACAAGGTGAGCATAAGCGTTTGCGATAGCACCGAGCCGGCCAGGTACCCGCTGGAAATGCCTTGGGCTTTCATGACTCCGAAGAGACTCGTTTTTTGGAGAGTCAGCACGTAGATGAAGACCCCAAGGATGAAAGAGGCGATAACGATGAGGAAGGAAATCATGAGGGTAAAAGTCGCTACTTGGGCTCCATAGCCCGGAAGAACGTTGAAATACTCATTGAGCGTGTAGGATTTAAGCGTATCCGGAACGGAAGAGACGCTGCCTTTTAGGGCGACCGCGGAAGAAAGGGGCGTGCTGGTGTTCCCAAAACGCACTTCCTTCCAAGTGTCGAGATCCATATACAGGAGAGGAACGGTCTGGTACGTCGCCTTCTCGACGAAAGCCTTAATGACGAGGGGCTCATCGAAGCCCACGATGGAGACGGAGGAGCCGACCTCGTAGCCGGCTTTTACCAAAGATGAATCGGCGATCACGTCATAAGTCCCAAGCGTGATATCGGGCAAACTGTCCCAAAGGAAGGTTCCGCTCTCCTGACCGAGAAGGTAGACGTTGGTTTTGTTGTCTTCGCTCTCTTTGGCGACGACCGGCAAAAGCCCGAAGCGGGCCTTCGTTTCAGCGCTAATCTCGCCAAAGGAGGTATCGGTGACGAGGGACATCATGGCGTTGTCGTTGGCGTCTTTCGTGAGGACGATTCCGTCCGCGCCCCACTTCGTGATGCCGTTCGTGTAGCTGGAGGCGAGACCATAGGCCAGGCCCATGAGGAAATAAACTAGATAACTGATGAGGACCATCATGATTACCACGAGGCTGAAACGTCCCTTGTTCCGGACGATTTCTTTCCAAGCGAGGAACATTAATGGGCCTCCCTTAGAAGCTTTTCGATGTCGCGGCTGATCCGTTCGGGTTTTTCGTTAGGAGGGTAACGCTTGATGACGTTCCCTTTGGGGTCGAGGAGGAACTTCGTGAAGTTCCATTTGATCCGGGTGCCGAAAAGCCCGTGTTTCTTGGTTTTAAGATAGGTATAAAGAATCGACTCGTCGGGCCCGTTGACGTTGATTTTCTCAAAACGCGGGAAAGTTGTGTCGTAATGGTCGGCGCAGAAGGCGTTGATCTCTTCGATGGTCCCTGGGGCTTGGTTCAAAAACTGCGAGCAGGGAAAATCCAAAATCTCGAAGCCTTGGTCGTGATACTTCTCGTACAGGGCCTGGAGGGCTTTGTACTGCGGAGTGAAAATGCAGTTCGTCGCGGAGTTGACCACGAGGAGGACCTTGCCAGCGTAGCGGGATAGCAAAACCCGCTCGCGCTTATCGGTCTCAACGGAGATATCAAAAACACCCATGGAAAGCGTTATTTTCCTTTTCTGTCCCCATTATAACCAAAATCCCTTAGAACTTTATAGAGAAATGCTTCGTCAACGAAAAACACCGATAATGGCTGAAGAAAAGCACCAAATGATCGTCTTTATGGCATCAAGAAGCCGGATTGTGAAAATGGAAACGGGGAGAAAACCGTCTAGAGCAGATAGTGATTGCGATGGATAAAAATCTTCTTCACGAGGGTAGTGAGGAGCATATAGAGGGCGATGATACCGGCCAAGTAGGCGAAGAAGATGGCGGGCAAAGGCGAGAAGCCGAGCAAGCGGCCAAAATCCGTATAAGGGATGGAGGAGGCGACGGCGATGCAAAGGAGCCCGCTAACGAGAACCGGCCAGGAGGCATGGGACCCGACAAAGGGGGTCTTCTCGCTTCGGATCATGTGGATGACGAGGACCTGGGTGAACATCGATTCGATAAACCAGCCGCTTTGGAAGAGGGCGATGAAGGCGGTCTGATCGACTCCCGCCGTCTCAAACTGACCGCCCACGACTCCGGGGACAATCACATAAAGGAGCAGTAAGTACGTCACGATGTCGAAGACGCTGGAGGTGGGTCCGAACCACAGCATGAATTTCCATAAAGAGCCGGCGTCCCACCGCCGAGGTTTCATGAGGAAGGACTCGTCCACGTGATCCCACGGGATCGAGATGCACGAGAAGTCATAGAGCAAATTGAGGAAAACGAGTTGGACCGGCATCATCGGGAGGAAGGGCAGGAACGCCGAGGCGAAGAGCACCGAGAACATGTTGCCGAAATTGCTCGAGCACGTCATCTTGATGTATTTGATGAGGTTGCCATAAATGCGACGGCCCTCTTTGATGCCTTCATAAAGTACCGATAGGTCTTTTTCGAGCAAAATGATCTTGGCTTCCTCTTTGGCGATGTCGACGGCTCCCTCGACTGAGAGGCCAACGTCGGAGGCTTTGAGCGAAGGGGCGTCGTTGACGCCGTCACCCATGTAACCGACGATGTGACCATTGGCCTGAATGGCCTCGATCACCCGTTTCTTTTCCTCGGGCGAAAGCTTGGCGAAGAGATTGGTGGTTTCCACCTGGGTGCGTAGTTCTTCGTCGCTCATTTTCTCGACGTCTTCCCCCGTGAGGGGCTTCGAAGAGTCGATTCCGACTTTTTCGCAAACGGTCCGAGCCACGCCGACGGTGTCGCCCGTGAGGACCTTGACGGTCACCCCGTAGTGTTGGAGCGAGGAGATGGCGCCTTGGGCGCTCGGTTTGACCGGATCGAGGAAGGCGAGATATCCAAGCAGCACCATGCCGTTTTCGTCGGCCACGCCGAAGCGGGCGACGGATTCGGGGTTATTCTTCTGAGCGAGGGCCAAGACCCTCATACCGGAATCGTTCAGGCGCGAGACGCGCTCGATGACTTCGTTTTTTAGCGCCTCATCGAGAGGCAAAACTTCGCTCCCGACTTCCGCGAAGGTGCAGATGGAAAGAATCTCTTCGAGGGCGCCTTTGGTGATCAGTTGGGTTTTGCCCTCTTTATTCATGACGACGACGGAAACCCGACGTCTCTCAAAATCGAACGGGATCTCGTCGACTTTGGTGTATTTTTCGCTGAGGTCTTCGAGCGTGTGGTCGTTCTTTTCCTCAAGTTCGTTCCGCTCGATGATGGCTTGGTCCATCAAGTTCTTGCTGCCGGTGGTGAAGTAGGAATTGAGGTAGGCGTGACGGAGGACGCGATTATCTTCTTCGCCCCGAACGTTCATATGGCGTTCCAAGATGACGCGGTTCTCGGTGAGGGTGCCGGTCTTATCGGTGCAGAGGACATCCATCGAGCCAAGGTTTTGGATAGAGGACAAGGATTTGACGATGCATTTTTTCTTCGAGAGGGAAAGGGCTCCTTTGGCGAGACAGGAGGTGACGATCATCGGCAGCATTTCCGGCGTGAGACCCACCGCCACCGAAATGGCGAAAAGGAAGGCCGAGAGCCAATCGTTTTTAATGAAGCCGTTCAGAAGGAACACCACCGGGGTCATGACGAGCATGAAACGGATGAGGACCCAACTGACTTTGCCGATGCCTCTTTCGAAGCCCGTCGGCTTTTCCTTTTCCTGAAGGGAGGCGCTGATGCCCCCGAGAAAGGTGGAGTCGCCAACGCCGACCACGAGGCCTCTCGCCGAGCCGCTCACGACAGCCGAACCCATGTAGGCCATGTTCGGCAGGGCGGTCAAAGAGGCGTCGTAGGTCACCGGAGCCGCGCTCTTTTCGACGGAAAGGCTTTCGCCCGTAAGGGAGGATTCATCAATGAAGAAATCCTTCGTTTCGAGAAGCCGCAAATCGGCCGGGATGATATCACCCACCCCAAGATAGACGAGATCGCCCACGGCCAGTTCGGAAATTGGGATTTCCTTCTTCTTGCCTTCGCGGAAAACCGTGGTGCTATTCTCCACGAGGTCATAAAGGCGCGCCGCGGCCCGCGAGGAACGGGTTTCTTGGAAGAAACGGATGAGACCGCTCGCGATGACCATGACCACGATAATGATGACGGTCGAAGGATTCTTCTCCCCAGCGGGAGGCAAAATGACGTTGCTCACGAGGCTCACGCCCGCGAGCAAAACCAGGATAAGGGTAAAGGGATCAATAAATGCTTTAAGGAGGTGTTTCCACCAGGGGGTTTCTTTCTTTTTGCTTAAAACGTTCTTGCCGTATTCGCCGATGTTGTCATCCACTTGCTCTTCGCTAAGGCCGTTGCTTTGGGTTCCAAAGCGGTCCATGGCGGCTTGAAGAGAAAGCTTGGATACTTCCAAATAACGGTTCTTGGTTTCGCTGGCCTCTTGTTGGGCCTTGCTTCGCTTGTTCATGGCTTTTACCCCCTTCCAGAAAAAAACATCGCGCCCCTACCGGGAACGCGATGCCAAAAATTACTTTTTAGCCCGTTCAAGCTTTGGCTTCGGCAGGCGCGAACCGCACTATACGGCACCTTGGAACGATGCCATCTATTCAAGCCTACGAAGGATGTCTCCATCCTTTTGCGGCAGC
>Ga0183099_1000676_pt1 | contig 22858 bp, 15 predicted proteins | sample Biomet1_FD_127788 | JGI IMG/M metagenome (GOLD analysis project Ga0183099, IMG submission 127788) | Microbial communities from bioreactor (seeded with anoxic lake sediment) at LBNL, California, USA - Biofuel metagenome 1 | ecosystem: Engineered > Bioreactor > Anaerobic > Unclassified ...
ACTGCCGTAAGGGTCCGAGTATTGCCGTTGGTGACAATCAGCAGATCAGTGCCTAATGAGGCTAAAGCGCGCGCGGTTTCAGGGAATTCGATGTCGTAGCAGATCAAAATAGCCGACGCGCAGACCATTCCATTCACAAGTCATCATGCGATTACCGGGATGAAACACGCCTTTATCAGAAGCCCACAAATGCGTTTTGCGGTAAGCCATCGCAATGCCTTCAGGGGTGATCAGCGAGGTGGTGTTATAAAACTTGCCGTCACAGGCTTCGGCAGTACCTATCGCCACAGAGACATTTTTTTCCTGACACGCCTTTTGAATGGAGCTGAGTAAGGTGCCATCTAATGGCTCTGCTAAATGCCCAATGTTGTCGGCAGTTGGAAAACCGGTCAGGTAGGTTTCCGGAAAAACAATCAAGTCAGTTTCTGGTGAGCAACGCGCTATAGCAGTGAGAGCCGATTCCAGATTGGCCTCGATGTTGCACTCCTGACCTGGCAGTTGAACGAGTTCGATACGCATAACATTTCCTTCTTCTTTCACTGCACGAAATCCATCTGTGCTCAGTGTTAAATTCAGTATCCGCTCTGAGTGTGTTCTTGAAAATTCCACAAGTGGGGTAACCCAATGGGGGTATACATGGGACGGACATTCGATGAACTGGCCTGGCATCAGGCAGTAGCGAGATTGATCGAAGCAATTGATCGGCCATCTTTCTGGCCCTCGTTAATTAAAACGATCAGTGATTATGTGGAGTTCGATAGCTGGGTCGCATTGCTGTTCAGTGCAGATAAGACGCCAATCGTATTGGCAGAACAACCGACGAATGATGGTAGTGAAGACTCGTTATTTCAGGATTACCTGAATGGGTTATATCTGTTAGACCCGTTTTATATTGCCGCACGTAGTAGCATAACTTCTGGTTTAGTCCGTTTGGATGATGTTGCGCCTGATCGTTTTCTCTTCACAGATTACTATCAACGCTATTTTCGGCTAAATATTGTCGAAGATGAGATCCAGTTTAATCAGCCGATTGATGCGAACCGCACCTTATCGCTGTCGTTGGGGGCTGCGCATCGTTTTACGCCAGAAGAGATTGCGAAACTCGCGATGATTCAGCAATGGGTGATAGCCTTGATGCGTCAGCGTTATAACTATGAGCAGCTATCATTACCGGTGCAGGCTATTGCGGAAACACATAACTGGCAGGCCGATCTGGATATGTCGATCAGTAATAGCAAAGGGATTTCACTGACATTACGTGAGATGGATGTCAGCCGTTTGATGCTGGGTGGCTATTCCAGTAAAGGCATTGCGCAGAAACTGGCGATTTCGGTCGAAACTGTCAAAGCACATAAAAAACACATCTATTCCAAGCTAGGAATTAATTCTCAGTCACAGCTATTTTCGGTATTCCTGCAAGCACAGGAAATGCCAACGCACCAAAATGAACTACCAGAGAAAGTAGAAAGCATTAATAGAGTGCGGAGTAAGCAGCTATTATCTGTTGGATAAAAAAAGACCGCCAACCGGCGGCCAATAGTTCACTTGGGGTGAGTTACTTCTGTTTCAGCCAGAGGAATTGGAAAGGTTCCAACGTGAGCACGCCATTTTCCAGCGCGACATCTTGCTGCTGATATTGGTCGTAAACGTAGTGACCAAAACCAGTTTGTTCCAGAATAGCTTGCGACAACGTTTGCTGTTGAGCTGACATATTCATCAGCACCAAGGTTTTGTGCCAGTCACGTTCACGTAGGAATGAAAACACATGCTGATTTTCATTTTTAACCAGTTGGTAGTTATTTTCGTTGTAAAACTCAGGGATGGATTTGCGCAATGCGATCATACGTTTTAGCGCACTGAACACCCGATGCTCGATGGTGCTGGCATCGTTGCGTTTCGCAGCTTTCTTCCAATCGATGATCGGACGGTTCAACCAACGGTTATCATCCTGTTTACTTGGATCTTCCAGGAATGAATAATCATTCGTACAAGCCAATTCATCGCCGTAATAAACCAGCGGAATACCGCCGAATGACATAATGCCACTGTGCATCAGCAAGGTTTTCCGGATCGCCTGTTCAATCAGCTCTGCATTCCCCTCTTCCAACCCTTTTTCCAGCCCCAGCAAAGTAGCTGTCGCACCGGTGATACGGGCATCTTTGGTTTTCGGGTTATACATGAAGCGCTGACCTTTGGCCGGACTGCCTTCAAACTCACCAACGTAGTAAGAGATCATGAACTGTTTATGCTCGAACGGATTATAACCGGCGGCCAGAATATCCTGATCGGCGTAACCTAAACCGATGTCATCATGACAACGGATGTAGTTGATCCACGTGGTACCTTTCGGCAAGCGTGGAATATTCTGCAGACCATGTTCCAAAATACGTTTGTTCTGTGTTGCCATCGCATCCCACAGATACACCATGTAAGAAGCGTTATAGGCAATTTCACATTCATCGACGGTGCCACCGCCGAGGTATTTCACAATCTCAACCGGCTGCACAATTGCTTCAGCTTTGAAGATCGCACCCGGTGCGGCAATCTTGGTACATGCTTTAAACAGCTGCAGCAGGATATGCGCTTCATCTAGGTTTTGACTCTGCGTGCCCAGTTTTTTCCACATAAAGGCCACGGCATCGAGACGCAGAACATCTACCCCCTGATTCGCCAGATTGAGCAGGATCTTGATCATCTCAATAAAGACTTTCGGGTTGGTATAGTTCAGATCCCACTGATAGGTGTTAAAGACCGTGAACACCCATTTATTGATGGTTGGCAGATAGGTGAAATTACCTGGTGCATTTTCCGGGAAAATCTCCGGCAGTGTTTGTTCAAAGGCATCCGGCATCGAGCGATCATCATACATGTAATACATGTCTTGATATTCTTTCTCGCCCTGCAGGGCTTTTTTCGCCCACTCATGCTCGTTAGAGGTATGGTTTAAAACCAGATCCAATTCCAGCAACATGTTTTTAGCACGGAAGGTTTTAGCAATTTTGCGAATATCCGCCATCGACCCAAAACGTTTTTCGACCGTACGATAATCACTGACTGCATAACCGCCATCATTAGCTTCTTGCGGCATTTTCAACAGTGGCATCAGATGCACATAGTTGACACCTAGCTCTTCCAGATAGTCGATCTTTTGCATGAAGCCTTTCAGATTTTTACTGAATCGATCAACATACAACATAGTAGCAACCCAGTTCGGGCTCATGATCCAGTCTTTATCTTCTTCACGCTGCCGATCGAGATCGCGTAATTCAGGTTCCCGCGCCAGATGCATCTCTGCCAGCGCTAATACCAGTTCTGAAAAACGATTCGAGAAATCAGCCCGTTCGCCATACAAGCGGGTGAATTTTGCAAATACCTCACCGAATTGGGCGCCGAGGCGCACCAAAAATTCGGATAAATCTTTTCCAGCATGTTTTTTACTCAGCAGGCTTACTACATCATGCAGTAATTTTTCTTTATTCACTGGCATTGATTACCTCACTCTTCACTCAGGCAGCAGACAAAATTTTGGCAACAATTGGCGCTTTCTGTTGCTGTAACAGACTGCCCGCCGTGCTGGTATCAAACAGATGCACATGATCCAGCTTGAAGCTGACTTCAATGGTTTTGCCACGTGGAATGATATGGCTACCATCCGCCACCACAACGACCTGATCTTCACCAGCATATTGGGTATACGCGAAGGTAGTTCCCCCTAACGCTTCCACCACATCGACATTCAACGAGATGTTTACATCACCGACTTCACCGATCAGCAGATGCTCAGGGCGAATGCCCATCAGTAATACATCACCGACTTTCACCGGACGATCTAAGGTCATGGAGAATTGTTCGCCGCCGGATAATTGCAGCTGAGCTTTGGTGCCATCCATTTGCAGCACTTGGGCATTGAGGAAGTTCATCCGTGGTGAGCCGATAAAACCGGCCACGAACTGGTTCACCGGGTTGTGATACAACTCTAATGGTGCACCAACCTGCTCAACGCGACCGTCACGCAACACCACAATCTTGTCGGCCATGGTCATGGCCTCCACCTGATCGTGGGTAACGTAGACCATGGTGTTGCCAAGTTGTTCGTGTAGCTTGGAGATTTCCACACGCATCTGCACACGCAATTCGGCATCCAGATTCGATAACGGTTCATCGAACAAGAAAACTTTCGGGTTACGCACGATGGTACGGCCAATCGCGACACGCTGACGCTGACCACCGGAAAGTTGTTTTGGCAAACGATCGAGCAGTGGTTCCAGTTTCAGAATACGAGCAGCCTCACCCACCCGTTGTTCGATCTCTTCTTTCGGGCGTTTCGCCAACCGCAGGCCAAAACTCATGTTTTCTTTCACCGTCATGTGCGGATAAAGCGCATAAGACTGGAACACCATGGCAATGCCGCGATCAGACGGCGACACATCGTTCACCGTCAACCCATCGATGATCACTTCACCATCAGAGATGGTTTCCAACCCGGCAATCATGCGCAGCAGGGTCGATTTACCACAGCCTGACGGGCCAACAAACACCACGAATTCACCATGTTTAATATCCAGATCCACCCCATGAATGGTTTGAACCTCACCGAAACGCTTGATGACTTTATTCAGTTTTAAATCAGCCATTCTGGTAATCCTTCTATAAATTCTTTTCTAATCAACGGTTAACTACCGGTATTGATGAATGATGTGCGCTTTACGTCTTATCAACCTTTCACACCAGCACTGGCCATACTTCTGACAAATTTCTTCTGGAACAGCAGGAACACCACCAACACAGGAATGGTCACCATACTGGCGTAAGCCATGATTTCGCCCCATTCGGTTGTGGTGCCGAAGAACTGCTGAATACCCGGTTGCAGTGGGCGTACTGATTCGCCCTGCACTACCATGATTGGCCACAGATATTGGTTCCACATGTTCAGGAATTGCAGGATGGCGACGGTAGCAAACACCGGGCCGGACATCGGCACAATCACCTTCCAGTAGATCTGCCAAGGGGTAGCACCATCAATCGCTGCAGCTTCATCAAAGTCTTTCGGAATATCACGGAAGAATTGATAGAACAGGAAGATCGAGAAGGTGTTTGCGACCATTGGTAAAATCTGCACGTGCAGGCTGTTCAGCCACGAGTTTTCCAGAATGATCTGACCATTTTCCCAGCCAATCCAAGGCAGGTGCGCGACCAGCATCAGCAAAGGCACAGAAATCGCTTCAAATGGAATGATCAACAGGGCGATGATAGAAGCCAGCACAAATTTCTGACCTTTCCAGCGCAAGCGTGACAGCGAAAACGCGGCCAGACTGTTCACCAATAACCCCAGTAATACGGTTGCACCCGTGATAAACATGGAGTTTACAAACATGGTCTCAATGGCGCTTTTTTCGAACACAGAGATATAGTTCTTCAGCGAAATATCCCCCACTGGCAATAAAGCCCGTAGCGAGAATAAGTCGGTAAAGATCTGCTGTTCCGGCTTAAATGACGACATGATCATAAAAATCAGCGGGAACAAGAAGATATATGCCAGCAATAACAGCGCCGCATAGGTCAGTAAGCGTTTGTAAATGAGGGTTGGATCAACCATAGCAGAAGTGTTTTTCATGCTTATTTCTCCCGCTTGTCGAAGTAATATTTCTGACCCATGGCAATGGCTAAGATCACCAGGAAGTAAACCACGCTGATGGTCGAACCATAGCCGATATCCTGTTCACGGAAGCCTTTACGCACCGCGTGATACATGACGGTCGAGGTGGAATCAGCCGGGCCACCCGATGTCATTACGTCCACCTGAGTAAACAGACCAAACGCCGCAATGGTGGTAGAAATAATGACGAAAATCGTCGTGTTGCGTAGCCCCGGCAGGGTCACGTTGACAAATTTCTGCCAGCTATTTGCGCCATCCAGTGACGCCGCTTCATACAGATCTTCAGAAATGTTCTGCAAACCCGCCAGGAAGATCAGCATCTGATAACCGGCCCCCTGCCAAGCCGACATGATCACGATGGCAGGCATTGACCATGCGGGGTCACCCAGCCAGTTGATCTTGTCGATCAGGCCAAAAGAGACTGAACTGAGGAATTCGTTAATCAAGCCAATGTCTTTGTGGTAGAGGAATGTCCACACAATCGACACTACGACCATCGACGTCACCACCGGCGCAAAATAGGCGGTTCGGAAGAAATTGGTGCCTTTCAACCCCATATTGACGAGTAGAGCCAGCAACAAAGCCGCGCCACACTGCAGTGGAATAACCAGAAACGCGAACTTAATCGTATTTATAAACGACTTAATAAATATCGGATCTTTAGCCAACAGCACGACACGGGAATCAGAAAAAGTGATGGCCGACAGTTCGCTATAACCTTTATAAGAAGGGTCTTGGCGTAGCACTTTACGCAGGCGTTCAAATTGCGGTTCGCCCTTTTCGTCTAACACCAGTTTGCTTTGTTCATCACGCTGCGCATCTTGCGTCAGCCAGCTAACCGCCAATAAGCGATCGTAATTACGTAGCCCAACGCCTTCCGTCGGGTTAGGTGATAACAAACGTTGATCCGTGAAAGAGAGAATTAACGCCATCACGAAGGGAACAAAGATAAAGAGGATCAATCCAAAAAATGCCGGACTGCCCATGAGCCAGCCGTAAAACCGCTGACGTCGCATCAGGCTGTCATTCTTTTTTACCCGCGTAGCGGGCGGTGGTTGAATAAATGCTGAATCCGCCATCATTTACGTCCTATCTGAACTTCGGATAAGGCCCGCATTGCGCGGGCCGGACTACAGATTATTTTGTGAAACCGTAACCGTTGTTGTCTTCAATGTTACGTTCGATAGCTTCTACTGCTTTATCCAGCGTATCCTGAACATCGCCGCCATCCAGAATGTCATTTACCGCTTTCTCGAAGCTGCTGGTGATCACTGGGTAAGCAGGTGTTTCCGGGCGCATTTTTGCGTATTTTTCAGAGAATTCGTAGAACAAGCGCCATTTACCACCAGCCTTGTAGTTTTCAGTCATCGCTGCGGCGGCGGCTGTATTTGGAATCAGGCTGGTCGCATTAGACATTGCAGCAATTTCTTCTGGTTGCATCAGGAAGCTCAGCCATTTTGCAGCACCGGCTTTATCCGGACAGGCTTTGCTGATACCCCAGTGCCATGAACCACCACCAATTACCGGGCCATTACCAAAATCAGGCACTGGCATAATGGCTAAGTCATCACCATAGGCTTTCGTCATATCACCCACGGCCCATGAGCCGTTGTAGTGAATAGCCACTTTGCCTTGCAGGAAACCTTTGTCATCGGTTGGTTTACGATCGATGTATTTGTTTTTCACCAGTGACTGCATCCAGGTGCCCCATGCCACGGCTTTCTCACCGTTCAGCACACCTTCTGATTCCACATAATTAGCGCGGTTGATTTGATCGCCACCGAAACTTTGCAGGAATGGACCAAAGCCATAGGAATACCACTCACCACTCCAGCTGGTGTTGATATCAAATGGATAGCGGAATTCGCCTGATTTTTTCAGCTTAGCCAACGCTTCATCGAATTCAGCTTTCGTCCATGGCTTATCAATGGTCGCTTTACGGATGCCGTGTTTATCCAGAATGCTTTGGCGAGAGAACAGCGCCAGTGACACGTCATATTGACCAACGGAATAAACTTTACCTTTATAGGTACCTTTACCCACATTGTTTAATTGTTCGAGTTGTGTTGCCGGCAGCAGATTATTCAGTTCAACCAGATTGCCCGCCCAGGCAAAGTTAGGCACAACAGGTTGGTCCATATCCAGCGCGCAAGGCAATTTGCCGGCTAATGCCGCAGCATTGATGGTTTCGGTATATGCCCCTTCCGGGATCATTTCCATCACAACCTTGTAATCGTTCTGGCTCTTATTGAAACGTTCCACTGCAGCTTTAGAGGCGGCGATCTCTTTTTCATTGGTATCGTGACGCCAAACTTTAATTTCGGCTGGCGCAGCCATCGCTTGTGCAGATGCAGCAGCAATCAATGTGGCAAGAACAGAGTAACTCATTGTTTTCATGTTCATTCGATCATCCTTTGTTTTGGTTTCTTGCTTACAAATACAGTGGAACACTGTGTTTTACAGGTTTAGATATAACCTAGTCCATGTAACTAATAATGTAACAAACCAAGCATAGCTAAACCGTTTTAGTGGCGCTAAATATGCCCACAAAGTGATTTCGCTTATGTGATCCATGTTGTGAATTTGTAACAGACAGAAAAATGTAACATGTTACAAACCCCAGATGTGATCAGTGTCATAATACGTTGAGATTTCTTGATCTAACCCCTGCTGATTCGATACAGCAATGAATTTTGCAATTGCAAATTGCCTGTTCCGTTGCGTTTTGCACTAAAGCTTCGAAAGAAACCAATTCTTTTGTGATATTGGTAACTATTTTCAATTGGCTTGATACTTGCTATGTAAAATTGACTTAGATCAATGTTTGAGTACGCTGAATTTGATGTAAGCCCGACTGCTACATTGTTTGTTCTGGAGGCGCCAATGAAACTAAACCAACCCGTTACTCAAAATGAAAGAACCTATTCTCAGGATCTAAATCTTATTTCTACCACCGACCTGCAAAGTAACATTACAGATGCCAATGCCAGCTTCTGTGAAATTGCCGGGTTTACTCTTGATGAATTACGCAACAAACCACACCACGTCGTGCGCCACCCTGATATGCCCCCGCAGGCGTTTGCTGATATGTGGAAACATATACGCCAGGGCAGTAGCTGGATGGGTTTAGTCAAAAATCGCTGCAAAAATGGCGATCACTACTGGGTTAATGCCTTTGTTACACCGATCAGAGACAGCAAAGGAAACATCATTGAATATCAATCTGTTCGTGTCTCACCGGGTGATGAAGAAAAAAGACGCGCGGAGAAAATTTATGCCCAACTCAACAACAACCAAACGCCTTGGCAGCTTCGCATGCCTCACTGTTCATCATCTGTCCTGATTCAATGCGTTCTAACTATTAATGCGTTGTTACTTAGCTGGATGGCAATATCAGGCTTTAACCCTATTCTTATGACGCTGTGTGCATTCACCATACTGACTGCATTGTTATTAAATAATAGACAGTCATCGCGTATTCGCAAATTAAGCAAAAAAGCACAAGAACGTTTTGATAACCCATTAATGCAATTGATATATACCGGCAAAATAGGCTCACTCTCCGCAATAGAACTATCGATGTTAATGAATGAGGCGGAATTGCGTGCGGTAGTCGCCAGAACAGGCGAAACCAGCCATAACATTCTGGCTGCCGTGAATGATGATGTGAAAAATGTGATGTCCATTACCCGAAATTTGGAACAGCAACGCGCCGAAACAGAAATGGTGGCCACCGCAGTAACAGAAATGAGTAATTCAATTAAAGAAGTATCTGAAAGCGCTGAACACACCTCATTGGCCATTGATAAAGCAACTGTCTTATCCAGTGAGGGCCGAGACAGTGTCGATAGCACCATTCAGGCCGTTGTCGGCATGCACGATGAAATTAACCGTTCTCAACAAGTGATCAACGCACTGGCGGGCGATTGTCGAGCCATCGAACATATTCTCGATGTCATCAATAACATTGCCAATCAAACCAATCTCCTAGCCCTGAACGCTGCCATTGAAGCCGCCCGAGCCGGAGAACATGGCCGCGGATTCGCCGTCGTTGCCGATGAAATTCGTTCACTGGCAATCAAAACACAAACCTCAACCAATGAAATTCAGAACATGATCCACGACTTACAATCCAGCGCCACAAAAGCAGAACAGGCAATGGAATCAGGTCGGAAACTGTCGGCCGTTTGTCAGGACAAAGCGAAAGGCACAGGTCTGGTATTAGAAAAAATTGATGCGATGTTGCAAGAAATTGCAGCAGCGGGATCTCAGATTGCACAAGCGGTGCACCAACAGGCGGGCGTTACCGAAGAACTCTCTCATAATGTATTTAACATTAAATCGCTGGCGGAAGAATCAACCAACAGCAGCCACAAAACAACCACCGGAATTAATGATCTGGCCGATCGTTTAAATGATTTGGATCGTCTGATTATTCAGTTCCAAAGAAGTAAACCGCATGAATCTCGTCGTAATGGTTATGTCACTCAAGCCGCTACTGCCTGATGTCGGCACATTCCCTGCTAAAACCTTACTCTTTGCAGGGAATGTGATATAGCGCTGATTGTCGTGAGGTGACACAAGTGAGCCGCTTGTCACAGACACACCCGCCGTACTTCATGGACTATTATTAATAGTAGGAAAATCAATAACGCACCGGAGTGCATTACCATGAAATATCTCGTTATGGATGTCGGTGGCTCGGCCATTAAATATGCGTTAATGGATAAACAAGCTGTCGTACTGGAAAAAGGCCAGGTAGTAACACCACTAGATAGTTTTGGTGCTTTCAGCTCAGAAATCATCCGTTTATATAAACATTATCAGGATCAAATTGCCGGTATCGCGTTCAGTTTGCCCGGCGTAATAGACAGTGAACAAGGTTATTCTATTACCGGCGGCTCACTGACATACAACGATAAACGTCATTTCGTTGCGGATATTCAACAACATTGCCCGGTGCCGGTCACCATCGAAAATGATGCCAAATGTGCGGCATTGGCTGAAGCCTGGAAAGGCAGTCTGGTGGGTTGTAAAAATGGCGTCGTCGTTGTGCTAGGCACCGCTGTCGGCGGTGGCATTTTCCTGAATGGTCAGCTCTATAAAGGGTCACATTTTGCCGCTGGCGAACTGAGCTTTTTACTCACCGATAGCTGGCATGCGAAAGGTGAGCCTTACCATTATTGGGGACATGACGGCGGTAGTCGGGGTTTATGCCGTGCTGTTGAGCACATTAAACGCCTACCACCGAAAAGTGTGAATGGGCAACAGGTCTTTGCCTGGGCGAATGAAGGTGATGCTGACGTTTGCGAAGCGCTGGATGCTTATACCTATCGTCTGGCTATGCAGTTTTTCAACTTACAATCGTTGTTTGACCCGGATGTGATTGCCATTGGCGGCGGGATCAGCGCACAGCCATTGTTGCTTCAATATATTGAGCAAAATATGGCTTATCTGGAACAAAACTTACCGATGCACCTGACTATTCCAAAAGTAGTCCGTTGCCATTTTATGAATGATGCCAATCTGGTGGGCGCACTGCACCATCATCTGCAGATCACAGAAACACCGGTGCCTTAAATCATCAGCACTTTGGCCCCCTGATACAACAAGGGGGCTTTCCATTCAACAAACCGCAGCGTTTATTGCTGCCCTTCCCCTACTTCTAAGAGTGCGAGTTCCACCAGTTCATCAGGCAGTTCTTTCTGTACCGAGACCCCCAGATCTTTGAATTCGGAGGCTTGTTTAATGAGGTTTCCCTTACCGGAATAGAGCTGCGAGAAGGCTTTTTCGTAGCTGCCTTTAGCTTTATCGAGCTGCTTACCGACTTCCTGCATACTGGTCAGGAAGTTATTCAATTTACTGTAAAAGCGCTCTGCCCGACTTGCCAACTCTGCGGTATGTTTGTTCTGATCTTCAAACCGCCACAGTTGGCGCACAATATTCAAACTGGTCAGTAACGTAGTAGGTGTTGCCACCAGCACATTGCGTTCAATCGCTCGCTGATAGAGCGTGTTATCAAAGCGTAACGCTTCGACATAGGCCGATTCGATAGGAATAAACATGATCACTACCTCCGGTGAATTCAGCCCCGGCAATTTGTAATAATCACGATCAGCCAATTCATTGATCCGCGCACTCACTGCTTGTGCGTGTTCCGCTAAGGCTTGCTGACGCTCCAGATCATGTTCCGCATTCACATAACGGGTATAAGCAGCCAGTGACGTTTTGGCATCAATAATCAGGTGTTTCTGTTGCGGTAAATACACGATTGCATCGGGGCGTTGTCGCCCATCGACAGTGGAAAAACTCACTTCGCGCTTATAATCGATACCCAAACGTAAACCGGAATTATCCAGCACATTTTCCAGCATTAGCTCGCCCCAATTGCCCTGCACTTTTTTCTGCCCTTGCAGCGCATTTGTCAGCTTATCGGCTTGATCGGTAATTTGGCGATTCAGGTTTTGCAGATTAATTAGCTCTGCCCGCAATTCACTGCGTTGTTTCAACTCTTCAACGTGAATACTTTCGACTTTTTGCCGGAACCCCTGCATCTCGGTTTGCACTGGCTTGAGCAGGTGATAAATACTTTCCTGATTCAGTTCTTTGAATGCTTTGCCTTTTCGTTCCAGAATTTCATTAGCCAGATTTTCAAACTCGGTTTTCAGCACCTCACGGCTATTCGACAGCTGGCGCAACTGTTCGTTAAAATGCAGCTGTTTTTCATCCAGCGATGTACGAAGCGCGGTATGCTGCCGTAACAATTCTGTATGTTTAAGCTGGATCTGATTTAGCTCCAGATTTTGTTTATCAAGTTGCGCATCACGTTCTTCGAGACGTTCTAACAATAACTCTCGTTCAGTATCCAGACGCCCTACTTGCACATCCTGACTGCCGATGATTTTCTGTGATCGGGCATAAGATAAAAACCAGCCCAAAGCGCCAGCCAGCAAAACAGCCAACACTAATACCGGCAGCCCGAAAACCATGTCTGTCATTGTTATTCCTGTTTTTATTAATTTAGCACTGAGGGCATTATTAAGAATCGGGCGAGATAAATCACGTCCTTACGTGCGAATTGTCATGATTTCAGCAATTCGGCTCTGCGTTTTAAAAGTCAGACGATTCGCTTAAAGAGATGGTAGAACTTGCGATCTTTTTTGAACATATGGCCTTTAACCAGATCATCAATAATAAAATCGATCAACTCGCCCATCGACATTTGTCGGTGAATGGCCGCCTGATGCAGCGTTTGCGCACGCTCTACCAGCTCTTTGTGCAATTTTGCGTGTTCTTCCAGATCTTCATACTGATAATCGGCAAGGATCATTTCTTCACCGGCAAAATGTTTAGCCGCGTGATCCAGTAATGACTGGAAGGCATCTTCAAACTCTTCCGGATGCGTATCGCGCTCTATGGCTGCATTGATTAAAATACTCGCCAACCGGAATAGCTCCTTATGCTCCTGATCTATCGTGTTTTCGCCACTCTCATACGATTTTTTCCAGTGAAGACGCATTAGTGCATCGTCGCTCAAAATTGAATTGTCCTGATTGCGTTGGTAAACCCAGACCCGGTTTCGGCCAGATTCTTTGGCCTGATACATCGCTGTATCGCCATTTTTCATCAGTTGTTTTTCCGTCAGCCCGTGTTCAGGGTAAATCGCAATGCCGATACATGCCGAAATATTCAGCTCTTTCCCTTCCGACATTTCAAATGGCTGGTTTAAAACATCGCGGATCTTCTCCGCAACCGCAATCGCATCCCGATTTCGTCTGATCTCAGGTAATAAAACAATAAACTCATCACCGCCAATTCGGGCTGCAGTGTCTGATTCGCGTAGACAGGTTTCCATTCGCTGTGCGGCCGCTTTTAACAGCCAATCGCCCGCTTCGTGACCATATTGATCATTTACTGGTTTAAATTTATCCAGATCAATAAACATCAATGCCAACCGGGATTCATTACGTTTCGCCTGCGTAATCGCTTGCTCCAGCCGATCTAACAGCAAGCGCCGGTTAGGCAGTTTGGTCAGCGAATCATAGAAAGCCAGATTCCGGATCACTTCTTCTGCTTTTTTACGCTCAGAAATATCCCGACTGATACCAATAATCGATGTCAGCTGACCTTCCTGATTCGCATGTAAGGTGGTAACCACTTCGGTGGACACGATATGACCATCTTTGTGGGGCTGATCGATCTCGGTTACTTTGCGGGTATCGCCACGCTCTCCGGCATGCCAACGCTCGATGGAGTTAGCTAACGAACTGAATGCCCGTTCCGACGACTCCGGTGTCATTAGCTCTTCGGGTGACTGTTGCATCACCTCTTCCACCGTATAACCGCGTAGTTGGTAAACCGACGGGCTGACATAGGTAAATTTACCGGTGGCAATATCCATCGTCCACATGACATCGGCAGAGTTTTCAGTAATAAAGCGCAGGTTACGTTCGCTCTCTTCCATATATTCGATCGCGGCTTGTCTGGCTTTACTTTCATTCGTCAACTTTCTGTTTAATCGAATAAATATAACGGCAATGACAAGACACAGACCGCCAACAGACAAGGCAACGGCAATGGCGACATAAAGATGAGAGAGATCTTTGGGTTCCGGCTCGGGCTGATATAAAAAACCGCGCAATGAAAAATCTGTGGGCATTAACCCCAGATCTGCATAAGTATCGGCAATATGCTGCCAACGACCGGCATACATATATCCCACCTCAACATTGTCATGCCCTAACAACGGGATCATGTTTTTAGCTTCGTACAGCAGATGCGCTTTATCATCCCGGTAGCCATAGTGAGAAATGATAACATTGGCGATTTCTTCGGGGTGCTGCATCGCATAAATCCAGCCTTTGATACTGGCGGCGCGAAACGCCTTCACGCGCTCGGGGTGTGTATGTATTTCCTGTTCCGTGGTAAATAAATTGTCACCGTAGAAATCGATACCCGCTGAACGCGGTGTAAACATCAGATAACGAAATGCACTTCTATCCAGATAGTAAAGTTCATCGGAACTGAAGGCACTAATCGCATCAACCTTGCCATCGATCAAATCGCCAAAATCAAAGCTATACGGTAATAATTTTAATTGCCCCGTTGCCACGCCTTCTTTTTTTAAATAGGCCATCAATTCATCAGCGTGAGGTTCCAGCATAATTTTTTTGCCTGGCAGATCATGAACCGACGAAATGCCTGCATCCGCACGGGCAATAAAAACCAGTGGGGAATGTTGAAAAATGGCAGCCAGCGCAACAACCGGCTTACCCTGCTGTCGCGCTAATAATAATGAACTGTTACCGACGCCATATTGTGCCCGACCAGACACAACTTCATTCACGACTTCCATACCCGGTTTAGAATCCATGATGCGAACATCAAGACCGGCATCGTGGTAGTAGCCTTTCATTTGAGCAGCGTAATAGCCGGCGAATTGAAATTGATGAAACCATCTCAGCTGTAACGTGATTTTTTCCAGAGGGGCAGCTTCCGTCTTTAACGACGGAGTAAAACTCAAGAGAGCAAACAGGAGATAGATCCCCCATTTGATAAAACCAGCATCTGTAGATGGAAAAGTCCGCATTGCCTGACCAATCCTTATGTCAGATGGTGATAAATACGGCTCACAATGCCGGGACGACTCATTTCAGATTAGCATGCCCCTTCTTTGGCGCCAGCTGAAATGCCGCATTTAGCGCTCTATATTTCTAATATATTGATGTAATACCATTTTTTGGGTACGCGATAAGTCGTTGGCTGGTTATTATTTAACCCAACTATCAATAAGGCTATTATTTATGATTTAAGCTCATATTTAATGTATGCATAACAAACAACTAATGGATTTTATTGGAACCTTTAAATTCTGCCTTTATATTTGTTTCTTGCACCATCTCTAATTCCCTGCGCTTTAAAAAGTTTCGTAATTTTTAACTGATTCCTTATTACTTCTGCCTTTGAAATATTGGCGGCATTCAGCTGCTGCCGCGACAAATTCTAATAACTGGGAAATCAAACCACTCTGGATGTCTGGTTTATTTCCTTTCCATGATGAGTCGTAAGATCTGTTTCATAGGGAGAACGATGTGACTAACGTGCTTTGGTATAACCAACTCAACATGCACGATGTTGATCGGGTGGGAGGCAAAAATGCTTCTCTGGGCGAAATGATCACGAATCTGGCGTCATTGGGTGTCTCTGTGCCTAATGGTTTTGCCACGACCACGCAGGCGTTTAATAATTTTCTGGAACAAAGTGGCGTTAACCAGAACATTTATCAGTTGCTCGATAAAACGGACATTGATGATCTCAATGCGCTGGCGGATGCCGGACGACAGATCCGTCAATGGATCATTGATACCCCCTTCCAACCGGAATTAGAACAGTCGATTCGAGAAGCCTATCTACAGCTGGCTGACGGTCAGCCCGATGCCTCTTTTGCGGTGCGTTCTTCCGCTACGGCCGAAGATATGCCCGATGCCTCCTTTGCCGGACAGCAAGAAACCTTCCTCAATGTGCAGGGTATTGATGCAGTCATGGTCGCCATCAAGCATGTTTTTGCGTCGCTGTTTAACGATCGGGCTATTTCTTACCGTGTGCATCAGGGATATGACCATCGTGGCGTTGCCTTATCTGCCGGTGTGCAGCGCATGGTACGTTCGGATTTAGCCGCTGCCGGGGTCATGTTCACGCTGGATACCGAGTCTGGTTTTGATCAGGTGGTGTTTATTACCTCGGCCTATGGGCTGGGCGAAATGGTGGTGCAAGGAGCTGTAAACCCTGATGAATTTTATGTGCATAAGCCAACGCTGAATAATCAGAAACCGGCGATTGTGCGCCGTACTATTGGTTCAAAAAAGATCCGTATGGTGTATGCGGCCAGTAAAGAGCACGGGAAACAGGTACAAATTGAAGATGTTCCCGCCGAGCTGAGTCAGCGTTTCAGCCTGACTGATGCCGAAGTTGAGCAGTTGGCGAGACAAGCGTTATTGATCGAGCAACACTATGGTCGCCCGATGGATATCGAATGGGCCAAAGATGGCCACACCGGCCAACTGTATATCGTGCAAGCGCGGCCAGAAACTGTGCGGTCTAACGAGCAGGTGCTGGAGCGTTATCATCTGGCTTCACGTGGCAAAGTGCTGATAGAAGGTCGCGCTATTGGTCAGCGGATCGGTGCCGGGCCGGTCAAAATCATCCACAGCATCAGCGAAATGGATCAGGTACTACCGGGCGATGTGCTGGTTACCGATATGACGGATCCGGACTGGGAACCGATCATGAAACGGGCGGCGGCGATTGTGACCAACCGTGGTGGCCGTACCTGTCATGCCGCAATTATTGCGCGCGAACTGGGTATTCCTGCCGTGGTAGGCTGCGGTGATGCCACTGAGATTTTACAGGCCGGACAAAACGTGACGGTTTCATGTGCCGAAGGCGACACGGGTTTTGTCTATCAGGATCTGCAGGATTTCACAGTGCGCCGGTTGCAGGTTGATGAAATGCCAGCGTTGCCGCTGAAAATTATGATGAACGTCGGCAACCCCGACCGGGCCTTTGATTTTGCCCGTTTACCCAATGATGGTGTTGGTCTGGCGCGGCTTGAATTTATTATCAACCGTATGATCGGTGTGCACCCGAAAGCCCTGCTCGAATTTGATCAGCAGACACCCGCGTTACAACAGCAAATCCGCGAGTTGATGCTGGGCCATGATGATCCAGTCGAGTTTTATATCAGTCGTCTGGCAGAAGGCATTTCTACCCTCGCCGCCGCGTTCTGGCCAAAACGCGTGATCGTGCGTCTGTCTGATTTCAAATCGAACGAATATGCCAACCTGCTGGGTGGCGAGCGTTACGAACCGCAGGAAGAAAACCCGATGCTGGGTTTTCGTGGTGCCGGTCGTTATATCTCGTCAACATTCCATGACTGTTTTGCACTGGAATGTGAAGCGGTGAAACGGGTACGCAATCGCATGGGACTGACTAATATCGAACTGATGGTGCCTTTCGTGCGAACGGTAGTACAGGCAAAAGCCGTGATTTCGCAGCTGGAAACAGAGGGGCTGAAACGCGGCGAGAATGGCCTAAAAATCATCATGATGTGCGAGATCCCATCTAATGCATTACTGGCTGAGCAATTCCTGGAACATTTTGATGGTTTCTCCATCGGTTCTAACGATATGACACAGTTGACGCTGGGCTTAGATCGCGATTCAGGTCTGGTATCAGAGCTGTTTGATGAGCGAAATGAAGCCGTCAAATCCTTACTGGCGATGGCGATAGCGGCGGCAAAAAAACAGGGCAAATACATCGGTATTTGCGGTCAAGGCCCGTCAGATCACGCTGATTTTGCCTTGTGGCTAAAAGACCAAGGGATCGATAGTTTATCGCTGAACCCGGATACCGTAGTGCAAACCTGGTTAGCATTAGCAGAATAGCTGTAGTCCGTTTGCCACCACATTACCTCTATAGTGTGGTGGCCTTTTTTATTTCTGACGCTGTAGATGCATGATTTCCATCAATTTAGCGGTGATCTCTTCCACCGAATAGTTCGTGGTGTTGAGATAAGGGATCTGATGTTTACGATAGAGTGCTTCCACCTCAGCCAACTCCATACGGCATTGTCGCAACGATGCATAGCGACTGTTTTCACGCCGCTCCTGCCGGATCGCAGACAACCGCTCCGGATCTATCGTTAGGCCAAACAACCGATTTTTATACGGTAGCAACGCCGGAGGTAATTGCAGGTGATCCATATCATCGGCAATAAACGGATAATTCACTGCATAGACGCCAAATTGCAGCGCCAGATAGAGGCTAGTTGGCGTTTTACCCGTACGCGACACACCTAATAAAATCACCTGCGCCAGTTCCAGATTACGCAGTGAAATGCCATCGTCATGCGCCAGCGTATAGTCAATCGCCGCAATACGTGCATCGTATTTCAGCATATTATTTTCGGTCAGCCCATAAGGCCGGCGCTGCGATGACGCGATGGGTTCAATACCCACTTCCTGCTGTAACGGTGCAATCAACGACTGCACCACATCCTGACAAAAGCCGTGGCTGGCCAGAATGATCTCACGTACCTGTTCAGAGACAATCGAGAAAAACACCAGCGGTCTACTGCCTGATTGCAGGTAGATGTCGTTGATTTTCTGACAGACCTCAGCCGCCTTACTGACGTTATCAACAAAAGGAATGGTATAAAAATCAGGCTCTAACGGAAATTGCGACAACACGGCATGCCCTAATACTTCGGCGGTAATTGCTGTGCCATCAGAGATATAAAATACTGAACGTTTCACATATACCTCGAGCTCATAATGACGATGCTATGGGATATAACATGAAAAATAACCACGCGTATGAAAACAATAATTCCAATATGAAGAAGCCATCATTTCTGATGGCTTCTTTCAGGCGTTAATCAAACAGGCTCAAAATCAGAACAATTTCTTCAGCCCTTTCGATATAGCATCGCCGGCTTTTTGTTCCAGTTTCTGCTGCACTTCCTGTTTTTTCTCTTCCAGTTTGGCGCCGGCGTTTTCTTTTAATGCCGCAGTCAGATCAAGAGAGTATTTGGGGGCAGAGGTAGGGCCTTTAATGCGGATAGGAACGGTGACACCGTGTAATTTATCTCGGTCGGCGCCTTCCTGACCTTTACTGGTGTTCACCAATGCCGCTTTCAATAAGTAGTTAATATTATCGGTTCTAAGATTCACATCCCCTTCGCCACTTATTCGTAATAACGGTGATTTCATCGTTAAATCTTTATTCGTGGCAACGCCTTGATTGAACAAAACCGACGCCGTTAACTCAGTAAAATCGGTTTTTTCCACATTACTGGCCGCGACAGTTTGTTCACCCCCTTTCAAGCCAGATAATGCAGCTTTAGCCTCACGGATGGTTTTGGCGACGTTGATTCCACGCCATGCGCCATCTGTAATACGGGTATTTAAGTTACCGGTAAGGCTATTTTTTAACGCCGTGGTGTCCCCTCCCTGCATTGCCAAACTACCATTCACGGTTGCCCTACCTTCTATTTTTTCAAAACCAGCAAACTGTTTAAGTAAGGCATAGATATCGACCCCGGCAATATCGGGTTTCACACTAATTCGTGGGCTGGAGGTTGTCGTGGCGGTGCCGCTTGCAGCGATATCACCGCCAAATGCTTTCAAACTCAACGCCGGCACCGAGAGCAGTCCGTTTTTGGTATTGAACATCAGTGACACTGCTTTGGCATCAAGCGCTGCATATTTAAGTTGTCCAATATTGATCTGCCCATCGATGTTCAGTCCATTCAGCCCGGAGAGATCCACTTTAGAGGCTTGACCACTGCTCTTCACTGTATTGTCCGGATTACCGGCGCTGGCAGCGGCTGGTTTGTCTTTAGCGATGTAACGGTTCAGATCCAGCGTTGGTGCTTTCAAAGCAAAGCGAATAGCCGGATTTTTAAACCCTTTAACATCCGCACTAAAATCAAGCGGATTATGTTCCAGCGCCCCTTTCATTACCGTGCTGACATGCTGTGCTTTTAGTTCGGCATTCAGTTTTCCCGACAGATCGATCGGCACTGATTTCATCTCACCACTGCTGATGTCACCTCGGATCGCTAATTGCGCCAGATTGATGGCTTGTGTTTCTAATTTGACATTAACCGGACTATTTACAGTCAGCTTGATCGTCTGATCAGCCTGACTGGCATTCACCGCCAGTTTTAATGCCCGCGCATTGATTTGCTGCAGATCACCGGAGATACCTTCCAATTTAAAACTGGCATCCATTTTACGCGTAGCACCGCTCAATAACGCCGAAAGACTGATGGTTTCAGCACTGGCGCTGTTAGCTGTCACGTTCAATTTGGGTACGGTCAGCGTCAGCTTGAAGGTTTCTTTATCCAGCTTACCATCGAGTACGTTATACAAACCATCCAGCAATAATTGTCCGGTTTTTTTGTCGAATTTGACTTGATCGAGCTTGGTGTTGATTTGCAGATCAAGTGCTGGTGCAGCGCTTTGCAAACGTGAACTGAAATCGATGTGTCCGGCACTCTGAGCCGTGATGGTGTCACCAAACAGAGACAGATCTTTCAACGTCATTTGCTGACCCGATTGCTGATCGGTGTATTTGACGCTGCTTTTGGCGATATTAAATTGTGAAAGATGAAAACTGGTATCAGAAGAAGGAGTGCCTGAGGAAGGTTCCGAATCGGTCAGCATGTCAGGTAATGCTTTGGTTTCCGTCTGTTTTTTCGTTTCCGTCAAATCAGCAAAATTGTACTGCCCTGATTTATTCTTCACCACATTGATAGTGGCGCCCTGCACATCGACTTCATCAATGATGATTTTTTTCGATAGTAACGGCCAGAGTTGCATGGAAACCCGCGCATCCGAAACATGCGCAAACAACGCATCTGCATTTCGTTCCGACAGATCAACATCAGTCAGGGTCAGGCCGGGTTTGGGAAATAACGATAAGTTGATCGGGCCATTAAATTTCAGGTTACGCTGCTTTTCTGCTTTAACCCACGCCTCTAATCTGGGTTTGAGTGTATTAGCATCAAAGGTTGCGGTGATATAAAACGCTGACCCGGCAATCAAAGCAACGACACTACCCACCGAGTAAAGCGAATATTTGGCGATTTTGTTCATATGTCTGTATCCCGTATTACGACGATCTTAGCGAAAGATGTTTGTGTGAATACTGAACGATCATATTTACTATACCCAAAGTAATTGGCGATGCTGCAACTTCAAGTACGAAGGGTATATATACGCTCATTTCAGCAGCAAACCAGTTGATGCTGAAATGAGGTGTTAACTTAAAGTATTGGATTACAAAACATAAAAAGCCAGCGGAAACAGAGAAACTCCGCAGTTAGTCGGTAAACAGTGCGCAGAATGTCTACGCCCATTCCTTCCGAATGGCGGGGGTAATGCTGAGATTCACATCACCAGAGTTGATAAAGACCTGCCCTTCACTGATAGTCACTTGCCACTGCATGTTGCGCTCAGCCAGATCCACCAGCGGTGCTAATTCTTCTTCCGAAAAATCAACAATGCGCAAATTGTCCTGACGATTGAGTAAGGCTTGATTTTGTTGCCACCAAAGATCAACGGCACGCCCGGCATAGGTATACAGCGTCACTTGTTCTGAGCGGTTACAGCCTTTTTTCAAACGACGTTCATCGGGCAAACCCACATCAATCCAATGCTCGATGCCGCCGTGTAAATTCTTCAGCCACAACTCAGGTTCGTCATCAGCGCACAAGCCTTTAGTAAACACTAAGTCATCATGAGCATTCAGCGCCCAAGCCAGCAGGCGAACGACGAGACGTAGATCAGTTTCGGAAGGATGACGCGCCAGTGTCAGATTAGCATCGAGGTAAACACCGCGATCGAGATCGGCAATGTTCAAAATTGCCTTAAAAATAGTGGCTTTAAGTGCCATCGGAAACCTTAGTTAAACAATTCAGAGTCGTAGTTTAAAATACCTGCGCCTGATTGCGACCGTTTTCTTTTGCCCGATACATAGCAAGATCGGCATTCTTCGTCAGCATCAGTTCATCCGTACCGTGTTCCGGATAAAGCGCAATGCCAATGCTGCAGGAGATATGTAACTGCTGACCCGCCAGAGCAAAGGGCTGATTCAGCGATTGCCGGATTTTTTCAGCAATTTGCAGCGGATCATCTTCGTCAGCGACCTCCGGGATCAAGATCACAAATTCATCACCACCGATCCGGCACACAGTGTCCGATTCCCGCACGCATTGCTGCATCCGATAGGCTACCTCTTTTAACATCAAATCGCCCACCGCATGGCCGAAGCCGTCATTCACCGGTTTGAATTTATCCAAATCAAGGAACATCACCGCCAGCTTTTTGTTATAGCGTTTCGCTAAACGGATGGCTTGCTTTAATCGATCAGAAAATAACACCCGATTCGGCAACTCCGTCAGCATGTCGTAATGCGCCAGCCAGCGATGTTTTTCTTCACTTAAGCGCAATGCCTCCGCTGCCTGAAAGCGCTCGATCGCGATTGCCGCCAGATTGGCAGATTCTTCAATCAGCCGAATATCCTCTTTTTTTGGGGTATGCCGTTCATGATGATAAATAGCGAATGTGCCCAGCACTTTTTTGGTCGAACCATAAATAGGTTCCGACCAGCAGGCACCTAGTCTTGCTTTCTCAGCTA
>Ga0183099_1000677_pt1 | contig 22853 bp, 23 predicted proteins | sample Biomet1_FD_127788 | JGI IMG/M metagenome (GOLD analysis project Ga0183099, IMG submission 127788) | Microbial communities from bioreactor (seeded with anoxic lake sediment) at LBNL, California, USA - Biofuel metagenome 1 | ecosystem: Engineered > Bioreactor > Anaerobic > Unclassified ...
TTTTCTTCTGGCTTACCAATTCTTTCTTTTACTGCTTCCATCGAACTGGGAGCTGGAATTATGACATCGTCTCCTGGTTGCCAGTTTTGCAGGCGTTTGCCACTTTTATCTGCTTCATTTTTCTGATCAATAGCCAGCAGTTGACGAAGATGTATTTAGATACATTTGCCAATTGAATTTTACTAAAGATGGCTATTAATACTGTTTTACTCAGGTTGAATGATTCTAATAATATTTTACTTTATGAGTTAATTCTAATAATTTTTACTTAAAAAATTATTTTTTACTATCTTTCTTAAAGCACAAAAACCAGTCAAGACAGTACATATTTTCTTCTGGCTTACCAATTCTTTCTTTTACTGCTTCCATCGAACTGGGAGCTGGAATTATGACATCGTCTCCTGGTTGCCAGTTTGCAGGCGTTGCCACTTTATCTGCTTCATTTTTCTGCAGGGCGATCACAAGCCTTTTTATCTCCTGCATATTTCTTCCGGCTGACTGCGGATAATAAAGCATTGCTCTTATCTTTGCCTCAGGATCTATTATGAATACGGCTCTTACAGCCTGCGTGGTCGAGGCATTTGGCTGGATCATTCCGTATTTTTTCGCAACATCCATTTTCAAATCGGCTATTAACGGGAACATGACCTCTACGTTTTTCATCCCTTTGTACTCGATTTTTTCCTCAATCCTCTTAAGCCATGCAATATGGGAGAATACACTGTCTACAGAAAGTCCTATAAGTTCAGTGTTCATTTCCCTGAATTCCTCCTGCATACTGGCAAAAGTCACGAATTCAGTAGTACATACAGGTGTGAAATCTGCAGGATGACTGAAAAGAATAACCCATTTGCCTTTGTAATCGTCAGGGAAATTGATTGGTCCCTGAGTTGTCACTGCTCTAAATGATGGTGCATCGTCTCCGATCAAAGGCATGTGTATCCGTTCATACTCAGCTTCTACCATATTTTCACCTATTTTAAGCTCATGCAGTTTTCTTTCGGGACCGGAAACTTAGTTCAAATCGGAAGCTTCTTTTTTAAAAGAGTCCAGAGGCTTCCCCTTAAAAGCCCTTTCTTCCCTCAACCGTCCCCAAAATTATCTTATAGTTATTTTCGTTCTTATATATCTGTTCCGAAAAACAGAAAAAAGTTTATTTTGTTAAAAATACTCTTTTTAAAACCTTATCTTATTCTGGCTTTTTTTTTTTAAATAAATACTGTGTGCTTATTTTTGAGCTATTTTTCTGTCGCCACTGTTTAGTTTTATACATTAAGTATTTTGAAATCTTTTTTGGAAGATTCTCACCTCCTAACATTTTATTTTTAAAAAAGAAGTCTTGTGAGCCCTTCTTCTAGAAAATAATTTATGCTGGAAATCCTTTGTTATATGGGGGTTAAATGAGGGAGTTTGTTCGGCCAAAGGTTGTGGTTAGTAGGTGCCTTGGGTTTGACCATTGTCGATATAATGGGGGTATAATAAGCAGTCCGATAGTGGCAAATCTCATGGAGTATGTTGATTTCCTGCCTGTCTGCCCGGAAGTGGAGATCGGGCTCGGGGTTCCAAGAGCTCCGGTAAGAATAGTTCTTGATGACGGGGAACAGCGGCTTGTCCAGTCCGCGAGCGACAGGGATGTAACTGGAGTTATGGAGGAATTTTGTACTGATTTTCTCGATTCCGCAGGAGATATTGACGGTTTTATTCTGAAGTACAGGTCTCCTTCCTGCGGCATTAAGGACGTAAAAGTTTATCCAGATGCGGCGCTCAAGTCCGCAGCAATTGGGAAAACTTCAGGGTATTTCGGGGGGGCAGTCCTGAAGGAGTTTCCTTATCTTCCTGTCGAGGATGAAGGAAGGCTAAGGAACGCCCGCATAAAAGAACATTTTATGACCAAGCTCTTTATGCTTGCCGCTTTCCGAAAAGTAAAAACCGAAGGCCACATGAAAGACCTTGTCGCATTCCATACTGAAAATAAATATCTTCTCATGGCACATAGCCAGGCCGAACTGAGGAAACTGGGAGCTATTGTTGCAAATAAAGAAAGGAGGACCTTTCAGAAACTGGTCTCTGAGTACGAGAGGCATCTTTACAGCGCCCTCTCCAGACCTCCTAGATATACTTCAAGTATTAATGTGCTCATGCATGCCTTCGGGCATTTTTCAGAGAAGCTCTCAAGCCAGGAAAAAGTGCTATTTTTTGACTGGATCCAAAAGTACAGGGAAGGAAAAATTTCTCTCTGCCCTGCAATTAATACCATTAGGTCATGGGCCGTGCGCTTTGAAGACCGGTATCTTACGAATCAGACCTTTTTTGAACCCTATCCAGAAGGCCTGATGGAAGTGGACCCTATAAACTCCCACCTCAGGGAAGACCTCTGGGAATGAACTCGTAGACTATGGAATTCTGGATGGGGATAAATTTATGAAAAGTGTAACCGCTTTGCTTTATTTCTTCTTACTCATTTATCTGGCCGAATTTCTCTTAAACTGGCCTTGCTCTGAAACTTCCGTGGATTCCGAAATAAGCGATACTGGGGGGAATCTGGTCGGAGTAGATATTTTAAATTCTGAGCCTTGCAGCGCCTTGATTACAGAGGAGTCAATTACTCTCGGGACACCGTCTCGAACTTACTCGTGGGGCTACGAAGGCCGCAGCTGGCAGCTTACCCTGCCTCTTGACGATGAACTTTATGAAACATATAAATCCAGGAGTAGAAACAGGGATTATGACCTGTTTGCTTCGGATCCATATGATGACTGGTTAATTAAGGACATTGCAGATGCTTTATTTTCTCTCTCAAAAGCTTACGGGCTTGAGGAGAGGCAAATCCCGGGCCTTTGTATTTCTTTTGTCCAATCCTTAAACTATACCTCGGATCTTGAAAGTTCGGGTTACGATCAGTACCCCCGTTTCCCTTATGAAACTCTTTATGAGAACGGGGGAGACTGTGAAGATACTTCAATTCTCTCCGTGGCAATTCTTCAAGAGATGGGGTACGATGCTGTCCTTCTGGAGCTTCCTGAACATATGGCTATCGGGATAAAGTGTAACCCTGAGCAAAAAGGCAAGAGTTTCGAATACGAAGGCAGCAATTACTACTATCTGGAGACCACAGGCAGTGACTGGCAGATAGGTGAAATCCCCGAAGAATATGCAGACCAGCCTTTACATGTTGTCTCTGTTTACAGAAGGCCCATGATTAATCTTGATTTTAAAGCGCGATGTGAATACTCAAAAAAAGAAGGAACTGTCGATGTTAACGTAACTGTAAGAAACGTGGGTTCGGAAAGAGCTGAAAATACAACCGTTTACGTTGCCCTTCAGGCTGAAGACAAGCTCTCCTTGTGGGATGAAATCGAAAGTTCTCCAGTTACGATTGAGCCGGAAGAAGTTTACAATTACACTGCGAAAGGTCTTACTGTTCCTTCAGGGGGAAAATTTAGGGTATATGTACAGGCATTAGGGGAGAACTTGGGATCTGAAAACATAACCAGCGAGTGGGCCAAAATCTGAAAACCCGGATATCTGGCACGTCTTTATAAGGTTCCGTTAAAGAAGACAATAACCCTAAACAATTTAGTTTGAGCAGAAGTTAACAACCAAAAAATGGAATTGATAATTCATATTATCATTAACGGTTACCGAGGAAGTTTTCCATCCCCGCAGCAAGCTAGCGGGGTATTCGACTGAAATAAAATTATACCTGCAAACATACGGGAATTCTCGATAAATTTCTTAATCCCCGGAGTTACTTATAAATCGAATATAGGCAATCTATTATGTAGCATATTAAGCATTTATATAAATATTAAAGCATTTTGCAATCAGGGGTGGTCAAATGAATAAATTGTATAGATCGAAGAAGAACAGGATTATTGCAGGCGTATGTGGCGGGATAGGTGAATACTTTAAAGTTGATCCTACGCTTATAAGGCTTTTATGGTTGCTCATTTCCATAGTAAGCGCGGGAGTAGGCGGTGCAATTGCCTATATAATAGCATGGATTATAATTCCTGAGGAACCCTGAACTTCTCGGGAAAAACTAAAATTTCCTCTGGAAAATCTAAAATTTTGGAAAAGCTTAAAACTTATTCCCACATTAATCCTACAGCAGAGTTCTTGGAATAGTGCTCCCGAAGTAATTCGGGAGATTCACTATTTTCTGTTAGCTTAAAGCTTAAGCAGTTTACTGGTTGAAAAGCTGATCTATAAACCAGTAGGGATCAAACTTTTTTAAATCTTCGTAACCCTGCCCCATCCCGAAAAAGAGAATGGGTTTGCCTGTGATATAGGCAATGGATATCGCAGCTCCTCCTTTGGCGTCAGCGTCTATTTTTGTCAGAATGGACCCATCAATTGGGACAGCTTCATTAAACTGTGCAGCCCTTTCAACGGCATCATTCCCTGCGACAGCTTCATCTACAAAAATTATAAGATCCGGAGTGCTTACCCTGCAGATCTTTTCCATCTGTGACATCAAGTTAAGGTTGGTATGCATACGGCCTGCTGTGTCGGAAAGCACGAAATCGATTTTATGAGCTTTTGCATACTGCACGGCGTCGTAAATAACTGCTGCAGGATCGGCTCCAGGCTGATGTTTGATCATTTTTACTCCGAGCCTGTCGGCATGGATCCCAAGCTGGTCAATGGCACCTGCCCTGAAAGTGTCTCCTGCAGCGAGGATTACCGAGTAATCCGATTTGAGCAGCCTGTGCGTCATTTTTGCAATAGATGTTGTTTTTCCTGTTCCGTTAATTCCAACAAAGACAATATGAACAGGTTTTTCCTTGTTCTTTACGTATTCATCAAAATCGAAAGTATTAGCAGACACTACATCCAGGATGGATTTTTTTAAGGCTTCCTCTACAATTTCTCCGGTATTACTGCCAATGCGCTTTGTGGTACCTGTGAGCTGTTTTTTCACTGATTCCACAATTGCCTCGGAAACCGAGAGGGCAAGGTCGCTTTCAAGAAGCCCCATTTCAAGTTCCCAGAGAGGCTCTTCCAGGTCTTTACTATCCAGATAGACCTCTCTGTTAAAAACCAGGGCCTTTGCTTTCTGTGTAAATCCAATCTTAGAAAATTTTTTAAAAAAGGGCTTTTTTTCTTCAGATACCTTTTCTTCTTCAGGTTTGCTCTCTACCGCCTTTTTTCTGTCTTCCAGTTTTTTCCTGTATTCAGCCTTTTTTCTGTCTTCGATCCCGACAGTTGCAGGTGCATTCGTTACAGGTTTGACTTCTACGGGTCCGACCTCGTGACCTTCCTCTTCCAGGGGCGTTTCAAGAGCTTCTTTCTCCGGAATGGGCTCAATGTCCTCTTCAAAGCCCTCTTCGGCCTCAGGTGCAGGCTCAACCACCGGTTCGATAGCTACCGCTTTGTCGTCAATAGTTCTGCTGAGCACCTTTTTAAAATTCCCAAGTTTCTCTTTGAATTTGTTGAACACAGGATCCCATCCCAAAAAATTCAATGAAAAAATAGATAGTTAATTCAAATAAAAAGTTTCGTTATCAAATAAGAGTTTTGAGTCCCATCATCCTTATCTGAGCCCGTCTTTTTCAAGCCTGGCCAGGTTGCTGAAGCTTTGCAGCCTCAGATTCCAGGGCCTGCATACTCTGGATGTATTTAGTCAGTGAAGCGTTCATCTGTTCAAGAATTTTCGTAAGCTGCTCTTTGCGGCGATTCAGGGTTTCAATGGCTTCATCTGCTGTCTTTTCTGCACTGAAGCCCGCTCCAAGATCCACAATAACCTTATCTGCATTTTTTATTTCAGCGTGAACGAATGAGCCAAAACCTACAGGAACCATCGTTTCGGCAGTCTTACCTTCCGCTGAAACGGCCTTAAGCTCGTTGATGGTTACAATTGTCTGGTCACAGCTTGTAATGGAAGCCTGAACCATGTTCATCTGCTGCTTTAAGGTTTCAGCCTGTCTCTGGAACTCCTGGTACCTGGCTGCCATATTTTTGATATCATCTTCACTGACTTCTGCCATATCCTTCACTCCTCAGCAATGCTTTCGATCTGGATCTGGTTTCTCTTAATACCATGCTTGCTTCCGAAGACAGAATAGACCTTATCCGTTGCGTTCTTTTCATTCTGACTTTCGATCTGCTTTGTGAACTTTTCCCAGGAATTTCCTGCTTTAAATTTGCCTTTAACAATAAAACTCTTCATCTTGGTCACCACTCTTGCTGTAAGCTTTATTCCGGAACAGGTGGATGATTACATTCACTCTATGAATCCAAGTGCTTCTTCGATTCTCCCAAGTTCGGGTCCTGTAGTGTCTGAACCTGCTAGATAATTCTTTGAGTTCGCAAGCAGGCCTGAGCCGAGCATCTGAGTCCCAAAGTTCGTAGTCCCTATATTTACCGGAAGTTCGAAGATATTTTCCAGAATTTCTCTTTCTGAAGATGTCACTTTCGGGTGCACCAGAAGCCCTTTGTTGGTAACAACTCCTGCCATCCCCACATTTTTTATCCCGGCAATAGTTCCCCTGTAAACTTCTACTTTGAGGGTACTGGCAATTGTCTCAATAGCCCGGTCTGACAGTTCGGGATGGACAAGTGCTGCAAAATCGTTTGCAAGCACAATGTTTCCAACTGCATTCAACTTATCGGGAAGGGCCTTTACCTGAACTCCTGTCAGTTCTTGCATTTCCCTGGCATCGGTTCCGTATGAAAAAAGGAAGCCGTTTGAGTTTCCTCTGGAAAGGGCTCCAATGACAACGCTTCCGTTTACAAGAGTCTCAATTACCCTTGCATCCAGCGAATCCTCAAGTATGGCACAGATCTCGGGCTTTGTCCCAGTGGGGACAAGAACAACGTTTTCTGTACAGGTCGCAAAGACACCGATCATTGGGGTGTCGTATATATCCATCGTTCGAATCATATTCTTTGAAGCTTCGCGTTTTATGTTATATTTTACTGGGCGAGTTCTGCCTGTAACTCGCCATCTGCGAATTTTACAGCTCTGACCCGAATGGAGAGAGGGGGCTTTTCACAGCCTTTTTCCCAGAGGTGTTCATTAATGGATTTGTCCAGCTTTACCTTTACGGACTCTACCTTCATGTGCCTTACAAGAAAACCCCTTACTTCAATAACTGCCCTGTTGGCTCTTTTCCATGCAGGTACTTTCCTTGCAGCCCTGAGAGGGATAGTATATATCTGTTCTTTTACCATGTCGTCTGCCATTTCGTTTCCCACCTTACTCGCTTATTTCACATCCAGGCTTCTTCTTCTCCAGTGCCTGCGTCTGGGATGACTCACGACCTTCCGGTTAGTTTTCACAATAACCCACACTGGAACGCGTGTGTTCTGTTTGTGCGCCTTTGCCAGGCGCCTCTTCTGTCCTTTCATGTTATGACTCAAGTGGATCACACCTGTTGACCTGTAAATAACTTAATTTTGTTAACTTCCGGTTATATCCGATAATTAGCTGATTGTGATCTTAACCCTTGCATAATTGAGGTTTTATCCTGCCGGTTAAACGGCAGTTATTAAAACCATATCCGGTAAATTCTATAAGGGTCTCGGTTAATCTGCAGTATAAGGGTTGAATATAACTCGATTATTGTATAAATCTTTATTCCAGAATTTTCCCCGTCCGGAAGACTTCCTTATTTCAAGACCTGCTTTCTTCAGGGCAGTTTTTCCTGAAAAGCACATGGGACTGGATATGGGCAGGAAACAGTTCCTTTATTCTTTCTTCACCGTCTCTCTGCCTGATTAACTCTCTTAGCTCGGTTTCGTAATCTGCTTTCTGAGTATTCTCACTCGGTCCCTCTTCAATTCTCAGATAACGCTCTACAAGAATACTCACGGTTTTTCTGCCATATCCTTTCAAAGGGCAGATATACTGAATTCCCAATCGATCTTCTATACTTCGTATCTGTGAGATTGAGAGCACAGGAACTCTATCGTCCCTTCTGGTTCCATCAGCAATGAATTTAACTTCCGGATCCGAAGCAAGGGTCTCTATGGCTTTTTCATGGATATAATTAATAGCGCTTCTCGGGAAACCGTCCTTCATTATTTTCTCGTAAGCCTTTTCAAGGATTTCCCGTTCCAGAGAAAGAACCCTGTGCGGGAACCCTAACTCTTTTGCAGTTTTTGCTGCCAGCTCACCACTGGGGAGCAGGTCGAAGCTGCAGGTTACGAGTTCTATCTCAAAAAACGGTTCCATCAAAAGGGCAGAGAGCGAGCTGTCCTTGCCTCCGCTAAACAGGACCGAAATTCTCATCGTTTTTAAACCCTGGTTATAGATGTCTTACGCTTTTTCGGCTGCATCTTTATCAGGAGCGTTTTAAGCTGCTCGTCACCGATTTGAGACGGAAGCCTTCCACTCTGAGCAAGTGAGATCAGTTGCATTTCGAGCTGTTCAACAAGAGCCGGTCTTGACATTTTTAAAGTTGTAAGGCGTTCTCTGGCTTCAGGAGTCAGGATTTGCCTCAGGATGGCCTGCTTCTGAGATTCAATCTCAGCTTTGGCCTGTTCCTGCTGATAAGCTGCCTGAATATCCGATGGCTGGTTCTGTGCCTGTTGTCTCTGAATTTCTGCAAGCCTTCTCTGTCGGATTTCATCGAGTTCGTCATCCATTGTAGACATGACAATCATCTAAAAACCGGTTTTCCGGAATAATCTGGATTAAGATTTATAATATTTGAAAGGGAATCCTAAGAAGTATTCAGGTCCCCTTCGGATGGAATTTTTCTCAGTATTTTGCAAGTTCGGGGATCTTCTCAAGAAGTTCGTGCTTGAGCTCATTGGCTGCATTATCAAGCATGGAACGTCCCTTTGCAGATACCGTTCTTCCGTCCTTTACTTTTTGCAGGTAACCTGCAGCCTCAAGCTGCTGTACTGCCTTTCTGGCAACCGAACCGCTGCCTTTTGCTTTGTGACCTGGTTTTGACCCGTTATCCTTCTTTCCACCGTATACTGAGCGGAGCCTTTCAATTCCTACAGGCCCGTCGGTATAGATTTTTCTCAGGATCGCAGCGGATCTGATATACCACCAATCATCATTGCTCGGAGGGAGTTCCTTGTGAACTCCGGTCTTTACGTTCTTTGCCCACTCAGGGGGAACAAAATTTTCCTTTTCTTTCAGAATGCCTGCGACCTTGTCAATAAGTTCCATTGCAGGGACATCAAATACTGTTGTCATGCTCGCCACCTTTTCTAAATTAGGTTATCTTTGCATATCCCGGAAGATAGAGCCGATTCTTCTCCCCTGGCTGCCAGAAATCTACTTTTCCCGAAACGAGGTAACTCTTTCTCTTTCGAGAGGTCCTTTCCGATCTTTATAGCTGGATTTTATGGACTCTTATGGTTTGGGCGTTCAGGCCCGATAAGCCGGTAAACGTGATTTTAGTTTAAACTGGAAGGAGGTTGATACATTTATCAGTTAGTGTGGATCGGTAATCATATATACATCAGATAAGGTGATATATCCTATGAAAAATCTTAGACTGACATCACATCATGCCAGTAATCTGAAAAACGATCCAATTGTATCTAATTGGCTTTTGTCGATTGACGCAGGCGTCAACACTGAGCGTAATTATCTTCATGCTATAAAAGCGTTTTGTGAATTCACAGAAAAAACACCAGATGAACTTATTATGGAAGCTGAACAGGAAGTTAAGTCTGGTTTATTGATGAGACAGAGGCTCATTAAAACATATCTCATTAGTTTCAAGAAGTCTCTGCAAGATAAAGGTTTAGCTCCAATGACGGTAAAATCGTACATGAATGGTGTCCAAAGTTTTTATCGTAGCTGCGATATTGAACTGCCCGCTTTAGGTAGAAACAAAGCGAAGGTGCTTGAAAAAAATAAAGATATTCCAACTAAGGAAGATTTACAAGAAGTCTTGAAAATTTGTGATCCATTAGAGAAGGCCATTTTATTAGTTGGGGCTTCAAGCGGATTATCCCTCAATGAAATTCGTAATCTGAAAGTAAAGGATTTTAAAAAAGGTTATGATCCTGAAACAGAAGTAACAACTTTGAAGTTACGCAGGCAAAAGGTTGGATTTGATTTTATAACTTTTTTAAGTCCTGAAGCTTCAAGGGCAGTCCAGGATTATATCAATTATAGGGGTAGACCAACTAAATCACCAGATCCCAGAAAAGAAAAATATCTTGTTAAACAGCGAATTTATTCAGATGACGATTATTTGTTTATATGCCGAAAGATTCATGATTCATACATTAACATAAAAAAGGATGAATTAAGAAAATTCGAAGACATTTCCTTAAAAAGGTTATATCAGACTCTATCCGAAAAGTCACAGAAAAATACGCCAAAGTCAGATTGGAATCTCATTAGGTCACATAATATAAGGAAATGGTTCAACAGTGCTATGTTAAATGCTGGTGCTGATTCTTTTCACGTAGAATTCTTTATGGGGCACACGCTAGACGATACGAGAGCAGCATATTTTAGGGCTAATCCGGAGAAACTTCGAGAGCTTTATCTAAAGTATGTCCCTTACCTCACAATTCAAAAAGAGGCGGATATTTCGGAAAGTCCTGAGTATCTGAGAATCAAGCAGGAAAACCAAATCTTGCAGGCAGAAACCGCGCGGCATGTTGTGGATAGATCGGAGCTGCAGGGATTAAGGGAGGAAGTTGAGAAAATGAAGGAAGCCTCAGCGGCAGTGGGATCAATAAAAGAAGGATATATACAGCGTGCGGATCTAGAAGAAATAAGAGAAATGAAAAATAAGTTAAAACAGGAGCTTGAAGAAGTCTCCGAGCTTAAGGAGATGATGCTTAAAGCTGGAAAATGAAATCCTTAACAATTTTATACAACAATTTTTGCGTCGTATAAAAAGACCCAGATATACGCTTGCGCGTATTCGAGAAACTTACTATAAGCCGAATTTACTCAAGAATTGTAATAGGTTGACAATTCTTTTTCGTCTGGCTGCAAGTCTATAAGACCTTGTGTATAACTCCATTCTGTCGGCCTGCTACATTAGAACAGGATCTCATGAGAACTTATGCGGTTATTGTTGTACTTGCCGGAGACTATAATATTCTAATACTGTTTGATATATCTCATCTACAGTGTCAAAACTAAATCTCGATGGCTGTTTAAATTTGAATATCATTTCACTAGCTAGTCTCAAGTCAGCTAATTCTGCTTCTCGCAGAATTACCCGCCCTGATGCCGTCGAGCCTCTAGGTAAAGTGTGGTTTTCTTTTGTTTTGTTAACAAAGTAGAGTTCTTCGGGGGAATCTGTACCTATCAGCATGTCATGATGGAGGAAGTGCTCTAAAAGCAAATCGTCACTTGAGAATTTAAAATCCAATTTTTCTTCCATCCTCAAGCGCATTGCATCTAACGTGTATTTTACGAGATCTTTGTCATTCATTTCCTCTGGAATTTTTTCAGGAGTTTCTTCTATTTCAGATAATTTCGTTTCAAAAATTTTCAATGGTATTTCTTTTGGCAAACAAGGAAAATCCTTTTCAAACCCTTTTAAGAGCACGTCTTCAGCGAAAAATCTGTAGATTTCCCAAGGATGTGCTTTAATAGTGTTTGCAAATTCTATTTCTGACAATTTAAACTCGGAATTTTGTTTAATATACGCAGAGTAACATACTTTCAAAAGGTTATCAATTCGCTGATGTCTGTAAGATCCAATACTAGTAATGTAAATTTTCCAAATTCCTTTATCAAGTGTCCTACTCCCAGCTTCAATACATGTGTTGAAAAAAGAAGTCGATATAAGCAGTTTTAGATAAAAATTTAACCAATCTGGGCTGCGTTCAAAATGTTCGAGTTCCCTGAGGACAATATTTATAGATTTTTCATAGTCGTTTAAACGAACCTCTGGAAACTCATGTTTTATATTTCTCAGATTTTTTAATTTCTTAATGTCCCAATAGTTTCGCAGACCTTTTTTCTCAGGTGGGATTAGTTCTATACAATCCAGTTTTTGCAAATCGTGGAGATGCCTATTGATGTTTCCCTGATCCATGACATCATATTTTTTCAGTAAAAAATCCCGAATGGCTGGCTCTCCAACAGGTCCCTCATTTTCCAGAGTAAACTTCAAGATGCTGGATTTTACTTCGCCGACATTTAATCGGTCTCCTTGTCTTTTTGGCATATATCGAACAACAACTGATAAGTATTTAAACATATGCTTTGATATGATTAGCCTAAATGAATTCATTAGGATTAAAATATAAGGACCTAAGCTATGTTTGATAGTATTTTTTATATAGTAAAACATCCATACATTCATAATAATGTAATAAACTCAACTAACTCACCGGAGTTCGAAAACATGGAAAATAGTCTTCCGAATCTTATTGGAGAAAAATTTCCAGTTATTGCATACGTTGACCCTGCAACGTTTTCTAAAATCGAAGCATTGCGTGGAGATGTATCGAGGAGTAGATTTGTAAGAAAAATTCTCAAAAAAAGCATTGAGCAGTAAGAGAGTAGAGAATGAGAGAAACCAAGACCACTGCCTACGACATGAGCAAAAAAGTCAATCATGATCAAGGCAGTTCGGTAACACTGAACTATTGAACGACAATTCTGTAAGATTACACCCAGCTCCACAAGACCTCCAAGTACTGATGAAGCCGGATGTGCTACACCCAACTAAAGGAGAGGTGCAGGTAATGAATTCTATGAATACAAGTAAATCACTTTCTACATTCACTGAATGAGCTCAGCAGACATGTGCCAACCGTCCTGAAATTCTAAAACACATGATCGAAAGCTCTGATGTTCTGGACCGGGTTATCACAAAGCGAATAATGATAAATGCAGGAGTGGTCACCCTTTAAAAACTAGAAGTTAGCCCCGGAGTCAGCCGAAAACTCCAAGGCCAAAAGCACAAAGCATCAGTGAAATATATGCGTTTTTCAGATATTAGACTTATTACAGTCATTAATTGTGTTTTTTGGCTGGGCTTTATCTTCTCGTTTCGTGACAATGCATAGAGAGGCAGCATGTCGCATACTAGCAGTAAAACCCAATTTACTGATGTAGACAGTTCAGGAAGTCCAGCCTACTCAACTCCACAATATTATTTTTTATATGACTTGTGGATGATCTGTTTAATGTATGGGGTAAGGTCGGGGAGGCGATAACATACCATCTCTTTCTTTTTTAGACGCCTTTTTTTCAGAATATCAAAAATCAGGAGTTCAGTATCTTTTTGATATTCACAGAGGAGATCCAGAGAGACGGCAGGAAGAGCAGCAGGACCGGAGAGCTTAAAGATGGTGGCTCCTGTGAATGAGATGTCTATCAAGGACGCAGCTAAATACTACGCTTCGATGGGAATCATTACCCAGCCTTTACACGGCCCGGTAGCGAAAGTCACCAGCCCCGGGAAACAGCCAATGCTTAACGAATGGCAGAAACTTCAAAAGCCATTCAGTGCCGAAGAGATAAATCGCAGATTCTCGGAAAAAGGGAATTTAGGTTTTCTTTGTGGGGAAAGATAGGATTTAACGATTTTAGATGTCGATTGGTATGTCAAAGGCATATGGGATTATATTTTAGGCGGAGTAGATACAAGCAGCTGGGTTAAGCAGAGCCACACAAAAGAGAAATATCATTACTTATTCAGATATTTCAACGATATTAAAGCCAAAACTTACCAGGGATTAGGTTTTGATATTCTCAGCGATACTGAAAAGAAGGACAGTAATACCGAGATGCAGTACATAGCAGGAAACAACTGTGTAGCAAGCCCGTCTATACATCCGGACGGGAATAAGTACCAACTGACCGGGAATATTGAAGAAAGGCCTGTGATACCAGAAATCGTAATCCAGCGGATTAACAACGTAATTAAGACTTACAAGGAAATAATAGATAAGATTCTTCCTGGGTGCAGGAAAACCTTTCAAAAGCTGTTTAAGGCTATTTTTGAGGAAAAGGACCATCCCCTCTATCACGACACTTCTATTTTCAGGGGAGAGGAAGGAAGGAAACGATGTTTGCATCTTTTTGCTGAACTGAAAGCTAATAGAGCAACCGATCTTCACCTCTGCCTCGTTTGTATGATGATATTCGGGGATGGGTATGACCAGGGGCACACCGCGAAGGAACTGCAATACGTAGACCCGAAACTCACAGCTACAACCGAATCTATTAAGGCAGACCAATACCTCAGCCAGTTTTTTTCTGAAAGCGACAGGCAGAGGAAGATATACAGCCCGGAAAATAAAGGCGCTTCCGCACAGGATATAAAAAGCTTCAGGGAGATTCTTAAAAATATCCAACTTCCGGAAAGTGTCGGAGAAAGATTAGAAGCAGCAAAAGAATTCATTTTGCATTATATAATTCACCTCGCTGAAGAAGATGCTTAAGGCATCATTATAACAGACGTAAAAGACTATTTTAAGTTTACAAATAAAACGGCAAATGTGGTATTAAAGTTCTATAAGGAAAAGAAAAAAGAACAGATCAAACAGGAATCAGAAGATCAAATCCAGCCGATTACAGAAGATAACAATGATGTAGATCTGGACGAAATCAATATTCTCGAGGAAGAGAAGGAAGCAGCAAGACTGAAAGCAATTGAGATATTAAAAAACGGGGACCCCATAGAATACATAGGAAAGACAATCGAAGAGCACCATGTAGAGGACGAAAAAACCGAAGAATGTATATGTGTTTCGATTGCCGGGCAATCTTGCCTAAACACCGATGGAATACAAACAACGGTTAACGGTGACAGTGGAAGTGGAAAAAGCCATTTAGTGAAAATTCATATGCACTTAGTTCCTGAAAAATATAAAGGAGTTACTTCATTAAGCCCGAAGGCCGCTTATTACATGGACCTTAAGCCCGGCACTATAATTTTCTCTGATGATACAATCCCATCGGTAGAGATGGAAGAAGTAATTAAAAGGGCTACAACGAACTATCAGGAATACACAAAGCACACTATAGTTAAAGATGGGGAAAAAAGACCTTTCACAATTCCTCCTAGGATCAATTGGTATCTCACAAGCGTGGATAGTGAGGTATCTATCCAGCTGCTAAACCGACAATTAACTTTTAACACAAGTAATGATCCAAAACACAAAAACGATATTTTTGAGATGCAGCGAGACAAAGCCGAAAAAGGAGAAATGCCGGTTATCGATGTTACCGAGAGGGTTTTAGTATGTCGCCGGATATACGACATTATCAAGTCCCAGGTATTTAAAGTGAAAATTCCCTTTGCAAAAAGAATAGAGATCGAGGACAAATCAAATTCCCGAGTATTCCCTATGTTTCTTGATATGATTAAGGGTTATGCAATATTTTCTCACATGCAGAGGGAGACAGACGAAGATGGGTATTTACTGGCAACCGAAGAAGATTTTAACAAAGCGAAGGATCTTTTTGAAAGTCAAACCGAGGGTATAGTCTCTAAGCTCAACGACAAAGAAAGAGATATTTTAAGATATATCAAAAATCACCCAAGATGCATAATACAAGATATAGCCGAAAAAACCGGAGACAGTTATGCAATCGTCAGAAATATACTGAAAGGAAGGCCAAAAAGTAAAAGCGCCGGGGAGGGGTTACTCGAAAAGGTTAAAGGACTTTCGATATCGGATGAAACACACACAACAGAAGAAGACGAAAATTATAAGATAAGCAAAAAAGCAGAAAGATTTATTTTATCTGATAAATTCGATGGATGGAGCCTATACACAAGTAAATTCATTAATTTAAAACCAGAAAATGAATAATCTATTTTTACATTTTTCCTTTTTCTTTTTACCGTTTTTTACACTATTTTTACACGCTTAAATAGTTTCAAGAGGCTTTTTTTTGAGTATTTTTACATTTTTACAGGTTTGAGGGTAAGAGGGAATTTCACACACATTATTTACAATAGAAATAGTGAGCACAATTTACAAAAAAGAGAAAATAAAATGTGTGTGCTTTTCCTTTTTTCCTTATTTTCAGAAATATGTAAAAATAGGTTAAAAACATACAATTACTAGTTATGACGTTATTGATTCTTATTATTATATATTATGTACAAATAGTGTAAAAATACGGTAAAATACGGTCATAGTAAAGTAAAAGCAGAAGTAGCCCTTTCGCGTTCTGTGTATATTTCATAACACCAAACATATTTTATATTTTCCATAAGGCCGTGTCCTTGATTCACAGGGCTTTGATGCCAGCAGCCACGGAAAAACAGTCCAAACGCATTTAGTTTTTGAAATAAATTATACTGTCATATAAGAGACTTAACTTTTTAAAGCGATATTATGAAAATCACAACTGGAAACCCCACAATTTCTTTAAATTATCCCTCTCGTGAATCACTGTTAAGCGCCAATGCTGATTTAATCGCACAGATTCAATTTTGTCCTTGGATTCGATTTTTACCATTTATCTCACCTCAATTATCTGGATTTTCTGGATGGTTGTCACTTTGTATTTAGTGAGTATTATATAATATAATTGACATTTTATATTATAGGAAACGGGGCCTTAAAGCACACAGCTAAACAACATTGATTTCCCGAATAAATGTTGTTAATATGGTCTCACTGGTAAAGGTTATGCTACTGGCAATGGAACTTCTCAAAGAAGCTGCCACGAAATACCCTGTTTAATGACATCATTCATTTGAAATTAAATAGGTTGGCTTGTTTGTGAAAATAGCTGAAAAAAGTATGAACAAATGCCTTTGTTATTTCGCTGTGGATCCTGAACCTGAGCGTCTTCGTTGAGAGCTTTAAGATAGATTTAGAGAATCCTTAAGTGGAATATTTTAGGACCCGCATAAATAAATCTGGACAGCCAGCTGCCCTGACTAGCTGATCATTTATATGTAGATCTGCCGTCCTTAAAGTTGCAGAAGATACCAAGAGCAAGAGCTGAGCAAGAGAGACTAATAACTCAAATGAATGCCAAAAAGCTCAAATCAACCTGACAAAGCGAACGTGTCCGTTTCACCATATATGATCAACAGCTCATCCCACTACCAGAATTAGAAATCGGTGCAAATATGGCTAAAGACCCTATATGCGGAATGTATGTAGATGAGAAGACCGGTTTAAAGAAAGAAATCGGAGGCAAAACCTATTATTTCTGTGCTGATAGCTGCATGAGAGCATTCGCGGATCCTGAACAAGAACTGAAACGAATGAAGAAGAGGGTGACGGTAGCTCTCACAGGAGTTCTGCTTCTGGCAGCTCTTAGGGTAGTAGCTATTCTCACTCTGGCAGCAGGAGTTTCGATTATTTCATGGGCGCCCATTCCATCGCTTCCGTGGTTTACCTGGGGCTACTGGTTGTTTATTTTGACCACACCAGTGGTAGTCATAGGCGGATGGGCATTTTATATAGGGGCTTATGCTGCAATCAAGGCAAGAAGAGCAAACATGGACGTGTTAATTTCCATGGGCGTTTTGACAGCATATATTTTCAGCGTCATTGTGCTGTTCTTTCCCAAGGCTCTTCCAGTGGCAGAAAAGGATGTCTACTTTGAAGTTTCGGCAGTCATAATCGCCTTTGTGCTCTTGGGAAAATTCATGGAGGATTACATGAGGGCGAGCACTTCTGCTTCTGTGAGAAAACTGATGGACCTGCGACCGAGCATGGCAAAGGTCATAAGGGACGGAGAAGAGGTCGAGATCCCAGCAGAGAGCGTCATGGTAGGGGAAATTGTGGTGGTGCGCCCCGGGGAGAAGATACCGACCGATGGCGTGGTGGTAGAGGGACATTCTGCAGTGGATGAAAAAATGATTACAGGCGAAAGTGTACCTGTAGAAAAAACTGTGGGGGATACAGTGATAGGTGCGACCATAAACAAATTGGGCATGCTGAAGTTTAGGGCCACCCAGGTAGGAGAGGATACAACGCTGATGCAGATTGTGCATATGGTGAAAGAGGCCCAGGCGTCAAGTGCACCAATCCAGAAAATGGCGGACGAGATCAGCGCTTATTTTGCTCCTGCAGTGATCGTAGTTGCTATTCTCTCCTTTGCAGGCTGGTATTTTATCTTTGGAGATTTCACAAAAGGGCTGCTGGCTTTTATTGCCGTGGTAATCATCTCCTGTCCCTGTGCCCTGGGCATAGCTACGCCCACTGCTCTGATGGTTGGGGTTGGAAAAGGTGCATCAGCAGGGATATTGATCCGCGGAGGAGAATACCTTCAGCGTGCGGAAAAGCTTCAGATAGTGGTATTTGATAAGACCGGAACTCTCACAAAAGGGGAGCCTTCTGTTACGGATATTATCGCAGAAAATGAAAGAGAAGCATTGAGATTAGCTGCAATTGCAGAACAGGGTTCAGAGCATCCTCTTGGCGAGGCGATCGTGAAGGCTGCAAAGGAGAAAAATATCGAATTAAAGGACGCCGAATCTTTTGAGGCTGTGCCGGGACATGGCATCAAAGTGGTTACAGAAGGGAACGAAGTGTTTGTGGGCAATCGCAGGCTGATGCAGGCCAATGGCATAGATATAGGTAGCCTTGAGCAGAGTATCCAGAGTCTCGAATTGCAGGGAAAAACGGCGATGCTCGTCGCTGCAAATAAGAAGGCTTTAGGCATAATAGCAGTTGCAGATACACTGAAGGAACATTCAGTAGAAGCAGTGGCTGAGCTTAAAAAGCTCGCTGTCGAGACTATCATGCTCACAGGGGACAATGAGAGAACTGCGAATGCTATTGCAAAGCAGGTGAAGATAGATAGGGTTATTGCAAACGTCCTTCCAGGAGAGAAGGCTGATGTAATAAAGAAATTGCAGGCCGACGGCAAGGTTGTTGCAATGGTGGGTGATGGTATTAATGATGCTCCTGCCTTGGCACAATCAGATATTGGCATAGCTGTGGGCAGTGGATCTGATGTGGCAAAGGAAACCGGCGGAATAATTCTTGTCAAAGACGATCTAAGGGATGTAGTGGAAGGAATTAAGTTGAGCAAAGCCACAATGAGAAAGATAAAGCAAAATCTTTTCTGGGCACTGGCCTATAATACTTTAGCAATACCTATAGCAGCAGTTGGATTATTGAATCCTATAATTGCGGCTGCGGCTATGGCCCTAAGTTCTCTCACAGTTGTTACTAACTCTGTGTTGCTAACTAGGTTCAAGTTCGAAGAAGAAATGTCATAATAATCCTAGTAGATTCTGCGAAAAGAAGCTTCAAGCAGGAGTTGTGTCTCCTGCCTCGGCTCTTAGCTCTATTATTTATGATAATCCTCTTCAGGCTCAAAAAGTATGTTCCTCTATTGAGGACTTATTGAAAACTAAAAGAAGGATAGCTAAAAGAAGAACAGGAGTTTGAGTGAATATGGCAGTAGATCCAGTATGCAAGATGAATGTAAATGAGAAGACTGCGAAATTCAAGAGTGAGTATAAAGGAAAGACGTATTACTTCTGCGCACAGGGCTGCAAGAAATCCTTTGATGAGGCACCTGAAAAATATCTGGGTAAGAAGACTTAAATCTCATTTGCTCCAAAGCAGATGAGCGTCAGGGAGAAATTCCATCCCGACGTAATTATTCGGGAAGTTTTGCTATGAATCTTGAGGAGGCTACCATATCGAGCATGGTTATTTTTGCCGTATCTTTCTTTAGGATTATGGAAAAAAGAGAAAATTAATGAACAAAAAATAATTTAAAGAATCATAGGCAAAATACAAAGCACGGAACTATATTCCTCCTCTTTTCGCTTTCCATATACCCCCTTCATAAACTTATGACATCTTTTTACGGTCAACACCTGACAACAAGTACAGGAACTTTTGCATGTCTTATAACTTTTTCTGACACACTTCCAAGCGCGAAACGCTCAATCCTACTTTTTCCAAGCGAGCCTACAACTATCATATCAACGTTATGCTCATCTGCAAAATCCAAAATTCTATCTGCTGGATTTCCTTTAAGAATTATGGATTCAGCTTCCAGCCCAGCAAATTTTGCTTTTTCCTCAACTGAAGAGGTTGCTCTATGACCCTCTTTTTCACATGCCTCATACTGTTCTGTTGCCCAAGCTTCATCAATTAGAATAGCTTTATACGCAGTTATATCAATGACATATACAGTGTAGACCTTTGCTCCATATTGTTGTGCAAATTTAATCCCAAGAGCAGCTGCAAGCGTAGCGGTTTTTGATCCATCAGTAGCAATCAAAATTCGAGATGGTCCTTCCTTTATCTTAACACCGCTTTCCATATTTCTTCTCACAGTGAGTACTGTTATTCTAGAATGTCTAACCACGTTTTCAGCCACACTACCCAGTAAGAATCGTTGGATTCCGGTCTTTCCAAGTGTACCAATAACGATAAGATCAATATGTTTTTTTACTGCAAAATTTACAATCTCATCTGCCGGATTTCCTTCCAAAATTACGGGTTCTACATCAACATTTAGGATTTTTCCGGTAGTTTCGGCATAATGTGTGGCTTCTCTACCTTGCTTCGTGAGTTGCTCTTTCATATGCTTTTTCCATTCAGCATCTCTGGAGTCATATTGAGTTACCTTAGTCTTTCCCGGAGCAATCACATATACTGCATAAAGCTTTGCTTTGTTTATTTGTGCAAGTTTAATTGCTGAATCAACTGCTTTTCTTGCTAATTCTGAACCGTCAGTTGCAACCATTATAGTAGTGAAAATACGATTATCCATACCTGACCTCCATATTCTTCCGTTTCTCATTCTTTTGCAAAAGAGTTGTAGACAAAAGCAAACAATGCGCCCACAATTAAACCATAAATTAGCATCCAGATGACGCTGATCACTGCACCCAATACAGTAGGCGTATATCCGGGATGGAAGGCCGCCACCATCTCCAAGAATTGAAGCCCCCGCCCAGTTAATACTGCGAAGAGAGTTACTACTAGGCTGCTTATGCCCGATACAATGCCGCTCGCCAGAGTAAATGTTTTACATCTAACTTCACAAATTTTCCCCCCTTTTGATAATCTTAGAACTTTCGCGTTCGAAAAACAATAAAATATAGATTTAAATGCAGATCTTTGATGAACCAGTAGAGGTACAGCTCATCACTCTGTCTTTTTCTGTAAAACCATATCATAAACTTCGGAATTTACCTTTTATACTTCGGCAGAAGCTGCATGAATTAGGAAGTTTCCATAACTGGCACGCTGTCAATTATACAGATATCCGACCAAGGAAGGTTGAAAGCTCCATACGCCTCTGCACTTTCAGCTTCATGACACCTGCTTGCGGAATAGGGGCCAGATTTATACAGATAGGAATAACCTGCCCTTAAAACAATATATAAAACTGGAGTGATAAAAAGATAGAAGAAATAAAAAGAATGCCTGAATAAATTTATTATTCTATTACCTCAGTTTGAAATTCAGGAGGGCCCAACGCAGGTAATCCTTATAATTAATCGTGGAATCCATAATCTCAAGAAATTTATCAATCATTCTATCACTTGATGTAAAGATCTTAAATGTACGATCTGAAAAACGATGCATTATCTTGGAAAACATAAGTGAGTACTTGAGGTTAGTCCCAAACTCGGCCTGGCAGAGAGTCTCATATTTGTTCAGATCTTTGGGGCCTTTACCTTGCAGGCAAATCTCCGCAATTGCTTCAGCCGCAAACTGCCCTGAACTGATTGCATAGGCAAGCCCCTCACCTAAAAAAGCATCTACGAATCCCGCAGTATCTCCGCTTAGAAGAACCCTTGGACCCATCACTTTTCGCTTGTGTCCTCCCATGGGGATCTTGTGCCCGTGAATTTTATACTCTCCGGAAAAGCCATTTTCCTTAAGAAACTTAAGCATTGACTCTTTCGGGCGTTGAAAATCCTTGACGACCCCCCCAATTCCAACGGAATAATAGGTTTTGTGAGGGAAAATCCAGCCGTATCCACCACCAGCAACTCCAAAATGCAATTCCACGGTTTTTCCCAGGCGCTCTTCAATTTCTCTTTCTTCGGCAGGGATTTCAGTGACGAGGCAGATTCCATACTCATCTCTGTTATCTGTGGGCCGCACACAGGTTTTGACAAGTCCCTGGATGCCTTCTGCGATTATCCCAAATTTTGCCTTGTATGTTCCCTGCTTTGTATCAACTTCAATACAGTCAAGCATTTCCCTGCAGCAAAGAGCTTTTTCTCCGGTATGAACTTCAATTCCTGTTTCTTTTGCCTTTTCAAGAAGAAAATTGTCAAACTTATTTCGGGAGACAAGCGCAGACAGCCGGTGATCCTTGTGTGTCTTGATTGATCCCTGAAAACAACTTTTGCCCCTGTAACTTCCCACTCAATAATATCCTGAGGAAGTTCGAAATCGAGATAAGATATTGCATGCTCTGAAAGTGCTCCCCCGCAGGGCTTGTATCGGGGAAATTTTTCTTTTTCAAGCAACAGTGCCTTCAGGCCAAGTTTTCCTGCCCTTCTTCCGGCCGAGGCTCCGGAAGGACCACCACCTACAATGATTACGTCATACATGTAACTGACTTTCCACAGATATTCATTAAAAAATTCACAATTTTTTAACGCTATCGTTTTTTCTGAAAATTGCTCTGCTTATTCAAGCATGCGTTTTCAAAATATCTCACACTTTTCGGGTAGGCTCTTATTTTGATGCTCCAAATTGAGCCTTAACCCACCACCAATTCGTATAAACATTCACTAGTACGAGAAGGACAATACTAAAACCCGTGATTAAGTGTAAGTTCATCCAAGTTTCGGAGTCCTCCCATCCCCATAATTCAACAAGCTACAGCCTTATACCTGTAAACAGTTGAGCAAGTAATAGGAGAAAAAGGGCTATATTAAGAATCTGGAGTTTAAGCTGTTTATAGTTCCTGACTCAACAAATTACAACTTTTTATTGTAGGCTGAATGTTTCCATCCATTTCTTGACAAATGATAATGTACTTTTCC
>Ga0183099_1000678_pt1 | contig 22820 bp, 24 predicted proteins | sample Biomet1_FD_127788 | JGI IMG/M metagenome (GOLD analysis project Ga0183099, IMG submission 127788) | Microbial communities from bioreactor (seeded with anoxic lake sediment) at LBNL, California, USA - Biofuel metagenome 1 | ecosystem: Engineered > Bioreactor > Anaerobic > Unclassified ...
AAACTTCAATATGATTGATAAGATGAACCACGTCACACGGGGTCAACTCAGCGAGAGATACGAGTGTGAATCTGCGATTGCCATCAACTTTGGGCACTGGTTTCATGCCACTACCTCCAAATATGCTTCCGTAGCCCTTTCGGCCCGGCGAATCGCCTTCAGTTCTTCCCTTGAAAAGTCCGGAGCTTGCTTCACATTGAAAAACGAAGCGCTTTCTTCGAGGTATTCGTTAATCGACTGGTAACCCTGTTTCTGGATTATTTCGAGAAAGGTCATTTGGTACCTCCGGATTTCTTGGAATCAATCTTCTTGAGAAGGAGCTGTTTCAAATACGGGCCTTTTTTCCCCGCGAAAGGAGCCAGAAAAGCTTCATATCGTTTCATTTCCTCTGTTGAAAGAAAAACCTTTACTGAGGGTTCTGATTCTTTGTTTGCCTGTTCAATACGCTCTTGTGCGTGTTTCATGCTTTTAGTATACGCCTCAGTATGTATTTGTCAAGCGTTATTTTACGCCTTTTTACGTATTTTTATCCGATAATTAAAATATGTTCAGGGAAACGCTACGCACAAAAATGCAAGAACGGAATCTCACCGCAAAAGATCTAGCTTCACTCATTGAAACAGATGAAGACAGAACAGAAGGAGTTCAGGTATACCGGGTAATTGAAAATTGGGTTGGAAAAAAAGGTTCTATTCCTAATGCAGAAAGAGCCGTATCGTTAGCGCAAGCCCTGGGAACGACCGTCGAATATCTCGTTACGGGTAAAGACGAATCAGTATCATTTGAAGATCGTTCACTTATTGAACTTGCACGAAAATACCGAAAAGCTCTTTCCGATCTCGAGGAGATGGACGATCTTCAGCGGAGCACCGTATTAATACAGATAGAAGCCGTCGCGGACTCATGTCGGGAAACAGTAGAAAAGAAAAACGGTTAAAAACTATCTATTACGATTTTCGGTAAAATTGAGTGTAATTTCTACCAACCGGTGATATTATTCTATTTTATGAATATAAACACCAGTATACTTCTTCTTTTTCTAGCATTAGCCTTCATAGTTTTTCTTTTTTTTGTAACACGTGAACTTTGGTGCTGGTATTTTAAGATTAACGAGCGTATAAGCATAGACAAAGAAATACTTGAAGAATTACGCGTTAAAAATCACAATGGAAAAAATAAAATCGATATTTTGTCATAAATAATATGATCTTTTTCGGTAAATATTTCTTGTATTTCGGTAAAAGAATGATATTCTTCTATATTGGAGAATTAAATGAAAAAAGTATTTCCTGTTCTGGTTGTTATTTCGTCCATATTTTTTATCATTTCTTGTACAAAACCAGTGATCGGTGACAAAATCTGGGAAGATCAAAAAAACAACCATATAGAATATACTTGGATGACAGATTCTGGAAAAAATATTGATAGATATTCATTGTTTGTCTTTGATAGCGGTAAAACTACTTTATATATCGCACGCTTCGACGAGTTTTTATCAGAGACAACCGCCGAAAAAGTAGAAGAACACAATGTAAAAATTCAAAATATCGAACGAATTAATGGAAGGATTGTTTCGATAACAATGGACTATATAAAATATAAGACAAACGATTAATTATTAGTCAATAAAAAGGAGCCCTTATATGTACGGAGTAGGCGTTGGATTAACAATCGTAATATTCATTGGCTGTCTCATTCTGGCTTTTTTATTCTTCCTGATTTTACGTGAATTCTGGTGCTGGTATTTGAAAATCAATGTACGCAATGCAGAACTGGTACGATGTCGTGAACTTCTTGAGAACATCAACAAAATACATATTGCCATGTATAAAAAGGAGTTCGGTGTTCAGCAAGCAGAAAAAAAGGACGACACGGTTCCTGCCGTAGTCGAAAACCAGGCAGTTCCCGGCATCGACGCATAATATGCCCGACGTCTACAAGGTCGAAATCCTTGAAACCTGGAAAAAAACCGTCTCCGTTGAAGCCGACAATCGAAGCGCGGCAGTCGCGAAGGTGAAAGCGGACTATGCTCAGGAAAATGCAGAAAACGGGCTGAAAGGAATCAAAGACGACCCCGAGGCCGTACGATTCGATGTAGACATCAAGCTCGCGTGGCCGGACGGGAAGTAAGTAGCATACAACGCGAGTTTGTTGGCGCGAGCCGGAACTCTGGTATGCTACTTCCCTTTCTCCAGGTAGTAATCCCTGACGAGCTTCGCAAGGTCCTTCTTTTCCTGCTCCGGGACGTCGTCGGCTATCTGTACTGGTTCCCGGCCGTCAACAAAGACTTTTCCCTTCCGGATGATCACTTCATACGTTTTCTTCCGTCGTTTCGGCTCCGGGAGGGCGTTATCAGTCCGGACCTGCTTGTACCAGGCGTTGAATTCCGGCCAGGTATCCTCAACCAGGTGATCGATGACAAGGCCCGAGTCGCCGCAGAGCTTCAGGGCGAGCTCCGCCCGGGCAACCTTCCGCGCGGACCGCTCAGGATTCCAGTCGCGCGCAGCGAGTTCTTTTCCGTAGAGCGCCAGGAAGCGGCCCGCGGCGAGGTATTCCGTCATCTCCCGGGAGTCCATCCCGAGGCGGATCCTGCACTCATTTCGGTAGGCTCTCCAATCATCAAAACCGGACGTCTTAAAAAGCGCATCCTGGTAGATCACCTTCCAGAGCACGATCGAGGTAACGAGCCACGCGACGGATGACTGTACGCCGAGGGTACGAAGACCTGTTTCGACGTCATTGAGGTCGCCGGATTCGAGGAAAGAAAGATCAGGTTTCCCGTACTTTTTCGGTATGAGAGCTGAGATGGACGGTGTTTTCGGCATGAGTGCTCCTCAATATGAGAATCGACAACTCTTCCTTGAATCTTAATTGAACCCTATCCTACTTTCCAGAAACTATTGAGCGCCCCGATGTTTTTCTTTCTGAGCTCGTCGAGCCGTTCCTCCATGATCGGCCGGTCGTAAAGGTCTGTCATGGCGTCAGAAAGATGCCCGACGATGTCGTGAAGATCCCCGCGGTCCATCTTCGGCTTCATCTTCGTGTTGAAGGTATACCGGAGCCCGTGGAAGGTGATTCGGCGGTTTGTGGTGTCGATGCCGGCAGCTTTCAGGGCCATCTTGAACCGCTTGAGGAGATAGTCGCCCGAGATCGAATGTTCGTTGTAGGTAAAGAGCAGCCCGGGCGCTGCTCCGCGTATCTCGAGCCAGCCATTGATGAGCTGGAAGGTATAGTCGGATACGGGGACCGGCCGGAAGCGCATATCTTCCTCGGTTCCCATTTTCGGGAGCGTTATCTCCCCTTTCTCGTCGAGCTTGCGGTCGATGACAAGGCCTTTCCCGGGAATGATCTGCTCATAGCTCAAGGCGCAGACCTCACCGGACCGGAGACCGCAGGATACCGCAATCGCGCTCATCGTGGCGAACATCTTCCCCGCGCGCGCGCCGTCATCCGCCGTCGACGTCCAGAGGCGTCCGAACTCGTCATGATCAAACGGGAACAGTCGCTGCAGCTCTTCGGCAGAAAGCGTGTTTTGCTTTTTCGAGTGCCGCGCGAATTTCTTGAAGGCCGGAACCTCTTTCAACTTCTTGTCGAAAACGGCTTCATCAAGAATTATCACAAGAGTGATCAGGATCCCGTTCTTTGCGGATCCAGAAAGAACTGGCATTACTCGATTTGGATCATTCGATCGGTTTACTTTTCTCGCGACTTTCAGGTTTTTATCAAGGTCTTTCGCGTCGATCTCGTCAAGATACGATTCTTTGAACCAGGGCATCAGGAAGTGGTCCAGATTCGATGCGTATGACGCGAGCGTCTTATCCTTCAAAATGCGTCCATGCTCTCGCCAGCGGGCCACCATTGCGCTATCCGGGGCAAAAAAGCCATCAGCATACTCGCCGAACGTTATTCGCCCCTTATTCAATTTCTTCTGGGCTTCTATCGCTTCGAGCTTGGAGATGAATAGTTTTGCTGCTTTCTCGGAAGTTTTTTTTGTTGAGATTCTTTTACGCTTACCGTTTTCGTCGAAGAACTCGACGTAGTAGATTCCGTTATCGCGAGGATAGAGACGGTATTCCATTTACAGCTCCCTGCCAAAACTGTACCGGAAATTATCCTTGGCACAGTTTTGGCACAAATTGAAGTGTGGCAACAGCTTCTATTTGTTCGGAACTCTGTAAATCCTTACTGGGTAAGGGTTTCTTCTGGGCGCTGAGGGGCTCGAACCCCCGACATTCTGGGTGTAAACCAGACGCTCGTACCAGCTGAGCTAGCGCCCGACTTGCAACAGTTTACCCGAAAAACGGGCAGGTAGTCAATACCTCCGGGAACGCTCATTCCAGGGGAAGCGTTATCGCACCAAGCGACTTCGCCTCGCTGTAGATGGACTTGTAGGAACCGTCATAGCCGTAGGCAACGACATAGGCCTGTACGTACCAGCAGCCGTCACCGGACGTCGAATAGCTGACATCTCCGTCGTCGCTGTCGAATTCCTCGGGATCGAAACGGAAGGCCGTGTCGGATGCATCGGAGAGTCCGTCCATTGTCCGCAGGGGGATACCGAGATCCTCCGAGGAGTCGATGGAAGGCAGGCTGTCCACATCGAGAGCACCGGCGAAGATCCTCGAGGGAACGGTCTCATAGTCTGCAAGCCGTATGTATACCGTGCGGTCCGTGCCTGTTCCGGGAATGAGCGGGTAGTTTGTCAGGCGCTTCGTCGATGTCATTCGCTGGTAGTTCCGTCCGGTCAGGACGGTGACTATCCCGGTCGGGTTGCTGTCGTTCGCCGTGCTGATCGCGCTCACGTCCGTCGCCCGGGCAGAGGCGGTGTTGTATATGCGGTAGTAGATTTCGTAACCCTTGAAGTTGTCCGGTTCGGCACTGCTGTTTTCGGAATCCCTCGTGGTGAAGCAGAAGTACTTTGCGCTCTCGTCCTCGGATGATGTCGGATCGTGGGGAATGTTCACCACCGGGTAGAGGTAGATGAAGTCCTCGATGCCGCATGCCGAGAAAAAAAGCGCTGCTAACGCGGCGAGTACGGGCAGTACGGGAGAACGCTTCATCGGATTTCGTCCACCAGTTCGTAGATCACGACCGGGCGGTTCTTTCCCTTGACCCTGATGGTGTCGAGTTCACGGAACACGAACCGGTCCTTCACCATGGCGTAGGTATACTCGCTGACGATGATCATCGTGCCGTAGATCTTGTTTGTCCCCTCGAGCCGGGCGCCGAGGTTCACGTTGTCTCCCATCAGGGTATAGTTCATGCGGCCTTCCGACCCCATGTTTCCGACCGTCATGATGCCGGTATTTATTCCGATCCCGATGGCAAGACGCTTCTCCGACGGCCATGATCCGTTCAGCTCGGTGAGCTTTTCCTTCTGCCTCAGTGCACAGAGACAGGCGCGTGCGGCATGGTTCTTGACCTCGAGCGGGGCACCCCAGAAACACATGATTTCGTCGCCGACATACTTGTCAAGGGTTCCTCCCGTCTCGAGTATGATGTCGGTCATTGCGGTCAGGTAGATGTTGAGGTGCTTGACCAGTTCCTGAGGGCTCAGCGTCTCGGACAAGCTCGTGAATCCGCGGATGTCCGAAAAGAAGACGGTCAGTTCGCGGTCGACTCCTCCGAGTTCGGGGGGATTGTCCATCATCTGCGCGACAACCTCCGGGCTCACGTATTTGCCGAACATGGTCCTGATCTTCCGTTTCTCGCGCTCCTCCGTGCTCGCACGGTAGAGCGTAACCGTTACGTAGGAAAAGAACATTCCCATGAAGGGAACGCTGTAGTTGAACAGCAGGTGCAGGCTGTCGAAAGCAAAAGAACAGGCGAGCATCATTACCAGGGAAATGAGGAGGCACAGCGGAAGGGACCAGAGGCTTTTCATCCGCGAAGCGATGAACGCTACCAGCATGATGGAACAGAAGGTTATCAGCATGTTGAGCCACAGGGGGAACCGGTGGATGAAACTTCCGGTCAGAAGGGTGTTCAGGGTATTTGCATGGATCTCGATTCCGAACATCATGCCGAACGGCGTCTGCTTCTCGTCATCGGCCATACCCTTGTCGAAAGCTCCGACCATGACGATCTTGCCGCCGACGGCCCGGGTATCCGGCCAGGAAGCGGTGTCCTCGCCGGTCTTCCGCGCGTATCCGGCATAGGACCGTACGGGAAAGGTCTTGTATCCGTCAGCGGCTGCCGAGGAAGCCCTGCCCGCATAGTTTATGAACATCCGGCACTGGGAATCAACCGGAATAACGACAGGGGCGTTTTCCGGACGCCGCACCGTGATGCTTTCGCCGGGTATCACGGTACAATCGTCGAATTTGGCTCCCCAGTAGTCAACTGCGAGGGCAAAGGCAATGGATGGAAGGAAGTAGTCCTGGACCACCTCGATGGCGCGTGTCTCGGATTCCGGAGTACCGTCACCGTCTCCGTCATACAGAAGGGGCGGGGCGTTTTTGTAGACCGCTTTCCGCAGTTCCGCAACCGATTTTTCTGTCAGGGGAAGTGTTATCTGGTGTTCATTGCCCTTCGAGTCGAACCAGCAGAGGCGCTCAAAGGCAGCCTCGTCGAGCGTAAATCCCGGTGCAAGTTCCTCGATGGCCAGTTCGTTCCGTATCTTCGAATACTTGAGAACGAGGGACTGTTTCCGGACCGTGCTGTCATTTTCATCGGGCACGATGTTCGCGAGTCCGTATCCCTTAACCGCGCTGTTGAAGAGGGGCTGGTTGGTCTGGAGGCCATAGGAGGCTTCAATGGACTTCCAGTCGCCGCGTACGTCAGTTATACGCCCGGACTGGGCGAACAGGAGCTCCTGGCGCGCGAACATCTCGTCATCGATCGTCTGGCCGACTGAGGAGGTTTCCAGTATCGACTCGAGGAATATCCGTCCCGATTCCGACATGCTGTTCGCAAGCCTGAAATCTTCGGCGGGGTTTCCCGTCTCGTCAATGAAAAAAAAGTCGAGAAAAACCGACTTTTCCCGGTCATTCTGATTCTTGATTCTCGAGAATGAATTGATGAGGTCTGCATGGGTTCCACGGGGAAACGGCCAGCTCCCGAATTTCTCGAGTGCCTTGAGATCGACGCCGACTATCAGGATGTCCGGCGAAAGAGCGGGATTGACCCCGCTCTGCCAGACACCTTTCTGTACCGCCGAACGGGTTCCGATGTCCTTTATCGAAAAGAACTGGTCAAGCAGTTTTGATTCGAGAGTGTTGAAAAACCCGGAAGAAAAACCGACCAGGCAGAAAAAGACCGAAAAACAGAGTCCGATCAAGAGACCGAAATTCCGTGTCTTGAAAAGCCGTTGATATTTCTTCTGGGTCATTTAAGCCTCCCGGTTTATTTCAGCTGCAGCGCGATAATCCGTGATTCTGCGAGCTTCGCCCATTCGTCATCCGGAAACTGGGCCGTAACCTTAGAGTATGCGTCGATTGCAGCCTTTGTCTGGGACCGCTGTTCCTCGATCCGACCGATGTTGAACAGCGCGCGGGGCTTCAGGGTAAAGTTTTCCAGGCTGACGGCGGTATTGAAATCAGCGATCGCCTCATCCTGTTTTCCGAGTTCGTCAGCGCAGACACCGGAATTGAAATAGTTCAGGCCGGCGGTGTAGGCCTTGGGAGCGGCTTTTGCCGCAGCAAGGTAGCTCGTCCTCGCGTTGTTCCAGTCCTTCCGGGAGAAATAAATCTCCGCAATGGTCATCGAAGCCCTGGCGCCGGCAAATGAGTGTTTGTTCGCGGCAGCGACCTTCGCGAGGGAGGCAAGGAGTTCGTCTTCCTTTGCGGATAGTCCGCTCTTGTCGGAGGCAGCCCTTGCTGTTTCCCAGTCGGTCACGAAAGATTCAATGGTCTCGAATGCCTTCTTGTTGCGGTTCTCGGTGATCACCGTAACGGCGACCAGACCGATAAAGACGGCAGCGAGAACCGAAATGGCGCTGATGAGGACGATCCTGTTCTTTGACAGGAAGTCGCTGATTTTCTGACCGAAGGAAACCGATTCTGCATTCTTTTCCTGTACGACCTTGGTTGACATATGCTATTTCTCCTTGATTTCCAGTTCTTTTATCAATCTGGACAAATATGTGCGTTGAATATCTAGGACCTGGGCAGCCGCAGTCTGGTTCCAGTCGTTTTCGGCAAGCACTTTCTGCAAATAATGCTTCTTGAAAAGATTAAGCACCGATTTCAGGCTCTTGTCCGTGTAAGTATTATTATCAGGCATTGTCCGTATGTTCAAGAGGAGATCTTCTTCCTTGATATACGGTGGTTTTCCGATAACGCAGGCCCGCTCCACCGTATTCTCCAGTTCACGGATGTTTCCGGGCCAGGAATAGGACAGTATCGCGGACATGGCCCCTTCGGAAAATCCGACGAATTCCTTCTTGACCTCATGCCTGAATTTCTTCATGAAAAAGCTTGCGAGTTCCGGAATGTCCTCTATGCGCTGGCGCAGCGGGGGAATGTAGAGAGGAAGGACATTCAGCCGGTAATAGAGATCCGACCTGAATTTCTGTTCTTCCACGAGTTTTTCGATATCCCTGTTTGTAGCTGCTATGATCCTCACGTTGACCGTTATCGTCTCGCTCGATCCGACTTTCTCGAATGACCTGTTCTGTATCACCCTTAGCAGTTTCGACTGCAGCGCCAGCGGGAGATCCCCTATCTCGTCGAGAAAGATTGTTCCCTTGTCGGCAATCTCGAAACGTCCTTTACGGTTGCTGACCGCATCGGTGAAGGCACCCCGTACATGACCGAACAGCTCGCTTTCCAGCAAGCCCTCGGGCAGGGCGGCACAGTTTACCCGGACGAAAGGTCCCTGTGAACGGTCGCTCTTCAGATGAAGCTGCTCGGCGAAAAGTTCCTTGCCAACCCCGCTCTCGCCGAGGATCAGTACGGACGAATCCGACTTTGCGACCCGTTCCACGATATCCAGCTTTTCCAGTATGACCGGACTCTGCGCTATCATCGTGTGATATCCTCGGTCAGTGACGATCTGGTCCTGCAGAACGACGATCTCGTCCCTTGAACGCTGCAGATGCCTCGCGTTCTGGTACGCAATGGCGGCCTGGTTCGCGAGTATTTCGAGCACCTCGAGATCGTTCAGGGTAAAACCCTTGTCCGTTCCCTTGTTGAGGATCTCGATCACCCCGATGCATTCATCCTTGACACGCATAGGCACCGCCAGCATGTTCTGCGTCTTGTAGCCTGTCGATTGCTGCACTGCGGGATTGAACCGGGGGTCATTTTCGACGTCGTTTACGATGAGGCTGCGATTGTTCTTGACGACCCAGCCTGCGATTCCCTCATCCATCTGCACGACGAATTTTTTTGCCTCGAGACCTTTCGGGCCGAGTGCAATTTCAAATCTGAGGGTTTTTTTGCTGGAATCGAGCAGGAGGAGGGAGGAAGCTTCGCCTTCGACAAGACGCATTGCCGACTCGAGTATATGGGCAAGCAATGCGTTTATGTCGGAATAATTTGAATTGATAAGCGTGTTGATTTCGATGAGGGCATTGAGTTTTTCAGTATCAACAGTGCTGGACAATTTCATCAATGCCGCTCATCTTCATCAAAATATCAGTTTGTCTTGTTCTTGAGGAAATCCCCGAGGGTATAAGCCCCATCGTCCTTTTCTTCTTCGGAAGACATATAGCGGGAAATCTCTTCACGCTGTACTTTCTTCTTGTAATCCTTTATCGAGAAGGCAACTTTCTGTTTTTCGGGGCTAACCTCGACAACGACGACCTTGATCTTGTCGCCTACGTTGTACTTCTTGACGGCGTCCTCGAACAGCTCGTCGCGGCTCTCGGTCAGGTTCTGCTTGTTGATCAGACCCTCGATGCCGCCGGCGACCTTGAGGAACACGCCGAAATCGGTAATTGAGGTTATTTCGCCTTCAACAGAAGTGCCGGGCTGATAGGTCGCGGCAAATGACTGCCAGGGATCATCGGAAAGCTGTTTGACTCCGAGGCGGATTCTCCGCGATTCGGGATCGAGTTCGATGACCATGACCTCGATTTCCTGGTCCGCGACAAGTTCGCTACCGGGATGCTTGACCTTTTTGGTCCAGGAAAGATCGTCGACATGCAGGAAACCGTCGATACCCTCTTCGAGCTGGATGAATGCACCGGCATTGGTCACCTTGACGATCTTGCGTGTCAGGCGGGTACCAACCGGATATTTGGCGGCAATGTCATCCCAGGGATTTTCGGTAACCTGCTTGAGTCCGAGGGAAACGCGTCCGGCCTGGATATCGTAGCCGAGGATCATGCATTCAATTTCGTCGCCGATCTTGACCATGTCTTCGGGTTTGTTGATCTTCTTGACCCAGCTGAATTCGCTGATATGGGCGAGACCCTCGATACCTTCCTCGAGTTCGATGAAAGCACCGAATTCGGTAAGCTTGGTTACCTTGCCCTTTACCACGTCATTTACGTGGAACTTGTCCTCGAAATGCAGCCAGGGATCTTCCGAGAAATGCTTGAGAGAGAGATTGATGCGCTTCTCTTCGGGATCGAGGCGGATCACCTTGAGGGTGATTTCCTGGCCCTTCTTGACGAAATCCTTCGGCCGGGTTACGTGACCCCAGCTCATATCGTTGATATGGAGGAGTCCGTCAAAACCGCCAAGATCGATGAACGCGCCGAAGCTGGTAAAGCTCTTTACTGTTCCGGTGACAGAATCGCCGATCTGGATGTTCTTGAAAAAGGCTTCGCGGTTCGTTTCGGTCTGCTCTTCGAGATATTTGCGGCGGTTTACCACCACATTGACCTTGTTGTCCGAGTAGAGGCGTTCGACATAGAACATGCACTTGAGGGCGAGAAGCTTTTCGGCCTTCTCGACTTTCTGGCTGTCGGACTGGCTGATCGGAAGGAATGCACGGACTCCAGAGCCCATGTTCACTTCGTAACCGCCCTTCACGATCTTTTCGATCGTCCCTTCGACAGCTGTCTTATCCTGGAATGCCTGGCGGAGATTTTTCCAGAACACTTTGACATCAGCCTTCTGTTTGGAAACAATCACCTCGCCATGCTTGTTTTCTTTCTTTTCGAGAACGACACTGACCGTATCGCCAACTTTCGGCAATTCCGTGAATTCCGAAACGGGAATCTTGCCTTCGGATTTGTATCCGACATCAACGAAAACCTGATCGTTTGTTACCTGGATGACAACACCGTCAACAAGCTGTCCCTCTTCGAGAGACTGGAACGACTTCAGGTACTCCTCCTGTAATCGTGTCTGCTGGATGTCCTCACCGGAGTTCTTCTGTCCATCCTTTGCCACTTCCATCTGATCCATAACCAACCCTTATAAGTGAATTTTGCTTATTATCATGTCACAAACCTGATCGATGGTCAAGTCCGAAGTATCGATATAGAAGGCGTCGGGCGCAATTTTGAGACTTCCTTCCTTTTTGTTGCGGTCTACCGCATCCCGTTCTGCTATTGAGGCCTCGATTTCCGCGAGGGAAAGGCTGCTCGTGCCCTGGTCGAACCGTCGCTTTGCCCGCGAAGCGGCCGATGCGTCAAGATAGAATTTGTTTCTGGTATCCGGAAAAACGACGGTCGTCATGTCCCGGCCCTCGCAGACGACGCCCGTACTCTCCGCGACATGGCGGATCTTTTCGTTGACGATATGACGGACACCGACGATCGCAGACAGACGGGCAACAACGGCTTCTACCGCATCCGTCCTCAGATAGGCTTCGACATCCTCATCTCCCAGGTGGAGATGGCTCTGGCGATAATCGAGCCGGACAGTTCTGGTGAAGGCAATGATACCCTCCTCGTCCGAAAGATCCGGGACCTTCCCGCCCCTGCCGTCCGCTCCGCTCCCGAGGGAACGCAGGAGTGCCAGGGTAACCCCCCGGTAGAAACTCCCGGTATTCATGAATGTCAGTCCGAGCCTGGAGGCAATAATCCGCGCGATGGTGCTTTTCCCCGATCCCGCAGGTCCATCGATGGCAACAATCATCTGTGCTCCCCTGAAGCGTCTTGTTTTATCCGGCTGTTTTCCGTGCCAGTCCCGGCGGAGGCTCCTGCCTGCATGAGCAGGTCTACCTCCTGGGGGGTCAGGTCCCTGAATTCCCCGTATTTGAGTTCCCCGATGCTGACCGGACCGATTCTGACCCGGATCAGGCTTTTTACCCGTACCTCGAAGTGCTCGAGGACCTTTCGTATCTCGCGGTTTTTGCCCTCGATAAGGATTACCCGGAGGCGTCTGGAGGAAAGCCGCTCGGCGCTCCGGCATTTATAGAACACGTTGTCTATGCGCATGCCTTTGGTGAAGGCTTTCAGAACCTCGTCGCGGAACGGCAGGCTCGCCTCGACGATGTACTCCTTTTCGATTTCTGCGGAGGGATGACCGACGACTGCGGCAAATTTGCCGTCATTGGTGAAGATGAGAGCTCCAGAGGAGTACATGTCCAGGCGCCCAATGTTGTACAGACGCTCCGCATAGGCATTCCTCAGGAGGTCGGCGGCTACGGGCCGGCCCTTTTCATCGGAGAGCGAACAGACGTAACCCGAGGGCTTGCTCAGGAGGACATAGCGCTTGTGTTCCTCGGGGTGGATGCGGCGGCCGTCGACACACACGACATCCCCGTCGGCGACCTTCGAGCCCATACCGGTTACGGTGCTGCCGTTACCGTGACCCTTCCGTCGAGGATGATCTGTTCGGCATTGCGCCTCGAGGCGACCCCGGCATGTGCGAGATAGACCTGGAGCCTGGTCGAAGTTCCTTCAAGGCTTTGGGGATCACCGGCGGGCAACCCTCCCGTACTTTCGTCTTTCTGTGCAGCGCTATCTTGCAAGTTCAAATCGGTCACTTTCTGTTTCATCCAGTTTCGGGAGATCGGCTATGCTGTTCAGACGGAACAGCTTGAGAAATTCCCGGGTAGTACCGAATTGAACGGGTTTTCCGGGAATATCCTTTTTTCCGACTTCCTTGATCAGGTTGCGGTCGGCGAGGAGGCGTATCATGTTGTCTGCAGACACCCCGCGTATCGCTTCGATCTCCGCGCGGGTTATCGGCTGGGAATAGGCAATGATCGACAGGGTTTCCATGGCGGCCCGGGACAGACGGTTGTCGTTTTTCTTTCCGTACTTGTCCTTCAGGTTTTCCCAGAGCTCCTTTTTCGGGCTGATGGTCCATCCTCCCGAAATCTGCACGAGCTCTATACCGTGAGCCTCGTCAGCGTACCGTTCGCGCAATATGACCAGAACCTGATCGACCAGCTCCCGGGAAAGGCCGGAGATGCGCGCAAGCGCGGCTTCGTCCACCGGCTCTGTTTCCAGAAACAGGATTGATTCGATCAATGCGGTTTCTTTTTCCATCTTGTACTCCATGAATTCAGTCATCCCTCGACCGTTATCTCGATCGGCCCGGCCTGAACCGGTTCCCAGGGTTTTATTTTTATGTCGCCGAACATCCGGTTCTGCCAGATGCTGGCCATACGGAACTTGACGGCTTCCAGAATGGCCATGAAGGCACAGACAACGTCCATCAGGTTTCCTTTCCGGACGATCAGGTCTGTAAATAGGCACTCGCCCTTTTCCTCGAGGATCTCGTTCATCAGTGTTATCTTTTCGTTCACCGAAACCTCCTCGTAGAGGTCAAGGATGCGTTCGGAATTGTAGCTGGACACCAGGTTGGAAAAGGTTTTCAGGAGATCCCAGGTATCGACCCGTTCCCAGAGCTCCTCCTCCCCGAACGGCAGGGCACGCTGGATCTTTTTCCGCTCGAACACCCACTCCGCCTCGCTTTCCTTCTCTTCCATCAGTTCGGAGAGTTTTTTGTATTTCTGGTACTCGATGAGCTTGTCGACCAGTTCCTGCCGGGGATCGTCAATCTCCTCGTCGTCGATGGCGATCTCTACGGGCAGGAGGAGGCGGCTCTTGATATACAGAAGATTCGCCGCCATCGAGTAAAACTCGGTCAGGCTCGCGAGATCGGAGGATACGGCATAATCGAGGTATTCGAGGTACTGCTCGGTGATGTGACCGATCGGAATGTCATAGATATTCACCTCGTTCTTCTTTATCAGGAAAAGCAGGAGATCAAGCGGTCCCTCGAAGTTGTGTATCTGGAAGGTTTTCCCGTCCTCGCTCACCTGCGTGGTTTTTTCAGCATCCATTCAGTGTTCCTACCTTTACTACGCCCTGATCAGGGAGACTGTCGCAGATTTCCCGGTACGGTCGGCCCGATACAGGATCGGCAGAATCCGGAAAAAGCTCAAGCAGGGGAACGAGGACAAACTGCCTGATGTGCATCCGCTCATGGGGTATGACGAGCCCCGGCTCACCGATAATGCATGATCCGAAAAGCTCGACATCGATATCAAGAGTCCGCGGTCCTTTCGGGATTTCCCGTGTCCGGTCCCTTCCATAGCGTGTTTCCACGGACTGGATGGTGCAGAGGAGCTCCCGGGGAGATCCTTCCCAGACACCGGCTACCGCCAGGTTCAGGAAATCGTCCTGCCCGGGATAGTCCTGGGGAGAGGTACGGTACAGGGACGATACCCGGATGCCATGGAGCACCGGCACAAGGTCCTCCACGGCATGCTCCAGTATGGATAAGGAAGCACCGCAGTTGGAACCGAGACCGAGAACTACCGTCTGTCCCTTGCTCAGAACAGACCGCCTTCACCGGTCTGTTCTGCAAGACCCGCTGCTTTCGCTTTGGCGGACTTGGTTACCGACGCAGTGCCGGGAGCAATACCTGCCGATGACGGGGACAGCCGCACCAGTTGCGGCCTTCGCGGCTGCCGTATCTGCCGGAGCGGCATGCCGGAGTTTTTGCCCGGGGAAAAGCTTTTCGCGTATCTGTTTCTCGACCGAAGCGCGGAAATCCGGGTTGCTTTCAAGGAAGGCTATGGCGTTCTCGCGCCCCTGCCCTATCTTTTCCTCGCCGGCCGCATACCAGGCGCCCTTCTTGTCGATGAATTCGTATTTGACGGCCGAATCGAGCAGGCTCGCAACGGCGGAAACGCCCTTGCCGAAAATTATATCGAGCTCGACCTTGCGGAAAGGCGGGGCAACCTTGTTCTTTACCACCTTGACCCGTACGCGGTTGCCGATCGCATCGTCCTCGCCCTTGTCGATGGTCTCGATTTTCCTTACCTCGAGCCTTACGGAGGCGTAGAATTTGAGGGCGTTTCCGCCGGTCGTGGTCTCGGGATTGCCGAACATGACGCCGATTTTCATGCGTATCTGGTTAATGAAGACAATGATGCATTTCGACTTGCTCAGGATGCCGGTCAGCTTGCGCAGCGCCTGGCTCATGAGCCGTGCCTGAAGTCCCATGTGGGAGTCGCCCATGTCCCCTTCTATCTCCGCCTGGGGGGTAAGCGCTGCAACGGAGTCGACGACGATGATGTCGACCGCGCCCGAGCGGACAAGGCTCTCTGCAATCTCGAGCGCCTGTTCACCGGTATCCGGCTGGGAAACCCAGAGTTCGTCGATATTCACCCCGAGATTCTTGGCATACTGGGGATCCAGAGCATGTTCGGCGTCGATGAACGCAGCGATTCCGCCCATCTTCTGGGCCTCCGCAATGGCATGCAGTGCAAGGGTTGTTTTACCGGATGATTCCGGCCCGTATATCTCTATGATCCGTCCGCGCGGATACCCGCCTATTCCGAGAGCCTCGTCGAGAAGGATGCTACCCGAAGGAACCACCTCGATCCCGGCCGCGTTGGCAGTCGTTCCGAGTTTCATCAGTGATCCCTGTCCAAACTGTTTCTCGATCTGCAGCCGTGCAACTTCAAGCGCCTTGAGTTTTTCACCCATATCCGCGTTTGTATTCATCTCTGTAGTCACTTTTGCCACCTTTCCCTCCCCGCCTATGATATAGGTGCAGTCAGCATAACCTGCCCGGATTGTAACAAAAAATCCGGAAAAAAAATAGCGTGATGAAAAAAAACGGTGTATGCTGTCCGTATGATACAACCGTTTCTGATCCTGTCCACCCGATCCTGCCTGTCCTATGCCCGCAGGGTCGTGCAAGCGATCAAGACGTCCCCGGAACGACTGCTTCTCCCCGAAGACATCGACTACACCTCCGAATTGTCGGTTACCGCCTTTGCCGACGGGGAAATGGAGGTAACCCTCCACAGATCCGTGAGAAACAGGAATGTGTTCCTGTTTGCAAACTCGTCCCGGAACGAGTCCGGGTTGTCGGTTGAAACCTGCAAAATCGAATTATACCATACAATCGACGCTCTCAAGCGTTCCCAGGCTCGGGAAATCATCGTGTTCGAACCCTATATCTCGTGCAGCCGCTCGGACCGCACGACGAGGCGCAATTCGGTCGGTCTTTGGGTCCACTACAAGACCCTCGTTTCCCTTGGCATGAACCACCTGGTCACCTACCAGCTTCATTCGGACAAGTCAAAAACCGTATTCGATCCCTGCCTCTGCTCGATTGACGACGTCCCTGCCGTGTCCCTCCTCCAGCGCTACCTCTGCGACACAACCATACGGAACCTCGATACCCTTGAATCGACGGTCAGGGATGACTGGCTGTTCTGTTCGGTAGATGCGGGAGGCGAAAAGCTCGCCCGGAGGTTTGCCCAGGCATTCGGTACCCAGCTGGTGGTTGCGCATAAACAGAGGAGCTACATCAAGGCAAACACCGTCGAATCCGTCAGCCTTCTTTCTGCTGTCCCGCTCGAGGACAAGGTTGTCTGGATAGTCGATGACATGATCGATACGGCAGGTTCGGTCTTGGGACTCCTCCAGGAGATGGCCGGCCGCAGTTGCCGGGAGATCAACGTCATGATCGTGCATCCGGTGCTCTCGGATCCCGCGGTCTCGCGTCTTGCCGAACTGAAGCAGAAAGGTTTTCTTGGACGACTGGTAGTCTGCGACACGATCAGCTGTTCGGAAATAACGGAAAAACTGCCCTTCATCGAGATCATCAGCTCGGCTGATCTGTGCGCCCGCATCGTCCTGACCATAGCCCTTGACCGGGCGATGGCTGACATCATCGACACCTTCAACCCCCGCGAGTACCTCGCCTGACGTACCCCTGCCAGGCGGGACAGGAAAACGCCTTAAAAAAACTAGTTTCCCGCAAGGGGCTGTCCGCTCTGAAAGATGCTGCTTCCCTTCAACACCAGATTGCCTCCCTCGGAGGCAATCCGGGCAAGCAGTTCCAGCGGTTTGTCAGGGTCTACGGCCAGAACCGTGTCAAAATGAACAGGAACGATGCCTTCAAGGGTATTTCGCGTATCATAGCCTACCAGGAAGTCGAAATCGAGGGTATCGGACGTTGTCCGTATATTGGTTGCCATTCCCTTCCATACTATCCAGCAGTCAAGATAGAGCGGAGGATCCGAAGTCACCTCCGCATAGGTGTATTTGTCGCTGATGGTATTGAATCCCGGTTCCGACAGATATTCCATGAGGAGACGGCTCTTCTGCCGTATCCCCGCTGAGGCGTTCGACGAGAGTATCCGATTGATCTCAACCTGGGCGGCATTGTCCCGATAGCTCTGGAAATAGCTTCGCGCCAGGCTGTAGCTTTCCAGCACCTGTTTTTCCGTCAGGATATACCGGTAGGAACCGCCCATCTCTACCGCGATGCTGCGTTCCTCCGAATTGAGCATGAGCGATGAGAGATCTGCCCGCATTCCGGTTTTCTGTTTGCCCTCAAACCAGTTCAGGCCGACAAAGGCCCCAGCTGCCAGGAACGCGCAGAGGAAGAGCATCGCAATGATGCGTACAGGCGATACGGGGCGCGGAATTCTCGGATAAAAACGCGAGATTTCGCCCGTTTCCGCCAGGGCGGAGATAGTCTCGTCGTCACCCTTTTTCCGGATGAAGTCGAGGGACCTCTTCGAGAGCCGGTGCTCGGGAGCGTACTCGAGCGCTTCCAGATAGTATTCCACGGCCTGGTGGGTATCGCCGCGCCTCAGGAAGAGCGCTGCCTGGGCAGCCAGCAGATCCGGATCCCGAAGCTTTATCTGGCGTGCCCGCTGGAAATAGGAACTGGCGCCGCCAACATCGCCGGTATGCAGACAGGCAAGGCCAAGAAAGAGATAAAACTGAAAGTTGTCGCGGTACTGGATGACGTTCGGCTCGAGAAGGGTAATGACATCGTTGTACCGTTTCCGGTAAAAAGCTTTTTTTGCGCGCTCCAAGACTGTCTGTGCCATAAACCCGGTCATTGCCCCTTTGTTTTCTGAAGCATGACATCGAGAGCCTGGTTCAGCTTGAGCAGTTCCTCGTCCGAGGCGGAATCCGGATTCGATTCAATCTCCGCAATGCGGTCAAGAAGCTGTTTGATAAGGATCTGGCTGGCGCCTGTACCGGAAGCTGCCGTCACGGTTTCCTGGCCGCCTTCCCCTCCGGAAGGAGAGCCGGCGGCAGATTCAGCCGAAAGAAGCAGGAGACGATCCGGTGTATAGGGGCCAATCACCAGGGTGACGGAGAGTTTTCTGTTCGGTGGAACCGGGGCGGCGGGCCAGATGAACAGGAGGCCCGAATCGTTCACCGAATAGGAGCTGTTGAACGACCTGCCCGCAATGTACTCGGGGGTCCAGGTCAGGGTATTCAGGCGGTCCCAGTTCGACGCATACACCGATTTTGGCCAGTTAGAAAGATTCTGGTCCAGCAGGAACATGAGTGCGAGATTCTTGCCCCGCGAAATGAGCACCGAGTCCGGATCGATCCCGCGCTCGAAGCAGGTTTCTGAAGAAATCCGGTTGCGGAGATCGGTAAAGAAATGGATGCCTTCCTGTTCTCCGAGCATCGTGTCGAACAGAGCCTTAAGGGCCATGGTCTGTTCCTTGCCCGAGGTATTCTCGATGCGTGTCTCGATCCGCAGCAGGTCGGGAATATCGGTAACCGGATTCTTTATGAAGGAGAATTCCTGTTCCACCTGGAAATCGTCGGTAGGAGTGAATACGAATTTGGCCCCGCCGTCAGTCGGAACGAGCCCGACGGGCTTTCCTGCCCTTTTGGCAAGCTTGAATACCCTGCCCCCTGAAAGGACGGAAAACCAGCTTGTCGAGGCGAAATTGCGGTCCTCGAACAGCGGTTCATAACGGTTCTTTCCGATATCTGAAAGTGCATAGAGGGCAAAACCTCCCGTCTGGGGGTACAGAACGAGCCTGAGTGAACCAGCGTTGATCTCCATCGGTTCCGCCGCGAGTACCGAGGCCAGGAACAGCAACAGACCCAGCAGTCCGATCTTTTTCATGTTGGTCATTTGGCGCCTCCATCAAGCTGGTTGTACATGTTCTCCAGGGAATCGGCCTTTTTGCGCAGGGCATCGAGGGCCTGTTTCCGTTTGTCCGGATCGGATGAATTGAGCCCGTCGGCAAGCGTTTGATCGACGGCAGAAACCGGCACCGGGGCGCCGGTCAGCGCGAGGGCCGAAGCGAGCTGTGCATTCTGGATCTCGAGGGCCGAAATACGGTCAAGAAGCTGCGATGACCGTACCTTCTCGTCCCCGAGCTGTTTCTCGAGCTCCCCGAGCCGGGTATCCTTGATCATGTCGGAAATCCGTTTCTGGTACGCGGTCACGGCCTGTTCATAGGTTTTTTCGCGGCGCTGATAGTCCTCGATTATCTTCAGGGATTCCTCATGGCTCATCTTGAGGAGGGAAAGGAGCTCCTCTTCCTTTGTTGACTGGTCTATCAGGGCAAGACGGTACTGGGCGGCTTCACGTTTGACCGCCTGGGGATATTTGTCGAGGATCATGCGGAAGATGCTTCTGGCCTCGTCAAAACGTCCTACAGAGAAGAGGCATTCACCTGTCCAGTAATAGGCCGAGGAAAGCAGAATATGGTCAGGCCAGCGGGAAATGAAGCTGTACAGGGTCTGCACCGCCTCTTCATACCGTCCCAGTTCGTAGAGGATGCGGCCTTTCTGGTAGGTGGTGTCGGAGATTCTTGAATCGGAAGGAAACGCGGCTGAGAACCGTTCGATGTCGGCGAGGGCGGTTTCGTACGCTCCCGATGAAAGCTCTGCCATCACGAGCCAGTACCAGGGCTCCGCCCCGGCGTTGGGCTCATTCTGGGCCTTGCGGAAGGACAGGATGGCCGAAGACCAGTCGGAACGTGCATAGGCGTCGAGACCGGACAGCAGGGGTTCCTGGGCAGATGCGGCCAGAAGGGAAACGGCCAGAAGGACAGAGCACAGCGTTTTTTTCATTCAGTTCTCCAGATGGGCAGCCTGAGCGGGGACTGCCTTTCGTGTTAAATTTCCAGCTCTCCCGAGAAGAAGGCGGAACCGGATACCACGACATCGGTACCGGCATCGAGAACGGCAGGCAGCGTCCGTGAATTGACGCCTCCATCTACAGATACTATATACGAAAAATCGCATTCCTGCTTCATTTTTTTCAGTTCACGGACCTTTTCAAGACAGGAAGGTATCAGTGACTGTCCACCGAAACCGGGATTGACCGTCATGACAAGGACGAGATCCACCAGAGGAAGTACCTCCCTCAGTACTGATACCGGAGTCGAGGGAACTATGCTGATTCCCGGTTTTGCGCCGCATTCACGTATCCTGGATATCAACCGGTTTGCATGGATGGCGGCTTCTATATGGAAGGTAATGTAATCGGCACCAGCATCGGCAAAGGCCTCGATGTGATCTCCGGGATTCGAAACCATCAGATGGACGTCGAAGGGAAGAACCGATTTCGGGCGCAGTGCCTTCACTATCGGCGCCCCCAGGGTCAGGTTCGGCACGAAATGACCGTCCATGACATCGATATGCACCCAGTCGCCGCCTTTTTTTCTGATAAGCTCCAGGGACGCTCCCAGTTCGGAAAAATCGGCGCTTAAAATGGACGGAGCCAGTAGAAAGTCTGCATTCATATGGACTATAGTAACAAACTCGCGCAAACCTGTAAATACAAACCTTAATTGACTAAACGGCAAGAATGAGTATAATGGAAGCAGTATTATGATAACAGAACCTGTTCATGGACTATTGTCGCCAGTGTACGATCTTCTCAAATCCGGAGAAATAGAACAGGCGTACAGGGAACTTACCAGAATACTGCAGCAGGATCTCGAGAACGGTGAAGTACTTTACACCCTGACCGGGATCAATTACTGGATTGACAAGCTAAAAAAAGCTTCGCAGGCAGCAACAGCCTTTGAACGGGGTGAATACCTGGTTTCCCAGTGGAAACCGTTTACGCTGTATATTCAGAAGCAGGGGCCGGAAAACGAACCCGTGCTCTATGCGCTCAAACAGTGTGTGTTTACCCTTGCATTGCGCTTTTATCAATCCCTGTACCGGGAGGACGGTACCTCGCAGGATCCCGAACTCTACAGGAAAACGGGCCTCTGCTACAAGGCTCTCGGCGACTATGAACGGGCACTGCATCTGCTCGAGCAGGCAAAGGACGGCGACCGGGATTCTCCGGCAATACTTGCGGAGCTTGCCGACTGCTATGCCCTCTGCGGGGAATCGAGGCTGTCAAAAGTGCTGTTCCGGGAAGCTTTTTTTCAGGGAGCCTCCCGTATCGAGCTCCACTTTCTCGAATCGGATATCGTACAGCGCCTCGTGGCCCAGGTCCAGGCGCTCGGGTATTCGGGAGCGGAACTGGTTGAATGGATACCGGTCTACGGAGTCCTGTACGGTGTCCTGAATATCAAACGTGAGCTGCGGGCACTCGAATTCGGGAAGCTCAAGCAGGCCATATATGCTATAGAGAACGAGATAAAGGATGCGCCGGCCGAAACCAGGTCATTGCTGGTTCCCCGGCTCATCAATCATTATTTCTGGCTCATCGATCATTACGTCAACGTGAATGACGACAAGGCCCGTATTAATGAAGTGCTACTAAAAATCAAATTACTGGATACTGACGTGTACAACCGCTACACGATGTAAACCGGATTTGCAGGAGAAAAGAATATGTCTGAGTCGTTGGTTAAATCTGTCCAGGATATGCTGAATGAGGAAAAGTGGACCCGTGCCACGATCAGTAATTATTCTATCAGCAACTTCAAGGAGCTTGATACCATCGTACGCGAAGCCCAGGCGGCCAAATGCGTTGACGAAATCAAGACCCTCTGCGATGAACATCTTTCGCATACGAAGAACAGCATCATTGCCCTGTATCTTTCGGGCATCAGCGCGCTCTCCAAGCAACTTCTTGATGATTCAGCCCTCGTCAACCTGATCAACATCTTCATCGACAACCACAAGACCCCGATCGTGGAACACCTGTGCAACAGGGTTCTCGACTTCGGCGAATCAAAGTTCGCCCTCCGCACGCTCGCGGACTGCTACAAGGAAGACAACAGCGAAGCCCTCTACCCTGTCTGGGAACGCCTCGTAAAGATCGATTACGAAGAAGCAGACATTACCAAACAGCTCGCCGAGAAATACGAAAAGGACGGAGACGTCGAGACTGCGGTCGACTTTTACAAGAAGGCCCTGTACCGTTACATCAACCGGAAGCAGGCGAACTCCGTCAAGGAAATCTGGACACACCTCGTCAATCTCATTCCCCAGGAAATAGACTTCTTTTACCATGTCCAGCGCAAGATCTCGAAGATCATGGGGGACGACCGCAGCGCGATGCTGATGCAGGAAGTCTATGTCTACTACAAGGAACATGGCGAATGGAATACCGCCATCGACATCCTGAAGATCATCCTCACCTACGACGACAAGGATTCCTGGGCGCGCAAGGAGATCGTCGAGTGCTTCCGCGGCAAGTATGCCGGACACAGCCAGCTCGACGAATACATCAAGGCATCGAACCTCAACCAGAGCTGGCGCAACGTATTCGAGGCAATCGGTGAATTCGAGAAGCACATCTCCTTCGACGCCGGCAACTTCG
>Ga0183099_1000679_pt1 | contig 22769 bp, 23 predicted proteins | sample Biomet1_FD_127788 | JGI IMG/M metagenome (GOLD analysis project Ga0183099, IMG submission 127788) | Microbial communities from bioreactor (seeded with anoxic lake sediment) at LBNL, California, USA - Biofuel metagenome 1 | ecosystem: Engineered > Bioreactor > Anaerobic > Unclassified ...
TAACTAAGCATCCCTTTCAAATATTCAGCTACAATTTTCCTCTTAAATTCAGTACTATATTTAGCCATAAATATACCCCCATAAGTTTAGACTAATTTTAGGTCTAACTTATGGGGGTCAGTACATTTGCCGCCCCGAAAAATGGCTGTTCTCCTGCCGTCCACACCCGAAGAACGATTACACTTTAAACTTGCTGACTTCCGTTTGCAGATCGGCCGCTAAAGTTGCCAGATTGTGACTGGCCGAAGCGATTTCCTGCATCGCCGCAGACTGCTCCTCGGTCGCCGCCGATACCGACTGCGAATCAGCGGCATTTTTACTGCTGATTCGCTCAATGTCACGGATTGATGTCATCATCGACGCGTTGTCCTGCGACATGTCCTGAATCGCCTTGGAAACATCGATGATTTCGCCCGACAATTTTTCGATAGCCCCGACAATCGCCTTGAAGACTTCGTCGGCAGATTTGACTGTATCGATGCCCAGCCGGACGTTTTTCGCGCCTTGTTGGCTGGCGGCAACGGCATTGTTCATGCCGACCTCATTTTTCTTGACAAGCGCTGCGATTTGCTGGGAAGAGCGGTCCGATTCTTCCGCCAGCTTTCTGACTTCGTCGGCAACCACCGCAAAACCGCGGCCTGCTTCACCCGCTCTGGCAGCTTCTATCGCTGCATTCAAGGCGAGAAGATTGGTCTGCCCCGCTATATTCGAGATGAGCTCTACGATATGGCCGATCTCATCTGATCCTTTGGCCAGTTCTTCAATGGAAGTTTCGATGGTCTTTGCCCCGACAGTGATCTGTTCCATCTGGCTAACGACCTTGGCGATCGAACTGCGGCCACTGGCCACCTGATCCTGCGTCGTCTTCGCATCACCGGCAATCCCCTGGGTTTTTACTGCGAGAGTATCCGCATGGCTGGTTATGCTTTCCGATATCGCGCGTATCTGCGTCGCTGCCTGCGACTGCTTTTCCACGCCCTCGGCAATATGCATAATGGAAACAGCTACTTGGTTGGCCGCCTGCGAGGACTGCTCCGCGCTGGCAGTAAGCTCTTCGCCAGCTGCCGCTACCTGTTCCGTTTGCGACTGTACCTTCCCAATCAAGCGGCGCAATGTCTGTCGCATTGCATTGAAGCCTTTCGCCAGCTGGCCGATTTCATCCTGTGCCTGAATAGCTACCTGATCCTGACGCAAATCACCGTCGTTTAGAACATCGCATTCATCGCGAATCGCGGTAAGGGGATCGGCAATTCGTTTGGCAAAGCCAAAAATCACGAACACCGCAAGGGCAATTGCGCCCAAAGATACACCGAGCATGATCTTAAACAGCATCGCGGAATCCGCTTCGACTTCAGCCCGCGGCGCGGCGGCGACTACCGCCCAGGTGCGGCCGTCGAGTTCAATCGGCGTTATGATCGCAATGTTTTCCACGCCGTCCGCTGAACGATAGTCCGCCGATGTTTGCTGTTTGCTTTCCATGGCAGATTTAAAAGCCTGCATCAAGCGGTCATCGATCGGCCCTACGCCTTCGACTTCTTTTTTCGTCAAATCCATCTTGCCGACCAATTCCGGTTTCTTGCTGTACCCGATGACCAGTCCGGAACTATCCGCAAGATAAGCATAGCCCGTCTGAAAGAATGATATGTTTTCCACCAATTTTGACAAACTGTCCAAATTGATCGAGGCCAAAACAAAACCCACCATCGCATTGTTTTCAAGTACCGGACGGGTCATCATCGTCATGAGTTTCCCCGTGGATTCTCCCATAAAAGGTGTTGCGATATAAGGTTTTTGCGTCTGCCGCGGAATTTTTATGTATTCGCGATCACCGCGGTCAAGATGCTTGCCATCATTGCGAAGCGCCTTACCGTCGAGCTCGACATAAAAATACTGCGCGACATTGCTGTCACTCGTCAGCGGCGCCGTCAAAATCGCCATGCGCGCAGCGTCGTCGCCTTGGCGCAGGCTGGGATTTCTGGCCAGATCGTCCAGCCGGACGGTCGGTTCCAGCATCTCCGCATGAATCTGGGCCGCGATTTGATTGCCCAAGCTGCAGGCTATTTTATTGGCATTGCTCAACAGCGACGCATTTGCCAGATAATAGCTGATCCCTGACAAAATCACAAAACTCAGGATAAATAATGGCAATAAGATGACAAGAAATTTCGTTCTTACATTTTTAAATTGCATTTCGCTCACCCCTAAAATGGATTTACTTAAAAACAGCATACTTTCGTTTGGCGAATTTTCGCCGGATTGCACTGCCTTATCTATATATTGGCGTTTGGGTCGGAATCCCCTTCCTGTTCCTGGGGAAAATCCTTCTTACATCATAATAAAAATGTCTTATAGAAATCGGTGCCGCTTAAAACGGCACTTCCTCTATAAGACATTTATGACCTCGAATGAGGGGGGATATCACATAGCTTCACTTGTCTTTTTAGTCGATCGGCTTGCGGATGATATCGATGATACTGCCATCGCGATATTCGACAACCGCAACGATATCTTTATCTTCCTGGCTCACCTGAATTTCTTCCGGCTTGCCGACAAACTCATAGGCCATCGCCTGCAATTCTTCGATCGTCATCAGCGGCAGCTTCGTTCCCTTGAGTTTTTCGATCAAATCCGCCCGTTTCGGGTTGACGGCAATGCCACGATCCGTTATGATCACATCAATGCTTTCGCCTGGTGTTACGACGTTCTGCACATGGTCACGGATCATCGGCAAGCGGCCACGAACCAATGGCACGACAATCAGCGACAATTTAGCCCCGGCTGCCGTATCGCTGTGCCCGCCGGAAGCGCCCATCAGCGTTCCATTCGAATCGGTGATGACGTTGACATTGAAATCCAGATCCACTTCGGTCGCGCTTAAAATGACAACATCGAGCGCATTGACGATCGGGCCGGCATTCCAAGGATTCGCATAAAACGATGCCGATACTTCGAGATGGCGCGGATTTTCCTGAATGGACTGAATCGCCGTCGTATCGAAAGTCTGTGCATCATAGCAGACTTCAAACAAATCGTCCTTCAGCATTTCGGTGAATATTCCCGTTGCCCCGCCGATGCCAAAGCTGCCCTTGATCTGTTTAGCTTCCATTTTTTCCCGGATGAACTTGGCGGCTGCCAGCGAAGCCCCGCCGCTGCCAAGCTGCATGGAAAAGCCCTGCTTCAAATAACCCGCTGCATCCATCACTTCCGCTGCATACTGCGCCATTAAGAGCTGTGTCGGACTCTTCGTCAAGCGGATGGCGCCGGACGCGATGCCTGCCGGATCGCCGATCGCATCGACGGCAACCACATAATCCACCTGAACTTGCGGAATGCTGTAAGGATGGACAAAGCCATCGATCAGATTATCCGTTAGGATGACGACCTGCTCCGCATACGCGGCATCGACCATCGCATACCCCATCGAACCGAAAGCCGATTTACCTTCCTTGCCCGTGGCATTTCCCAGGCGGTCACAGGTCGGTGCACCCATAAAAGCAACATCAATCTTGACTTCGCCCGCTTCAATGGCTCTGGCACGGCCGCCGTGCGAACGGATGATTACCGGTTTTTTCAATTTGCCCGGATTTTTTGTCAGATACTTGCCAAGTTCCCCGCGCAGTCCGCTGGTTTCCAGGGCAGTAACCGTGCCATCTTCTATATAATCGATCAAAAAATCATGACAAGGACTCAGGGAGCTCGAAGCAATTGTGATATCCTTAATTCCTTTGGCCGCAATTTTTTCCACGACCATTTTCATTAAATAATCGCCATTACGCAGATGATGATGAAAGGATACCGTCTGCCCGGATTTTAAATTCGTCTTTTCAATCGCCTGCTCGATGGATTCCAACACTTTATCCGCGCCAGGCTTGCCAACACGAATTTTTTTGCCGATAATGTTACCGGTCGGCTGATAAGCGAATTCACCCTGATATGGCTTTATATTTTCAATTCCCGTAATGTGTTCAGGAATTTCCCGTCCCGCTGCGTTTTTCATGCCAATTCCCTCTTTTCTTCAACATTTACTCCGGCAGCAATTGCCTGATCGACAACGCGCTGTGCCCGGACGACGATCGGGCCGTCAATCATTTTGCCGTCAACAGCCAGTACGCCTTTGTGGTTCTTCTGGGCATCGGCATAGGCATCCAATACCTTCAACGCTTTGGCAATCTGCTTATCCGTCGGCGTGTAAAGGCGGTGCACTTCCGTGATCTGTTTCGGGTGAATGACGGATTTGCCGTCAAAGCCCATATCGCGGCTGTTGGAAACTTCGTGTTCGAAACCTTCCATGTCCTTGACATCGGAGAACACGGTATCCATGCACTGGATTTCCGCGTCGCGAGCTGCCATCAGGATCTGGGAGCGCACATAATAGAGCTCAATGCCGGTCTTCGTGCGATTTGTCTTGAGGTTAGCGATGAAATCTTCGGCACCGAGGGCAATCGCCACCATGCGAGGATGCTTGCAGATTTCCCGCACATTATACAGCCCTTTGACGCTTTCAATGGCAGCGATGATGCGGATGGTTCCCGCGTCCCAGCCGTTTTCCTTTTCAACGCGTTCGATTTCGCTGGCTACCAGTTCAATCTCTTCCACGCATTCCACTTTGGGCAGGCGAATCAGATCCGGCTTAGCCGGCAAAATCACCCTGAGGTCATCCATGCCAAACGGCGTCTGCGTCGGATGGTTGATGCGAACGACGGTTTCCGAATGGAATTTCTGGGCCTTCAACGCTTCCGCTACGAGCAAGCGTGCGGTATCTTTTTCCGTTACGGCAATGGAATCTTCTATATCAAACATCAAACTGTCCGCACCGTAAATATCGGCACTGTTGATCATTTTCGGATTGTTGCCCGGCACAAACATCATCGTCCGGCGCAGTCTTGTTTTTGGATCCATCATTTTTGCATGCCCCTTTCCAATGCCCCTAATACGCGGGCTTTTATCGTATAATCCCAGGCGCTTTTATCGATCGCCTCAATATTTACATCGCTGAAGCCGGCTGCCTGAACCGTTTCGACGATTAATTTTTCCATATGCTTGCCGTACTGACGGCGCACCGGCGATACCAACTTTACTTTGATTCCCTGTCCCGGCTCAGCGGGTACCACGGTAACCAACATGTCATTTTTTTCTTCAAAGCCAGCAGTCGCTGACTGGACAAGAACCTTATTTGCTTGCTTTTCCATTCTGAGTCCTCCTTTATTAAACTGGATCATCTGTTACCCATTATAGCGATTTCTGAATTATAAAAAAATCAGGATTCCGAATCACGGGCAATAAGAAAAACTTATAACGTATACTTATCGAATCATAAACTGTATATTTATGTGAATTTTTTCATTATCGGTTTATTGAATCATCAGCAATCATGTTTTTTAATTTTACATTACCCCTTCATTTTAATATTATTTAATTAATAAAATTTATACATAGAATTTTCTTAAATTTTGAAATTCTATATTAGGAGTGTTGTATATGTCGAAATCCTCTCCACAAAATAAGCTGTTTGGTGCCATCATGACCATCGGCGTGGTCGTCGTCCTCTGGCTGATACCTGTGCCGGAAGGCTTGAAACCAGAAGCCTGGCACTTATTCGCCATCTTCCTCGGCACTGTCGTCGGCTTCATTTTACAGCCGATCGAACTCGGAACCATTACCTTGATTGCCCTGACCCTTTGTGCATTAACCGGCAGCATGAAGTTCTCCCAAGTGCTTACCGCCTTCAGCGGCGGCACCGTATGGCTCATCGTCTCGGCCTTCATTTTGGCCAGAGCCTTCATCATCACCGGACTTGGCCGCCGCATCGCCTATCTTACCATGCGCGCCTTCGGTGACAGCAGCCTGAAACTGGTCTATTCCCTGGCGCTGAGTGACGTGATCATCGGACCGGCCATTCCGTCGAACTCAGCTCGTGCCGGCGGTTTGGTTTTCCCGATTGTCCAGAGTTTAGCGCAGGCTTTCGGCTCGCATCCGGGAGAAACCTCCCGCAAACTCGGCGCCTACCTTATGGCCTGCGTTTTTCATCTTGACTTAGTCGTCTCTGCTCTCTTTTTGACCGCTATGGTCGGCAACCCGATTGCCGTCGGCATGGCAAAAAAAGTTCTGGACATCGATATCACCTGGATTCAATGGTTTGTCGCTGCCTCTGTTCCCGGGATCTTTGCCATTTTGGCGATTCCTTATGTGCTGTATAAATTGTATCCGCCGGAAATCAAGAAAACCCCGGAAGCTAAAATCATTGCCAGCAAAGCACTGGACGAAATGGGTCCTGTATCGCGCAACGAAAAATTCCTTCTTGTGGTCTTCATCATGCTTCTGACCCTCTGGGCCACCACTTCAATAACGCATCTCAACACAACCCTGATCGCCTTTATGGGTCTATGCATTCTTTTGGTCACCCGCGTTTTAACCTGGAAAGACGTCATCAGTGAACAAAAAGCCTGGGATACCTTGATCTGGGTCGGCGGCGTCATCGTCATGTCCGATTACCTCAACAAAACCGGCTTTATTCCCTGGTTTGCTAAAATCCTCGAAAACCAGATGGTCGGCGTCGGCATGCTCACTGCGGTTGTGCTCTCCTTTGTCATCTACCTCTACAGCCATTATTTTTCGCAAGCATGTCGGCTCACGTAACCGCCATGTATGCGGCCTTGATCACGCTCGGCTCAGCTGCTGGTGCACCACCGTTTATCTCCGCCTTCGTCGTCGCCATTGCCGCCAATATCTGCGGCTGCTTAACGCATTTCGGCACCGGCCCGGCTCCGGTATACTTCGGCGCCGGCTACATCGACCAGAAAACCTGGTGGAAAATCGGCTTCGGCGTATCCCTGATGCACATCGTCATCTGGCTCGGCATCGGCGGAGTTTGGTGGAAAGTCTTAGGCTACTGGTAAGCCGCAAAAAACAGCCAACAGGAAAACTTAATATAACAACTTATTTAAAGGAATGCTTATACTAATACAGAATTATAATTAGTATAAGCATTTTTTTAGGAGGTTCATCCATGGAAGACCGCGATTGGTTAATCGTTCAGGCACTACATGCCGAAAAAAACATAACAAAAGCTGCCCAGTCCCTTTACATGTCGCAACCGGCCCTTACCGCCAGGCTACAACATATCGAAAGTGAATTCGGCGTACAGCTCGTCCACCGCAGCACCAAGGGCATCCAGTTTACCGCCGAAGGCGATTTTCTGGTCGAATCCTCGGCCGATGTCGTCAACCGACTCAACCAAATCAAATCGGAAATCCACAACATCTCGGAGAAAAATGCCGGTACCTTGGAAATCGGCGCTTCGAATTACCTGACCCTCTATACCCTGCCCGGGCTGTTAAAACGGTTCAAGCAGATCTATCCCAACGTCAAATTCAAGGTGACGACCGATTGGACCAAAAACATCTTCAGCCTGATCTACAATCAAAAAGCCCATGTCGGCTTCGTCAGCGTTGACTACGGCGGCTGCAAGCAGCCTCATATGCTCTACGAAGAACCCATTTGCATCGCCTCCGCCGAACCGTTTGAACTCGCAGACTTGCCGAACCTGCCGCGCATCGACTACAAAAGCGATTATCTGCTGAAAACGCAGCTCGATAAATGGTGGCGCGAAAACTTCACGCAGCCCCCCATGCTGAGCATGATGGTCGACAAGCTGGAAAACTCCAAGGAAATGGTTCGCCACGGCCTCGGCTATGCCCTCTTGCCGTCACGCATTGTTCATGACAGCGGCCTGCACAAGCTGATCATCCAAGACAAGCAAGGTACACCGATCATGCGCAAGACCTGGATGATCAGCAATGAAGCTTCCCTTGAGCTGCCGCTGGTTAAACTGTTCGTCGACTTTATCAAGAGCACAAAATTTTAGTACATAGATAAAAACTCCTTTTATACTCCCATCAATATTTTGGCAAAAGTTAATTATTCCTAAAAAATCAATACTATTCCAAAAATCAGCTTGAAAATTTTCCAAAACAGGAGTAGACTATATAAGTATTCTAAATTGTTTTGTGGGGACGTAGCTCAGCTGGGAGAGCGTTCGGTTCGCATCCGAGAGGTCGAGAGTTCAATCCTCTTCGTCTCCACCATTATGTTCTAATTGCATATAAAAAAATGAGGCTTAGCGATTTTTCGCTAAGCCTTTTGTTATTTCATCTTTTTGGCACTGCTTATAGTTATTTCTATATGCCTTTGTTTAAAAAGTTCTGGCAATCGCTCTACTGATGAATGCGAGCAGACGCACCGGATGCAGTCTGCGTTTTCTAGCGGTAGCACTGGCCCCAGACTGCACCGCGGCTTTTCGCTGCGGCAAGGAGATGCAGCAGATACCGCCGAGAACGAGAATCCCGCCAACCAACTGCGAAGCTTGGAAAGATTCCCCGAGGAACAGCGACAGCATGACCGTATAAAGCGGAATCAAATTCATGGAAATGCTGGCTGCCGTGATCGTAACGCGCTGCAAGGCAATGTTCCATAAAATAAAGGCACAAACGGAAGCTCCCAGACTGATATAAAGGATACTGGAAACCCCGGCAAACGTAATAGCCTCGGTCGGCAGCGGTACAAACGGCGCAAAGGGCAGGAGGAAGATAACGCCCAGCAGCGATGATAAGGCCGTTGTGGTAATCGGCGGAAGCGTCGTGACGTTCTTACCCGTTACGGTATAAAGCACCCAGGACATATCCCCCAAAAGCATCAGCAAATCGCCTTTATTGAACTGAATCGTCAGGATATTTGCCAAATCGCCCTGCGTAATGACCGTCAGTACCCCAAAAATTGCCAGAGCCAAACCAAAATACTGACGGGGAAATGTCCGGATTTTAAGGACGACAGCTGCGAACAACATCGCAAAGGCAGGGGTCAACGTGTTGATCAGCGAAACATTCACCGGGGTACTGTACTGCAGCGCCGAATAGGTGAACAGGGTAAACAGATCAACACCAAAAAAACCCATGGCGGCTAGATTCAGCCAAGTCTTCCGGTCAATCGCTTTCAAATTTGTTTTTTGCGCCCAAAACGCCAGCGGCAGGAGAATGATTACCGCCAGACTCCAACGCAGCAAACTGATCCAAAAAGGTGGAAATTCACCAGCAGCAATTTTCCCCGAAATAAAATTGCCCGCCCAAAGAAAGTTGCAGAGCAATAGAAACAGCCAAGTTTTCATAATAGATAACACCTCGATTTACTTTTAAACGTACTATAACATGCAGAAAATGATTGTTCAATTAGTATTTTTCGATTATTATAATAGGTATAAACTATGATTGGAGGCTAGAAGATGGAACTCAGACATTTACAATACTTCGTTGCCGTCTGCAAACATCTCCATTTCACGAAGGCAGCAGAAAGCCTGCGCATTGCCCAGCCAACCTTAAGTCAGCAGATTCATGTGCTCGAACAGGAAATCAATACGCCGCTTTTTGATCGCGCCGGCAAAAAAGTCTTGCTCACTGAAGCCGGTGAAATCCTGTTTAAATACAGCATGCAGATTTTTGATACCGTAGAACAAGCCATTACCGACATCGGCCAATTAAACGGTCTGGAACGCGGCCACATCAAAATCGCCTGTTTAGGCACCTACTTGGCCATGGAAACCGTAATGGCATTCCATCAACACTATCCGAAGATTCACATCAATGTGGAACAATTGTCGACTGAACAGATTCGCTATAAACTCCTGCAAAACGAACTCGATTTCGGCGTCGTCTTTTTGCCGCTGGCCGACCGGGAATTGGAAAGCATTCCGCTGTACTCCGAAACCTTGGTTTTTGTTACATCGCGAACCCATGAACTAGCCCGGCTAAAGCGCATTGACTTTTCACAGCTCAAAGAACTGCCGCTGATTTTAATGTCGCGAAAATATTTGATCCGTCAAATGTTTGATACGGCCTGTCAGGAAAAGGGCTACGATTTCACACCAACCATAGAACTAAGTGAAATGGATGATTTAAGAGAAATGGTAGAAAAGAATGTCGGTGTAACCATTTTGCCCACCCTTTATGTGCGCAGTATGGGGCATCGCAGCTTAAAATCGATTCCGCTTCTCGATGTTCCGATAAAAAGGCCGATCGGCATCGTTTACCGCAAAGGACGCCATATGTCAGCGGCTGCCCTTTCGTTGATGGAAGAACTAAAAATTTTTTTCGCACAGCTCGACTAAAAATATGCCGCCGCATGGCAAAAAATGCTACGATAAATAAAAAAAGAAAAGAGCCTGCCTATGCTGTCCAAGCAAACGAACGACGACATTTTCCTGTTAAATCAATACCTCGTGCAAAACCCGCGCGACAAGACCGCGTTAACGCTTCTGGCGACATTCTATTTGCTGCAGGAAGTTTATGAAAAAGTGCTGCCGCTTACCGACCGCTTATTGGCACTAAATCCCGCAGATGAGGAAGCCCTCTATATCGCGGCCAGAACCCATGAGGCACTCGGCCACGAAGAGACGGCTTTCGCCTTAATGAAAAAAGTGACGGAACTGAAACCAGATCACCTTGCTGCCTGCATGGCATTAGTTACCTATTATGAAAAAAACGCCCTGCTGGAAGAGCGCATCGCCCTTTTAGAAAAAATCGTCTGCTACAAAGGCCAGGATGAAGCTGCCATTATCAGCGAAGCCTGGGATGAACTCGGCGGCGATCAGGTATTATTGGGACATATCCCCGAAGCCAAACAGGCTTTTTTGCAGGCCTGCCAGACCAAAAGCTCGCTGACAGACAAGCAGGCTGCCTACAGCAGCTATTTGATGTCGACAAATTATGATCTGACCTTATCCGCGGCAGCAATGCTGCGCGAGCATGCGAAATACAATGCGTTCTTCCGGGAAACGCCGCAGTTCAAGCACAAAGCGCCGCGTGCCAAGAAAAAGCTCCGCCTCGGCTATGTATCGGCGGATTTTTACCATCATGTCATGGCTTATTTTTTATACCATCTGGTTTTAAACTACAACCGGTCTGCCTTTGAAGTATATTGCTACCGCACAAGTCCCGTCGTCGATGATGCCACGACGCAGCTGCAGTCGAAAGACACGGTCTGGCGCGACCTGTCCGGCCTCGCGCCGGCCGCCGCCGCCAGACGCATTCATCGCGATAAGATTGATATTTTAATCGAACTAGGGGGACACACTGCCGGCAACGCCCTGTCGATTCTCGCCTATAAGCCGGCGCCGCTACAGCTTTGCGGTCTCGGCTATATCAACACCACGGGGCTGGATGCCGTTGATTATTTTATCACCGATGCCCATATCGACCCGCCCGGCCAAAACGACGCTTATTTTTCCGAACAGCTCTTGCGCCTGCCGCATACCCAGTGGTGCTATGTAAAGCGCCTGGGGCTGCCGGACTGCAAGGCTGCTCCCTGCCAGAAAAACGGCTATGTAACGTTCTGCAGCTTCAACAATTTCTCTAAAATCACCGATGCCATACTGCGGCTCTGGCAAATGATTTTGCAGCAGCTGCCAACGGCCAAATTGATTTTAAAGAATAAGCTGTTTAAAACAGCCTATGGGAAAAAAGTGGCTGCCCGGCGTTTAGAAAATTTGGGTTTTGACCTGACGAGACTCGAATTTCGGGCGACATCCGCCACCCATATGCAGGAGTATCAGGAAATGGATATTGCGCTGGATACCCATCCCTACCAAGGCGGCGCAACGACCTGCGAGGCCCTCTATATGGGCGTACCGGTGATAACGCTGGCCGGCGAGCGGCATTGTGCCCGCTTCGGCTACAGTATGCTGAAAAACATTGGCCTGGAAGAATGTATCGCCCACACTGAAGCGGAATACATCGCGAAAGCCGTGGACCTGGCGAGCAACGCCGACCGCTTAAACGAACTGCACGGCGGCTTACTGCGCCAAAAGATGGAAACTTCGCCGCTGATGGACGAAAAACTCTATATGCAGGATTTGGAAACTGCCTATAAAGAAATCTGGCAAAAACACATTGCCAGCGGCCTAAAAAACACGGCTGAATAAAAACAGGCCATCTCTTCCGCTGCTGCCGGAGAGATGGCCTGTTTTCATACGCATTTTGCCGCGATAATGCCCAGCCAAATCGCCAATAACCCGATGAACATATTGGCGCCCATATTGAGGAAGGCACTGGCCAAATCGCCCTGCCGCAAAAACTGCATGGTTTCAAAGCCAAACGACGAAAATGTTGTCAGCCCGCCCAGAAAACCAACCGTGACCAACAGCCGCACATTCGGCGATACAATGAATCGCTCCGTCGTCCACAGCATGAAAAAACCCATGACAAAACAGCCCGCCACATTAACAAATAGCGTACCGAAAGGGAAATGCACGCCAAACTTACTGCTGATCAGCGTCGTGAGCACATACCGTGACACCGCCCCGACACCGCCGCCAACCAGGACAATCAAAATTTGTTTTACACTAAACACCCGCTACACCTCAGCTTCATTCATGATCCGGAAGTTTATTTCCGTATTTTACAATCTCCACATTTTCTATCGTCATCATGCCTTTTTGAATCAACTCATCCAAATAGGGCAGGAACTTGTTGATGTATTCCTCGCTGTCGACAATCTCGATGATGATCGGCAAATCGCATGATAAATCGACAATGCTCGCCGTGCGTATCCTGCGGTTGTTTTCACCGTAGCCCATCATGCCGCGAAAAACCGTAGCACCCGCCATATCCAGCTCTTTTGCTTTTTTTACAATTTTTTCATAGTGATCGGTCTCGCCGATGTAAATCCGCAGCCGCTTCGCATATTTTTTAACCGTAGCCATAACTGCCTCCTAATTTTTTATTTTTGCATCGCTTTCTGGTTTAGGCCTTAAAGAATCTGCCCACCGAAGCCGCTTTCTCCCAGCCGGGGCAGTAGCAGTTTAAAAACAGTCTGTCCGGGCGTCTCGCTGCTGACTAAAATCCGAATGCCATGCCGCTCGCCAATCTGTTTGGCGATGGCCAGCCCGAGGCCGGTGCCGCTCTTATTGGCCTCGTCACGGCTCCGATAAAAGCGGTCAAACAAATAGGGCAAATCCACTGCGGGGATTCCCTCGCCATCGTTGGCAACCGTCAGTTCATTGTTCTGCAAGGCAATCGCTATTTTGCCGCCCCTTGGCGAAAATTTCACGGCATTGTCGAGCAGGATGATCAAAAGCTGGCGCAGTCGGCCATAATCCCCCTGCAACGGATAAAAGTCGACAGCGAGGCAAGTCTGCAGTTCCAGTTGTTTTTCTTCGGCCAGTTTTTGCGTGAAGCGCACGGCGTCCTGCACGACAGCGCAAAGATCCAGCTCTGTTTTTTCGATTTTAAAATCCGTATTTTGCAGCCGCGACAATTCCAACACGTCATTGACCAGACGCTGCAAATATATGCTTTCCCGCAGCATTTCCTGCTGATATTTTGCCACTTCCGCCGGCTCGGTAACCACCTTATCGCAGATAGCTTCCAGTGATCCGCGCAGAACGGTGACCGGCGTGCGCAGCTCATGGGATATATTGGCAATAAATTCCCGGCGCAAGTTTTCCAGCTTGGCCTGCTCCTGGCTGGCTGCATGCAGCTGTTCACTCAGGACATCCAGCGTACTCGCCAAGGCGCCGATTTCATCTTTTTTCCGGACCTCCGTGCGCGCCGTATAATCGCCGGCGGCCAGCAAAGCCGCCATGCGGTTCATCTTGTTCAGCGGTTTCGTAAAAGAATAGGAAAGCGGCACCGCCAGCAAAAGCGCCAGCAAAAGTGCCAGCAGCATACTGCTGAGCAGAATGAAGACCCCGCTGCGCGTTGCCTCGGCAATGCCGGCAATCGGCGAGTGCAGTAAAACCACCCCCATAATCCGCTCCCGATCGTCATAAATCGGCACACCAACCGTCATGGTCGGCATGGCCAGCAGATCACTAAATCCCTCGCTAAAAGCGATATTCCCCTGAAAAGCTTTTTTTACTACACTCGCCGCATCCGGCGGCAGATCTTTGTAATTGTAACTCGACTGTTTGCCGTTCTGCCGGATCAGCAGGTTCATATTCTCATCAATAATCCAGGCATCGCCGAAATCATCGCTGTCCAAAAGGCGCATATAGCCCATGCCATGTCCGCCCCGCAGCATTCCATTTCCATTCATTTCGCCATGCTTATTGCTTGCGTTCAGTACCGTGCTGCCCGCCATCGCAGCAAGGTGCTCGGCCCGGATCTGCATTTCCTTCTGGTGCAAAGCGATCGTATGCTGCTGAAACAGATAGGCAAAGGCGCTGCTGACGACGATGCCAAAGATCACAAGAACAATCGAAAAATAACCGGTCAGGCGAACTGCCATCTTATTTTTCAGGAATACTTTCTTCAAAGCGATAGCCCACCCCTCTGATCGTTTTTATTTCCCAATCCGGATGCGCCCGAGCATCGAGTTTGCTGCGCAGCCGCTTGATATGTGAATCCACCGTGCGATTATCACCATAATAATCATAACCCCAGAGCTGATTGAGCAGCATATCCCGCGTAAAGGCCCGGTTCTTATTCGTGGCCAGCGTCCACAAGAGCTCAAACTCCTTTTTGGTCAGCTCAATCGGCTCCCCCTGAAGACGGACCTCGTATTTCGTCAGATTGATCAGCAGCTCGCCAACCGTATGCACAACTTCCGGCTCTGCGGCCGCCTGCTCGGCTTGATTTACCCGCCGCAGAATCGAACGCACGCGAGCCATGACTTCCGCACTCGAAAACGGCTTTACGATATAGTCATCCGCCCCGATATCGAGTCCCATGATTTTTTCAAAGTCTTCGCCGCGCGCCGTCAGCATGATGACCGGCACCATCGAAAACGTGCGGATTTCCCGGCAGACCTGAAAACCATCCTTCAGCGGCATCATGATGTCGAGCAGAACAATGTCAATTTTATTTTCCCGGACAGCAGCAACCGCAGCGGCTCCGTCATGAACGATGCGAACCGCAAAACCTTCTTTCAGCGCATATTTTTCAAGAATTGATGTAATCTGGACATTGTCATCGGCAAGCAGCATCACCGGCATAAAACCACCTCTTTGCTCCATTATAAGAGATAACTGCTGCTTTGGATACAAAAAAAACAAGGCCCGAAATGCTACAAAAAAGACACGAAAAAGACACAGACAAATTTTATAATAAAGGCAGAGAAAACCACTACAACAAATCGATTTTAAAGGAGTAGATTTATATGAACCGAGCAAAAAAACTTTTTATCACTGGAGCCATGCTGGCTGCCATCACGGCCACATCCCTGACAGCTTTTGCTGCCGTCCCGGGCGATTCACCAGCTGAAATCCTGGCCAATCTCACCGGAAAATCCACCACGGAAATTCAGGATCAAAGAAGCAGTGAGCATAAGAGTTTCGGCAAAATGGCACAGGAAGCCGGGGTTGGCGATGCGTTCAACGCCGCGATGAGCGACCGCCACAAAGAGCACCTCGCCCAAAAAGTCGCCGATGGCACGCTGACCCAGGAGCAGGCTGAAACGATGCAGCAGCGCCATCAGATGGGCGCCAATGGCTCTGGCATGGGCATGCATAACGGCATGGGCAATAAACACGGCATGGGCTGCCGGGGAAACAGCGATACTGCCGGAACCTGCGGGCCAACAGACTGCCCTAAAGCCTAAAAACTTCCTCACTATTTTTAAGGACTGCCAAAAAGCAGTCCTTTTTGCTTTTTTCAAAAGCAAGTGCCTGACATTCGCCTATGAACGCCGGGCTAACAAGCCGTGAACCCGCAAAAAACCTTGCTGACAGACCCGTTGGCCAATGCTATAATTATTCTCATATCATATTGAGAAAGCAGTGATCTCTTGGAACTCAGTCAATTCTTTGCCTTTTTATCGGCTTCCATCATCCTCACCCTGGCTCCCGGGCCGGATATCCTCTACCTTCTGTCCACGAGCCTTAGCAGCGGCTGGCGCAGCGGCGCCATGCTGGCCCTCGGCCTTTGCAGCGGCCTGATTTTCCATACCTTTCTCGTCGCCTGCGGCGTGGCGGCGATCATTCAGGCCTCACCGTTTCTGTTCAGCCTGCTGAAATACGCCGGTGCCGGCTATCTGCTGTATCTGGCCTATGGCTCCTTAAACGCACGCGGATCCCTGCCGCTCGCTGCCAGTATCGCGCCAAATCCACGCGGATCACTTTACCGCCGCGGTCTCGTCATGAATATACTAAACCCCAAAGTCCTGATCTTTTTCCTGGCCTTTTTGCCGCAGTTTATCGATTCCCGCCGTGGTGATGTCACCGGACAAATCCTGCTGCTCGGTTTTATCTTCGGGCTGCAGGCTTACAGCATTTTTCTGGCTTTGTCTTTTTTGAGCAAATTTGTCCGCAAAAAGATCCTGACCCTGCCGAATTTTCCCCGGCTCATGAACCGTATCCAAGCCACAACCTTACTGGCAATCAGCCTGCTGCTGCTTTTCAGCTAAAATAAAAGGCGAGGGAACCCGTTGGGTTTCTCTCGCCTTTTATTCTTGCCTCTATTCTTCCAGAGCCTGTTTGATTTTTCCCACCAACACTGCATATTCTTCTTCCGTCAAATATTCACGCGTCGGATTCATCGCAAATGTACCGCCCCATTCAAATTCATCATCTTCATATTTGGGCACCAAATGAAAATGCAGATGGCGCCCCGTATCCCCGTAAGCCCCATAGTTTATTTTGTTCGGCTGGAACAATTTATGTAAAGCTCCCGCTACCTTCGCAATATCCGCAAAATAGGAGTTTCTTTCGTCTGCCGTCAAGTCCACCAATTCACTCACATGGTTTTTATGCGCCACAATCACGCGGCCTTTATGTGACTGCTCTTTAAAAAGATATACCTGGCTGCTCGGCAAATCACAGATCTTAATGCCGAAAGCATCCACCAGTTCATTGTTCATACAATATGCACAGTTTTGATTTTTCATTGCGAAACCTCCCTTATAATACTTACCATCTTTACAATTATAGTAATTTTTTGCCAGAATCGCAACAATAAATAGAATTAAATATATTTTCTGCAGAATCAAATATTCCCTGGTCTGCGAAAAATTGCCCCGCCAGCCAACATGCGGCGAATCTGCCGGGCACTCAGTTGCCACGAAAGCAGGCAGGAGATCCGTCAAAATTGCGCGAATACAACTGTATATTCTCAAGCAACGTGTGACTTTATGCTGCAAGGAAAAAACAAGATTCCGCAGCAGCAAAATCGCAACAGCCGCCTGCCACATTATTGAACTCGCAAAATGCGCTTTTAAAAAGAAAGGGAGCGACTAGGATGCTTACATTTGAAGAACTGTACCTTAAGGCCCTGAAAGAATTTACCGGAAAAGAAGCGTTCACCTATGACCCGAGCCAACTCGATTGCCTTTTCGAGCCCCAAAGACATCCGCCAACCTGGGAACTTCGTGATATCCTCCACGCGGATGGAACGCCAATCAATGGCCTGCCGATCAGCAAGGATACGGTAGCGGTGCTTGATGCCCTGTATCAGCAAAAGCATAAACATGCCTTCGTCTTAATTGCCCCCGCTTTTTTAGGGCAGTTCAGCGCCAAGGTAACGCCGGGGATGATTCGCACGGCCTTCAAAAAGATCGGCTTTGACGGGCTCATCGAGGTCGCGGTCTTCGCCGATATCCTGACGCTGCGTGAGGCGCTGGAATTCGACCATAACATCCAGACGAAAAATGACTATCAGCTCACCAGCTGCTGCTGTCCGATGTGGCTGGCCATGATAAAAAAATTATATGCTGACTTGATGCCGCATGTACCGGCAACGGTATCCCCGATGATTGCCGCCGGGCGCACCGTCAAGAATCTGCATCCCGAGGCACTGACGGTTTTCGTCGGCCCCTGCGTGGCGAAAAAAGCCGAGGCCCGGGAAAAAGACATCGCCGGTGCGGTCGATTATGTGCTGACCTTCCAGGAAACCCAGGACTTATTCGACCGCCTGCAGGTGGATCTCTTGCAAATGGAAGATAAAGTAAAGGAATTCTCGTCCGAGGCAGGACGCATCTACGCCCGCACGGGCGGAGTCAGTGAAGCGGTAAAAAACACGCTGGCACGCCTGCATCCCGACCGGGAGATATCCATCCAGGCCCAGCAGGCAGACGGTGTTCCGGCCTGCAAGCAGATGATCGCCGATCTGGTTGACGGCAAGACGCGCGCTAATTTTTTTGAGGGCATGGGCTGCATCGGCGGCTGCATCGGCGGACCGAAATCCCTGCTGAGCAAAGAAGAAGCCAGAGAAAACGTCAACCGTTATGGCAAAAAAGCCGTCTACCAAACGCCACTCGACAATCCCTATGTTCTGGAATTATTGTACCGGTTGAATTTCACCACCCTTGACAGCCTGCGCGACGACAATGAGTTTTTTACGCGAAAGCTATAGAAAAAGCATAAAAAAAGAACGATCCCCCAAGCAGGAGATCGTTCTTTTTTATGCCTTTACGCTTTCCGGTTGTTCGGCAATTTTTACTTCCTGTGCCTGTTCCCGCACCGCCTGTGGAATTTCAACCTTATCCACGGCATTGACTTGCGAATACTTCACCTGCACCTGCAGTGTCGATTTAGCCAAAAAGTCTTTGAGGCCCGCTTTGGCCTCCGGTTTCATCGCACTCACTGCTAAAAACGCATTGGCACTTTTTCTGATCGGTTCCGTCAAATCCATTTTCGTTTCTGTCACCAGGTCAGTATTCTTATCAACCCGGAGCGTGTACTTCATATCGCCAAGATTCTGCAAAGCGGCTTGGATCATCGGCTCCTGCTGCATGGCCAGCAACTCTTTGTTCTGGTGATTGCCCTGCTGCAGCACCGACTGGACAAAGCTGCCCAGCTTCGCTCCGTCCAAAGTTATCGCCAAGTCCTTATAGGCTGAGGTCTCTTCCTGGCCCTTCACGTCTTTGATGAGTTCCAGCATCGCCTGTGTCATTTTAGCCTTCGCAGCCGCTGATGGCTTCTGTCCCAGCGGATCGACATATGGCACAACCTGCTTGATCCATTTTTCATTGAAGAAGGAATAACAAGTCATCTGATCCTTGTCCTGCTCAATATATTGTTTTACGACCATCGTATTTTCTTTGTTCTGCAAATCACGGTAAGAAATTTTTATATCGCTCTTATAGGCCATCGGCTCGGCTTTGCCTTCACCGGCAATGGTGAAATCAATCTGGCCCATAGGGGTAACGGCCTGCATGAGGATATCAAAATGGGCACTGTCTACAGCCGCCATTTTCGAATATACCGTTTTCAGGTACTCTTTTTCCTGGCCGGACGGCTCGGGTGACGCTAAAACAGCCGGGTTGTTCAGCGCGGCAAAGGCCATAGCCAATACGAATACAACTCGCCAATTGAGCTTTCGCAAAAAATTCATAAATTCATCTGCCTCCTGTTTTTCCTTCTAAAAGATCTTCTATTATCATATGATAGATGCTGGATATTTACAACTCCCTCTGGCCTATGCCGCTAAAATATTTTTGTCAAAGTAATTGATTTTCATTATCAATTATGTTATATTTAATGCAGGCTTTTTTTAAGCCATCTCCTAAATAAAATACACACAAAAATAGGCTCGCCCTGCTCAGGCGAGCCTATTTTTATGTAGTTTAATGAATCGCTTTTTTCTTAAAGCGTCCGCCGACAATATCATGCACCGGCGTAATCGTCACAAAAGCCGATTCGTCTTTTTCCTTGACAATTTCCTTCATTTTATCGACCTCAAGACGCGTCACCACGGAATAGAGAACTTTCTTCAGATCCCCGGTATAGCCGCCTTCCCCGTGCAGAAAAGTCACGCCTCGGCCCAATCGATCCTGCAGGGCCGAGGATATATCATCCGGGCATTCGCTTACGATCATGACGGCATAGGATTCATCGAGCCCCTTGATGACAACATCAATCATCTTGGATATGACGAAATACGCCACCAGCGAATACATGGCCCGATCCCAGCCAAACACGAGGCCGGCGCTGCTCAGGATGAACAGATTCATAAACATGACAACTTCACCGACAGAAAAACTGCTGCGCTTATCCATGATAATCGCGACAACTTCCGTGCCATCGAGCGAACCGCCGTTGCGGATGATCAATCCTACGCCCAGGCCGGTGATCATTCCGCCAAATATTGCCGCCAAAAAAAGATCTTCGGTAATTCCGGGAATCGGCCCGAAAAATGCCGTTCCCACGGACATACAGCAAATGGAAAACGCCGTCGCTATGGCAAAGGATTTGCCGATCTGCTTGTAACCAATATACAAAAACGGAATGTTCAGCACGATCATAAATAAGGCTAATGGCTGATCCAAAAGGGCGCTCCCCATAATCGAGATGCCGACAATGCCGCCATCGATGATGTTGTTTGGCACGAGAAAGATTTCCAGTCCAATGGCATAAATGATGGAACCAATCAACATGCTCAGATATTTTTTTACATAGGCACGGACTTTCTTGCGGTGCATTCGCTTGCGCCGTTCTTCTGCGACCAGCGCCGGATCCAATAAAATTTCGTTTTCGATCATACATCAGGCCCCTTTCTTTTCTCTTTTTTCTTCTATTATACATAAAGAAGGTTCTCCCTGGCAAATCCAAGCGGATTGCCGCCGTTTTTCACGACGACCGGTTTTGCTCGTTGTTGGCCATTTTAGAATATTTTGTGATTGACTTTAACGTAGTTTGGATGGTATATTGTAGAAAGAAAGGCGTGATCAAAAAATGCTTACAGAAGAACGGTATGCCACTATTTTACAGATTCTTGAAGAAAAGAAAGCCGTAACAGTTTTAGAACTGACCAAGGTTTTAAATTCTTCAGAATCCACCGTGCGACGTGATCTGAACAGTCTTCATAAAACCGGCAAACTCTACAAGGTTTATGGCGGTGCCACAGCGATTAACAACAGCTACAGCACCCTCGAGGAAGATGTCCACACGAAACACGATCTTTACATGGCGGAGAAAAATCAAATTGCCAAAGCTGCCGCTCAATTGATCAAGCGGACGGACTTTATCTACCTGGATGCCGGAACTACCACCGAAAGCATGCTTGACTTTTTGACGGAGAAAAATGCCACGTATGTGACCAACGGCATTGCCCATGCGCTAAAGCTTGTCGCCCGCGGTTTTAAAGTCTTTGTCATCGGCGGCGCCTTGAAGGGTGCAACGGAAGCGATCATCGGACCGGAAGCGATAAACAATTTAAAGTGCTACAATTTCACCAAAGGATTTTTTGGTACCAATGGCATCAGCACAAAGGCCGGTTTTTCTACGCCGGATGCCAGCGAAGCACTCGTCAAAAGCGAGGCCCTGTCGCGCTGCCGCAAAGCTTTCATTTTGGCAGATGCCTCGAAGTTCAACAAGATCTCGCCGATTACGTTTGCCAATATCTCCTGTGCAACAATTATCACCACAACCCTGAAGGATCGGAAATACCGCGACTATACAAACATCATGGAGGTGCATGCATAAATGATTTATACCGTAACCTTCAACCCTGCCCTCGACTACATCGTCCGCCTTGCCTCTTTCACTGCCGGTGAAATCAACCGGACAGAATATGAACAGATCCTGCCCGGGGGCAAGGGGATTAATGTCTCCATCGTGCTGAAAAACCTCGGCATAGATAATACCGCCCTCGGCTTTACCGCCGGTTTTACGGGCAGGGAAATTGAGTCCAAATTACAGGAATTCGGTTGCAACAGCGATTTTATTCAGCTGCCGACAGGAATGTCGCGCATCAACGTCAAGATCAAAGCGGGGCAAGAAACCGAACTCAACGGTCAGGGACCGCGAATCACAGAAAGTGCCCTGCAGCAATTGTTCAGCCAACTCGACTGCCTGAAAAAAGAGGATATTTTAGTTCTGGCAGGGAGCATCCCGAACACGCTGCCGGACGATATTTACGAAAAAATTATGGCCCGCCTTATGGATACAGGCTGTAAGATCATCGTCGATGCCACCTGCAATCTGCTGCTCAATGTCCTGAAATACAAACCATTTTTGATTAAGCCAAATAACCATGAGCTCGGCGAAATGTTCGGCGTCACCCTGCATACAGATGATGAAATCATCGCCCATGCGAAAAAACTGCAGGAAAAGGGCGCGCAAAACGTTCTGATTTCTATGGCCGGCGCCGGTGCCATCCTGCTGACTGCCACCGGGCAGGTATTTAGATGTCCGGCACCAAAGGGAACGCTGGTAAACTCCGTCGGCGCCGGTGATTCCATGGTAGCTGGCTTCATTACGGGCTATCTCGAGAACCATGACTTTGCCAAGGCCTTCTATATGGGCGTGGCTACGGGTTCGGCCTCAGCCTTTTCCGAGAAGCTGGCAACCCGCCCCGAGGTGGAAGCTCTCCTCCAGACAATACAATGATTTCCCAAACATTTCATAAAATGTTTATGATAAAAAGATAAAAGGAGCGAAATATTATGCGCATTACGGACTTATTAAAACTCAATGGTATTTCCCTGGATGCAGCCCCGGTCAATAAGAATGACGCTATCGAAAAGCTGGCTGACCTTATGGAGCAGACTGGCAATCTCACCGACAAAGGCCGTCTACCTGAAAGCTGTTTTAGCCCGGGAAGCAGCCGGGACAACCGGCCTCGGCGACGGCAATCGCGACCCCGCATGCGAAAAGCACTGCGGTAAAAGCTGCCTCACCGGCTACTCTCGAGAACCATGACTTTGCCAAGGCCTTCCATATGGGCGTGGCTACAGGTTCGGCCTCCGCCTTTTCCGAAAATCTGGCAACCCGCCCCGAGGTGGAAGCTCTCCTCCAGACAATACAATGATTTCCCAAACATTTCATAAAATGTTTATGATAAAAAGAT
>Ga0183099_1000680_pt1 | contig 22768 bp, 26 predicted proteins | sample Biomet1_FD_127788 | JGI IMG/M metagenome (GOLD analysis project Ga0183099, IMG submission 127788) | Microbial communities from bioreactor (seeded with anoxic lake sediment) at LBNL, California, USA - Biofuel metagenome 1 | ecosystem: Engineered > Bioreactor > Anaerobic > Unclassified ...
ACTAGCAGCCCAAGATAAAATAGAAGGACTGCTAACCCATCTATTTTTTGTTAAGTAGGATCTCAATCTGCAATTACATCTTCCCCTGCTCCTTAAGGCTAATATAGCCGCCACCCGTAGCACCTACAATCACATGGTCAAGAACTTCAATGCCAATAAGTTTGCCACATTCAACCAATTTCTTCGTAAGCAAAATAATCTTCATCACTCGGCAACGGATCTGTACTTGGATGGTTGTGACAAAAATGCAAGCAGCACATGATCTTCGAATCAACCCCTTAAATGCTTCACGAGGATGTACAATGCTGGCATTTAATGAACCAATCGAAATATTTTCTTTGAAAATGACGTGATTCTTAGTTGATAAACCAATCACATCAAAATGCTCAACCTGTAAAAATTCCATATCAGCTCGCACTAAATCATATACGTCTTTAGGACTTTTAATAAAAATGCGCTTATTTTTATCTGGCGTATATATCTTACGCGCAAATTCCAGTATCGCGCTAAGTTGTTTTGCTTTTACTACGCCAATCCCCTTAATACTGGTGATTTCTTTTTCATTAGCATTCATTAATTCGCTAACATTTGGGTACTTATTAAGCAATGCATCCACAACATACCCATTGGCACTTTCTCGCAAACAATCGGCTAATAAAGTCCGCATTCCTTCCAATTCATACACTCCTCACAAAATAAATTGCCAGCCCTGAATTACAAGGCTGGCTTCTTTTAATACTCTTCGGCTAACATCATTGTCGAATGTGCGCCATCATCTATAACAAATATTTTTGCATTTACTACCGGATTCCATATAAACGCAACAAGGATTTCATTATAATACACAGGCTCTTCTTGCCTGTGTATTATTTTTTGCTTACCATTCTGAATAGATAACCTAAAAACTTGCAAATAGTCTACTTCGATATCAGTGTTAGCTCTAAAGTTATCAATCATAGTCCACAGCGCAAGTTGGATCTCGTGTGGAATTGCACTTGAAATTCCACAAGTAATATATCTTTTATTGGTAAACATGATGGTTTCTCCTGTCTTAAGAAACATGCAACCGGAAGTAATCACTCCCGGCCGCAACATTTTACTCTTTAAGTTAAAATGGACACATATTTTTTGATATACATAAACAAGACTCATTTACTTACACAGCTTGCTGAATATTTAGTTCAGCAGCATTAACTACATCCATAAATTGCTGGCCAAAAGTTCTGGCTTTCGCAGTTTCTTCTGGACTGATGATACTGAGCGCTTCAAAGTTATACAGCGAATAAGGCTGCCCTGTTTTATTGGTTGTTTTCTCTAGCGTTATCTTTGTAACCACGCCACAAAGCGGCATCATTTTTCCGATTAACCTTGTCATATAACGCTGGAAGATCAACTTACTCGATACCGGAACGCGAATAATGATTGGCATAATGTTATCTGGTCGGAGAAGGAAAATTGTCACGGATTCTTTACAAGCCTTTGCATTGGACTCGCCATCTTTTGAGCCAAAATCATTGAACGGGCAACGGTTGCAAGGTTTCCCCTCATGCGATATCAAACTATCAGGGCTGTAACATACCGGAGGCGTCCCCTCAACCGGATCAGGCGTATCCCAGTAAGCACGAGGGGTCGCATAATCAAGCACAATGCCTGTCAGTTCTTTATAGATTTCATCTCCAGCTAAACCCGGCACCGTAAATGATGTTGCCCCACCAGACGGGGACTTAACAACATCAAAGAGTTGATAGGACAATGGTTGATTCTTTAAATTTTCCCGGATAATATCCAGTGCATTATTTGTCAACGCGATATAGTCAGAATTGACCGGAACTACGGCTGTTTTATTAGGCATAGTTAAAATCTTCCTTTCTTCCTTAGGCTCTTGCATGGCCTGTAATTTACCACCCAATCGATCTTTTAATTTTGCTGTATTCATGGTTTCCATCCTTTCACATAGCCGCTTTTATGGAGAAACGCCGATACGATGTTTTATTGGCATATTTTTTATAGAGCGTTGGATGTTCTATTTTTAGCGTCTTTCCATCCAAACGTTCCTGCGCTACGCTTTTCCAAGTGACAACCCGATCATCTGCCGTACCAATTTCGTTATTGCCCAACATATTCTTTAAGATATTTTCGACTTCTTGCTTCTGCTGTGCATATTGATTGACATGGTTACAGGCGATTTCGTATTGTCGGATAAGGTCAATCGCGGTATCCGGCAATTCAATCTTTGATTTAGGTGCGCTATTAGGAAACCGTTCGCTAAGAAATTTTGCTGCTGCTGCTGAACCATCCATTGCCGGCGGAAAAATTCCTGAACCTGTTCCAAAAAGCGGATTCTAATTGAATCAACATGGAAATCAACGCTTCATCACGCTCAATGAACTTCCAGCGAAAGGTATTTCCACCAATTAAAACAGCAATATAGGTTCCCTTGTATCCAGTAACAGCCATATAATGTTGCACTTGCAACATGTATTCATCTGGTATGGCATCGTCCCATTCCCCTGTTTTGTAGGCAGAAGCTGTTTTTGCTTCAAAGACACATTTCCCATGTGTCGGATGTATGCATTCTCCATCCAGATTTGCCAACATGAACGAATGTTCTTCACTTTGCAGGAGTTGATTTGCTAGGTTAACTTCAATCCCTGTTCTCTTGGTAAATTCAGCCTTAACTAAGGATTCAAGTTGCGTTCCCCAATAAGCGGCTTCTCCAGCTTCTTGATAAGAGATCTGATTTGTTTTGTCCATCCAGAGTTCTATCGGAGATCTATAACGATTGATCCCACAAACTACAGAAGCATCGGAACCTCCGATTCCCTTTTTACGCCAGTCAAGCCATTCGTCATAGAGCATGTTTTCCGTTGACGCTAAAATAACTGCCATTTGATACACCTCGCTTTATATAATGAAAGAAAGGTATGCAGTAAATTCACCACATACCCTGTACTTAATCTGATTCTATCGCTGGAATTACGCCACTGCTTGGATGAGTTCATAAGCTTTATCAATCAACGGATTGCCCTCCACAGTTTTAGAAAATACGGTTTCTCTGTAGCTGGCGGTTTCCCGAAGTGGCTGGCTGTGTGTAGCAAAATCTGATACTGCACAGATAAACCGATAAGCGTTCTTGCCAACGCAGCCTTTGAGATCCGGCGCATCAAAATATCGCAGCTTCATATCCTCCCGAATTCGGAGGATATTTTTCTTATGAATATCCGTAGGGTTGTCATTCATGGGAAGCAGCATATCCATGTACTCCATCACTTTAGCATCCGACAGTTTGATTTTAGATAGCCTTGAGAATTCTGCCCCGAGTTTCCCCATATACTTTTCTGCTAGTAAAAGGGTATTATGCGCGTCATCCATTTTATGTGCTAAATCACCTACATGAACGGTTGACCAAATACGTTTAGCCGAGGATAAGGCTATGTTGAGTGTATTCTGACAAACTACCCGCACTGGCGTCATTGCTACCTTAATAGCAGCACTGCCATCATGAGAACTGCTAAATACTAGATAAGGCTCAATTTGTTCCCCCTCAATGATGTACTTATCCGGAAGCTTAGCTAGCAGCCAAATCTTACGACCTCCTTGTAACGCCCCTGCCGTTTCATAACGCACACCCTCCCCTAATAGGGAATCCGTAAAGGCAAAGGCTTCTGCGTTTTGGACAACCTTATAACGATCTGTGACTACACCAAGAACTTTTTCATCAATATCCCGGACATTGGCTTTGTAGCCGGGAATAGGCGTATAATTGCTGGTCATGATCGGACGTTGCATGACATTCCAGTTGAGTCCCGATTGCTCGATGGCTTCATTGGAGTTTAAAGCGGATTCGACACAAACACCTAACCCGTGCCAAGGGGCTACCCTCGTATAAAACATAGTTTCTACATTTGCTGACATTGAAAACATCTCCTTTTATATCACTTTATTATTTGATTGATATCAAGAACTTGTTTTTTCCTTACCGGAAAGATAAAGATAGGGCTTCCACCAAGGAAACCCTACCTTTACGTGATTATGAAGTTTTTTCACTATTTTCTTGCGATTTCTCCTGTTCAATAATCGCTTTTGCTACAGCAATGATCACCGAACCTGCTAACAACACCATATCGATTATCTTCTTCGACAATAAAACGCCCCCTCCAATATATTACTAATTTGATAATATATATTTGATACCTGAGTTTATTCGATCATTGCCATATTTTTATTTATGTGATTTCCTATATTCGATATACCATTGATTCAAGGACTTCGGTTTAAGTCCAATATCAAAGAAGAACAATTCTCCCGTATAAGGATCTACGAGAATATCAATGGGTCGATGCAATCCAGATAAGATAAACCGATGATATTGGGTCCCTGACAAATCAAACAGTTTTCCATCCGCTGTACCGGGATTAAGATTCAGATGCTGTACGCCAGGAAATTCATGTTCGCCAAGCCAAGCATTAATACGTTTTTCTGCTTCGGCATGACTATATTTCACGCCAGCTTCTTGACTTGAGTCCTTGGTAGACGAATTGTTTTCATCCGTTTTTTGAGTTTGCGTAGGATTCGTCATAAACGCTTTTTCAATAAGGGAAGCTAAAATCAGCTTATTTTGTGGAACTTCGTTGAAAGCGAGATACGTTGCTTCAAAGGTGCCTTCTTTCTCATCAACAACAAACTGTATCCTTGCTTTTACAGGGGTATCCTGATACGTACAATCCCCGGTAAATTCAACAACATCTTTCCCTTCGTCCCCCTTGAAATATTTCCATTGTGGAGATCCAAAGAAAGTCGAAAATACCTTCTCGTAGGTCAAGTCAGGATTATTTTCTCTATAGCCATTTTTAACAAACTGAACATATTTATTCTGGGCATCCATAGCACCGGCTACACTGTCTTTCACTTCATCCCCAGCATTTTTAACTGCAGCATTTGAGCAAGCGGAACATAGTGCCAAAATAACCAACAACAATACCCCTACGTATAATTTTCTCATTCTTAAACACCAAACCTTTCAAGTATATTTTTTGAATTATTGCGTTGCTATCCAGATTGTTTATCTTTTCTGAAGATATGGTACATTTGATAAGTATTTAATTTACAATTTGGACAAGGATTATCAACCAGTCGTACCAGTCCGAGCATATAGGGACATTTGAAACAAGGCGGCCTCATTAAATAAAGCAGGTTCCTTACTTTCAATGAAATCATCTCCCATGATATAAATAAAGTGACGATGGAACCCCACCGTCACTTTGTTTCCTATATTTAGATTCTGTCATAAAATGAATCTTTAAAATCGGCTCTTTCACCATAGAAACGCATATTATACGCCAAGTAAAAAGCTATTTCACCCGCTGGCATTGAAACGCCTGTTTCTGCATAGGTTCCATTCGGGTTAAGGTATCGCCAATCCAAATCGGAGTTTGGATCTTCCATGGGAACATACATATTTCGTTGATCGTAGCGATACATAAAATGATATGTTTTTACATTTGACATTTTCGTCTTACCCCTATCGGCATCAGGTACGCTTACAACGTTAACAGAAATGATATAAACTGGCGGTTTATATTGTTCCACAACCAAGGAACTACGATCAACATAATACCCGCCCCCCATATGTCCATCACACAAGATGTAATTGGGATCGTCATTAAGATGGGCTGGATAGGCAAAGGCTACGGAAGCTACCATCATCATGACGATTCCCACAAAGGCGGCTGCAATTTTCCTCATAAATTTTCTCCAACAGTTAAAGACCATTCTGCCGCTTGGCCTGATTGTGCCTAGTGTTCTACCCAAACAGCTACATGCCTGCCATTAGGAGAAGCTTTGCAAATTCCATTCATATCCTCTGGTGACTCATTTGGCTTCTTGTCGTTTCTCGTGGAACATATTTTCACCATATCTCTTTTTTCACACCACTTGCATTCAGGTACCCAACGAATACTCATGACGAACACCCTTTCAATAATTCGTTATAATTTTCAACTTTTTTAAGTTAATATAATACCAATGAATCTGCATAAAAGACATTTTAAATACCATATAAAAGAGTAACCTTAGCCAATGAATTGACCAAGGTTACTTTCCCCATTGGTATAGATATACTCTAAGTCACCAAGTTACGCCTTATGCACTTAGATAAATACAATTCATAGTACTTACCCTATCCATTGAATTTTTACATATTCTGCTTATCACAGCGAATATTTGCCAACTTAGAATTTACAAGTTACACCAAAGCCGACACCTTTTGAGGTTGCATCAAAATTTCCATCATCGCCACCAAAGTCTAATTTTTTCGCTTTTAATCTACGATAGTCTAAATTAAATTCAACGTTAGGAGCGATCTCCTGAGATACGCCGATTTTCCAATTAGTGAAATTGGATGCAACACCTACTTGAGCATAGGCAGTTGTTTTCTCAGCTAATTTAGTGCTGCCTATTACGCCAAACTGGATTTTATTTTTAGTTTTAGTGGAATAACTTTCAGTTTCAGAAGGACTGCCATCATTATAGCTTACATTTGCATTTTCTTCAGCCTTAAGTCTGACTAGTCCAGTATAGACGGATACATTTTTGTTTAATTTGTATAGAACATTTAATTCTTGAGTTTTCAGGTCTACGTGTGAAATGCCGGTTTCGTCAATATTGCTCCAAGAAACCGCATCTTTTGATTTTGCATTGTATCCATTATATTGGATAGCAAAATTATTACCCAGACCTGTTGTGACTCCCCAATCTAAATTATGTTTTTTACCGAAGGAAACTTCCCCTTCTGAGTCATTGGTTTTAACATCAGATTGTCTCCAGGTTAAATCAATCGCGGTTTTTTCTACTGAATAATCAGTTAGCGGTGCAGCAAAACCAATACTAGTTGTTAACATAGTCGCTGCTGTCATTGTAAGTATAGCTGTTTTTTTCATTATTCTTTTTCCCCTTTTCACATATTATATTTGTTATTTAAATCGCTTGCGCGAATAACAACACTTATATGGTTGCACCTTCAAGACCTCATAGAAGCATTTATATCAATAGTAAGAACCGCAGTTCTTAATCAGCTTCATTCGCTTTCCTGCGTTTGTTTAATATGCCCTCTATTACCTTAGCTGAATACCCCCCAGCCCTTGCGATTTTAGCACGTTCGCGCCTGTCTGCTACATGCTTCGCAAGGTCGGCAATAAATTCGGGGCTATATAAGCGCATAGGACAATCTATCTTATCACCGTGAAAATGCTTAAATAATTTGAGCATCGCATCTTTACCGATAAGCTCAAATAATTCTAGGTAGCTATCGTTAAGTGCATCAGCTTCGTTACCTTCAACACCAAAGGCATCATATACAAGATCATCATTAATATTATCAAAATCAATATTAATCACCTGATTGCCCTCCTTTCACAAAATAATTTAAATTATATCAATATAACTTTCCTTAATTCAAATCTCAAACGAGGCTCTTTAAAACTCCATAAAACGCACCTTTTTCGGAACTAAAATAAGGTTCCATTTATTTCTCTTAAAATGGAACCTTTAGGAAATCTTCTAGTATAAGGTTAATAGCATCATCATTCACACATACAGTCGTTCTACCATGACCATTTTCTTCCCCCCTCATATAACAAGAATCCCCATGCATTGAGGCACGGGGATTCTTGTGGTGTCATGTAAATAATATATCGTTTCAGATACAGCTTATTTGATAGACAAGATTGGATCAAACGATTAAATCACTAAAATTCACTTAGTAAACCATTTATTTTTATAGCAGAAGAGAGAAATCCGCCCTTCAGTAAAACATTCCATATACTGGAGCAGATATAAATTTTTCTTGCGCAGTTGGAAACGTCACTAATACTTTAAACACCCTATAAATTATACCTTTATGTTAGAAATGCCTTCTTTTTCGTCATTACACATAGAATTTAATCGACATTGACCCTATTTTTTTCTGATGCTATTGCAATATTTACATTGCACCTCAAAGCATATATCTCTCTAAAGGCTTAATTTAAGCCTCGAGAGTGGATAACTAAAGCCGCTGACCCTAGAACAGCACCCCAACATCTGCTCTTTCCTTCGCAGACTTTACAACCTGTCCTGATTTAGTAGAAAGTGCAAGTTTGACTAAATCTCTAGTAATACATTTGAAATTTCATCAAATCTTTCATCCGTTATACCAAGTTTTTTCTTAAATCTTTCATCTTCCAACCTTGCAATAATTACCTCGTCAGGAGATATTTCCTTAATAATGTCTTTTATCTTCTGAATTGCTTCATCATCATCGTTATAGCCTTTGATAATAGTAACCTCAAATATAAATTTCCCTTTATATTGTTTATTAAAAGAAACCATATTTGAAATATACTCTACTAACGTATATCCGTTAATGGGTCTTTGGACTTTGTGAAAATCTTCTTCTGTTATTACTTTTATTTCTCCAACAACCTCATCACATTTATTAGCAAATTTTACATATTCATCTTTACCTAGTAAATATCCATTAGTAAGCAACTTCACAGGTAAGCCTTTGCCTTTAATAAAATCAACAATATCGCCGATTTTATCATTTATTAAGGCTTCTCCTTTTGAGTTAATAAAGACTAACTCTGCTTTTGTATTTTCTATCATTTGTTCTAAATCAATCAATGAACTATCTATTTTACCAAATATCTTTTGAGTATCCACTTTATTTTGCGACCTTCCAATAGGACAAAATATGCAGTCGAAGTTGCAATACTTCTCTGGGAGCACATTCACCTCAAGCACTCTTTTCCCCTCTTCAACATAAATTTCTTTATATGTGAAACCACTCATTGCCATTCCCCCTAAATTTACATAATTGATATAGTTTTATTATTAATATAAAGAATCGATTGCGCGATACAAATATGCATTTTCCCTTGATTTTAAGATAGGTTTCATCCATGCGCTATGAATCATTTGTTGGCTTAAGATATTTGTGTTTATTCAATGAGCTTTAAACCAACGGCAGAGCCTAGCAAAACGGCAATAGAAATAATTCTTGATAAATTTCTAGGTTCACCATATACAAACATCCCCAATATTGCTCCGCCCGAAGCTCCAATTCCAGTCCACACTGCATAGACTGTTCCCATAGGCAATGTCCTCATAGCAAGTGCTAAAAATAAAAAGCTTAGGCAAAATCCGATGAACAGCGGGGCAAACGCCTTCCAGTTGTGATCTTTATGCAACTTGTTAATCATTGTAACCCCCATCATCTCAAAGATGCCTGCCATTATTAAGAATAACCAATCCATCTTATAGCACCGCCTTCTCTTTCTGATTACTTAGCATCTTAAGACTGATAACGCTGCTTAATACTAATACAATCAAAGAAAGCTTAGCAGGTATAACAGGCACATCGAACAATATAGTCTCTGCCAGTACAGTTCCCACGGTTCCAAGTCCAACGAAAACAGCATATACTGTCCCAACAGCAATGTCACGCCCAGCCATAATCATCAGATAAAAGCTAATGATTATGGCGATTAATGTTCCTCCCCATTCCAAGACACTATCCGCATGCTTCAGCCCGATTACCCAGCCCACTTCAAAAAAAGCGGCAATAACAACTGATATCCAAATTTTGTTCATATAGCCTTACCTCCTTCTTTAGTAATAACAAAATACGGACAAAAAAATAAAGCCCGGGAAAATAAGCTGCCATATTGCAACAGCTATTCTCCCGGGCTTTTATCCCTCCGTGCTATAGTCCGTAGACTATCGTTTTCTCTCGGACCAGACCAGCGAACTGCGGAACCCTAGAAAACTATTTATTACATTTAATAATATTATACACAATTGCTTTGAGTTGTCAATAACCTCTGCAGAAACAATTGTAGGTTTACAATAGATATGTTACAAAAATAGAAAAGAGAAAACATCCTCATTGTGTTATGCCTATGTTTTACTCCCATAATGAGCGGTTTTGCTTATTTTACCATCAAAATTACTTTTCCACAAACAAAGCATAAAAAGGAAAGATACAATGTTTTCAATACATTCACCATTCTTATGCAATCATTGACTAATTTACAGCAAGCATAGTATTCGTTCATCAATCTCACACTCTGCATAATCAGAAATATACGGCAGACAAGCTTCAAAATCTCTACGGCGCATATTCGTTAAATCCCGTACCTTGCGCCATGTCAGAGTGACACCACTATCTTCTAGCTGACGTACAGCCCAAGCTACCTCCCTAGCCCAATATTGCTCCTGTGATTCCTCATGCCGCTGTACCTCAGCAAGACACTTGGGTAGATGCAAAGATATTTTTTTGCTGGAAAGATGCAAGATTTTCTCAACAGAAAAAGTAGTAACCTTTTTAGGCCTGCTTGTTCCATTACCCTGCAGCTGGTGTATAGCCTCTTTTACAAGAGGTAATGTATCTTCATCAATCTGCCGCCAATTGTTTGGTCTCATCCCGCTTTTCAGTGGCATTTTAGAGGGCTTGTGATATGTTCCATACCTCCGTTCACCAATAGCTTTAACAATTTCATACGGAGCATTAAGCATTTTTGCAATTTCAGGATACTTCAACCCCTGTTCATGAAGTCTATAAACTTTTTCATCAAAAAGTTGTTGCTGTGATTTCTTTGGAAGTTCCATATGCACCAATTCATCCGTGGTAATTTCGAGAAACATCGCCATTAGACAGATTTCAAAGACATTCGTCCTGTCATTCGTTAACACTTTTTGTATCTGCCATAACTCCGTAAACCAGTTTTGGGGCAAATCCCTATAATACTCTGTAAAATCCGTATGAAAGAGTGCAATATTACGCTGTTCTCCACGGACAGACCGATATTGCGTATTAGCCATTCTAGAATGAAGGAACCCACCAACCGTAACACATGAATCCATGTCAACATCCGCCTGAAAAACATCTGCCATATATGTGGCAACGCGGATTTCAATTTGAGTATCCGCAAATACACATGATTCCGATTGCGGTATTATTTCCTCGGCTGTCTTTAAAGAAGGTGTAGCTTCCCCACTGATTATCACATCGCTGTCCATTAAGTAACACCGATGAACTGGGCAAACATGAATCCCTATTAGTTGATGAATCCGCTGCCAATATGCTTCTCCATATTGTTCTCTATCATTAGCTGCACAAGCTGGACAGTAGCGCAAACAGCGAACTTCGCCATTCTTGCTTTGAGGTATCGGCAAAAGGTTATGGTAGTTCCCCTTCATAGCTATCAATGATTGAAATGCTTTTTGTCTGCGGGCTTTCGGCAAAAAACGCCCATAGCAAGGAAACATGGTATGTTTTTCAACAACTGATTCCATAGGCATATTTCTTGTTATGGCCTGTACTGCGGCAGGTGTGTAAGTATTGATAAAATCCATGTCTGGGCGTACCGTCTTTGATACAAACAGTTCTTCCGCCGCAAAGCTGTAAGCCATATATCCTGACTTCGCATAGTATCGTGCCAACTGGCTATAAAGCAACTCATCTGGATATGCGGTAGGAAAATAATCGATCATACCGCTACCTCCACAACAGGCATATTGGTCTTTAAAAGCTGCACAATATCCATATTTTCATTCTTGGCTTTACCAACCAAATCAGCAATACTAACACGATCATCTAAAGTTTCATTCTCAGGAACCATTGCAGTAGAGATCGGCACTTTTTTCTTGATGTTAGAGGTTTGCTTACCCAGTGAAACAGGCGGTTGAATATAACCATGGAGTAGTGTTAAACGTTTCTGATATGCTTCGTTTAAAGATTCCAGATTCAAGATTTCTTTACCATTCAAAATTACAATTTCCTGTGCATCATGAATCAGTGCTACCACAATCGATGTAATTCCTGCACTATGCTCATAAAGCCATGCAAGTATTCCATCCGTAATTTCTGTTTTTTGCTTCACATACTGATATCTGAACATGACCTTGCAGAATTCTTGAAAATAGTTGTCATTGCTCATAGTTGTATACTGTAATCCTACGGAACGCCGCGCAAGCTGCATAGCCGATTCAAAGAACCTGCTGCTCTCAGGCGTACCAACCATACAGATACTAATTCCGCTGTTATTGATAAGCTGTGTCAAAGCCCCAATCAGGCTTTTGCCATTTTTACTGTTGGCTACGTTCTGGATTTCATCTACCACCAGCATACCGATATGATTAAGCGCAACCTGACTGACAGAGCCAATGAGCATATCGGTTGTAGCTCTTGCCCTTAGCGCATTCTGATAGTATTTGCTGTCTAAAACTTCATCAACTTTACGCAGAACTTCCAATAGCAACCCCTTTACTGAGGAATCAAACGGGCATTGCACGATTATACACGGAATGACATGTGTATACGGATTATCAGCTTCTATTACTCGATTCTCCGTGATCAAATTAATAGCCCTACTTATAGCAGAACTCTTGCCTATTCCAGATGTGCCAATAATGGTAAAACTATCCGATCCACCCATGATCCCGCTGTATTCCTGCTGTATGATAGCTCTGTAATTCTGATTTTGTTGCTGTACTGCTAATTTCGTTCCCTTTTTCTGCATAGAGCGCAAAAGAGCCAAATACAATTTGCTATAGATTTCCAGCGACATTTGTGATGGAACATACACCCTATATAAGTCAGATAATGCCATAAGCCTTATGGAAGTATCTGTATTGCAAATTTCAGGATTATACTCCGGCAATATTTCCAATGCTTTTATCAAATCATTCCCTGACTTCATTCGAGGCATAATGTTAATGATATCTGAAAGATTTGTCATAATTTGGCTCCTTCCATATAATTTCTATGGCGTTTATGCTGTTCACGCTTGCGATTATCTCGGATATTCTTAATGCTTACATCAGCACTACTACTGATGCTTTCTGCAATTATCTCAATATGCCGCGCAAGATGAATCTGCGCTTGTAAATTATCCTGTTTAGCGCCTTTTGTAATGGATCTCTGCGCTATCTGTAACTCATGTACTGCAATCAAATCTTTACCCTCAAATCTGGATTCGATAATAGTAAATTTTGTATATATTCCATTTTCCAATAGCCATACAGAAGTAACATCCTCTGGATTAAAGGCAACGGTAACTTCACCGCCTTTAAGATATTGCTCTGTATACCCGTCACAATGGTAACGCATTTTGTTCACCTTCAGACCAAACCTGCTGAATTTACCTGTAGTTCTCGGCAAAAGGGTAAGGATAAGTTCTTCAGCACCTACTTCAATCAAATTGGCACCGAATTGGGATTTACCCCAATTCCAGATACAGCTTGCATAGGGTTTTACATTTTGGGCAAGCATGGCTTCGGTATAGGGAAAATTTTCAATGATTCGTTTGGAATTGTAATAAATGATGCAATGAAGGATAATTTTCTCAAAATCCACCATGGTCAAACAAGCATCTTTCCTGTAATCATGTGCTCCCCGTTCCTGATAATCAGGCTCAATCACACCCTTGCCTTTTAGGTGCTTTTTATAGTTCGCCTGAACCACATCAAAGAATTTTTCCACCATGCCTTTCAATTCCGGTCTATATGAGGGGAGATTAATTATTTTAACGCCCAACTCTGCAATTTGCTCGAAGTTTTCCGATTTGTATTCACTTCCCATATCCGTAACCATCGTCGCAGGAAGTTTATCACAAGACCAATCCTCTGCATTTATAGAAATGCCAAACTGTTTGCACCAAGAGGCTTTATCCGCAATAATGTTCAGCATCAGCCCCCTAAGGCTATATACGCCGCCCACCCATGATAGGACATAACCGCAACATAAACCACTGTAAGCATCAATACAGGCCGTTAGAATAGGTCTTCCCACAAGACTACCAGTATCATTGATGAGGTAAATATCGCATATGGTAGAATCCAGCATTCCTACTCCAATAGCAGCAGCAAACGATTGTATACCATCGCCAACAAGCGGTCTGTTATTTCGCTGGTAATTCTTCAATCCATTTCTGGAAATATAGAAGTTCTGCATCTTCTTTGTCTTACGGTAAAAATAACGAAATTGATAAAAGGAAGGATACGCATCTGCTAGAACACCCATGGCATCACAATACTTCTCTTTCAGCATCATGGTATAAGCAGTCATAAGAGATTGCTTTTTCGTAGTGTAAAAAAACTTATTCAAAGCCCATCGTATGTTTTTCTCGTCCGGTGTTAGTTCTGCATCATCATCCACCCTCTGCTTTGGCGCAAAAGCTATTATATTCATATAGGCCAAATATAGGCATAAATAATTCCTGACGGTTTGTTTGGATATGTTATGGTCTATAGCTATTGAACTGATAACTTTAGAACGCATTCTTTCATCCGCTATGAAAGGGAGAATCGGTGCAATCAACGTGTAACGGTCATACATAGTTCTTTTCTGATCAGCATCCAAAGTATCAATGACAGTGATTACAAAATTCGTAAACTGATTCAATACTTCATCATTACAGACAGAAAAGGAATCTAAAGCCGAAAGCTCCAGCCATACGGGCATAGTCCTTTTGATGCAGTCAATCATGAGGATTTTATCAAGCTGTATCTCTAAAACCCTGATAATGTTGTTACCATCCTTCAACAAATCATGCTTCTTCATCAATGACCAGCCCCCAATCTGTAACGCCATGCCTTAACCAATACTCCCTTGAAAGATCCAGCAATTTGACCGTAAGCGGCTTCATCAGAAAGTTACGAAATACACATTCTCTTACCATCAAATCATTGTCCGATTTGACACAGACAAAATCCGAAATATATTGGCCAATGTCCCGCCCATCAAGCGGGACATTGCACCTGATCTCTTTTACTTCATTACTCGCTTGTAAAATATCCGCATAAGCGTATTGGATCACATCGTATGTCCTGCATACCTCATTGCACTTGGCAATGACACGTTTCTCACAACGGCCTTTAAAATTTTTCTTCCTCACCTTTGCAAAACCTCCATAGTAGGAACGCTCTGCTGCTTGACTCCATTTCCCCAAAAGTGCTTCCCCAAAATGAAAATGGGGAGTTTTCAGTGGAAATGGAGATTCAGTTTTTTGGGAAACAGGACATCATGAATATATTCTTTCGCCCCGTGTTACGGGCGCTTCAAGCCAATGTTCATGAAAATCACAGCACTATGCTTTTTCCCAAAAAGCATAAAAGAAAATAACACCATGTCGCGGGGCACTGCCGTTTATTCTGTAAAGGGCATTTTTCTTTATTCTCTCCGGCTTTGCCAGTTATGCCCGCCACTCCATGGTGAACGCTCTTTTTCGCAAGCAGAAAGTCCTTTATTTTCGCGGGTTGAGGATAAAAAAAGACCCTGCATTAGCTTCGTTAAAAGCTTCAATGCAAGGTCGTTTTTGTCTATGTCGGCGGGTTAGCCATTTTTGCCCTTATCAGAATAAATGGCAGTGCCCCGAGACATAGTGTCCTCGACCTTATTATGAATAATTATAGCTGTCCGTCTACCAGATTACAAGGGGGGGACATCGTGTATCTCTGTACATCCACATTTCATCTATTTTCCCAAGCATTTAGTATAACTTCCCAGGATAATATTATTCATTAACGATAAGATTTTATGCTTTTAAATATTTTATTAAAGCAATAATTTTTCAAATATCTATAACATTTTTTATTCTTCTTCTGATTTTTCAGAGTTCCAATCAAATTTAACTATAATCGAATATGATGCTCTAGGTTCTTCTTTTTCACGTCCAGATTCCATCTTGTAACCTATATCCCTTTTTTCAAGAAGTTTATTTATTTTAACTTTATCATAAATACGATTGTTGGGATCTTTATCATTAAATGCTATATTATATAACCTAGTAAATTTGTTTCTAAAAAGCCCTTTTTCGTCCTTGTATATGTGAATTTTATCATTAGCATACGATTCAAGAAATGCTATAAAATCTTTCGCTGCTGCATTTTTATCTGTTAAGGTTATATCATTTTTCTCATCATACTTCTTTCCGAACCAAGATAGCTGATATTCCAAATAGCTTTGTCCACCAACTTTTAAACCTTCATCAGATCTCTGCATTTCTTCTAGAATAGCACTATACTTGGACACAAATTTTTCTACTAAAGAGCGGGCTATCTGATTTGGCACCACTTTTTTAGGATCCGCTTTGCTTCTTGCAAACAAACGTTTGGCAATTTTCCAATCTTCAATTTTATTATTATAGTATTTATTGAGGAATTCTGCTTCATAATTATATTTTTTGCCATCGGAATTTATATTATAAGCCAAATCATTTTTAAAAATAAGCATTTTGCAGGTTCTTCAAATCAGCGATCCTATTTTCTATATATTTTTTATTGAATCTTTTAATATAAAGAGTAATTTTTTCATCATTATTATCTACTCTGCCACGGCCAACCATTTGTAAACATTTAACTTTAGAAATATCCGAAAGGACAATATTGTTATACCTCTAAAGTTTATCCCGTTATCGATTACAGATGTAGCAATGAGAACCTGTGTTTCACTATCAAAGCTTTCATCAAGTATCATTTTTTGATATTTATTATCATTTTTACTTTCGGCATTTACCGTTAAAACTTTACCTTTCAACGAAGGTGCAGTTGCCGTACTCTCCGCATCACCTTTTTTATTAACAGCTTCTAATCTTGCTTTAAAACGCTTACATTCGTCCTTGTTGTCAATAAAAATCAGCCAGTGTTCATCACCACTATTAATAATTATATCTGTTAATTCTTTATTTGAAGAATAATATCTGATATCAAGATAACTATAATCACGTTTGAAATGATAACATACAGCCTGCTGTGGATAACCAGAGGCCTTACCTTCATATTCCTTGATATAATCTACACATTCATACAGAGTCGCACTCATATAAATCCTAATAGCGTCCTTGAATATATCCACTATCTTAGGTAGTATCTTATCAGTATCTGGATTGAACATAGCATCAGATGTAAAAAAGTGGGCTTCATCACAAATAACGAATATATATTTTGAAGTTTTTCTTTCTTGTTTTTTCTTTAAATCATCAACTCTATTTAATATGCTTTGATATGATATAACATCAGCAAATTCTTCATAAGAATAAATTGTATTTTCTTCAAGCTCTTGACCGTTTATATTTTTAATCCGATTTTCTGTCTGTAACCGAAGCGCAATACGATTGCTTATAATGAGTACTTTTTGATCGGTACAGTTTTTACGGTTAAGGTCTCTTACATATGGAAGCAAAGTTTTCTCTACGAAGTAATTTTTACCTTGTCCTGTTTGAGCCGATATAAATACAGGTTGATTGGGTTCCCATTTGTCCGTATCAGTTTCTATTTCGAAATTATTGCTTGTATTTATTTTGAAATGATCTCCAATACCATCGGCAACCCTTTTTCTACCGCATTCTATTTGAACAAATTTTTTCATAGGACAACCGTTCACCAAGTCATTTTGGTCATATGATGGTAAGTCTATATCAGGATTATTTTTTTTAAACAGCATATATTCTTCAACAAGCTCACACTCATAGAAGCTACATAATTTACAGAAATTAAACTTGTACCGCGATGCCGCTTCATCAGTAAGCATTTGAAATTTATTTTGTTTGATCATTTTATATCCCCTTCTAAATTTTGTTACGATAACGTTATTTGTTACACATATATACTCATTTTCACAAATCACGGATTCTGGAAATAGCACCCTATGCCATTACTAATTGACTTCTCAGTCTCCTAACGAACAAAGACTCTGTGCGAAGGGCAAAAAACGTGATATGTGTACCATACCAGAAAACAAATTTTGTCATAATTTCTTTGTTTCTATCTATATTGGCAGTATCTGAGTTATATCGGAAACCCTATTTTCTCACGATAATACCATGATGAATCCCCATGCCATTAAAGCACGGGGATTCACCTTACATTTTGTAATTTGGGGAAGCCATCGATTTTCACTCCTTATGGGTTTGCTGGATACTTACCTTTTTCGGAGTTTCGATGCCTTTTCCTTTTCCCCTTTTGCGAACTTAATTGCACTCTATCGATATTGATAGTGTCAAGCTGGATTGGCAACACTTTTCTGGACAATTTTTCAGAGGAGTGCCTGCCTGAATTCTACCGGACTTTTATATCCTAAACTTCCATGAATTCGTTTATTGTTAAACCAATAAACATATGCCATTAATTCAACTTTTAAATGCTCTAAATTTTCAAATCTTCTAGAACGGACAAATTCTGTTTTTATGATCTTAAATTGTGCTTCCGCTACAGCGTTGTCATAGGGACATCCTTTAGCACTAAGAGATCGACGGATCTTGAATTCTTTCAAAAAATCATCGATCAGATAATTTTTAAATTCACTTCCTCGATCCGTATGAAAAACACAGATATTCTTTAGATTCGTCTTTATTTTTGCAAAAGCATCATAAACTAATTTGGCATCTTTATGTTTTCCGCAGCTATAGCCAACAATCTCACGATTATACAGATCAAGCAAAATACAAATATAATTCCAAGTATTTCCGACTCTAACGTATGTCAAATCACTCACTACGACTTCATAGGGATTTTTTTCGTCAAAGTGACGTTCTAAAAGATTAGGCTGAACTTCATTATTTACCTTATCCTTGTGTGGCCTGTATTTTTTGATCGTGTAGGCCGAGACTAGTCCATTAGAACGCATGATTCTGGCAATCCGCCGCCTTGATACTTTATAATTTCTTTTAGCCAGTTCAACCTTTAACTTACGAGTTCCATATACATGCTGATTTTCATTAAAGATTTTGACTACAATATCGTTGATGTCATCTTTTTTTGCTGCAGCTTCTTCATAGCAATAATACGTACTGCGAGATATCTTGAGAATCTTACACATTTTTAAAACCGGATATTTATAAGCGTTAGCTCTGATAACTTTTACTTTCGTCCCATTATCAGAGCCGCTTGCTTTAGAATGTCATTTTCCATCAATAGTTGCTTATTTTGCTTTCGTAAGGCAATTAATTCTTTCTCTTCAGGGGTTCGATTATCAGCTTCTTTAAAAGATCCTGTCTTATTAAATTGCTTTACCCATTTATGAAAAGTTGAGGCAGTTAATTCATATTCACGGATGATTTCACTCGCTGGTTTACCACTGGCATGTAATGATACCATTTGTTGTTTGAATTCCTTAGTAAATTCTCGTCTTGTTCGTTTTTCCATTTGGCTACTCCTTTTGTTTTCTTATTATTCTTCGCATAAGGTGTACATTCACCGGTACGCACTACAGCCTTGCTTAAATGTGTGATTTGTTTGAATTCTTCATGGCTGACATAGTCAAAAAGAATGGGTTTGCCTTGTGTTGCCGCAACATCATCCAGATGCGCCAGCAAGTCAGAGTGCAAAGCCGGACTCACATCGCTGAACTCTTTCGCCATGATCACCCGTTCGATCTGCATCTCTTCAGTTACGGCCTGCACCACATCCATAAAATGCGGAATACCCCGGCTTACCGCCAGATCAATCCGTTCCGGTGCCGCCGGGATGGGTAATCCGGCATCACAAACCACCAGTTGATCGGTATGCCCCATGGTGGCAATAACATGAGACAGTGGCGCATTCAGCAAAGCATGTTTTTTCATGATCTGGATTCTCCAGATAAATTAACAAAAGAAATAAAAGCAACGAGGTCATGTACTGCATAAACAGTCTTAGCCAGAACATCATGCTTTTCCAGAACCCTTATTTATAATTGTGATCGCCATCGAAACGTTTCGATGACTAAATTCAGGTGAATCGAGTTAGCAAAATGTAAACGTGGTTTAAAGGGAAATAAAAAACAGGATGAGAAACATGACAGAGATGAAAAAAAAGAAGTAATACACAGAGTTAACAGTGTCAGATGAGATTGATATGATGCCTGCCGCAGAGGACAGGCATCAGTAGCGAAACAAGTTATCTATACTGTTTGTTGCTGTAAAAACGCATCGACTTCCTGCCGATCGGGTACGGAGGGTTGAGCACCGGCACGGGTAACCGAAATTGCCGCAGCAGCATGAGCAAACCGGATCGCTTCACGGATTGGTTTTCCTTCCAGCCAGCGGGTGACCAGTGCACCATTAAACGTATCACCGGCAGCAGTTGTATCTACCGCTTTCACCTTGAATCCGGGGATAAGTTCTCCGACACCATTCTCACTCAGCCATACGCCCCGGGCGCCCAAGGTAATCAATACCACTTTGACTCCATACGAATGCAACAGATCCGCCGCCCGCTGAGCATCCAGTTCGGTATTCACCGCCACCCCGGTTAATGCTTCGGCTTCAGTTTCATTCGGCGTGATCACATCCACCAGTTTCAGCAACGAAACCGGTAATGTCGCGGCCGGAGCCGGATTCAGCACCACCAGCGTACCATGCGCTTTGGCATGCCGTGCAGCCGCCTCAACCGCAGCTAATGGTGTTTCAAGCTGCATCAGCAACATCTGCGCATCAGCAATAAGAGAAAGATGCGGCTCCACTCTGTCCACCGTTAAAGCGGCATTTGCACCGGCAGCAATACCAATACAATTTTCCCCGTTATCGGCGACCCAGATCATAGCCACGCCGGTACTCATGCCCGGCACAGACATCACTGCCTGCGTATCAATACCATCAGTAGCAAATTGAGCCCGCATCCGCTGCCCCGAATCATCATCACCCACGCAGGCAATAAAAGAGACATCCGCGCCGGAACGTCCGGCAGCAACAGCCTGGTTAGCGCCTTTGCCGCCAAACACCACCTGATAATCCTGTCCTTTCAGGGTTTCACCGGGCTGGGGAAAGCGGGGAACAGAAAGAATATGATCCGCATTCACACTGCCGAGCACTACCAGCTTTTTATTCATGCCCGCTCCTTTTAAAACACCACACCGGAAACAAAAATCACATTGGCATACGGTGTACATTCGCCGGTACGGACTACCGCACGGCTCAGATGCGTCATATCCTTGAACTCATCATGGCTGACATAGTCAAAACTGATTGCCCGCCCCTGCTCTTGCGCCAGATGTTCCAGATGTGCGACCAGCTCAATATGTAACGCCGGGCTGGTTTCAGCAAACTCATGCGCCATGATCACCCGTTCTATCTGCATTTCAGCCGTCACCGCCTGCACGACATCCATAAATTTAGGCACCCCGCGGCTCACGGCCAGATCAATCCGCTCCGGCGCTGCCGGGATCGGTAATCCGGCATCACAAATCACCAGCTGATCAGTGTGTCCCATAGTGGCAATAACATGAGATAAAGGCGCATTCAGCAATACATGTTTTTTCATAAGAGAATCCTTGCAAGAGAACAGCATTAAAAATCAGGGCCTGTTAATGAAGGGTGTATCATTTGAAGCAAATTGGTTCTGTGATCATTCTCGAAGGGTTTTAAGAGGAATTCTTTTTCAATCAATAAACCGAAAACAGGATTAACGCGTAGAATCAAAAAATCGCATCACCAACAGACATCAAAATGAATCAGGACAATCAGCCCCATCTCACTTACTGGCAGCAACAACTGGAAAACTGGCTGGAACAACACCATACCGAAACCGATGGTGCCCATGATATTGCGCATTTTCGCCGGGTATGGAAAACAGCCCGCACGTTAAATCAGGCCGAAGGTTTGCCAGGTGATGAGCTGGTATTGCTGGCCGCCGCGTATCTGCACGATATTGTCAGTCTGCCGAAAAACCATCCCGAGCGGCATTTAAGTTCCCGTTTAGCGGCGCATGAAGCTTGCACCGTTTTACAGGAGATGGATTTCCCGCAGGCAAAACTGATCGCTGTCGCTCATGCCATTGAAGCACATAGTTTTTCCGCGAATCTGCCGGCAGAAACAATCGAAGCTAAATTATTACAGGATGCCGATCGTATGGAAGCGTTAGGCGCTATCGGGCTGGCACGGGTGTTTTATACTTCCGGCCGGATGGAACGGGAAATGTTTGATCCTTACGATCCATTAGCAAAGCACCGGCCATTAGATGATCTGCAATACGCGCTCGATCATTTTTTTATCAAACTTTATAAGGTTGCGGATAGCATGCAAACTGCTGCCGGACGAGAAATGGCTAAACAACGCAGGAAATATCTGGAAGGTTATGTGAAGCAGTTATTACGCGAACTTTAATTTTTCCCAATAAAAAAACCTGCCATGAGGCAGGTTCTTATTTCCGGTTTAAACATCACTGTATGAATATAATCATGTGTAACATTTAACCGGTAAGTGACGAAATATAATTTCGTCAGTATCAGTTAGCGAACGGTTACGTTCACAGCTGATGGGCCGCGTTGACCTTCTTCGATATCGAAAGATACCGCTTGGCCTTCAGCCAGGGTTTTGAAACCGGTAGAAGCGATAGCTGAGAAGTGAACGAACACATCTTTACCACCGTTGTCCTGAGACAGGAAGCCAAAACCTTTAGTTTCGTTGAACCACTTAACTGAACCGTTAACTTTAGACATAACATTTTCCTAAGAAATAAATTTTTTGTGCCACAAAGGCAATAATGGCCGGATTTATCTATCGATACTTATGGGGCACTGAGAAAATATTATTACAACGGCACAATCGGTAAGAATTGGCAGGGGTCTTAACTTCAATCAAAATGTCTTTCATAAATAGGTCTGATGTACAGGCCGAGGAAGATTAGACCACACCCGGTTATTAATAGCGAGTTAATTCGCAAAATATTTTTACATATCGGAAACAAAGATAAATCAACACCATCCAAAAAGAAAAAGCCCGTACACCGAATGATGTACAGGCTTTGATTTTAT
>Ga0183099_1000681_pt1 | contig 22733 bp, 14 predicted proteins | sample Biomet1_FD_127788 | JGI IMG/M metagenome (GOLD analysis project Ga0183099, IMG submission 127788) | Microbial communities from bioreactor (seeded with anoxic lake sediment) at LBNL, California, USA - Biofuel metagenome 1 | ecosystem: Engineered > Bioreactor > Anaerobic > Unclassified ...
TTTAAAATGTCCTATATTTTTTCATTGTATATCCATTTTTTTTGTTTTAATTTGTACACACAAACCAAGACCTATTACTAAAACTTAAAACAGAATAAAAAATGCACTCTCTAAACTATTCTTCTTATCTAAACATCTGTATATCTACAGTATGGAATAGCTAACTTTGGGCGAATGATAACAAGAGGTTGGCTATCTAATCCACAGGCTAACGATATTAATCGTGTTAGATTAATATTTAATTTATATTGTAAATAAAACAACTGATCCTTATGAAAAAGAATCAAATGAGTCAGACAATAATTATTATAATTATTGCATCATTTTTTGTTTCGTGTACTCCTACTGAAACAGTGAAAATCACCAATGAAATATCGGATGAAACTATCTATCTAAGATATTGGGGATACGACCACCCTATTTCTACAATTTCATTAAACCGTTTTGCGGATATAGATACGTGTTATGATTTCATTATGAAGAATGAGGGTGATTTCTTTTATAAATTAAAAAACGATACATTGTTTATTTCCACCTACGGGCTCAAGGTGCCTTCAGAAAACAATATAAAGAAAAGATATAAAACAAAAATTATTTATCAAGAAATGGAAAATGGGAATGCTGATTTTTGTGATTTTTGTAGAAAATACAAAAAGCTAGGCTATGAAATTTTCCCGCCATCCTTTGCTTATTATGCAAAAAACATAGCAGAGGATTCGGTTCATTAACACTGGTGGCAGTAGATTTTCGGTATTGAGTTCGGCGTATCAGAGATGCTCAGGACTTCTTTGGGAATTAATCGTTTTTCCATAACAACTGATTTTTACAACGTTAGAAAAATAAAAAATACGGAATTAAATCAATCCCGTATTTTCCATTTACACAATATTATGGGCAGTGCCCATTATCTGCTTAATTCAACATCGAAACTCATTCCGTCATGACAATTAAACTGTAGAACAGTTTGTTGCTTTGATGCAGAGATTAACTTACAATCGGAAGTTTCTTTCAGATTCCATTTTCCTTTGAGAGTTACTTTCACAGGAATGGTTCCACTAACATTGTCTATCCACGGACGAGAGTAAATGCTTCGTTCTACTCTTTTTCCATCTTTGTCAAATATATCATCAGAAGGACCGGAATATAAATTCAGGTCTGGATTGCAGACAGTCAATATTATTTGTTTTTTCTGTTCACGCAACATAACCAAACATGCGGTATCTACTTTCTGCAAGATTCCTTTTGGCAGAACTCGAGGTGTTTCAAAAAGAATATAAGAAGTGGTTCCCGTAGGAATATCTTTCACAATGTGAGCTTTTTTATCTTTTTGTAAAACTGCATATGTTGGTTTCTTTGCAAAATCAGAGAGTTTACTTTCTGTTGTCTGAGGAAGAATTACATATTCGTAATCCTCACCCTTAGGAGCTTTCCCGTGATTCACAACCAATGACACAAAATCTCCTTTTGTTTCCTTTTGAGTATTCTGAGCCAATGATATTTGTGGGAAATGTTTCTCTAGTTTCAGTTTACTTTGATCTTGATTTTGAGGAACATAATACCCTGCCCCCATAGGATCAAGCCAGGTATTATTCTTTGAAACATAGTTATTCCAATACTCTTTATCAGCATCTTTTGGCGCAGCTAGCTGGAAGATAGTTGTTTCAGTATCGTAATTTGCATTCACATTCTCAATATCGGTTCCTAAACAAACAATACGATTATCAAAGAAATGATATGATTTGCGAGCCCGCATTGAACCATTGTATTTATCATGTTCATGAAGTTTCATTCCAAACGCGCCATTGTTACGTTGTTGTGAAATTCCTCCCGCAAAAGCCTCGTCTGAGTATAACATTTCTTCTATACCGGAATAAATATCAACATTCAAGATATTAGCCTTTAATTGAGCAACCGGTAAATGAATGGCTGTTGTTCCAGGAATACGACCCCAGTCAAATCCATCATGCTGCCATCCACTGGTTAAAGGAGTAACACTATCCTGAGGATTAGCAGTAAGAATCTGAAGACTACCATGAGCCAAATAGCGACCATACCAGTTTGCACCCAGATAATGTTCGGCAGCCCAAAGATAACGTGAATGCCCTCTTGCAACTGCAGACCAATTACTACGACGCTGTACAGCAAAACATCCATATCCTAAAGCAATATTTCCTTGAGGATCTTCTTCCGGTTTAAATCCCTTCTTTAGGAAGAAATTAACCATTTTCTTCTCTTTTTTGTCGTCCTTAGGAGCCAGACGCAAATAAGCACCTGCCATATCAGCATCAATTGGTTGCAAACCATCGGGAGTTCCTGCTTTTGCCATCATAGCATATTCATTAGGAATCAATGTTCCTTTACCATTGGGATGACGTCCGGACATTGAAAGAGGAAAATAAGTCTTATTACAATAAAAGCGCATGGTTAGCAACGCATTCTTCACAGTGTTATGCCCCAGTTCTGATACACAGAAAGAAGTTCTGCTAAGCAAATAAATCATATTTGATGCACCTTCCAGTCCTCCTACAGCGTATGCCGGATAGTTATTTCTATGATGAAAAGCCGCGCCGTCTTTCTTAAATGCTCCGGCTAATCCATTTGCCGGAAGACAGCCATTATTAATCCAGCGAGAGAAAGATTTTAGATATTGAACCTTCTCAGGAGAATTCTCCATGATCAGGATACTGGCAATACGTCCGGTGGTCATTGTATTAAAGGAGTCCATATCCATTCCCGGAGCAGTAGGATTAATATATACTTCGTTTGTCATTGCATACCATTGCATGGTTTGTCGGGCTTCCTCCAGTTTCCCAGCCTCAATCAAAACATCTTTCATTAAGAAATAAGATGTATAAAAACCTCGGAAACTATATCCATAATGAGTAAAATTCCCCAGACAACTTCCATAAGCAATACCTTGATCGCCGGCATACTGATACATCAATAAAAACATTGATTTCAGCTCTGCTTTCCAAGCTACATCTTTTGCATTATTATAGGCTATAGCTACTCTGTTCATCAAGTCGAAATAAGCTTTTATCTCCATACCCAATTGAGTATAAAGTTCTTTATTCCAAGCTGGAAGAAAACGTTCATAAGCCTCAGCAGCACGGGCAAAATAGATAGGTTTACCTGTTATTGCCCCATTATTGACAGAGATATTATATTCCTGAAATTTAGAACGTAAAGACTGCATTGTTTGCTCTGTCAACTTACCTGGAATATAAATTAGCTCTTTAAAGCGTTTTTCTATCAGCTCCATATCTTTTTGTTCAAAATCGGGCACAGAACTGCATAATGCTATGTCAGGTTTCAATAATGATCTATTCCGTACTACAAGCCAATGACTATCTGTTTCGGCATTCACAAATGGTACCTGATTATCTGCCGTTTGATGGCGATGATCCGTTTTAGACGCCAGAACCATCTGATCAAAATAAATAGTTCCCCCGGTTGAAGGAGCTGAAATACGAAGTTCATTCATTCCGATCTCTGGTTTTCCCTCCATATCTCTTTCGAAACATACCCATGCAGCACGCCATCCTTTAAAATTAATATTGAATGGGAATGATGAACATTCCTTATTGTCCTTATAAAAGGTGAAACGAATTTGCTCATCTTTTGGTTTATCGTTATACACCCAAACAACAAATGTAGAAAGATAAGTATCTTTTCCGGTTGGATCTTTAGGCTCAAAATCAATTTGCTTTTTGATACTTAATGTTGCACCGCTTAAAGATTTCCATTGCAAAGAATGTTGTCCATCTCTGTGATATTGATCTGAAAGAGTTAATGCACTACCTTTAGAGGTATAAAAATCTAAAGGTAGTTTTACTTCCTCAAATGATAATATCTTCCCGTGTTTTACTTCCTGCGCATTTACCGAAATGAAAAAGCCGAAGAAGAAATATATGAATAAATATAAAAGAACTGATTGTCTCATCGTATCTTATTACTGATTATATTTTAAAAACAAAATAAACACTTATTTATCAATTTAGCTAAAAGGGGGTAACCTTTTTGGCCACCCCCTTTTCTAAAACTTAAAATTAAAATTATTCTATGGTTACTGTAACCTCTCTTTTCAAACTATTTTCGCCGTCATAATTCGTATTTCCAGCCATAAAAGTCACAATATAGGTGCCTGGCTTAGTAAAATTATAGGTATAAGTAGTTAATCCATCTGAGATATTCTTGATAGCTACTCCGCCATCAGGATAAACCTTTTTATCTTCACCGGAATAAAAAGTAACCCAGTTAGGATTTCCTGTAATATTGAAAACAACATCAGAACCGGCAGTATATGTATTCGTTTCATCCAATGTGACATTAAAGTCTACATCTTCCAGTACATTATCACAAGCAGTAAGACCGATGAACATCATCATCAATGTAAATATATATTTTAGTTTCATATTTATCTGATTTTTTAAAGATAAAAAATAATTGTTACCACAAAGGATTTTGAACCAAAGCTTTATTCAAACCAAGTTCTTTCGTTGGGATAGGAAGAAACTCATGTCTCTTTTCTGTTCTATTTGCATAGTATGCAGCATATCCTTTGGATGTTTGCCAACGTTTTGTATCAGCCACAGCTGCTCCAAGTCTGTCATGTACAGCTTCTACATATTCTCCCCAACGAACAAGGTCGTATTTGCGAGTGCCCTCAAAACAAAGCTCTCTGGCACGTTCATCTTTAAGTTCCTGCTTAAATTGTTCATAAGACAATCCATTCAATGGCAACACTCCTGCTCTTGATCTAACTTTATTAATGCACTCATAAGCAAGAAGAGTTGGTCCATTATTTACTTCATTTTCAGCTTCAGCAAGCATTAACAATACATCAGCATAACGAATAATAGGAAAATTGAACGGAGTACGGTTCTTATCTTTAGGGAATAAGACCTCCCACTCACGACGGAATTTGCCACAATTCCGCTGTACAATATTGGTAGCTGAATATTCAACTTTTGCGCCCTTATTATATTTATATGAAGCTATAGAGAAATCGCGACGTGCATCAGGTGTTGTACCATTCTGGGTTTTCTGGAAAAGATCCCAAAGAATTGTTGTTGCTGAGAAGAAACCATAACTATATCCGGCACCATTTGCAACATCTGGATCATTTGTGTTCAAAACTCCATTCACATTACCTATACGTCCGGCAGAGAAATGACCTTCAGTACGATTACCAAGGAATTCAGCTTCCCAGATAGACTCATTATATTGAGTGTCGGCCTTATCACTTGCCATATTTTTAAACAATGCGTAAACATCTGGATTTAAATCATGTTTACCTGATTCCTTCACTTTATTAGACCAATAAGCAGCCTTTTCATAAAAAGGTTTTCCTCCGTATGAAGGATATCCTGCACGAGTAAGACATACACGTGCCAATATTGATTCTACAGTAGTCTTTTTTACATGAGAAACAGATAAATCATATGATGAATCATCAACCATATCTACACAAGCTTCCATCTCACTAATTATGAAATCAAGCACATCTGCCTGGGCTGTTTTAGGTGTATTAACACTAGTAGCATCCTTCTGAGATTCTGTTTTCACAGGAATATCACCCCAAGCCTGAGCCAATATGAAATGATAATAAGCTCTTAAGAAGCGGGCTTCACCTTTGTATTTAGTACGAAGATTTTCATCCATATCAGCACCATCTATCTTTTCCAGCAAAAGATTCGCATTGTTAATTCCCGCATAAAGAGCTGTCCAGGTATCAAGTAATACAGTATTACCCGGAGTATGGTCATTAACATAAACCTCACTGGAAATATTGTTTCGATCATAATAGTTAAGATCATCCACCCCCGAAATCAGACAAGAGTAGTTATTCCCATATACTGTTTCAAGATGAATTGTATTATACACACCTGTTAAGGCTGCCAGTATTTCCTCTGCATTAGTATAATAGGTTTCCGGAGCCACAAAATCGGAAGGTTCTGTCTCAAGGAAATTACTACAAGATGAAAATGCAGTAGTCAAAGCTGCAGCAAATAAAACTGTTTTTATTCTATATTTTGTACACATAATAGTTTCTTTTTTAAGGTTATAATGACATATTCAAACCAAAAGACACACTTCTTGAACGAGGATATGCCGAATAGTCAAATCCAGGGGTCAACGCTGAATGTCTTACAGAAACCTCAGGATCAAAACCAGAATAATCGGTTATTGTGAACAGATTTTCTGCAGACAGCGTAAACTTAGCACTTCTTATACCAAACTTCTTTAAGAATTGTGATGGAACTGTATAACCCAATGATACATTCTTCAAACGAAGGAAAGAACCATCTTCCACATATAAAGAAGAGTATTGTTGTGACCCCTGTGCATTGGCACGAGGCATATTACTTGTAGGATTCTCTGCAGTCCAGCGATTAACATAAGAAGCATACATATTTGTATTCCTTTTCTTAGCAGGATTTTCAAAAATCATACGGTTAGCATTGTAGATGTCATTTCCATAGCTCCATTGGAAGAATATATTCAGATCAAAATTTTTGTAGGTGAAGTTATTTGAAAAGCCACCTGTATGAGCTGCTTGTCCACGACCGATAATAGTACGGTCATCATCATTTAAAACACCGTCACCGTTGATATCTTTGTATTTAGGATCTCCTGGTTGAATAATCTCGCGGCTTGCAGTATTATTAGGTACAGCAGTTTTCAATACGTAAGCACCTTTATCTGTTACATCAAAATCATCATATTTATATGTTCCGTCATAAAGGAAACCATACATCATTCCGGAAGGACGATTCAACATAGATATATACGCATACTGGCTATTATATTTATTATCAAATGTAACAGAGTTCAGCATAGCTTCCTGGTTAAGGCTAAGATCTTCAATAGTACCAAGGTTAAATGCAATATTGAAACTGCTTGACCATTGGAAATCTTTGTTCTTAATGTTTTCTGTTTCTAAAGTGAATTCCAAACCGTCGTTACGCATACGTCCAATATTCATATATGTAGAAGAGAAACCAGATGTAGGAGGCAGATCAGCATTCAAAAGCAAATCGTATGTATTCTTGCGGTAGATATCCGTAGTAAGACGAATGCGATCCTTAAAGAATCCCAGATCTAAACCAAGGTCAAATTGTTCGGTTGTTTCCCATTTAAGTTTTTCATTTGCCATTGATGAAAGTACATAGCCAGAAGAATAGTTGTTATCATACACATATTCTGAAGTAATTCCGGTATATAGTTTTGCCAAAGAAGCAAAGTCAGAAACACGGTTATTACCAGTTTTACCCCAACTGAGTCTTAATTTACCATTTGACAACCAATCCAAGTCTTTCACTTTATCTTCACGACTAAAGTTCCACGCTAAAGAACCTGAAGGGAAGTATCCCCAGCGGTTACTTTCTGGAAATTTAGAGGAACCATCAGCTCTGTACGAAAGAGTCAGATAGTATTTTGATTTATAATTGTAATTCAAACGAGTTAGATAAGACATCATTGTGTATTCACTAAGATATGAATTTACAACAGGAGTATCACCTTTTCCCAAACCAGCCATTCCAAAAGAAGCATTTGTGATGTGATTCACTGTTATATCGTTACTTGAGGAATTATAGCCTTGGAAAGTAACACCAGCCAATACATTTAAATTATGTTTTTTCTTAGAGAATGAATACGTTAATATATTTTCATTCAACCAACTACGATCTTCGCTCTGCATAAGGTATGCGTTATTACCCTTGCTCTGAGTATTTTTGGGATTCGTATTACCTGTACGTGTAAGTGGACCATTAAAATCCTCACGTCTGTAATTCTTCAGGTTATACCCCCCCGAAACTTTCAATTTTAAATTCTTAATGAATTCATATTGTACAGACATGTTTGCTGTAAGGAAATCAGTTATTTTCTTACGGTATTCATTTTCTGCAGACAATACAGGATTGAATCGATAATCTTCAGCCATATCAACATCGGGGTCAACAAGCTCATCAAGCAAATCGCTTCCTGATGGAGAAACTGGTCGATATCCCCACACACTGTACATTAAATTATTTGTAGCACTCCATGAAGAAGTAGAAGGGGTAGAACCATTTGTGATTGATCTTGCATAGTTTGCATTCATTGAAAGTGAAAGTTTATCATTTACTTTCTGATCAAGATTAAGACGACCCTGATAACGGTTAAAGTCAGAAGCAATAATTACACCTTGCTGATTTGTAGCAGACAGTGAAGCAGCATATTTAAGCTCATCCTTTTTACCTGTCAATGACACATAGTGATTATTGGTGATAGCTGTACGGAATATCTCATCCTGCCAATCATATGAGTCAACATTACGATAGTCTTCCAGTGTACGACCATTTTGATAATAAGATGTAGCCATATCTTCGGGAAGTGTTATTTCATCCTGAAGTTTCACAAAGTCATAACCATTCATTAAATCAATTGTTTTTGCAACTTTAGCCATTGTTACACTTCCATTATAAGTAATAACAGGTTTCCCTTCTTTACCACTTTTTGTTGTTATAATTACAACGCCATTTGCACCACGTGCACCATAGATAGCAGTGGCAGAAGCATCTTTCAAAATGTCTATTGATTCAATATCGTTCGGGTTAAGCGCATTTAAATTTGAATTTTCCATAGGGAACCCATCAATTACGTACAAAGGTTCACTGCTTTGAGTTAGTGAGTTATTACCACGAATCACAATGTTCATTGAAGAACCAGGTACACCATCATTTGATGAAACCTGCACACCTGAAATTCTTCCTCCTAAAGCCTGATCAATAGAAGTTACAGGAGCTTTCAACATTTCAGAAATGTTAGCCTTAGCAACGGAACCTGTAAGGTCTTTACGTTTTACATCTCCATAACCAACTGCTACTACAACAACTTCCTCAATGCTAACAGCATTTTCCTCAAGTATTACATCAATAAATTTTTTATTACCTACAGTGACTTCCTGATTCTTATACCCGATAAACGAGAACTTAAGAACATCCTTTGGAGATGTCTGAATCGTGAACTTTCCATCCATGTCGGTTACCGTACCTGCAGTACGGCCTTTCACAAGCACATTTACACCCGGCAAACCTTCACCGGTTTTGTCTTTTACAATGCCATTTACTTTCATCTGTGCATACATCGGTACTATTGCTAATGTAAAGCAGAGAAAGAAAGCAATAAATAGTTTAAAATTAGATTTTATCATACAATAAAAGATTAAAGGATCCTTAATTTAAAATATATTCTAAGAAAAAAAATCATACAACAATTTCAATAAAAGAACGTTTTCAAAATTAAAGAACAAATTTTTCAATATTTAATTAAAGTAAATTCAACAGGTCTACCATCTACACAATTGATATATAGAGAAGTACTATTTTCATTTTGAGAAGAAACGACTCTTACGTTATTCATGTCCGTTGCAGATCGCCAGCTTCCTCTTATTTTTATCATCTTCACAACAAGTTTGCTAGGCTCCATAGTTGTATATGTTTTCTCACTAATATTAAGGTCAGGCATACATACACTTATCGTTTTTCTATTTTCGCCATCAGGCTTGCTCATAACTAGTAACTCTTTATCACATTTCAATATTTCAGAAGATTTTTCATTTGAACTATATTCTCCAAAAAAAGCATAACCTGTAATATTAGTTTTTTGATCACGTACTGCATGTAATATACTATCCTTGCAAAGCACCGAGTAAGAGTCACTTATATTCTTAAGATCTTTTCTATCCGGCTGTATCAAAATCATATATTCATATCCTTGATTGGCAGGAGCAGTGCCATGCATTATATAAGCAGAAGCAAAATCTCCTTCGGTCGACCTTTTTGACTTATTCTGTAAGGAGTACTGATGCTGTCTTACAACCTTTACCTTACCTGAATTCTTTACGAAATAGTAATTTCCTTTTGTATCAGTACAAATAAAACTATTTTGAGCATCATATTCATTTCCAAAAGGGAAATTATAAACCTCATTATTGTTAACTGTTATTGCTTCGTTTTGGTTTTTTAAAGCAACTTGGAACAAAGTCGTTTCAGTAGAATATTTCATGTTATTATTTGAAATACCAGAACCCAGACAAATAACTCTGTTATCAAAACAAAAAACAGATTTTCTTGCTTTGAATCCGGGAGTAAAGTTTGGTCTGTCACGTTCCAAAAGCTTCATTGCAAAAACGCCATTTCTACTTTCAATAGATGACGCGCCAGCAAAACGTTCTGAAGAATGCTCCATCTGCGTACCTTTAAAAGGAGATTCTAATAAATCAAAAGGTAAATGAATAGTAGTAGTGCCCGGAAGTCGGTTCCAATCCCAGCCATTCTCTTCAAAGCCACTCTCTTTTTGAGTTATAGGGTCTCCGGAGCCAATGATTTGTACCGATCCATAACTCTGGTATCTTCCATAACGATTATCTTTTGCATATATCTCTGAATTCCACACATCGGTATTATATCCTTTCAATGTTACCATCCAGTTATTACGTCGATGAACGCCTACGGCACCATAATTATAGGCCCAGAAACCTTCCGGACTTTCAGATTCTGTAACTCCGGCTTTTTTAAATATTTTAGTAAGCGATTTGTCTCCAATTCCAAAACGAAGAAAGTCCGCAGCAAGTTCCCTGTCAAAAATCTCACCTTTATCACTTAGATCTCCGGCTAACGCCAGATATCCGTATGCATTAACATCTTCATCGGGAATACTTCCACTAAATGGATGACGTCCGCAGATACCCATCCCCCAATCCTTTAGATTTGAATAATTACGCATTGTTTGCAATGCTAATTTCAAATTCTTCCGGGACTCTTTCGAAATCAAAAACGGTGTATCTTTTGTAGCCATTAAATAGCTACCTATTGCAGCAAACGCTCCAACTGAATATGCAGGATAAAAACCTCCATGATGAAAAGATGTTCCATCAACCTTTAATCCTCCAATTGTTCCAGGAGTAAAAGCAAGCGATCCGGAAACCCATCTGGATAAAGCATATGCTGCACGACAACGTTCCTTTTCATCTTCATACATCATTGCAGAAATTAATTTTGGTAGCAACAATGTGTGCCAGGTATCAAGAAGTTCATCCCGACCATATTGATAAGGAATGCGTGTTTCTTGCAATCCACTCCAATAACAAAGAACCTTATGATAACTATCGGCATTCTTTGAATTCCTTATTTCATTCTTCATCATCCATGCAGACTTAAATATATCTCGCATCTGATATCCATAATGATGATTGGTTCCCATACCACTGCCAAAAGCCATGCCTTGTTCTATTGCATAATCAAAGATCTCGAAATAATGATTTTGAGATTCTTTGTTTTTATTTATAACCCAATCTTGAGCAAAAGCAATCATCATATCGTTGATATCAGTTAGGCTTAAATCACCAGCCTTTTTTTGATACTCATCATTAGAGACTAAAGGTTTACCAGCTATATGGTCACCAACACGTGCAATTCCTGATTTATTAAAAATTTCACATCCTTTGTCGAAAATAATTTTATTTATGCTTTTTGGTAAAATAGCATTGCTAATTCTTTCCTCTATCTCAATAAGAGAAGAAGTCTCTTTATCGGAAAGTGATGAGGGAACTGACATATCATATGTATATTGTTCCCACTCCCAAAGTCGGCACCAATGCCATAAATTTCTATTTAGATTATTAATACCCTGAACTTGCTGATCAGGAGTAATTCTATTGCTAAGAGGTTTAGGAGAAATTTTCATTCTATCCAGATAAACGGAACCACTTGCAAGACTTTTGGGAGGATAAATCCGCATTTTAACAACATTCTCTGAAGACAATATGCTTTTATTCATATCACTGAATTGCACCCAGCATGCCCGCCATCCTTTAAAAGAGAGGTTATAATCAAAACTATATACTTCTCTTCCTGCTGTAGTTTCAAAAACAAAATGAAGAATATCAGCTATGGGTTTTTCATTATATATCCATAATGTAATTCCTCCATCAGAAGCTTTTGCTGCTTTAGTTAAAGCTACAGAATCTGTCATACACAATGAAGACGAAGAAATCCATGTCCACTTCAAAGACTTATTGCCATCTTTGAAATAGATATCCGACACTGACAATTTTCCACCTCTAACAACTGAAAAGTAATTCGGGACATTTTTCTCGAATTCGTAATCAGATGCATTCAGTTCAATTGTAAATGCGGCCAATAAAATTAGGATAATAAGCTTCTTCATTGTATTGTAATATGCGCGTTATTAATTATATAAATTCGCCATGAATGACACAAGATTATAATGTCTTTAATCACATAGACAAAAATACGGTTATCAATCATGTATAACCATCATAAATCGTACAAAAATAAGCAAAAATAATACATCGCTACAAATGACTATTAATCAAGCTATTAACAGTATAAGGCCAAACAATATCTATATCTTTACCGGCGAACAAATAGCTACATTTCTGAGTTTTACGGAAACCTAAACCTTTATACAAGAGCAACGCTCCAGGAGATATTCTTTCAGGAGCCGAATATTACTGTGCTTATGCTGGCAAATGCATCTGCCTAAAGCAAGTCTTCTTATTATAACAAAAAGGAAATGATAAATATAGAATTGTTCGAACACTTGATGAAAACATGCAGAGACTATGGGCTATAAAAAAACAGGGGCGTCAAATTTTATTTGAGCGCCCCCTGTTTCGAAATAACTGGTTAGGTAATTATTTCTTTAGTATCAAAACTCCATTTGAGCAATAGAGAGATCTCCTTCTGTAATAAGAATACGTAAATCACTAGCTACAGTCTTTTTGAACTTATAGTTAACGGCTTTTCATCTGGCTCTACCTTCCACTATAGACAGTAAGGAACTGTCCGCCTCCACTGGAAATTTATATCTCGAAAAAAGTTGGCTTCTTTACTTCATCCCAGTTTAAACATATGGATTATCAGAAGGAGGAGGCCAGAATGATTAAAAGTTTCATTTTCGATTCATTTTTTATTTAATATCAGATAGAACTTTCTTATTTCGCTTCCAGATCCATTTTACGTTTAAGAGCTTCAAGGAAATAATAGTCTGCATAATTAAGCGGAACATCAATCTCGTTATTATGAGGTATACTACCTACTGAGTGCATTAGCAAAAAGTTTCCGTTAGTACCTAATTTTGCACGGTAAGCAGGACTTCCCAACGAAACCATGATACTATCAGCATATGATTTATAAGAAGAAGCATTAGGAATATCGAACGTACTTATCTCATATAAAGCTGAAGCCATACAAGAAGCTGAAGAAACATCTCTTGGTTCATTCGGAATCTTTGGAGCATCCATATCCCAATAAGGGATCAAATCTTTAGGCATACGAGGATGATTCTTCATGAAATTGAATGTCTTCAATGCCTGATCTAAATAAGCACGATTTCCTGTTTCGCGGTAACAAACAGCAAATCCATAGACTGCCCATGCTTGTCCTCTTGACCATGCAGATTCATGTGCATATCCCTGAGCTGTATGACGATGTTTCACTGATCCGTCTTTCATATTGTAATCAATTACATGATAACAACTTCCATCCTTACGGAAATGTTCTGCCATTGTTCTGTTGGCATGACTAACTGCTATTTTATAGAAAGTAGAGTCTCCTGACAATTTCGTTGCGTTAAACAATAGTTCCAGATTCATCATATTATCAATGATAACCGGACATTCCCATCCACGTTCTGATTGCCAGCCTTTGTCCACATTCCAGGATTGAATAATTCCTGGTGCCTTACGGAATCTGGTTGATAGAGATTTGGCTGTTTTAATAATAACATCTTTGTATTGAGGATCTGCTGTTACCTTAAGACCATTACCAAAGCTACATTCAACGATAAAACCCACGTCATGGTGCCATTCAAGATTCTTTGCTTCTTCAATAGCCTTAGTGTATTTTTTAGCCAATGGTAAATAAGTACTATCTCCTGTTAATTGATACAAGTACCAAACAGAACCTGGAAAGAAGCCACTTCTCCAGTCATCAAATTCACAATAGAAAACTGTACTATCTTTCTTTAATGTTACTGGGTTCAGACACTTACCACTTTTTTCAATAACTTCAATTTCCTTGTTAATCTGTTCTTTAGAAAAATCAATATTATCCTGTAAAAACGTTTTTGATACCAAAGGTTTGGCCGTACATGAGGTTAGCACCACTGCAACTGCCACACTTAATAATTCAACCAATTTCATATTTTATAATTTTATAATTTCAAATTTGTAATTACCTTCTTTTTCAAGACTTTTTGCCAATAGAGAAATACGATATATCTGTTTTCCCCATACATTAGAAAAACGGGGATCATCAAGTTTAATGGTTTCTATAGAAGGAGCGAACATCTTTTTATCATATACAAGAGCAACCTTTTCTCCCTGCACTTCTATTGATATCTTTCCAGGAACGGAAATGTCTACCTTGCCCCAGGTCATAAAGTTTACCTGATTGTTCTGCTTTGCGTTTTTTAATGCAAAAACATCATTGATTTTTAATTTACCATTATTTAATGAGTAAGTACGTACCCAGCTATTTACATCAGCTTCCTGTGGATAAGCAGCTGAAATATTTAAAGAGAAAGTGCGGGCTTTGGGATTAAACGACACATTTGAAGCTTTGAACTGCGTTCCAAATTTCTGAGGAACACCATTAACCAACGGTAAACTGTGGTAATTACTTTGCATGGACCAAATAGTATATCGCTCACTACTAAAAGTCTGACGCGTATAAGTCCCTACTCCGGCATCAATGAATACAGGAACAGTATTAAGGTAAAGGGAAAAAGTACCTACATCATTATGATTATGGCTTTCATTGTTATATCCTCCTTTTGTTGCAAAGAAAAAACCACTCTTGTCATTCATATAACAAAACTGTGTTTCCGGATACCAGGTATAAGGAGCAGTAACATGACTTGGAGTTTCTGCAGTTAATTCCTTATTATATAGAATTGTTTGTAATCCTCTGAACATATCCGTACCAAAAGAAATATTTGATCTCTTTAGCTTTGCCGAATCAACCATACTATTGAGATAAGCAGCATAATGCATCATTTCATTGCTTCCCACAGCTTTTCCATAACGGAATATAAGAGGTGCGAATCCACCACCTTTTGCAGAAGCATCCGCAAAATTAATCACCCAGTTATTTCCTACATAAGAACGAGAAATATATTCTCCCAGATTTCTGATTATAGGTTCATTAAAGATTGATATTTTTCCACCCGTACCATCATGAAGCATTTGCAGGTAGTCATATAATTTACCAGCTGCATGCCCCCAGTAAGAAGGGCCTTCCTCACAGGCACCATCAGATTTCGTATAATTGATGAACTTATCAACAGATGTGATTGTACGATAAACCACTTTTGCTAGTTTTTCTTTATTATTCTCTAATAAGAAGAAGCATTGCAATACATTGAAATTACACCATGGATTCCAATTGTTGACAATTACTCCTGGTTTCCAGTTAAAAGCCATCCACCAAAAGTGATCATTATTCATGTAGGTATCCAAAATACGTTCCTGAAGTTCTGTATGCAAACGTTCAGATATAATAGGATTAACTTTATCGAATTCTTTATTTAGAAAATAATAGGTCCAGGATAACAAAGAAGCAAGCTCGCCCGAAGTTAGTTCTATAACATGATCTTTATTACTTGGGAGTGAACTACCGGATTTTTGCACACTTAGATGTGCTGATAAAGCCCATGAAGTCATTTCACAGCTATGAAAAACGCCATTTATTATCTGATCCATGAAACGTCCTTTTCCCTCAGCTAGCTCAGCCATTACTAAATCCGAAATTGCTTTGTTATTTTCACCGTACGGATCCTGCATAATATTACGATCGCCGCTACGTTCATATTCAATATAATCCGTTGCTTTTATTACTTGCCATTGATATTTCAGCTTCTTTTCGCCCTGCTTGATATACAATCCTTTTGATTCTCCTAAAAATTTGTCCCACCCGGTCCGATCTTTATAATCAGGATATGGCACCCATTTCTGGTTCATAATAAGAACTTTCTCCAAAGATTCTAAATCAGTTCTTTTCTGCAATAGATTACGTTCAGTATAAGCATTCGCATATATTGAGACTAAAAAGAATGATAGCAATAAAAAAATCAATCTATAGTTTTTCATGAATTCATATTTAAAAATTGACGATACGAAGATAAAGTATAACCTGTATACTCATCTACCAGTTTTGTACAAGTTATATACATAAATAATTCATTTTTGAAATATAGGGCGTTTTTTATGTTTTAAGTCCGCAATAAACAGAGATCACGCATTAATATACATAGTGAAAACTTTTCCGCAAACATAATACAATGACTTACTTATTTATTACTTTTGTTAAAGTAGAAAGAAAATAATAAATCACTGCAAAAAAATATGAGTAAAAAAGAAAAGCCTATTGTGGCATTAATATATGACTTTGACGGTACTCTTTCATCAGGTAATATGCAGGAGTATGCTTTTATTCAGGCTATAGGTAAAAACAAGGAAGAGTTTTGGAAAGAGAATAGAGAATTGGCTGAATCACAAGATGCCGATCAGATACTTACTTATATGTTTTTAATGCTTCAGAAAGCACAAACAAATGGTATCTCTCTAAAAAAAGAAAGCTTTCAAAAGTTCGGAGAGTCTGTTGAATTATTCAATGGCGTGGAAGAGTGGTTTGATCGCATCAACGAATATGGAAAAAAAGAAGGTGTGACAATAGAACACTATATTAATTCCTCCGGCCTGAAAGAAATGATAGAAGGCACAAAGATTGGAAAAATGTTTAATCAAATCTATGCCTGTTCTTACATGTATAATGTAGATGGTATTGCTCAATGGCCGGCAATTGCTGTAAACTTCACAAACAAGACTCAATTTCTTTTTAAAATAAACAAAGGTATCAAAAGTGTAAGCGATACGAAGAAGATCAATGAGTTCATAAACGAATCTGATAGACGTATTCCTTTCAGTCATATGATTTATTTTGGCGACGGGGTTACTGACATTCCTTGCATGAAACTGGTAAAACAACAAGGTGGACATTCTATTGCAGTATATCAGCCAAGAAAGAAAGATAAAAAAGAAGCAGCAGAAAAATTGATTAACGAAAACCGGGTTAACTTTGTTTGCCCTGCCGATTACTTAGAAGACAAAGAAATTGATATTGTTGTGAAAACCATCATAGACAAAATTAAAGCAGATTCAGACTTTAATGAACTGATGAAGCAACATAAAGATAAAGCTGGCAAAACGCTAAAGTAAAAGGCTCTTTTTTTTAGATTATTCACCAATGATTTTAGATTATTGGTGAATGGATTTTATTTATTGGAGAATCATTTTTAGTTATTCACACAAAAAATACATTTTCATCTATCACCTATCACTTTTCGATAAACACAATTGATAATGAGCATATTAACGAGTGATGGATGAATTTTATCCATCACTCATCTATCACCATCCATCACCTTTTTGAATCAACCTTTATAAGGGCTAAATTGTGGGAGATGGAAGATACAGGTGGGAGATGATTTTAGATCTCCCACAACCAAAACGACTATAAACAGTACGTTTTTGGTAGAAAGGTGGCAGATGGAAGATCTTTTTTGTTTTTTATTACTACCAGGTGTCTATGGATTGACTAAATTCATATCTTTGGAACAAATAAGTTCTGATAAAGGTGAATAATGAAACCTACTATAAATTAAGAAATAACTAATAAAAAGGAAATTAAAAATGAAAAGTAATCTGTATTTTACGCTAAGCAATGGAGTAAGAATCCCAGCTCTTGGTTTCGGTACTTGGCAGATACCTAATGGTAAAATCGCTTATGATGCAGTATCCTTCGCCTTAAAAAATGGATACAGTCATATTGACACAGCCCGAGCTTATGGTAACGAAGAAAGTGTTGGAAATGCTGTGCGTAATTCCGGAATTGAGAGAAGCGAAATCTTTGTAACATCAAAGCTGCCTGCAGAAATCAAAACATATGAGGGAGCCCTGGAAAGTTTTGATAAAACAATGGAAAACCTAAATATTGATTACCTTGATCTTTATCTAATCCACGCTCCCTGGCCTTGGACAAAGATAGGTGAAGATTTTACAAAAGAGAATATAGCCACTTGGAAAGCAATGGAAGAGATCTATAAAGGTGGGCGATGTAGAGCAATTGGTGTCTCAAACTTTAATGTATCAGACCTGACTGCCATCATAAAAAATTGCGAAATTAAACCAATGGTTAATCAAATTAAGTTCTTTATTGGGAATACGCAAGAGGATGTTACACAGTTTTGTCAGCAGAACAATATTTTAGTGGAAGGTTACTCACCACTTGCAACAGGTGCAATTCTTGATAATGACGCTGTTAAATCTATAGCTCAAAAGTATAATACAACTTTACCGAAAATATGTATTCGTTATGTTCTGCAAAAAGGAGCATTGCCTCTTCCCAAATCAACGCATCCTGAACGTATCCTACAAAATGCGGATATTGATTTTGAAATAACAGAAGAAGATATGAAATATCTTGATAGTTTAAAAAATACTATTAAAATTATGTATGGACCAAAAAAGTAGGTTGATTATAATTAAAAGCATAAATTGTGCTTCCATCCATTAAGTTGAAAGCTCGATTATTCGATGTAATAATATTAAGCGTTTTATTTAATAAAAAAAACTATCAAATAATATGGTTAAGAAGCGGTAAAGCGGCTCTTAATCATGATTTTACCTATTTGGAAGATTTCTAATTATACCTGGGGTATATCACTGGGTAAATTCTATTGGGGAAAAGATGATTTAATTGTGGACTCAGAAGGAAAAGCAATATTTCTGTAGAAGATTATGCTGTTGCAATGATTGATGAACTAGAAATACCAGCTCACCATGAGAAACGTTTCATTATTAGTTATTAATTTAATACAAGCCGACAATACTCAATTCTCTATTGGGCAAAGTATTGCCGGCTCTTTATTCTATTTGATTTAATTTCCCCATTCTCCCTTTAATTACCGACCAGCTATCTGTAATAAGGAAGCTCTCCTCCATTTCATTAATCATCTCCACAAACTTTGAAAAAGGAATAGCAAATGTGAGCAGATCACCTTTCACACATTTACGAGCCGACGGATCAAAAAGACCAAGTACTGCTCTCTTAGTTCCATTAAGTTCCTCTTTATAAGGATAATAAATTATCGAAGCACAACCTGCTCCAAAAGGAGTAATCACCGCATCAGGTGCAGCACTATTAAAGCAAGCTAGTGTAAACAAGCCGGAAATCACATCGGGATTGGCAAAAAAGATTACTCCCAACGGTGAATCTTCTTCCGAGAGTCTATCCCAACGTTTGAAAATAATATTCTTTTTTACAGGAATAAAAGGTAGATGCTTCATGTATTCAGCCGCTAATTCCGGCGTTCGCTTGTAACGTTCACCTTCTCCAGCCTCATCATGAGAGAGAAAACATTCAAATCCGGGAAACAAAGTCTGAGAGAATCCTAGATAACGCTTCCCTCCACGGCAGTTTACAGACTCGTCCTGCATGCAGACAGCCCCTCCTCTTCTTACCTTAGTCAACTGAGCAATCACACAACGGCGGCCTTGAACAACGGTCTCTTTCTCTGCTCCCATGCTATCATCTGAATACTGAAATGTTACGGGCAGCTCTGCATTGGGAAAATACATCTGCCATTGTGATATAAACTTATCCCTTAATTCTTTATCCATGATATCTTCAAGGTTAATAGTTCAGTTAATAATATAGTTTTGAAAAATAACTATTAATTTTTTATTATCAGCCGTTCTTATGTTAAACATTCTTTTATATATGGTATAGACTTAAACACACAAAAAAGGGTACCTCTTTTCTGAGATACCCTTTAGCAGAACAAACAACTCTCCTTAAAAAACTAATTACCTATCGAAATCATTCATTTTCACAATAAGCTATTTCACCATGTTGAGAAACATCAAGACCATCAGATTCATCTTGTTTTGTAACTCTAAGTCCTATTGTCTTATTAACAATATAAAATAAGATAGCTGTAAGTACAGCGCTATATACTATAGTTGCAAGTGTTGCTATAATTTGTATCCAAAGCTGATGCCAGTCACCATACAAAGCACCTTGCGCACCACTTTCGCCTGTAATTACACGGGTTGCAAATATACCCGTAAGAATAGAACCGATAATACCACCAACACCATGTACACCGAATGCATCCAATGTATCATCATATTTCAATTTAGGCTTCACATATGCAACCATTATAAAACAGATTACAGCAGTAACCAATCCAATAAAGAATGCTCCAAGAACATCACAAGTTCCAGCCGCAGGGGTAATTGCAACAAGACCGGCTACAGCACCTGTACAAAAACCTATAACTGTAGGTTTCTTATTTATAATCCATTCTAAAGTCATCCATGCAATAGCGGAAACACACGCAGCAAAATGAGTTACAAGAAAGGCATTGGCAGCTAAGCCATCAGCTGCCAATCCGCTTCCAGCATTGAAACCAAACCAACCTAACCATAGAAGAGCTGTACCAATGAAAACAAAAGGAGTACTATTTGGAGTCAGAACGGATTCTTTTGCTTTATATCCTTTTCTGCAGCCTAACATAATTGCCATAACAAGAGCAGATATACCAGCATTGATATGAACTACCGTTCCACCAGCAAAGTCTAATGCTCCAATCTGTTGAAGCCATCCACCTCCCCATACCCAATGAGCCATAGGATTGTAAACGATTACTGACCAAAGAATAGCAAATACTAAAAAGCCTGAAAACTTAATTCTTTCTGCAAATGCACCAATAATAAGAGCTGGAGTGATCACTGCAAACATACATTGATACAGGGCAAATAATATTTCAGGAATATTCCCAGGCGCTAACGACTTAATAGAAATGCCTGTTAAAAAAACCTTATCAAATCCACCCATAATAAAGCTTAATGGGTTACCTGATGCTGCAAAACTAGAACCAAATACCCAGCTATATCCGAAAGCAATCCAAATTATACTTATTGCGCCTGTAAGAATAAGACATTGCATCAAAATACTTAGTATATTCTTTTTTCGGACTAATCCACCATAGAAAAGAGCTAATCCCGGAATAGTCATTAACATTACAAGAATGGTTGCAACAATTATCCAGGCAGTATTTCCTGAATCTAACTCAGCCACTTCTTGGGCGGCAACTGTTGGTGAAGCAATAGCAGCCACTGCCTGAGCTGACATTGTTGTATCTGCTACAGCAGTAGCGACTGAATCCTGAGCTATCGCATCAGAATGAATACCTAAAAACAGTAAAAGAAAAAATGCTATATATTTTACTAATTTTCGCTTCATAATATTTTCTATATTAAATCCTTAATACCTACCTATTTATTTACTTTTTATCTTTGTCATATAGAGATTCATCTCCTCTATCTCCTGTACGTATACGTATTGACTCTTCAATGCTTGAAACAAAAATTCTTCCATCGCCACTTTCTCCTGTATATGCAGCTTTCAATATAGCATCGATTGATTTTTCCATATTTACATTTCTGACCACAAACGAGACACAAACACGTTCTATCGCATTAATATCATACGCTATTCCTCTAAAAATCAAACCTTGTCTGGCAGTGCCCTGACCTTTTACTTCCCACCATGATAAGAATTCGATATCAGCTTCATGCAATGCTTTGCGCACATCATTGAATCTTGATTTACGAATAATTGCTTCAATTTTTTTCATAATAATTAATTTTTATGATCTATATTAAAATTTTAGTCCAAAAACGAAATATGCTCCTTCTGTTTCAGGGTTCACTGCCACCTTTGCAAATGCTGGAACGGAAAAAGAATCTGAAACTTTTAGCTCTTTAAAAGCCATAATAGCAATATTGTTTACTGCAAACTGATCAGTACGGGTAGTATATGCACCATCCCAGGGAGTGCAACCTACTTCAACCTTAAAATCTGTCTCTCCTAACTTGAAAGGAGCACTGGCCTCTACATAAGTAGAATAAGCCCTCTTTCCATTTTTCTTATAATAATCATTCCCGGCAAAGTTGGTATTCCAGCTTAAAGCCATAGGACCAAAATTATAGCCGATTGTTGCTTCATACAGATGAGAAGTGGAATGAGAAGCATAATTAAAATATTTAGTTGGCGGGAAATAATAATCTGTCACTGCCAAACTTAGATTTCCAACTGTATAACCAGCAGTAAAATCAAGTTCTTTAGTATCCTCTTTATCTATACCCACTGATCCCCAAGCAGTCAAATAAAACCCTTTCTTTGCAACTGAGATTGTTGGTTGAATGCTCACTCCTCCCAAATTCTGACCGCGCCAATAATAACCACTCACAATATCTGCTCCTGTAGAGACCGTCACTTTTTCCTGAGCCATAATTTCATAGGATGAGAACAAAACAAGCACAACTAACAGCAGATTTAAACGTTTTTTCATAGATTCTTTCATAGCTTTTTTATTTTAAGTTAGAAAAATTGTGGAAGGTATAGCAGCGCGCTGAATTCACCTTATTCTTAATCCAAACACTTCAATCCCTGATACTTTTATGGATTATTTTGTAATTGACATATTCCGGCATTTATAGATTTTATGTCTATTTATAATAGATTGTTTTTATCATATTGATAAAATAATAATATTTTTAGTTTCATTTTAATATTTTATTTTGCAAATATATC
>Ga0183099_1000682_pt1 | contig 22699 bp, 15 predicted proteins | sample Biomet1_FD_127788 | JGI IMG/M metagenome (GOLD analysis project Ga0183099, IMG submission 127788) | Microbial communities from bioreactor (seeded with anoxic lake sediment) at LBNL, California, USA - Biofuel metagenome 1 | ecosystem: Engineered > Bioreactor > Anaerobic > Unclassified ...
CAGCACCCGGTTGATGATTTTCATGCCCGCCTCGTGGTAGTCTCGTCCGTTCGTAGACGCGCAGTACTCGCCGAGAACATCGAAGTCCGGTTCCAATTGGCGGGCCAGCACCCGGTTGATGATTTTCATGCCCGCCTCGTGGTAGTCTCGTCCGTTCGTAGACGCGCAGTACTCGCCGAGAACATCGAAGTCATAACCCTCGTCAAAGAGCGCGATTGCCAACGCTAACACGCAGGCGTCCGTATCAAAGCCGACCAGGTCGATATGGGAACACTGCCCCACCAAACGGGACAGGTCCTGATGCGGGAGCCCATAGGTCGTTTTTTCCTCGATCACCGTCGCCAATTCCGCGGGGGGATGGATCAGCAGTGAATCGGAGCAGGCGTCCAGGCCACTGTAACAGTGCAGCCGGTTATATAACGGTGTCTGCGGTGTATTTTTGTAGTAGGTCAGGATGCAGTAGTCATATCTGCCTGTCTCCACCAGCCTTTGGATTTCAGGAACGCGGTCCCTAGTGGTATCCGTCAAAAATTCTTTCTGAACGTCAACGATCAGCAGCGCGTTGCGGGAAGGTTTGGTCATAACGATGCCTCCAGATCTGATTCATTCCGATGTCTTGTGTTAAAATGCGCGGGTGCGCACCGTTTCATTCGTGCGGACGCTGGTATTTTTCTACCGGGGCGGCGGGTTTGACCGCAAGCTGCAGGCCGTGGGACTAGCACCGGCGGTATAATAAATGAGACTCCCCCACCGGCTAAAATGCCGGTGGGGGAGTTTTTTGCGTTAGTAGTTATTTTGTTAGCAGAAGCATTAGCACTTTTGTTTTCTATGATGTCTTAAATCTATTCGCATTTGAATCATAAGCGCAAACAAATGAAGTCTTTGTCACTCTGGAAATCATTGATATTAAAAAGAAAACCGTCTAATCATTAAAATTAAACGGTTTCTCTATTTGGTCCGAGTGAAATTATAGGACTTGTAAAAATCCAGTATTATCAACGGTTTACGGACAGCCAGCAAAAGGTTTTATCCAATCAAGCAAAACACTAACTATCAATATCAACCAGTTTACCAGTCTCCCAATTTTTACCAAAATGCAAAGGACTAATATAATCGTGTTTAACCAGCCACTGCTGATAACCTTCAATCTCAGGCCCAACCATATTAATGGCAAATTCAATTCCCCAAAGTGCAACAATAAAATACAATTCATCTTGGATGCATTCGTTCCCATTTAAGTCACTTTTCACTCTTATTCCTGCAGCTGTGGTGGAAATTAGCGACTTTAATGCAGGCCCGGAAATTATCGAGCCAGGAGGATCTTCTGTTTTGAACTGGGATGTCACTGGGGCTGATAATATTACAATAGAGCCTGGCATAGGTGCTGTAAGTTCGAATGGATCCCTTTCTGTATCTCCTTCCGAAAATACAACTTATAAATTGACAGCTACTGGTAAGGGAAAAGAAAAAGTAGCGCTTTGTACGGTTACGGTTAATGGAGGATCTCAAGAAACTCTTCTCATCAGCTCATTTGATGCAAGCCCTAACTCTGTCACACCAAGAGAGAGTGCAATTCTTAACTGGCACGTTGCCGGGGTTCAAAACGTTACCATAGAGCCTGATATCGGAGTTGTAGAACCAACCGGAACATTGAGTGTATCTCCTGCCAGCACTACAACATACAAACTTACAGCTTCAAATGGCGATAAAGAAGACGAAGCTTACTGTACTGTTACAGTTGAGGAGAATGCTGCATCCGCTGAGAACGTTTCTTCATCAAGCCTCCAGTCTAGTGAAGAAAAGCCTGCATCTCAGGAGAACACTGCATCATCCCAGGAAAACACGATATCTAAAGAAAACGCGGCTTCCCAGGAAAACACGACATCTAAAGAAAATACGGCATCTCAAGAAAATCTGCCATCTATCGGCTTGTTTAGTGCAAATCCGGGTACTATTGGAGAAGGAGATAGCTCAAATTTAACTTGGAGTGTTTCAGCAGCTTCGAAAGTCTCTATAAAACCCGGAGTAGGAACAGTAGGTTTAACAGGCAGCCAGCGCGTATCCCCCGATGAAACCATGACTTATACCCTGACAGCCACAAATGAGTTTGGAAGTGTGACCGCTACCAAAGTCGTGCTTGTACAGAAGTCTTCTGCATCTACCTCTCAAGAATCGGCTTCTACGTCTTCTCGTTCACCAACTTCAACACCAGGGAAGCTTTCATCGGCTAATGAGACAAAACTTAACAACTCATCCTCCGAGACTGAATCCCCCCAGAATGAGACATAATTAAATATTCACTCTACGATAATTATATGTCCCGAGATAAATATGTGGTTTCGATGCATGATTTCCAGTAAAGAGAGGTATTTTTCAGTAAAAAGAAAATATTCTAACAAAATAAAAATATCAAGAAGTAGAATACCTGCCATACCTATGAGTTGCAGAAAACAAACCTCAAACTCTCCAGAATGGAATCCACCTGCCCCTTCAACAGTCTATATCAAAATTAAAAATATTCCATACGAAACTTTCAAAACACGGCTGAACGAGGGGCTGGTTACCACCGAGCTTGACCAGATTCGGTACCGACTGGAAAGGCGAATTTACTCCTGCGGGGTATGTTCCAAGCACGTTAACGGATATTGCGTCATAACAAACCGAAAGATTGAGCCAGGATGGATTTGCAAATCCTTTGCGCCCAAAGAGGAATTTATATACCTTGATGCCAGGCTTGACTCGGATATATCTCCGGAATTCAGGTATCTTTCGGAAACCGGACTTCGAAAGAACTGTCTAGAAGGCGAGATTCCGGAAGAAAGCGGCCAGAAAAGCGCAGGAAGCCTCTATGAAGAGGGAGTGACTCTTTACAGACAGGGCAGGCTCAGGCTCGCACTTGAGGCTTTTGATACGACACTTTCCGAAAACCCCCAGCATTTTCCAGCTCTCTTTCATAAAGGAAATACCCTGCTAAAACTCAAACGCTACGAAGAAGCTTTTGAAACATTTGAAAGAGCCTCCAGGATAAACCCGGATTATCCAGGGCTCTGGACCAATACCGGGTTTGCGTTAGTAAAGCTCGAGCGCTTCAGGCAGGCACTTGAAGCTTTCGAGAGATCTATTTCCCTGAACCCGGTACAGAAAAACGCCTGGGGGGGGAAGGACGCTGTGCTTGTCCGGATGAGCAGGTGCGAAGAGGAGCTTAAGGAATCCGAAAAAGCTCTGGAAAGGAATCCTGAGGACGCAGGCGTCTGGTTTGAAAAAGGCAAATTGCATTTAAAGCTCGGAGAGCTTGAGAAATCCAGAAAAGCTTTTGAAAAAGCCCTTGAAGGAAAAATCGAGAATGCAGAGGCCTGGCATCTCAGGGGAAAAGTGCTTTTTGAAACCGGCTCTGAAAAAGAAGCCCTGCACGCTTTTGAAAAGGCAACCCGGCAGAAACCGGATTTTCCTGAAGCCTGGTATGAGAAGGGCAGGGTTTTCCTGAAGCTTGGCAACCCGAAAGGAGCGGAAAACGCTTTTAAAATCGCAACTGATTTATGGGAGAGCAAGGGGCTCAAAGCACAGGCTGAAATGGCCCGTACAAGGGTTAAAAGGCCTGGCTTTTGAGAAAAATGAATTTTTCCGAGATCTGAGAAGTGACAGGAGATTATTTTTCTTATAGATTTTTGTTTTTTGCTCTGTTAGATAAAGAACTTGAAATAATTAAATGAGTGAAATCCTTTCCTCATTTAATTCGCAACAGGTAAAAATGGCGTATAGATTAACAAATACTTTTATCCATTAACTGATAGTCATTTGGTTTGCTTGTCTTCTATAAGCTCTTATTCCAAGCCCAACTAATAAGTAAAGAATTGTAGTAATAATTCCATTGATTGGTGAAATAAGAATTTCTTTTCCTGCTGAAATGCTGATATAACCCAATATAACTAAAGGATTTATTAGGGAGTCCTCTACCATATGTAGTACAACACCCGGCCAAATTGATTTTGTTACCCTAAAGAGCTCAATAAACATCACCGCCCAACATACCATTGTTATAATAGAAATAATGAAATATATAGCTCGACTGACAGGTAACACTGCTTGTATATCTGTTTCGGGTAAAAAGACCAGATAATATGGAGTATGCCAGATTCCCCAAAGACCGCCAACAATAAGATATATCGTCCAATCATTAAAATTTAATTTTAAGAAGTTGTGAAGTTAGATAACTATGTAGAGGAGCCCCATCAAAAATATCTATAATAAAATTAATTAACAGAGTACTGGAAAACAGCAAAATAAAAGGTCTGATGTCAAAGGCTGATAAGTCAATCCATTTTGTTATAACTCCGATTATCAGAACGATTGCTGTTACAACAGGAAAAATTAAAGCAGCAGTCAAGTACCATTTTACATTTCCTTTGAAATTCGGCTTGAAACCAATATCACTCCAGTTCCCCTTTGAAAAGATAGTGATTGCAATTGCAGCCAGCATAGGCAGTACCAACCATATCCCCATACCAAGAGAATCACCTTTGGGTTGCTCGGTAAGGACAGAGTCTACAAGAACACCTATCCACCCACTGATGACAACAAGAACAATGAATACAACAGTATTTCGAAGAATTTTGTTATTCATACAAACCTCTATGTAGTAAATATTAATAATCTTCATAAGGAAATATTTTACGATTTAGACTTAGTTATGCTATTATTGTATGAACCTGTCCCAAAAGCTATTTTTGTTCTTAATCGTCAAGAGTTTTCAGGATTGTGAGCTTGATTGATTATTCGAAACACAAGGCTCAAGAAACAAATTTTGAGTTTTGGGATGAACTCATAACTAAAAAATCGATTAGTTAACAAGATTCTTGGGGAGGTTTCTATCCCTGCAGCAAGCTGCGGGGTATACTTTTTCAATAAACAATTACCCTTTAATTATATATATCATGGAGTCCACTAAGATGCTGGGCATCTGGGCAGGTCATAAAAGACTTGTTTAAAACTCTTTTTAATAACCCCCATACCCCCCAACTCCCCAATAACCGGATGCCCAATTCCCAATCTCCATATTCCTAACATTATTGATGGTTCTTTTTCGCCCCGAATTCGCTTCGGGAGCACGAAGTCCTTTTCGGCAGAGTTGCGGCTCTGCAGTGCACCCCGAGTTTCGCTTTGGGAGCACGATGTCGTCCTTTTCGCTACGCTCAAGAGGACTGTTTTCGATAAAGTTTTAAGACTGTATTTTTATTTTTAGTCGGCGGTCCCTTAGATTAGTGATTTGATTGAGCTGGTGTAACATCATAGAGTCTTTAACGGAGCTTGTCCCGCACGCAGTGCGGCCTTTTCTGTTCCTGACTGAGAAGTAAGTGAAAGACTAGCGTTAACGGATTGCTTTTTTTTGCTACTTTTTTCTTGGATCACTCGAAAACCTATCAAATCTATTATTTTAGCTTTCTTGTAAGTATATTCTGTAGAACCGCCTTTCACGTTCAGTGTCTTGAATTCCTTTTGTTTTTCATCAAGAATCTCCTTATGTTGATTGTAAAATTCGTAAATCTCCAGTAGTGATTTTTTATTCAAAGTTTTATTGTTTAACGCTTCAGTAAAGTAGCTATCATACGCTGGAACACATCCAAAAACTCCCATCATAATCTTCGTAGCAAGAGTAATTGTTACATTAAGCGGTTTATGTTTCAGATTTTCATGTTCCTCAAAATATGCTTTTTCATAAGGTTTTATTCCGTAATTTTCATCGGAGAGTATTTTCATAGTATCTTTCATAAAATTCTGGATAGCTGTAAGCGTTTCTTCACTTATAGTCCCATTTTTTTCGCAATAATCTGGAACGTCAATTTTCCACAAACAATTTTCTTCCGAGATTCTATTTATCAAATCTTCGTAAACTTTGAAATTTCTGTTATGCAGGGCTGAACTACGGTACATTCCCCAAGTAGCTAAAAAGAGTCCTAACTGCAAGCAGGAAGTATTCATATTGTCTGCAGAGGCAATGTCTTTTGTCCTATTGTTTGCATAAAAATCTCTGAAATAATTAAAACAATAATCGTAAGCAGAATATCTTTTGTATACTGTTGCTTTGTCTTTTCTAAATCTCAAGCATTCATTCAAATGCTTTTTGACACATTCCGATGAAAGTTCATTTAATTTCATATTTCTAATGAGAATCCCACAGTTTATAAAATTTATTACAATGTATAACCGCAAAATTACTCTTTTTTATAGTGGTTAGTGACTATCAATTATTATGCAACGTGGCCTTTAACTTCTCATAACTAACTTTTAGAAATCCTCTTAAAACTCTTAACTCCTATGAACAAGACACAAAAATTTAAAAATGATCTAAAACATTGTGAAATATTATTTTCACATCAAAATAATTTCTAATTTCGTCAGTCTTATGGAATGTCATTATACTGGTAGTATAATCGTTAAACCAATGAACTAAAACTTGTTATGTTTCACTAATGCTATACCTTCAGAATAACATTATATGTTAAAAATATTATATACAATCAACGCGTGGTATAACCTACGTTCCCATCTATCTAAACAGAACTCCACTAACAGCACCTACTCCACAAAGATCTGGGCTACAAGAAAGGGGATTGAAAATTAAGATTCGGTCCTGAATTCTATTCCAAACCTCTTTTCAGACTAAGAAACTGAGCATTTAAAATATATTTCAGCGAACCAAGGCATTCAGGTGGGAACGTAATCTTCCTTTAAACAAAATTCCTATCCACTTTTTCTTCATTTATCGTCATATTTTTCAGTTCACCTTAGTTTTTCCCTCCATTTCCTGTTTACCCCTCCACTTCCTGTTTACTTTTGTTTATTTATTCTCTTGCTCCTGCTCTTGCTCTTCCTTCCCTTTGACCATTTTCATTATCCCTTCGGCTGCCAAAATTCCTGTAGCAGCAGCATTGACTATATCCCTTGAAAGACCTGCGCCGTCTCCGGCTGCAAAGAGATTTTTGATGCTGGTTTCCATTCGCCTGTCGACTTCGAGATGCATTGCATAGAACTTGACTTCAGGAGCGTACAATAAGGTCGAATCTGAGGTGACGCCTGGAATAATCTCATTTAAAGTCTCAAGGCCTTCGATTATATCCATAACAATCCTGTGCGGTAGAGCCATTGAAATATCGCCTGGAGTGACGTCTTTGAGCGTATTTACAACAAGGTTTTTTGCAAGGCGTTCTTTTGTGGAGCGTCGGCCCCTTCTCAGGTCGCCCATGCGCTGCAGGACCGGCTTTCCTCCCCCGATTGTGGTTGCAAGTTTTGCGATTGATCGGGCATATTTTGTGGTATTTTCCATGGGCTCGGTAAGCTCGATTCGGACAAGGAAGGCAAAATTGGTATTTTCTGATTCGGTATTTGCCATGGAGTGGCCATTGGTTGCAATAAAGCCCTCATATTCCTCCTTTACGACAAACCCGCGCATGTTTGTGCAGAAGGTTCGGACAAAATCGTCGTAACGGCGGCTCTGGATATGAAATTTGGGGTCACGGTTGATTTTCGTTACAGGGTCCATAACTATTGCAGGGACTTCTACCCTTACCCCTATGTCAATTCCGCCGTACCGGGCTTCGATTCCGTGTTTCTCAATCATATCCGAAACCCAGTTGCAGCCCCGCCTCCCGGGCGATAAGAGCACGTAGCTGGCTCGAAGTTCTCGCCCGTCAGAAAGTATAATCCCTCTGCAGGTCTCTTCCTCAACCAGCAGATCCTTTACTTCGGTCTCAAGCAGGAAATTTACTCCTTTGTCAACAAGGTTCCGTTTAAAGCGTCCTATGACAGCAGGTGCGTTATCCGAACCTATATGCCGCTGCTTTATTTCGATAAAACGGGCCCCGACCGAGGCAGCCCTGCGTTTAAGCTCCTCGATTTCCGGGCCTTCGGTTAGCAGAGCTCCCTGGGGCGCCCCAAACTTCAAAAAGACCTTATCCACTCTTTCTACGAGCTGCCAGGCTTCAGTCTGGTCGCCTGTCAGGGCTGCCAAGTCGCCTCCTACATCAGGCCGCAGGTTTAAGGTTCCGTCCGAAAAAGTACCGCAGCCCCCCACCCCACACATAATATCGCAGGGTGTGCAGTGCATGCAGTACGTTTGGGTTTTCATAGGACACAGGCGTTCATCTATATCCCTGCCCATATCCACAATAAGAATTCTCAGAGGCTTGAACTCCGCAAGCTCGTAAGCTGCAAACATTCCGGCGGGTCCTGCCCCTATAATTATTACATCGTAGTCCGAATTTATCTCCCCTCTCTCCGAAAGTTTATCTCCATTATCCATGCGTAGCACCCTTTACGATTATTTGATCATTTGAATAATCCGAGATTTCCAGTTTTAAACATCTCCGGTTTCAGAAATTAAAATCTCTGAGATTTGTGAACAAATTTAAAACAAAATGTTCAAAATTCTCTTATAAATCCCTAATTTCAAATAAGTGCTTAAATGGTTTCTAAACTGTCTTCCACGCAATTCTTGTGTTGCAAATGCATTCTCACATTCAACATCAGTTTAAATTGCTTCAATATGTATATAGACGTGCCTAATCAAAGGAAACCGGAAAATGTAAGATATGAAAGATGAACAAAAGCCTGCGACAGAGGTAATCTTCGCAAACAATTCTTCCCATTAAGCAATTCTTCCCCTATACCATAATCAGGTATGAAACTGTCCGTATAAAAAACTTCCATTTCGCTTGAAACCTAACTCGAATATCTGTATGTCTGCATCAAGTACCAGATTAATGAATTTAAGGAATGAGGCGCATTAAAACACGAAATATAAGAATTGGTAGCCTTTTAAATTGAAGATATATCTCCAACCTACTGTATTTTTGTTGAGAAAGCAAAAAGGATTATATAATGCTGAAAATAAGTTCTATTAGTTCTTAGATCATGTATCCTTTTTTGAGGACATTAGATCTCATTAGTGTGGTATTTTTTGGTTTAAAGGGGGGAAGTGACAGGTGTGGGTAAATAAATTAACTATTTTTTTAGCGGCTGCTATCTTTCTTTTGATTGCGGTTTACAGCCCTGCAACCGCCAGGGAGATTACAGTAGATGACAATGGTTCAAGTGCAGATTTCCACTCGATTCAAGAAGCTGTAAATAGTTCATCTCCTGGAGATGTGGTTTTAGTTTCCCAAGGAACTTATAACGAAAGTGTAGATATAGAGATACAAAATATAAGCGTCCTTTCGGAGTCTGAAAATCCTGAAGACACTTTTGTTCGAGCTTTTAACGTAAGCTCGAATAATGTTACCGTAAGCGGATTTAGTATAGAGGAAATCTTAAACTTACGAGGATACAGTGGCTATTATTACTATTACAACTATCCAGTTGAAAACTGTACTGTGATAAATAATGTTTTGAAATCGGGTGTTTATAGTAATGAATGTTACAATTCAACTATTGAGAAAAATATAATTTTAAAATCAGGTATCAGTGTATCTGATCCTGATACAGGTTCTTTTACAGTTTCTGACAATTTGATTGTTAATGGAGGGATTAGTTCTCATCTGGGACTAAATATTGATTTGCTTAATAATACTATTCTAAACGCTGGCATAGGGTTGGGTGAAGGTGGTGACAACAAAATTATTGGAAATTATATTTCAAATAGTCCATATTCTGGAATTAGCTTCTGGGAGTCTAGTTCCAATGAGATAGAAAATAATACTGTTGTAAATTGTAGTAACGGCATTTCTATGCAGTTTCTCTCATCGCAGAATATAATCAACAATAACACCCTGATTTGTAATGATAAAGGAATTTTGGTTGGAGGACATGTATCAGGTGGGAACTTAATATCAAATAATACAATTTTAAACAGCAATATAGGGATATTGTTGAGCGGTTCAAGCTCGGTCGGAAACCCGGCAGAAGGCAATTCACTTTTAAACAACACCGTTTCAAACAACAGTATAGGGATATTGTTCGAAGGTTATTCTTCTAGTAATCTGGTGACAAATAACAGGGTGGAACTAAACAAGCAATGCGGACTATATATTAACAACGTTGGATGTGGAGCGCGGTATGGTACTACTAACCAGTTCTACAACAACATATTCAATAATACAGTCAACTTCTTTAACGACACGAGCAATTATACAGATAATTATACGAGCATCTATACAGGCAATTCCTATACTGCACAACCAATAGACAATGGAACCGGAGTAATTCCTGTTGCTTTGAATACTACAAAAACCTCAGGCACTAACATTGTAGGTAGACCTTACCTTGGTGGCAACTACTGGGCGAAGCCTGACGGGACCGGTTTTTCGCAAATCTGCACTGATTCGGATGGGAACGGAATTGGTGACCTGCCTTACAATATAACCGATAATGATACTGATTATTTCCCTCTTGTATCTTCATCCAGATCAAAAGAAACAATAATCCCCGTTGCAAATTTCAGTACCAACATTACACATACTCTTGTCCCACTTGCTGTCCAGTTTACAGACTTTTCGAAAAATGCAACAGAAGTAGTATGGGATTTCAACAATGATGGAATTCCCGACTCTACAGAGAGAACTCCAGTTTATGCATATACCTATCCTGGAAACTATACCATTAACCTTGACAGTAAACAATACAAAAGGCATGGACTCAAAATCATCTACAGTAACAGCATCTCCTGCACAGCGTCTGGAAGGCAAACTTATCCTAACTGAATTTCAGATTACCGCCAATGAATCAGATGAGACAAAACCTGCCATCTACGGGGACAAAATAGTATGGCAGGGTAATCATAATGGAACTTATACTGTACATCTATACGATATATCCACTTCTTCGGAAACTCCCATTGTCAGCAGCAACAATTCCGAATTTTACCCCGAATTTTTCCCCACTATCTATGATGACAGGGTTGTGTGGCGGGAATCCGGGAAAATATACCTGTACAATCTCTCAACTTCTACCAAAACTCTGATCTCGAATCGATTGGGAATATACCCTGCGATTTACAGTGATAAGATTGTCTGGCAGGGTGAATGTAATGGAGACTGTATATATATGTATGATATCTCCAGCTCAAAGCTAGTTCGGATAATAAACAATAAATCAGCCTCTTATCAGCCTGCTATCTATGAGAACAGAATAGTGTGGGAGAGTCGCCCAACTGCCAATGGATCTTCTAAGATCTTTATGTATGATCTTTCGACTGAAAACGAAACTCAGATAATTGCAGACGAATCCTATCAGCAATTTCCTGCAATCTACGGAGACAGGATTGTCTGGGAAGATTATCGCAATGGAAACAAGGATATCTATATGTATGATTTGTCTACTGCCAAGGAGATCCATATAACCACCAGTGGATTAGCATTCGATCCTGCTATCTACGGAGACAGAATAGTATGGCGGGATAATCGCAACGATAAGGAATACATAGAGAACTCAGATATCTACATGTACGATCTTTCTACTCACACGGAAACTCAGATTACTTCAAACAATTCAGAGCAGTCAGACCCTGCAATCTATGGTGACAGGATAGTTTGGACGGATCGGCGTAACGAATATACGCTGGATGCTGTTCCTGACACAATAAGTGGGGATATTTACATGTGTACTGTCTCGGGAATAGAGCCATCAATAAAGACACCAGTTGCTGACTTTTTTGCGAATGTAACATCAGGAAACGCACCTTTAAGAGTACTATTTACTGACAACAGTACAGGTGCACCGACTTTCTGGTATTGGGATTTCGGAGATGGCATTAAGTCAAAACGTGCTTTAAACTCGACTCATACATTTACTGAACCCGGAAAGTACGATGTAAGTCTTACAGTAACGAATGAAAACGGTAGCAACACCAGGATCATACCTGGATATATTACAGTCTCCTAAAACGAATGAATATCTTAAATTGAAAAATCAGTGAAAAACTTAAAATCACTAAAAGGGTCAAGGATCAGGGATAAATCGGGGGCAATTGATCAAATCTGAAAGAGTGAACCTGTCTAATAACCTTTCTATAAAACAAATCCTTAGCCTTGCTGGCCAGATTTGAGAACTATTACAGGCCCTGTGAATTTTCAATTCATTTTCCTGATAATCAGTTTCTTCACGACCTTTTTTCCATAATCTCCATTAGCGACTTCTTTTTCTTTATTTTCGGAAATCTCAATCCAGAGTCGGAAATTATAATCATTGCCTGCTCCAAGGTCTCTAATATGGATTTCAAAGGGTTTTTCCCTTGTAGGTTCTTTTTTTCCTCTGAATTTCTGGTGAAAGGCTTTTGCGGCAGCTTTCTCGGGGGCAGGGGCTGAAAAGACTCCTATCATTCCTCCGTTTTCGTCCGTGGCAATGAAGGTTTTTTCCTTTTTCTCCTGCGCTGCTGGAGTTTCCTGTTTTATGGTTTCTCGCCTGAGCTGGCGCCTGACCCTGCTCAGAGCATCTTCTGTACTTCTTTTTTCAGGGGTCGGCCTTGAAGCTTTGAGTTCTGAAAGGTGCTTTTCTTTTTTCTCAGGTGGAATATAGGGAGCTTTCCCCAGGATCTCGTGCAGGAGCATGATTGCAGCATGTTTGTCCAAGGGCTCGTTATTATTTCCACACTTTGGGGACTGAATACAGCTTGGGCAGCCGCTTTCACATGTGCAGCTCTCGATTGCTTTTAAGGTGCCGTCAAGCACCTCTTCTATAAGGTCGTAACCTTTTTCGGCATATCCTACTCCGCCTCTATGCCCGTCATAAACGAATATCCCGCTTTTGCCTCCAAGATCAGGATGGGAAGGTGTGGAAATCCCACCTACGTCGCTCCTGTCCACAAGCAGGTGTAGAGGGTACATTGAAATCATCGCGTGCTCGACTGCATGGATCCCACCTGCAAAATCCAGTTTATGCTCTCCTACAAGTTCTTGCAGCCTGTCCGGAAGCTTAAACCAGAGAGCCATTGTCTGAAGGCTGACCGGAGGCATCTCAAGGTTATGGACACTCATTATATCATTGCTCTGAGTCTGGATTTTCCTGTACCCTATAACCCTGTCCGTTACCTCGACTTCACCAAGCCCGACTTCGACCTCAGGAGCGTGCAAAAGCGACTTTACCGCATAGGCCTCCTGCACAAGCACAGACGAGTCGATCATGGGTTTCGTATAATAGGTATCATGCGTCTTTACGGCCTGGATTTCCTTCTTTTCATGGTCTATCCTGTTTATGTAGTAGGTTTCTCCCCTGTGCATGTAAACCGCCCCGGGATGGCATTCCCTAAAGGCGAGCGTTTCCTCGATGTCTTTTTCTATAGAGAAGCGTTTTTCCCCTTCAAAAGCAAGGAGAGAGTAAGTATTATTATCGATTCCCCGGAGAGAAACGTGTTTGTACGGAAACGGGTCCGTTGAATACTTCAGGTCGTCACCTGCAAGCAGGCCTTCGGCTTCCAGAAGTTCCACAACTCTTGGATACCCTTTTCCAAAGTATTTCTCATCGGATGCTCGCAGAGGAATTTCTTTTGCGGCACAGAGCAGGTGACCTGCAAGGATATACGGATTTTTGGGGTTAAGCACCGCATTTTCACTACTTTTTGTAAAAAAGTCGGCAGGATTTCTCATGTAATATTGATCAAGGGCGTTTGTGCCTGCTACAAGGACAACAAGACTTTCATTTCCGCTCCTGCCTGCCCTGCCTGCCTGTTGCCTGGCACTCATTACTGTTCCTGGGTAGCCATCCAGAATACAGGCATCAAGCCCTCCTATATCTATCCCCAGTTCGAGCGCATTTGTGGAAATAACTCCTCGAAGTTCCCCTGAATTCATTTTCTTTTCTATCTCTTCCCTTTCCCTGTCAAAATAGCCGCTCCTGTACGAACAGATTGCAGGGGAGAGATTTCTGCCCCTCAAAAGTTCTCTGCAGCTTTTATACATCCTCTCAACTCCCTGCCTGGACCGGGTAAAGGCCAGAGTCTGAAGGTCTGCCTGCACTGACTTTGAAAAAAGCGAGGAAGCCTCGGAAAAACTGCTTCTCCTAAGTGTAGACCCCTTATTATTCAGATAAAGCGGTGGGTTCCAGAAAACAAATTGTTGGCTACCCTGAAAAGAGCCGTTATTCTCAACCACGGTGGCTTTCCGCCCGATAAGAGTTTCTGTATGGTCGTCTGGATTTCCGATCGTTGCAGAACAGCAGATAAACTGTGGAGCTGCCCCATAGTACTCAGCCACGCGTAAAAGCCGCCTGAGCAGGTTTGCCATATTACTTCCTATAACTCCCCGATAGTAATGGCTTTCGTCAACGACTATAAACCTGAGGTTTGAGAAAAAACGCCTCCAGAGATGATGCCAGGCAAGAAAACTCATGTGAATCATTTCAGGGTTTGTTAAAACCACATTGGCTTGCCCTTCTCTTACCTTCCTTTTCTCGGCCTCTGAGAGGGCACCTGTATAACGGGCTATGCCTGCACCTGATTTCAACGCCTCTTTGAATTCCAGAAAGGACTTTAACTGATCATTTACAAGAGCATTTAAAGGAGATATATAAAGGGCAGTTGCTTCAGGTTCATTAAGAATAGTTTCAAAAATAGGAATCATGTAAGTAAGGGACTTTCCGCTTGCCGTGGTCGTGCAGAGTACGATATCTTTTCCGTCCCGGATTTTTTCTATAGCCTCGGCCTGATGCGTATACAGATCTTCGATTCCGATGCCTGAAAGGGCTGCTTTTACCTGCGGTTTCAGCTCAAGAGGAGTATACTTTGCTTCCCTCGCAGGGATTTTCTCATTATGAACGATCTGGTTTTCATAGCGGCTGGAAGCTTTTATCTGGTCTAGAAAGTGGGAAATGTCCATTTTTTTCGGCACCGTTTTATTTTATCCGGGAAATGTTATTTTTGTAGTATTTTGCTTTTTTCGTTCCTATTTTTCCGGCCTTTTAACACTCTGAAATTTCCAAGGCCAGAAAACACAAGAAACCTTCGGCATAGTTTTCTCATATCTTTCTCTGTTATCGGACAGCCTACGGTCTTTTTATCCGCGATTGTTATTCAACTCCCTTTCCCACCTCCTCCAGAGCTGCCACCTATATCGTCTTCTCTATTTCCATCTCCAGAACAGGATGAAGAGAAGGCATTCCCACAACCGCAGTTAGATTGACCGTAACTGTAACTTATGAGATGGAAATGACTCTCTTTTAACTGTTCTGACGAGACAACCATAGACATATTTTGAAGAGCTTCCTTTGCGACTCCCAGAGAGGCTGCATATACCATATACGAATCCCAGATCTTTATTGATTCAGGAGAGTATTCTTTGAGAGCAGAAAGGTCTGTAAGATATTTTTTAAAATTATCCCATTGTTTATAGTAGAGGTTTCCTTCAGGGGTCAAGCGCCCAAATATCGTTGTGAACATGCCTGAGTACTTTATAATAACGAACCCGAAAATCCCGATTAAACTGGTCAGTACATTAATCTTTGATGCCGTGGGAAAAGCATCTGATGGGAAAAATCCAGAAATTAGAATATAATAAACAATTGCCGCGATTAAAATGAGCCGAGCAAACCTATTCATATATATATTTCCTGTGGACTGGAAGAACTTATCAAATACAATGTGTGCTTCAACTTTTTTATTCCAGGTAGTGATAAATCGATAAAAATCCGTCCCGCTTTCAAGCTCCGTCTTAAATTTTTCCCAGGAGACTTTTCTTTCAAGGGCATGATCTTTTAATATATAAAGCACATCTTTCTCAAAATCTTCCAATTCGAATAGGCTTTCTTCACCTTCCGAATATATCTCATTGTTGACAAGTTCGACCATAAAGTCTCTGGGTTTGGACTCTTGAGTGCTTAGTGAGCCTGTATCCTCGGGTTTTAAATTTCGCAAAGAAATATAATCGCGGTTAGCAAGATCCATAAATGTAGCAGTAAATCCTTCAATTCTAGAAATTCCCATTCTACTGTTGATAATGGCGTTGACAATTGCAGGTTTGGAATCTGCAGGAGGCTTTCTCTCATATGTCTTTTTGTAATCTATTTTTTGTTCTCTTCCATATATAAAGTATATAAGGAGAGGAAATGCCAGGACAAAGAGTGAAAATGAAACGGTCTTTGTATAAAGGCTATCTAAGATCAAGGTTTTCTTTTGATATACATCTTCAATAGTTAATATCTCTTCAAGTCCATTGGCATTATCGATTTGGACAATATGGGGATCAGGGGATGTGATCCTTGGAAAAACCGCTCTGATTTCATACCATTGGGTTGAGGGAATTTCGCCTGTCCTTAAATTAATTACATTGTTTTCAATATTCACTTCCTGCGTATAAGCAACCGGATGAGTCCAGTACCTGATTTCACTTTCGTTTTTAACCGGAAGCATAACATTTACTTTAAAGCTTTTCAGAGGTTTCTCCCATTCTCCTCCCCACAGCTTATAATGAAATTCAGAGACATATCTGTGAACTTTGACTGCACCATAACAATCGTAAGAAATAAAAAGAGTCAATTTTTCCGGAGTAGGATCTGGAAGCTTGCCTATTAACCTGTACCCTTTTGGAATCCGTTCAACTCTGAGTTTACACGCTTTATCTGAACAATGTCCCTCGATATTCCTGATAGATTTTCCGGGTGACGCTTTGAGTTCTCTATGAATATCAATATAATCTCCATCAAATGCATACGAAACCGATTCTTCAACGTGGACTATACCGCTGGCATTAACAGTTATATTTGTCTCAGCTTCTTCCAGTGAGTATTTTGCACTTGCTGAGGATACCAGGCAGAGAGCAAGCAGCAAAAGAATTATCGTTTTAAATAGTACAGAACTAATATTTGCCTCTCTGGCAGCTTCACAAGAAGCGTTTGAAAGCTCCAATCAAGTTTCCCCCAACCCTATATTATTTCCCGGATATTATATTATCCAGAATCTTCTTAATACTTAGGTTCGAACTGGCTCGCGGATGCTTACATTTTAGAAAGTATAAGTCAGGCTAGATGCTCCTTTAAAAAATACTCACGCTTTAGATAGGTCGCATTGAACTGTACTTTTGCTTGATTAGATTCGTTAAAAAAGGTACAGAGTAAGTTTTATTTTAGGTCTTTCTAGTTTTATGGCTTTCTTAATTTTAGATTTTTCATTAAATTTTATGTTTGCGTTGAAAATTTTCGCCTGAAAATCTTTTTTCGTTGAATACAATTTTTGATATAATTAATTTAAAATAATTTATGTTATTAGTAAATTCTGGAGTTGGGGAACAAACTGGGGTACCATCTATCCATAAGAAAATCGCCTGGAGTCGCTGATCTTTCTTCGAACCGGTATGCTTGGGGGAGCATAACTTCGGAGAGACTGTATTGGGGGATACAGTGAAAAGATGCAGCACCTCTGGGCTCTTCTTATGCTATTATCTTTATCCTTTGTACTTTTCTTAGTATTTTTTCCAATTTTCATTTAAATCCGCTTTTAATTTGCTTTTAGTCTGCTTATTATCCGACCCTTACTGAATCAAAACTTCTAATCTCCAACGTAGACCATTAAATTAAAAAATTTAAGTTTTCAGCGGTCTATTTACAGCTTTTATGATTTCAAATGAGCGAAGTAACCCGATTTTCTATCCTCAATATATTAAAAATAATCACTCCTGTGTGTGAAAATATTATCTATAATCCTTTTTATTGAGCAGATTATTATAAATAATTGTATACGTATAATATCATTCATAGAGCGTTTTTATCATATAGACTGCTATTTACAAAATCTTATTAATGAGATTAAACCTGCAATTTCATCTAAAGTAAGAAGCCAAGTTTTTTAATATAATGATACAGTAATTGCTCTACAAATCGAAAATTATTCCTTAAAGAGAAGTGAAAACTCTTTAAGCAGTGGCTGGTCTGGTTGAAGAAAATTTTCATGAGTGCTTTCATTAAAAAGATTGAGTTCAGCTGTAAAAAGTTTTAGAGGCTTGTAAGGGGTGGGTCAGGTCGATATTAAAATTATAAGGCATCATAGTGTGTAGAATGGACATCCTGAATCAAAGTGTTTTTGACTTTGTCTCTTAAAGCTGGAGAGAAGTAGATGAAAAATGACATCAGATATTCTGGAATTGATATTATTGGAGATGTGTCCTGGGGAACACATTTCTGTCAATTTTACCAGACTAAAGAAGACTTGAAGGGTATACTTATTCCATATTTAAAAGCCGGAATGGAAAGTAACGAACTTTGTATCTGGGTCACATCACATCCTCTGGAAGCAGAAGAGGCAAAAGAAACGTTGAGAATAGCTGTTCACGATATCGATGTTTATCTTGAGATAGGGCAAATCGAAATTGTTCCCTGTGATTGCTGGTATGTAAAAGACTGGACCTTCGATTCTCAGAGAGTCTTAAACGGTTTGATTGAGAAAGTGAATAAGTCGTTGGCAAGTGGTTATGATGGTTTGAGATTGGTTGAGAATACCTGCTGGCTAGAAAAAGAAAATTGGAATAACTTTGTTAATTACGAAAAAGAGATGGATTATATCATAAGTAAATATCCAATTATAGCACTGTGCACTTATTCTCTCGATACGTGCAGCACTGTCGACATTATCGAGATTGCCGCACATCATCAGTTCGTTTTGGCAAAAAAAGAAGGAAAATTGGAAAAAACGGAAAACTCTGAAAGAGAAATTCATGCTAAGTGCAGACAAACTGAAGAAGCTCTTCGGAAAAGCGAAGAGCGTTACCGGATGCTTTTCACAAATATGACAGACGGTTTCGGCCTTGTAGAAGTTATTCGCGATAAGAACGGTAAACCTTGTGACTATCGTTACCTTGAAATCAATCCTGCTTTTGAGCTAAGTTTAGGCATAAAAAGGGAACAGATTTTAGGCAAAACTATGCTGGAAACATTCCCCAACGTGAACCCAATAGCGATCGAAAAGTACGGCGAAGTGGCGCTTTCAAGCAAGCCAACTCACTTTGAAATTCTTAGCCAAATAACGCATAAATACCTCGATATTTATGTCTTCAGTCCTGAGAAAGGGAAGTTAGCTCTGATTCTTAGAGATATCACAGAACGTAAACAGATGGAGAAAGAGCTGCAAGAAAACGAGAAAAAATACCGTAATATTGTAGAAACAGCCAGCGAAGGTATATGGATAGGTGATTCTGAAGCCAGGACTACTTATGTTAATTAAAAATGGCTGAAATGCTAGGATACATTCAGGATGAAATAGTCGGCAGACTGGCATGGGACTTCGTAGATGAGGAAGATAAGTCAATCGTCAAAAAGAATCTTGAAGACAGACAGCAGGGTATTGACAAGAGCTATGAATTTAAGTTCATACGTAAAGATGGCTCACCATTGTGGACAATTGTAAGTGGTAGAGCTCTATTTGACACTAATGGCAAGTTTATAGGCAACATGAGGATGCTCACCAACATCACCAAGAGAAAAGAAGCAGAAGCGAAATTGAAAAACACACTCGACAACTTAGAAAACCTGGTTAAAGAACGTACAGCCGAGCTTGAAAAGGCTTATAATTCTTTGAAAGAAAGCGAAAAAGTGCTTGCCAAAGCTCAAAAAATGGCTCATGTTGGAAATTGGGAATGGGATATTGCGACTGATAAAACATACTGGTCTGATGAACTATATCGTATTTTTAGACGCAATCCTCGAGAACAAGCACCACCTTATAATGAATTTTTAAATTACATACATCCAGATGATCGAGATCTCTTCGACAATGCCACTAAGGAAGCGATAAATGGAGAACCTTACAGTATTGAGTGCAGGATTGTCCGGTCTGACGGGGAAGAACGTATAATCCATATGCAATCAGAAGTTATTTTTGATGAGGAAAATTCCTGCTCAAATTAGAGGAATACTCCAGGATATTACCGAGTACAAACGAATGGAGGATGCCTTGCGTCAGAATGAGGAGTTGCTTTCTGCTTTCCTTGAGCAACTACCAGTAGGTATTGGCCTTTTTGATCCTCAAGGACGTTTGCTGGTTACCAATAGCATATTCCGTCGTTTCATAAGTAATGTCATTCCGTCACGAGACCCTGAAAATAGCTGGCGTTGGCGGGCATGGGGAACTAACGGCCGCCTGCTTAAGCAATCCGAATGGCCGGGCCAAAGAGCACTTCGAGGTGAAAATGTGACTCTTGGGATAGATTTCCTCTATACCTCTAACGACGGGCGAGAAATATGGATACGAGTAAGTGCTGTTCCCTTCCGCGACGGGACAGGAGAGAGCAAAGGTATCATCACTGTCATCCAGGATATAGATGAGCAAAAGCGAAACCAAGAAGCCCTGCAAAAGATAGAAAAACTTCGCATAAAGGAAATCCACCACAGGATTAAGAATAATCTGCAGGTAATTTCATCCTTACTTGACCTTCAGGCAGAAACCTTCTTTCACCTTGAGGTTTGTAAAACTCAGGAAGTTGTCAAGGCTTTCAAGGAAAGCCGGAGTCGAGTAATTTCTATGGCTTTAATCCACGAAGAATTATATAAATGAAACAAAATCGATACACTTGACTTTGCAGCTTACTTGAAAAAGTTGACTGCCGACCTTTTCGACTCTTACAATCTTGGAAATAGCAATATAAGTCTCAAGCTGAACCTTGAACAGGTTTATCTTGGCATGGATACTGCAATCCCGCTTGGGATTATTGTAAGCGAGCTGGTCTCAAGCTCATTTAAGCATGCTTTCCCTGCCGGAAGGGAAGGTAAAATCCAGATAGATCTTCGTAGAACCAAGATTCCTGCCTTTAAAAGTGATATTTTTGGTTCAGATAAAGAATGTATGGAAAAAAAAGGCTTCCAATACATACTCGAAATATCGGATAATGGAAAAGGAATCCTGAAAGAGATATATATTGAAAATTCGAACTCTCTTGGACTCCAGCTTGTACATATCCTTGTTGAACAGATCGACGGTTATATAAAGCTTGAAAGAGGTCAAGAAACAAAATTCATTATATGGTTTAACGATATAGAGACATAAGTTAAATATAAGTCGAAAGTTGACTCTCCTAAAACTATTTAAATAACTTCTGCTATGATGAATGCTGGGGTTTTGGAGCAGGCTGTGGTGTTCTCCATAAAAAAATCGCTATTTTTTGAATTGATCTGAATATGAACCCTACTAATTTATAAATTTTCTGAAATAAATTTTAAGACCTTCAAACTTAGTAGAAGAACTCTTTTTCCCTACAAGGAAAGGGAAATAGTTGTTAATAAGAAAAATTACAGGTATCAGGCAAAGAAGATTCAGCACAGTTAAGCTGAAAGCAAAAGCCAAATTGTAATAAAAATACTCCAGCTCGACCCCGAAGCTCAGAATTGCCAGTTTTGTCAGGATATCCTTTAGAGGGAAGTGAAGCGCAAGCACAATCAGGCTATTTCTTCCATAATATTCCAGTATTTTTGAGCTCCTGACGTTTTTGAATAGATAAACAAAGCCAAATATTCCTGAGAAAGCCAGAAGATAATATGAAAAGAAGTCACCGTATTGCAGCACATTCATATTGATCTTGTCTGTCGCAGGAAACTCCATAAGGTAACCGAGATATAGCAGGTTTAGAAGGATAAAGACTCCAGGAAGAAGCTTATCAACTCGGAGGAAGATTTTTCTTAATCTCGAAACTGACCCTCTCGAACCTGACTCAGAACCGAAACCACCGAATTTTTCCTTTTGCTTCTGTTCTTCTGGTTCTATGAATCTTCTGAATAAATTTCCGGCTCCGTAAAAGACCACAGCCGAGAGAGCAACATCAGCGTTCCAGGGAAGCCTGAAAGACACATATATGGAATAAAGATATCCAATTATTCCGGCTGCAGTAAGCCAGAGTACAAGCTTTTTCGGTTCTGAGTAATACTTTTTTGCAGTTCTATAAAAGAGTAGCTCAGTTACGAAAAGACAGGTCAGGAACCAGAGGGGAGAATTGTAGGAAACAAGAGGGCCCAATGCATAGAGGATGGAATAAATGCTGTACAGGGCACTATTTCCAAAAAAATCAATATTTGTAACTCCTGGCTGGAATCCCGTGTCCAGCAAAAAGTAAAACAGGCAGGTAAGCAATGCAAAACCGAAATAAGGCACAATAAGAGATATGAACCTCCCCTTTACAAAATTTGCAGCCGATTCTGCATATTTCCCAAAGTCAAACAGGAAGCCGGAAATAAAAAAGAAAAGAGGCATGTGAAACGAGAAAATGTAAGTATCAAGTGCTACCGGTAAGCTGTGGTGTGCAAATACCACGAGCATGATTCCCATCCCTTTTAAAGCGTCAATCCAGTGAAGCCTCATATTAACCCAAAATGTAAACACTGTTAACATTATATAAATGTTTGTTTTCTTTGGGTTTGCCCTGCTTTTAGATATTACCAGAACTTCCACTAGGGTTTGTTATTCCCCTTATTTCGTTCAAGCAAAAAGAGATCATGCCACTCAGTTAAAATTAATGGAGATTCTTGTCTATGGGGTGTTTACAGAGTCGGGCTTTAGGTATCTTTCAATAACTAGTCTGGCAATTCATTAGAAATATCCTTGCGCTCACTTATTCACCAGTAAGTTGCGATTAGAGAACGTATCTATCTGGATTCTACATGGATTGATTTAAGTGTCGACTTAGAGACAAAAATTCGGACTTTTGACGTAAAATCGTGTATGCAAGGTTCTGAAAGTGTACACAACCCAAACCACCTAACCACAACCTATCCTTTTTGGTCTTCAGATTTTTATCTCTTAATCATA
>Ga0183099_1000683_pt1 | contig 22694 bp, 29 predicted proteins | sample Biomet1_FD_127788 | JGI IMG/M metagenome (GOLD analysis project Ga0183099, IMG submission 127788) | Microbial communities from bioreactor (seeded with anoxic lake sediment) at LBNL, California, USA - Biofuel metagenome 1 | ecosystem: Engineered > Bioreactor > Anaerobic > Unclassified ...
GCACAGCGGACAAGAAACGCTGGTGTTCAGGCAGGCGTCAAAAACAGAAGAAAGTGGTGAGTCTGTTGTTGATACATAAGAGTCTTGAAGAATTTGCGGCGGCGATTGCAGCTGCGCGTCCTGTGATGCCAGTGGGGGCTGCGCCGCGGCTGCGGCCGGACTGATGGCGGCGGGACTAGTGGAAATGGCGTTAAATATGGCCGCTGCTGAGGTGTCAATCGATGATTCGCTGCGGATGCAGATGCAGCAAACGCATCAACGGCTGCTCGCCTGTGTAGATGCGGATGCGGCTGCCTACAATGAACTTTTGGCGGCAATCAATTTACCGCAAAATGACGAGGTGGAAAAAGCGAGGCGCGAGGTTGCGATTGAGCAGGGACTGGCACTGGCGACGGCAACGCCGCTTGAAATTGCAGCGGCGTGTCTGCAGACGGCAGAGATCGGCATCGCTTTGCTGGGGGGTGAGCCGACGCTGGCTGGCGGGGATTTGCAGATTGCTGTTTTGCTTGCCGGGGCAAGTGCCAAGGGGGCAATCCAGATGGCCGATCTGAATCTGAACGGCATTACTGAAAAACAGAAAGCAGCATCCTTACAGCAGCAAAGCATTGTCTTGAAAGCACGCTGGGAGAACGTCAATGGCGCAACAGTTCGCTAAGGTCTGACGGCAGTTGCGTCAAACGGAGAAAATGATATTTTAGACATACGGGCATAAGGCTGTTTGTGTGCGGCTTCCAAGGCAGGAAACCCTGCCACTAGTTGACTTTTAGAACGAATGTTTGTATAATCTATAACAGATAGAGGAAGGGGCGAAAAGCAATATATGGATAAAAAGCAGGCGCTGGAAAATGCTTTGAAGCAGATTGAAAAGGAATTTGGCAAGGGCTCGATCATGAAGCTCGGGGAGGCTTCCGCGAATATGAATATCGAGGTGATCCCTACCGGCAATCTGCCGCTTGATATTGCCCTCGGCGTTGGCGGCATGCCGCGCGGCCGTATTGTTGAAATTTATGGACCGGAATCCTCAGGGAAGACGACGGTCGCCTTGCATGTTATTGCTGAGGCCCAAAAGGCTGGCGGAATTGCAGCGTTTATCGATGCCGAGCATGCGCTCGATCCGGTTTATGCCAAAAAACTGGGCGTTGATATAGATAACCTTTTAATTTCTCAGCCGGATAACGGTGAACAGGCCCTCGATATTGCCGATGCCCTTGTTCGCAGTGGCGCAATTGATATCGTTGTTGTCGATTCTGTCGCAGCTCTTGTGCCGAAAGCCGAAATTGAAGGCGACATGGGCGATTCTCATGTCGGCCTGCAGGCCCGGCTGATGTCACAGGCCATGCGAAAGCTGACGGCTGTGATCAGCAAATCAAAGACAACGGCTATTTTTATCAACCAGATTCGGGAAAAAATTGGTGTTATGTTTGGCAATCCTGAAACGACAACCGGGGGGCGTGCCCTTAAGTTTTATTCGACCATACGCATTGATGTCCGCAAAATCGATACGATTAAGCAAGGGAATGATATCCTCGGCAACCGGACCCGCATTAAGGTCGTGAAAAATAAGGTGGCACCACCATTTAGACAGGCGGAATTTGATATCATGTACGGGGAAGGCGTCTCAAGAGAAGGCTGTATCGTCGATATCGGTGCGGACCTTGATATTCTCGATAAGAGCGGAGCCTGGTATTCCTATAGCGGTACGCGTCTTGGTCAGGGCCGGGAAAATGTAAAGGAATTTCTTAAGCAGAATAAGGATGTTGCCGCTGAAATTGAAGCTAAGATTCGTGAGGCTGTATTGACACCGGCAAAACCACAAGAGGATGAAATAGATGGCAGAGAAGAAAGTGCAGCCCCGGGCAGCGAGGCCTAAAAAAACAGCACTGGTGCAAGCGGTGGATCTTCTGGCCAGGCAGGCGCACAGCACGAAAAAACTTGCCGACAAGCTTAAACAGCGCGAGTATGAACCGCAGGAGATCGAGGCCGCTGTCAGCACACTTACGCAGCGGGGGTATCTGAACGATGAAGATCTTTGCCGGCAGCAGTTCCAACGCTATTTTACGGAGAGCCGCTGCAGTGTAAGGTATATATGCTGTAAGTTGATGAATCATGGATTTGCTCCGGAATTGGTTAAAGCCTGTGTGCCGCGATTTATTGATGATCGTGAGCAGGCAGCTGCCTTGCGGACACTACAGCTCAAGTACCGTTCAGCGGCAAAACCGGAAAAAATGCAGCAGTATCTTTATGGCAAAGGCTTTTCTTTGGGGATAGCCCGACAGGCAGTTGATTGTTTTCGTAAGGATGAAGAAATTGAACAGTGAGTGAGATTAACAGGTCTGTTTTTCGCGCTATTAGGCGATAAAAACAGACCTGTTTTGTTTTCGGTATTTTTTGGAAAACATTATTGCCATGGCAGGAGTTTTTCTTTTTTTGTCGACGCTGCTTGTCTGGCGAGACAATAGGCGTTTCTTCGCTTGACACGTGTTTGAAAAACCTTTAAAATAAAGTCTGTACAGTTATACCACAACTTAATTATTGTAATTTAATGCTTAAAAAGCGCAGCGCCAGCTGTAACAGGGGACGGCTGACTCTAAAATTCAAAGACAGGGGCGTGCATCGCCCTATTTTGTTGGTCTAACTAAGATAAAAGGGGGTGAAGATTATCGTTGAGTTGTTATTAGCGGTAATAGTTGCAGTAATAATCGGAGCCGGAGTCGGTTATTCGATGAGAAAAAGAACAGCCGAAGCGCAGATTGGTTCGGCTGAAGAAGAAGCAAAGAAGATCCTTGTGGAGGCTGAGAAGAGCGGCGAAACCAAGAAAAAGGAAGCTCTGCTTGAAGCCAAGGAAGATATCCATAAGTTGCGCCAAGAACTTGAACGCGAAACTAAGGATCGCCGCAGTGAATTGCAGCGGCAGGAACGCCGTTTAGTGCAGAAGGAAGAAAATATCGATCGCAAGACGGAGTCTTTGGAGAAGAAAGAAGAAACCCTGTCGCACAAGGAAGCCAAACTCGATAAGAGTCAGGCAGCGATTGAGGATCTTCACCAACAGCAGGCACAGGAACTTGAGCGCATATCGGGACTTACCTCGGAAGAGGCCCGGACGATGCTGCTTGCAAATGCCGAGGATGAAATCAAGCATGATAAGGCTTTGATGATTAAAGAGTATGAACAGCAGGCCAAAGAAGAGTCTGATAAAAAAGCCCGCGAGATCATTTCACTGGCTATTCAGCGTTGTGCTGCTGATCATGTGGCTGAGACGACCGTATCGGTTGTTGCTCTGCCGAATGACGAAATGAAGGGGCGCATCATTGGGCGCGAAGGACGCAATATCCGTACGCTGGAAACGCTTACCGGTATTGATCTCATTATCGATGATACTCCAGAAGCGGTTATTCTTTCCGGATTTGATCCGGTTCGGCGCGAAATTGCTAGAATCGCTCTGGAAAAACTTATTACAGACGGGCGCATCCATCCGGCTCGTATCGAGGAAATGGTTGACAAGGCTAAAAAAGAAGTTGAACAGCGTATTAAGGAAGCCGGCGAAGCAGCCGCGTTCGAAACGGGTGTACATGGGCTTCATCCGGAAATTATCAAATTGCTGGGCCGGCTTAAATACCGCACCAGCTATGGACAGAATGTACTCAATCATTCGATTGAAGTCTCACATCTGGCCGGCGTGATGGCAGCTGAGCTTGGCGTTGACGTCATGATGGCGAAGCGCGGCGGGTTGCTGCACGATATCGGCAAGGCCGTTGATCATGAAGTTGAGGGGCCGCATGTAACGATTGGAGCTGATCTTGCCCGCAAATATCGCGAATCGGCTGAGATTATCAATGCAATTGGGGCGCATCACGGGGATGAAGAAGCCACGACCGTACAGGCTGTTTTGGTCGCTGCGGCTGATGCTGTATCGGCTGCCCGTCCGGGAGCTCGTCGTGAAAGTCTTGAATCCTATCTGAAGCGGTTAACTCGCCTTGAAGAAATTGCTGAATCCTTTGAGGGCGTAGAACGGTCCTTTGCAATTCAGGCCGGCCGTGAAATTCGCATCATGGTAAAACCGGATAAAGTAGATGATGTGACATCTGCCGGATTGGCGCATGATATTGTGAAAAAAATTGAAGCTGAACTGGAATATCCGGGGCAGATCAAAGTTACGGTAATCAGAGAAACGCGTGTCGTTGACTACGCAAAATAAGAAATAAGGACGGCCTTGTGCATACAGGGCCGTTTTTTTACCATTATGTCTAAAAAAATAAGGTGAAGTATCGCAGGCAATGTCTGCGCTGTACGGGGGTGAGTTTATGAAAAAGTTCAAACGGGGAAAAAAGCCAAATATGGATGCGATTAACCTATTAGTTTCGATTCTTGTCTGTTATCCGGAAATAGGTACTGTCAGCTTTGAGCCGGAGGATAATACCTTAAAGCTGACATATGTGCTGGGTAAGGTTCCGGAAGAAAGCCTGCAGCAGTCGGCGGCCGCTTTTATTGAGGACAGCATAGTGACATATCATTCACTAGAAGGATTTTCGGATGGACATATTGCTATTGTCTTTGATGTGCAAGACGGGGTTGCCTTTTTACACGTCATAAGAGATATGAACACGATTTCACAGGGGGAAATTGGTCTGGTCAGCACGCTGGTACGGGAACAGTTTGCTGCTGTATTGATCAGTGATCTCAATCGTGATGCGGCAGAAGAGGCCGATGTTGTCAGGGAAGAGGTCATTGACCGGATGCTTGGCAGTATGAAGGTGAACCGTGTTGGCGAGCGGATGATCGGTATCCGGGAAGAAGGCCGGGTCATGGTGTTTAATAAATAGGGATTTTTGGGGGATTTTATTTTGAGAATTTTAATCGTAGGCGATGTTTGCGGCCGGCCTGGCCGCAATGCTTTTTTGAAGTATGTGCCGGAAATAAAAAAGCAGCGGGGAGTAGATGTAGTTGTTGTCAATGGTGAAAATTCAGCCGGAGGCAAAGGGATTACGCGCAGTTCACTTGATAGCCTGTATCATGCAGGCGCGGACATCGTCACGGCGGGAAATCATATCTGGGACAAGCGGGAAGTACTGGAATTTATTGATCGTGAACCATTTTTGATCCGTCCGGCAAACTATCCGGAAGGTGCTCCCGGCCGGGGGTATTGCATTTATCCTTATAAGGCGAAGAATATCGGCGTGATCAATCTCGCCGGAAGGGCCTTTATGCCGCCGATGGACTGTCCTTTTCAAAAAGTCGATGAGATTCTCAAGCAGATTAAAGATGAGTGTGATATTATTTTGCTCGATATACATGCGGAGACAACTTCGGAAAAAATGGCGATGGGCTGGTATCTTGATGGTCGCGTAAACTGTGTCGTCGGCACACATACGCATATCCAGACGGCCGATGAACGGATTTTACCTGAAGGAACGGCTTATATTACGGATCTTGGCATGGTGGGACCGTGGAATTCTGTTTTAGGCGTTCAGACCGAGCGGATTCTTGAAAAATTTATAACCTGCCGTCCCGTGAGGTTTGATTTGGCGGAGGGGCCGAATGTTTTTTCGGCGGTACTGCTGGAAATTGATGATGCAACAAATAAAACGACGGCAATTGAACGAGTTTTGATCCGTGAGGGAGAAAATACCTAAGCTGAGCAGGAGTTTAGGCGCAAAGACAGAATACAGTAAATGTTAGGTATTTTTATTTCTGGATGTATCAGTACTTCTTTTCTACTTATTTGAAGGAGCGTGCTAATCATGGAAGTATTAAAAGTATCAGCCAAATCAAATCCAAACTCTGTAGCAGGTGCTTTAGCAGGTGTCTTACGAGAAGTCGGCAGTGCAGAGATGCAGGCGATCGGCGCTGGCGCGCTTAATCAGGCGGTAAAAGCGGTCGCGATTGCTCGTGGCTTTGTGGCGCCGCATGGCATGGACCTGGTGTGCATTCCGGCATTTACTGATATTCTGATTGATGGGGAGGAACGAACGGCAATAAAGCTGATTGTTCAGCCACGGTAACCAGGCAGCAGCAGACCCTGTTCGTCACGGAACAGGGCCTGTTGTTGCTGCCTGGAAATGAAATGTGTTAAACGACTTGAGGTGAAAAAATCGTGCCTAGTGATTTGCACGTACATACGACTTTTTCTGATGGGCGTCTGTCACCGGAAGAAATCGTCGCGGCAGCAAAAAAAGCCGGTCTTACATATATTGCAATTAGCGATCATGATACGATAGATGGCATTCGACATCTGTATGAAGAGGGCCTTTATCCCTGTAAGGGAGTGAAAATCATTCCCGGAATTGAGTTTAGTGCCCATAATGTCGGTCATGAGGTTCATATTATCGGGTATAATATTGATATGTTTAATACGGCCTTACAGGAAAAGTTAGATGAAGTGGTGGAAAGCCGCTGGGTAAGATTTTCTAAAATGATCGAAAAACTGCAGGGGCTGGGCTATGCGATTACTGAAGCCGATGTTTTGAAACTGGCTGGGGAGAGTAAATCCATCAGCCGTTCGCATATAGCGCAGGCGCTTGTTGAACGAAAATTTTTTCGTGATATCAGTCAAGTATTCGATGAGATCATGTATAAGAATGGTCCAGCCTATGTGTCGCATTACCGCCTGTCTGTGGCTGAGATTATTGGTTTGATCAGGCAGGCTGGCGGGCTGGCGGTATTGGCACATCCCAAGCTGATTGGTGATGATGCCTTGGTACAGGAAATCATTGGCGCTGGTATAGACGGCCTGGAGGTTTTTTATCCGCAGCATGATGCTGCGGATACGGAAAAATACTTCCAAATGGCAAAAGAGCATCAGCTTATTATAACCGGTGGCTCGGATTATCATGGCATACCTACCCGCTATCCACAGGAGCTGGGAGAATTTGTTATTGATGACAGCTTCGCAGAAGTGATATACCGGCAGCTGAAATGAAATAAGTGAAACAGGAAATATAGGAGAGAAAAAATGGATGTTATCGCCTTAGTGGGGCCAAGCGGAACCGGTAAAAGCCATCGGGCATTAGTTGTTGCCCATGAGCAAAAAGCCGATGCCATTATCGACGATGGGATTTTAATTAAAGACGGAAAGATTATTGCCGGCCATTCGGCAAAGCGGGAACCAAGTAAGATCATGGCTGTCCGCCGGGCGATTTTTGTTTTACCGGGGCATGCCGAGGAGGTAAAAGCAGCGCTTGAACGGGTTCAGCCCCAGCGCCTGCTGATTTTGGGAACCTCGGAGAACATGGTCTACAAGATTGCCAAAATACTGGCGGTGCCGAGAATTTCGAAGATTGTGCGCATTGAGGATATCGCTACCAAAGCGGAAATGGAGAAGGCCTATGTCTGTCGGATGAAAGAGGGGAAGCATATCATTCCTGTGCCGACAATCGAGCTGAAACCCCATTTCTCAGGCTATCTGATTGACCCGATACAATCCTTTTTCAAGAAATCGCAGACAAAACGGCGGCGTCTTGGGGAAAAGTCGATTGTCCGGCCAGTATTCAGCTATTACGGCAAGCTGATTATCGATGATTCGACAATAACTTCTATTGTAGATAAGGTTATTGTCGACAAAGAAAGTGTTTTGAAAATGGCCCGGGTTAAAGTGCGTCATATCTGGAAAGGTGACGAGGAACGCGGGATTGAAATATACTGCGAGGTCATCTTGCGTTATGGCCGTCATATACCGACCCTGATCATGGAATCGCAGAAGCGGATCAAAGAGGCTGTTGAATATATGACGGGCATGGTTGTACAGACAGTTAATATAAAGGTCAAAGCTCTGCATCTTGAAGGCTGAAGGCCGGACAATAAAAACAGCAGGTGTATTTATATACACCTGCTGTTTTTATTGTCTTGCAATGCAATTGGTGGGCTGTTTACTTGATGTTTTTGATTATATCGAGCAGCTGACTGGCAGATATGCCATTGCTGAAAGACAGGGAATAGCTGTAACCATCCTGAACCCAGATCGCTGAGTGAATCAGACTGCCATCGCCGCGGGCCAGGATCGGCAGGGAATTGAGGAAAATCGTCTGTTCAGCAGGATATTTCGTGTAATCGCCACTGATGTTTATGCCGAGCGTGATATTGGCCATGCGGTAGCCGATTTCCTGATCGCCGGCAGCATAGCGGACCTCGATCATTTTTTTATCGCGCAGCATGGAAAAATAGTGTTCCTGAAAATTTACTGGTAAAAGCTGCGGGGTTTTGACCGTAAAGATGCTGTCTTGTTTCAGCTCAGACAGAGACTGGTACTGGACGAAGGGATTTGCCATGCCGACGGTTACCGGTGATGGAGCGGCGAAGACCTGAACCGGCAGCAGCAGTATGGCAAGCAAGAAAATATATTTTTTCATAAAAAACACCTCGTTTTTATTTTTGCTATAGACAGAGTATAATCGATCTGCTGCGTGCTGTCCAGCTGGATTTTATGGAAAAACAGGCAGGAGAATTTTTATTTACATAAAACATAGTAAGGAGCAGCAATCAGATAAGGCGGAGGTGGCGATATGGATAAAAAATGGCTGGACCTGAGCCAGAAGATTTTAAATGAAATGCCGGTTTATCCCGGAGATCCAGCGGTGGAACGGCATGTGTTTTTAAATCATGAGGATAACGGCTGTCATGTTGAGCGGATAAGTTTTGGCTCACACACGGGCACACATATGGATGTTCCATACCATATTTTCCCTAAAGGCCGTAAGGTGGATGATTTTTCGCTGAATCATTTTATCCGTCCCGGAATTGTCGTCGATATATCGGCCGCATGTCAGGCTGGTGGTCCGATTCTGGTCGAATCTCTGGCGGGCTGCCAAGATATTGCCCCGGGAAGAGTGCTTTGCCTTCGCACAGGCTGGGATCGTTTCTATGGGCAGTCTCGGTACTGGCAGCATCCTTATCTTACCGTCGAAGCGGCTATGCTGCTGGCCGGGCTACAGATCAGCATTGTCGGAATTGACGCGCCGGGGTTTGATAAACCAGGAAGTATCGCAGTGCATGAGATTTTTCTCAGTCGAGATATTTTACTGGTGGAGAATCTTGCCCATTTGGAACAACTTACGGTGGGACAAGAGTATCTGTTCAGCTTGCTGCCGTTGGCGCTGCCCGGCGGTGATGGTTCGCCGATTCGGGCCGCGGCAGTAAAGCTGTAAAGTCAAGGCTGTTGAGCCGGTATGCCGCAGAGCAATAGCAGCAACAGCAACAAAACTGGCTGATGCAACAAATAGATGGTCAGAGGATAGCGCCCGATGGTTGTCAGTGGCTGCAGAACTGTCGGTGCTGGTTGGTAGCGGCCTTGCTGATGCTTCAAAAACCAGCGGATTCCGAGGTGACCGGCAATATAGCAGCTGCCCCAGGGAAATAGAGGATAATAATCAAAGGAGGAAAAGTCTGGAGACCTTATCCCTAATGGCAGCAACAAGCCGGATTCTGCCGGCAGGACCTTCATCAGTGGGGCCAATACCAGTATCGCCGAAGTTAAGAGCAGCAGCTGTTTTCCTGACAGCTTATCAAGCAGGGGCGTTATGAGCAGGCAGCAAGCAATAAGATGAAGAATGCCAAACCGGACGTAGTTTTCGGGTGATAGCCAATAGGTTAGAGCGGTGATCATCAGGGCCCAGAACACAATGCTGGCAGTTCGCTTCAGTCTTGGCTTCGCCAGGGCTGAACTGGCGCCCGAAACACCGAGGAACAAGATCGCGGCGAGACGTCCTTCAAGGTAAAAAATACCCGTGTCATAGTGGATATTGTATTGCCAAAAATAAGCAAGGTCAAAGGCGATGTGGAAGCTGATCATCAGCAAAATGGCGCTTCCCCGCAGGGCGTCGATTTCCCAAAGACGTGGACTTTTCGGCATAAAGTGTACCTCCTCGAGTGGGCTGCAGCGCTTAGCGCAGCTGATTTTGCATTTGCTGGCGAATTTTTGTCGGTGAGGTCTGTTGATATTTTTTAAAAATGCGGCTGAAGTAATTTGAGTCACTGAATCCGACGGCAGCGGCTATCTCACTGATGTTTAAGCGTTTATCGGCCAGCAGCAGCAAGGCTTTATTGATCCGCAGAAAGTTTACATACTCCATCGGGCGTCGGCCCGTCAGGTTTTTAAACAGGCGGCAAAAATGTTGGGGGCTCATATTGGCGAGACTTGCTAGTGCATCCAGTTGGATATTGCAGCTGTAGTGGGCATCCAGATAGGCAAGTGCCGGGCGCAGCTGTTCAAACCGCTCCGCCGGGCGCAGGCTCTGTTTTGGTGCTGGTAGTGGCTGCTGGCAGTTGCGCAGCAGTTCTACGATGATCTGGTAGACAGCTGCCTGAATGGACAATTCAAAGCCCGGCTGCTGCCCGTCCGCTTCCGCGATGATGGCTTCGATCGCAGTTGTCAGGGGCTGGTTTTTTTCAATCTTGTTCTTAAAAAACAACTGGTTTTCCAGCAGTGGAGCCAGCTGAGGGGATTGCTGTGACAACTGCTGACTGGCAAATAAAGCCTTGCAGTCTATTTTTACGATATAGTAGAGCGCAGAATCCTGGTGGCTGAGTCCGTAATGGATCTCATTGCTGTTTATAATGAGGATGTCGCCGGCTGCAAGTTCATGCGGAAGGCCACTGCAATGGATGGTGACCGATCCGCGCTTAATCAGTAACAGCTGGAGCTGTTCATGCCAGTGCCGGCCAAATACCGGCCGGGTTTTTTATGCTCCAGGCGGGCAATGCTGACGGATGGACTATTTTCATAGCGCGTACAGTCAGCGCTCTTTTGCCCTTGGCGGTCGCAGATCAAATTACAGTTTTGACAGCGCTGTTTTTGGTCAAGGGGAAGAATTTTCATAAAATCACCCGCATTCGTTCATATTGTGCTAAGAATGCACAATATAATCCATGACGTGCCGTTCTTAACTCTATATAATAATAGCATATTCATTGCTGTCTGGCTGAAAAAATTTGGCTGATGATAAATTAATGCTTATATGCGAATGGAGTGAGAAGAATGACAAGCCGATACATTTACCTGCTGGCGATGGGCCATTTTTTCTGTGATATTGCCATGGGGGCACTGCCGGCAATTCTGCCGTTTTTTATTGCTGCCTACGGGATGGACTATAAGGATGTCGGTGGACTGATGTTTGCCTCAAGTTTTTTATCCTCGGTGATCCAGCCCTTGTTTGGCTGGATGGCAGACCGCCAGTCGAAAAACTACTTTATGCCGCTGGGAATTCTGCTGGCCGGGGTTGCCATGGGAATTACCGGTCTGATGACAGATTACTGGTTCATCTTTGCGGCAGTTATGCTCAGTGGGGTGGGCAGTGCTGTCTTTCATCCGGAAGCAACCTGTATGGTCAATAAGGTTGCCGGGGAAAAACGCGGAACTGCGCTGAGTATTTTTTCTGTCGGCGGCAATGCTGGTTTTGCGGTTGGCCCGGTGATTGCAATCGCCGCGGTAGGGGCTTTTGGCCTGCGCGGTACGAGCGTACTTTGCTTTCTGGCCGTGCTTATGGCGGCGATGCTGATGTTTTTTGTGCCGCAGATGAAAGAAAAAATTCAGCAGCAGGTTGCTGCGAAATATGATGGTGCTGTCAGGAGCCTGGCGGGACGGAAAAATGACTGGAATGCTTTTTCCCGCCTGTTGCTGCTGGTAATCTGTACATCGATTGCGGTCTGTGGGCTGCGCAGTTTTATCCCACTTTACTGGGTGGATGTCATGCAGCAGTCACCAACAGCTGCCGGATCGGCCTTGACGTTGCTGTTTGCCTTCGGGGTTATAACAACCCTGGTGGGGGGGCTTCTGGCAGATCGCTTTGGTTATCTTAAAATCGTCCGTGTCAGCTATATTCTGCTGGCCATTTCGGTAGCGTTGCTGTCCCAGACGAAATCACCGCTGGTTGGCTATCTGCTGCTGGTGCCGATGGGATTTGCGATGTTTGCGCCTTTCAGTTCGGTCGTTGTTCTGGGACAGATGTATCTGGCCCGGAGCATTGGCTTTGCCTCAGGGGTGACGATGGGATTGTTTTTCAGTGTTGGCGGACTAATCATTCCGCTGATTGGGTCTTTTGCGGATGATCAGGGACTGATGCTGACGATGCAGCTGCTCGCGGCAGTTGCCGCTCTGGCCGCTGGCGCGGCCTTTCTGCTGCCGGCGGGGGCAAAACCGGTGACTGAAACACAAGCGGAGACGGTATAGAAAAAATAGCGAAGGCTTTGCTGTCCGATCGGACCGGCAAAGCCTTTTCTAGTGGATTTTATGGATAGGAACCCATGTCTTATTATAAGCAGGGAATTTGCAGGTGGCAGAGAATAATATAGTAAAGATATATACGGGAAGGGATTGGATATAAAGATGGAGCATATAGCGGCTGCAGGAGAAAATTCAAAGACGATAAAAACACAGGAAGAACAATGGCAGCGCTGTCTTCGCTGGGCCCTGGAAAAGGATCCGTTGTTTCAACAGCGTTGTGAAAAAACGCAAATAACTGCCGACGGTCTATTGCTCTGCGATTTGGGAAAATTGCCGTTGCAGGCGGATACTATAGGTGAGAGTCCATTTAAACAGCTGACGATTCCGCTGAGCGGCGTTGCCCGTATTTTAGGGACGACGACATACATGCCGGAGGAAATCACCGTCTGGGAAGACTGCAGCGAGCGCTGGCTGCGGGCTTGCGGCGTCAATAAGGCATCTGTGCTACTGATTGCCGACGGCTTTGACGGTGAAGGTCCTGCCTGGGGATTGCTGCGTGGGGGGGAGAAGGTAGGCGCGGTGATTATTACCGGGGCAGATCAGCCCTGGAATAAAGTTATGGACTACAGTGTGACGGCGTGCGCATTGACAGCTGAGCTTTTGGATCGCTGGACGGATTCTGGCAATAATGGCGGCACCTGCCAGGCGTTTTTTTGCCTGACCAGCGGCGTCGGGGAAGCTGACCGGAATCGCTGGCAGCAGGTCCTGGGAGCACCCGTATATCTTCAGTTAGGCCTGCCGGGGGTACAAGCGTCGGCAATTGCCTGGGAGTGCAGGCGACGGCAGGGATATCATTGGATGGGGGAATATTTTCTGCCGGAAATCCTTGACGCGAAGCAGCTGCCGGTTATGACTGACGGCATGGCGGGGGATCTCGTGCTGACAGCACTTCAACGCTACAGCATGACAGCAATTCGCCGGCAAACGGCCTGGCAAGGGGCTTTTTCTCCGGCAGCTTGTCCCTGTGGGGTGCCTGGGGCCCGGTTTTTATCGATGAAATAAAAAATAAAGGAGAGTGTGAGAATGAAAGGTTTATTTTTTCGTCAGCTCGTATCACTTTTGCTCCTGTATCTGTTTATTTTTATCTGCTTGACCGGTATCGTTCTCTATATTGTCCCACCGACGCGGGTGGCGATTGACCTGCAGTGGCTGTTATTTGGTCTGGAAAAGGGAGATTATATTCGCCTGCATACCATCTTCTCCTTTGCCTTTTTATTGCTGGCACTGGTTCATATCTATTACAATCGCCGTGTTTTATCGCAGACTTTAAGACTGCAGAGTGCAGATGGAAAATGGAAGACAGAATCTCTGGCCGCACTCTTGATCAGCTTGCTGTTACTGTTACTGGTTCTGACGGATTTACCGCCAGTACCTCAGATTATGGATTTTGGGCAGCAGTATAAAGACAGCTGGGGCGGTCCGGGCGGACATGGGCTTGGCCGTGAGCGCCATGCCCGCGAGCTTTCAGGACAGGAATAAGTGCCATATTCTAGGCAGTTATCCGTTTATATAACTGAAAAATCTGAATATTATTGCTTGGAGATTTTACTTGTTTTATAATAGAAACAGATACCATACAGCCAATGGGGAGACAGCTTAAAAGATTTGATAAAACGGGAGGGATGCAGATGAAAGACGGGGGAAAGTGGAATCCGTATGTGGCCGGAGGGCTGAGTGGGATTGTATCGGTTGCTTCAGTGGTTTTTGTGGGGAAATATCTGGGAGCATCTACTACTTTTGCCAAGACAACAGGTATGGTGGAGCAGATGTTTTCACCGGAGCGGGTGGCGGCAATGCCTTATTTTATCAAGGAGATTCCGGCAATTGACTGGCAGTGGATGTTTGTGGCTGGAATATTGCTAGGGGCCTTTATCGCAGCCGTAACGTCCGGAAGTTTTCGCCTGCAGAAAGTACCGGATCGGTGGGCAGCTCGCTTTGGCCAGCTGGGGAAAAAACGAGCGTTGGTGGCCATGATCGGCGGCATTCTGGCAATGTTTGGTGCCCGCCTGGCAGATGGTTGCCCGAGCGGACATGGACTTAGTGGTGGTTTGCAGCTTTCGGTCAGCGGCTATGTCGCTATCTGCTGTTTTTTTATCGGCGGCATGATTTCTGCAAATTGGCTGTATCGGGGAGGCGATAGATGATGGAGCTTTTAGCGGGCTTATTTACTGGCATATTATTTGGCTTCTTGCTGCAAAAAGGGAGAGTCCTTCGCTATGACAAGCAGATCGGGGCCTTGCTGCTGGAGGATATGACGATTGTAAAGTTTATGCTTTCCCATATTATTGTCGGAATGATCGGTATATATTTTTTCTATGATTTTGGGCTGGTGAAACTGGCTGTAAAACCGATGATTCTTGGTGGAGTTGTGCTGGGCGGGCTGACCTTTGGCCTTGGCTGGGGACTCCTTGGCTATTGTCCAGGAACCTCCGTGGGAGCGCTCGGTGAAGGCCGGGTCGATGCTGCTTGGGGAATTGTTGGCATGCTGCTGGGGGCGGCTCTTTATGCCGAAGCTTACCCGTATCTTAAGGCTACGGTGCTGACTTGGGGTGATTATGGGAAAATCAGCATACCGCAGGTATTGTCAGTAAATCATTGGGGCGTAATTATTCCGTTTACGGCGGTGGTGCTGTTATTTTTCTGCTGGCTGGAAAAGAAAAAACTGTAAAAGGAGCTCGCCAAATTCGGCGAGCTCCTTTTACAGTTTTGTTCTAATCAGTTCGTTCCAGCCGGACAGTCGGCAGCAGCCCCAGGCATCATGCCGCCTCTGGCTCCCGGCCCCATATGGCCGCGATGGGATTGCATGCGTTCCAGGCGTTGGTCAGCTTCTGCCTGTGTCAGATTGCCAAATTCGACTTGCTTTTGCAGCATTTCACGGTGAAGTTCGAGCATTTGTTTTTGCAGGTCAGTCCTTTTTTCGAGTAGGGGTGCCATTTCCTGTCGTTGAGAATCGGTAAGGGTTAGGCCGCGGCCAAAGCCGCAGAAGGAAGAGTCATCCGGAGTAGCGGCATAAACCGCCGAAGCTGCAAGTGGAATGATCGCCAGACCAGCGGCGGCGATTAAAAAAGTTTTTTTCATACTATCTGCCTCCTGCTACATAAAGTAGTTTGTTTCTGTCTTTATTATAAGTGGCAGCTGCGACAAAAATATGGCGAAAATGTGACAAAAATGTGAACTTCAGGGCTGTGGTCTTTTTTCGCTTGGCAGCGGAAAGCGGATACTGATCCGGGTGCCGGCAGCAAGTTGGCTCGTTACTTCAACCGTTGCCTGGTGCAGATCGATAATTTGTCTGGCGATGGCTAGTCCCAGACCGGTGCCATCCTCACTGCGGGCATGTGCTTTGTCGGCCTTGTAAAAGCGTTCCCAGATATGTGGCAGATCCTCAGGCGAGATTCCGTTGCCGGCATCGCTGACTTCTAGGAGCATTGCCGTTTCATCCGCACGGATTTTTACCTGCACGTTTTTGCCGGCAGAGGTGAATTTAACTGCATTGTCGAGCAGAATCAGCAGCAGCTGACTGATGCGATCGCTGCTGGCGTACAGCAGGGGCAGATTGGTGTCAGCTTGTAGCTGCAAATGCACCTTTTTTTGGGAGGCTGTTTGCGCCATCATCTGCAGGGCATGTTCAGCCAGCAGCGGTAGCGGCAGGAATTCCTTGTCCAAGATGGCCTTCCCCGATTGGAGACGGCTCAAATCGAGCAGATCGCTAATTAGGCGTTCCAGTCGTTTGGTTTCCTCAAGCATCAGCTCGTGGCAGTTCTGTGCCTTGATGGGATCTTCGATTGTACCGTCGAGTAGCGCTTCGGTGTAGCCGCGCAGAATTGTCAGCGGAGTTCGCAGCTCATGAGAAACATTGGCAACAAAGTCACGGCGTAGCTTTTCAGCATGTTCAAGGGTGGCGAGATGTGCTTTAAGATCATTGGCCAAAGCGTTTAGCGATTGGCCGAGCTGTCCGATCTCATCGCTGGTCGTAATCGGAACGGGCAAATGGTAATCTCCACTGGCGATTGCTGTTGCGGTCTGTTGCATTGCTTTGAGCGGACGGATCATGCTGCGGGTGATCTGATAGCTGATGAACAGGGCAAAGAGGGCAGCTAGTAGTCCGGCCGCTATAATGTAAAAGTAAATGTTTTCCATGAATGAATCGAGTATAGCCGCTGGGGCATGCAGGAGCAAAGCTCCGTGGACCAATCCGTCAGCCTGACGGATTGGCACGGCAGCCATAATCATTTTTTCTCCATAATAAGGACTATTGAAAACTTTTGTCCATACCTGTCCTTGATAAACTGCATCAAGCTCACTGGCTGACGGCATCATGACCTCTGGCGGCACGGCAGTATCGCGATGGTGCATCATTTTGCCTTTCATCATTCCGTTTCCCTGGGGTGGCCCGGAAATGCGGACGACTTTGCGGGATTCATTCAAAACCCAGATGCGAAGGTCAAGAGAACTGCTGGCACCGTCGAGCAAAGAGTCGAGCTCAGCTTGGGTGCTTATATCCTGATAAGAAGACAAAAGCCCGGCAAATTCGGCTCCGGCTGCGAGGAGTTCCTGTTGCTTGCTGGCCAGTGTCTGGGTGCGGATAAAGAAGGATACGCTAAAAAGAACCGCGCAGAGAACAAGGAGGATGATTCCCATAAAATTCAGCAGCAGCTTTGCCTGGAGGGAGCGGATCATGATTTCACCTCAAAGCGATAACCCACACCCCAGACGGTCTGAATATCCCAGGCCGAGCTGTCTTTGACGGCAAGCTTTTGCCGCAGCCGCTTAATATGGGTATCGACCGTTCGCGTTTCGCCACAGTAGGTGTAGCCCCAGACTTTTTCGAGCAGCATTTCGCGGGAGAAGATCTGTCGGGGATGTGTGGCCAGACACCAGAGCAGTTCCATTTCGCGGGCTGTCAACGGCAGGGTAACGCCGTGACGAGTAATGGTATGCTCTTTGATATTTATCTCAAGGCCGGGAAAATGAAGGAGGCCGGCAGTGGTGAAATCCTTATCGGTACGCGGCGTAATACGGCCTTGACGCGGGCGACAACTTCCCTCGGATTAAAGGGTTTGGTAATATAATCATCAGCGCCAAGTTCAAGTCCGGCGATCCGGTCTTCATCTTCGCTGCGGGCGGTCAGCATGATGATTGGCACCTGGGAAAATTTGCGGATTTGGCGGCAGACCTCGATGCCGTCGAGAACCGGCAGCATGATGTCGAGCAGAATCAGCTGAGGTTGCAGCTTTTCTGTTTGGCGGATGGCCTCAAGGCCATCACCAGCTTCGACGATAGAAAAACTTTCTTTATTAAAATAAAGTGCCAGCAGCTCCCGTATCTTTGGATCATCATCGACGATTAAAATCGTTTGTTTTGTCATAGTTTTCCCTCCTTGACAAGCTATTTTCTTTATTATACAGGAAAGTACAGACACGCGTTGTGAAAAAACAGTGAAATTTTCTGTGGTTTTGCCGGCTTGACTTTTATATTCATATATCGTAATATATAAATATAAAAGAAAAAAGCTTGCTTTAAGGCAAAGAAAGGACTGTGTATGAAACGTCGTTTGCAGGACTATATGTTTTACCTGTTTTTAATTTTTTTTGTTGCCGGACTTTTCTATCCGCCCCTCGGCATACTGGCAATTGTGTGTATGCTGGCACCGGTCGCCATGGCTCCGTTAAAAGGGCGTTTTTGGTGTGGCAATTATTGCCCCCGGGGCAGCTTTTACGATCATCTGCTGTCGCGGCTATCTCCGCAAAAACAAATTCCGGCATTTTTTCGGAGGCCTGCCTGGCGGAATTTTATGGTTCTGTTCATTATGACGATGTTTTCTGTTCAGATGTATTATGCCTGGGGGGATACGGCTGCCGTAGGGCTGGTTTTTATTATGATCATCGGGGTTACGACTTTGGCCGGAATTTTTCTGGGGGTAATCTATCATCAGCGGACCTGGTGTACATTTTGTCCGATGGGAACGATTGCCGGCTGGATCAGCCACCGAAAAAAAACGCTGCCGCTTATGGTCAAAGACAACTGCATCAGTTGCAAGGCCTGCAATAAGGTATGTCCGATGCAGCTTTCGCCGTATAAGGGCCAAGGTCTTGATGGCGGTTTTACGGGCAGTGACTGCCTGAAGTGTGGCCGCTGTGTAGAAACGTGCCCCCGGCAATCCCTTGACTTCTTGAACTGATATAAAAGAACGCTGCATCAATATTTGTCATTTATTTTAGGAGGAATCGAAAATGTCCATAGTTACGATTACGAAAGAAAATTTTTCGGCGGAGGTTTTAGCGGCTGAGCAACCCGTTCTGCTTGATTTCTGGGCCCCCTGGTGTGGCCCGTGCCGTATGGTCGGACCGATTCTCGAGGAGATTGCAAATGAGCGCCGGGGCAGCTTGAAGGTCGCTAAGATCAATGTTGATGAGCAGCCGGATTTGGCTGCTGAATTTGCCGTGATGAGCATTCCAACCCTGCTGGTGTTTGAAAATGGCAAGGTCAAAAAAAGTGGTGTTGGAGCTATGCCGAAAAGCAGCATTCTTGCCCTGGTAGAAGGATAAACAAAAGACAAAAACTCCCGCCGGTTTAGCGGGAGTTTTTGTCTTTTGTTTGTGCGCAAGGCTTCAGAGAAAGGTGTAGCGTTTCCAGGGAATGCTGCGGGGATCACAGCGGTTTAAGAGGGCGACGATATGCTGGTCTCCGTGATAGACGGGAATGCCATTGGCACACTGAACCATGAGGATATTCGGCATACCGGGAAAAAACCGGGAAAATTCGCTATGGGCGAGGGCCGCCTCGCGCTCATGTTCAATTACATATGGTTTGACAATAATGATGGCAAAGGTAAGTCCCTGTTCGGTGATTACGGAACCGTCAATCTCCATGCGATCAACTCCTGCTATATAAAAATGAAATCAATGTTATTTCTTTCGTCATAGCAGCGGCAAAGCCCTGCTTGTCTAAACAAAAGGGTGCTATAAATGGATCGTCATGGGAACTGGGGGAATTGGAGCAGTTGCTGGGCAGTTTCGGGCAATAGATATGGCCCCCTGTAATTTGTGCGGGGAAATGGTTGTTCACGGAAGATTTTTTGTAGTTGGATTTAGCCGGTAAAGTTAGGAAATGCCTGGTAGTTGAAAAAAATATACAAAGCCATTATACTGAAAAAAAGATTCGTCGGGCGCGTTTGCTGTGGCGGGAGGGATAAAGATGAAAACTCGTTATAAAATAGCTGCGTTACTCCTGCTTTTGGTGGCGGGCATTGCCGGAGTGCTGTTTGGTCAGCAGGTGCAGCAGCAGGCAGCAGCGGCTAGAAGCCGGCAGCTGGCACAGGTTGAAATTATGGGGAAGCCGCAGGTGACGCAAAAACAGGCGGTAGCGTATATAAAAAGACGCAATCCTTCGCCAGAATTGAATTGCAGTGTGGATGAACTTGTCGGCTATTATTATCAGGAAGCAGGAAGTGAGGGAATACGGCCGGATCTGGCGCTCTCTCAGGCGATCAAGGAAACAGGCTGCTTTGCCTATGGTGGTGATGTCAGTCCGCAGCAGAATAACTATTGTGGACTTGGAACAACTGGAGCCGGAGTGAAGGGCTGCACATTTTCACGGCCGCAGCAGGGCGTAAGAGCGCATATACAGCACCTCTTGGCTTATGCAACTAAGCGTCCCCCGCAGCAGGAGCTTATAGACCCACGCTATCAGCTACTCCGGGAAAAACATCCGGAAATTTTTGGCAAGGTCACGACGTGGGTGGGGTTAAATGGGAAATGGGCGGTTCCCGGCGAACACTACGGGCAGGATATCCTGCATATCGGTGAGGAAATGAAACGAGAAAATAATCAGCCGGAAGAATAAAATTCTATATTAATGATAAAAAAACAGCAGCTGCGATCACCAACGCAGCTGCTGTTTTGGCGATGGAGACAAGAAAAATTTCTTGTCGGAACTATAGGGCTGTCGTATACTTTAATCAGATAATAAAACAGTTCGGCCAAGCGGCGAAGGCATGGTTATTGGTACAGGGGGAATGCTGCGGGCGTTGCCGGAAAGCTTGTATCAACAGCGGATGCTTTCACTTTTTCTGAAAATTTGCTGGTACAGTTATGGCATTACAATGGGCAGAGATGGTCAATTTTTGTTTTTGGTTGTATTTTGGGATGGATTCAGTCCTTATCGTGGAGAACGTTTATCTGTAGCAGGTACTCAGTTTATGTTTACAGGACTTGCGGGGAGGGAACAGTATGAAGAGGATTAGACTGTTTGCGGCCGGGATCATTGTAGTTGTTTTGATTGGTGCTGCCGGGTACAACTATTATCGTCAGCAGGAGACCGCGAAACTTTACACGGGGACCATTGAGGTAACAAAGGCGGATGTGACGACAAAGAGTAGCGGCTATATAAAAGAATTGCTGCTTAGCGAGGGAATGCATGCGACGAAGGGACAGCTGGCTGCCCGGATCGATCGAAAGGATTTGCTGATTGCCCAGGAGCGGGACCGGGCCGCCTTGAAAAAGGCCGAGGCGCAGCTGCGTGATCTCGAAACCGGTCCCAGGCCGGCAGAGCGTAAAGAGGCTGCGGCCAACAGTGCCTTTATGCAGGCAGCCTTTGAAAAGGCTGCGAAAGACTATCAGCGGTTTGACCAATTGTATCAGGGAGGAGCGGCATCAAGACAACAATTTGACAATGCCAAGGAAAGCTATGATGCTACGGCTGCGCAGCTGTCGGCGAGCCGAGAAAGAGAACAGCTGGTCAATGACGGTGCCCGTGAAGAGCAGATTATCGCGGCCCGTGAGGAGGTCAGCCGCTGCCAGGCGCTGTTGCGGGCGACGGAAAATGATATAGAGGACAGCTTTATTTACAGTCCGCTTGATGCCATGGTGTTGACAAAAAACTTTGAAGCAGGTGAATATGTAAATGCGGGCAGTGCGCTGCTGACGGTCGCCGATTTGTCAGACTGCTGGGTGAAGATATATATCCCCTCGACCGAACTGGGGCGGGTCAGTGTTGGCAGCCTGGCAGAGGTCAGGATTGACGCAGCCCCGGGACAGGTTTTTTCCGGGAGGGTCAGAGAAATCAGTGAAAATGCCGAATATACACCGCGCCAAAGCATTACCAGAAACGAACGGGCCAATATGGTGTTTGCGGTGAAGGTAGCAGTTGACAATGACGCCGGAGTCCTGAAACCCGGCATGCCGGCGGATGTGAGCTTCTATGATTGAGCTGCATCATGTCAGTAAAAATTTCGGCCCGGTAATGGCTGTACAGGATGTTTCCCTGCGGATTGAAGCGGGAGAAATCCTGGGCCTTGTCGGACCCGACGGGGCTGGCAAGACCACACTGATCCGGCTGATGCTGGGGTTGTTTCATTCCTATGCAGGGCAGATTGCAATTGACGGGCAGACGGATATAGAAAGCTGCAAGCCTTATATGAGCTATATTCCCCAGCGGTTCAGTCTCTATCAGGACCTGACGGTGATGGAAAATATTGAACTGATTGGCGCACTTTACGGCATAAGGCGTCAACCACTGCTGACACAGGCAGAACAGATTTTGAGATTTACTGGGTTATGGGAATTTAGAACCCGTCTTGCCGGCAAGTTGTCAGGCGGAATGAAACAAAAATTGTCACTGGCCAGCGGCCTATTGCATTCGCCACGAATCTTTTTTCTTGATGAGCCTACGACCGGTGTTGATCCGGTTGCCCGAAGGGATTTTTGGCAGCTGCTGTACCGTCTCAATAAGGATGGCATGACTATTATTGTGGCCACGCCCTATATGGATGAAGCTGAACTTTGCCATCGCGTGGCCCTGGTTAATCGCGGGCAACTGATTCGCTGCGCCGCGCCGGCTGAGCTGGCAGCAGAGTATCCGCATAAGATTCTCGAGCTGGCAGCCGTGACCAAAGGAATGGAAACGATTCTTAAAAAATGTTATATGCTGGGACTGCAACCTTTTGGCAGCAAATATCATATCATTACGGATGATGCATCGCGGACTGAAGCCGATGTGATAAAATGCCTGCAAACGCATTCGCTTGCCGTGTCGAAACTGCAGGCGGTGGCCCCTTCGCTGGAGGATGTATTTGTTTTGTTTTCGGCAAGGGAAAAGACAAAGGAGGCCGGGCGCAATGGCAGCGAATGAAATCGCAATTGAGACGCAGGGGCTGGTCTGTCGTTTTGGCACCTTTACGGCTGTTGATCAGATCAGTCTGCGGATTCCCCGCGGGGTTATTTACGGCTTTTTAGGACCGAATGGGTCCGGCAAGTCGACGACGATTCGTATGCTTTGCGGGATATTGTCGCCGACGGCTGGCAGCGGGTATGTCCTCGGGTATGATATATGTCGGGAGGCAGAAGCGATCAAGCAAAAAATTGGTTATATGTCGCAAAAGTTCAGCCTGTATGCAGATCTTACAGTCAGGGAAAACCTTGAATTTTATGCCGGATTATATTCACTGTCGGGGATAAACAAAAAGCAGCGAATCCAGGCCATGCTG
>Ga0183099_1000684_pt1 | contig 22685 bp, 24 predicted proteins | sample Biomet1_FD_127788 | JGI IMG/M metagenome (GOLD analysis project Ga0183099, IMG submission 127788) | Microbial communities from bioreactor (seeded with anoxic lake sediment) at LBNL, California, USA - Biofuel metagenome 1 | ecosystem: Engineered > Bioreactor > Anaerobic > Unclassified ...
AGATTACAGCCTGACGTTGCAAGTTCTGGGGTTGATGACAGCGCTGACGTTCCTGCCGTCCATTGTCATCATGATGACCTCGTTCACGCGGATCATCGTCGTGCTGTCGATATTGCGGCAGGCAATCGGTTTGCAGCAAAGTCCTTCCAATCAGATCTTGGTGGGCATGGCACTGTTCATGTCTTTTTTTATCATGTCGCCAGTGTTAGATCGTATCAACAGCGATGCGTTGCAACCCTACATGAGTGAACAGATAACAGCAAAAGAGGCATTGGAAAAAGCAGAAGCACCGCTGAGACAATTTATGCTTGGGCAAACAAGGATAAAAGATCTGGATGTTTTTTCTGAAATAGCCAACGTAAAAGCAGATAAACCGGAAGATGTGCCACTTCGGGTCCTTATTCCCGCATTCATTACCAGCGAACTGAAGACCGCATTTCAGATCGGTTTTATGTTGTTTTTACCTTTCCTAGTTATCGATTTGGTGATCGCCAGCGTCTTGATGGCGATGGGGATGATGATGTTATCACCGATGATTATCTCATTGCCGTTCAAACTAATGCATGACGATATCCCCATGGGCAGAGGTATCAAAAAAGCGAAGCGGGAGCTTGTTGATTTTAGAAAACAACTGGCGGCGCAGGCGCCAGGAGGTCTTATAGGAAATCTTATTGGTAAAATCTGCAGCAGCCAGCCAAAGAGACTTTGCAAGATATAAATTCCCACTAGCAGCTCCAGCACAGACCCTACGGCATAAAAATCCACCTGTCCGGGTCCTATCATCTTATCTACAGCCCGCCCGATATATAAAGGTGCCAGCAGACTGGCTATGACACTGATCCAGGCCGCCACAACAGCGACAATCATAGCAACTTTGTCTGCAAATAAATATTTCAAACTGCGCTGGTAAATTCCTTTTTTCATGCCTTTGCCTCCTCTTCCGACAGCTGTGACAAACAAATTTCCCGGTACGGTTCACATGACGCGAATAACTGCTCATGTGTCCCACAGCCTACCAGTTCCCCATCATTTAAGACCAGAATTTTATCAGCCTGCTGTAGCGAGCTCGCCCGCTGTGATACCATAAACACCGTCATGTCCCGAGCACAATCTCGCAACCCACGGCGTAAAGCGGCATCCGTGGCAAAATCGAGCGCGCTGGAAGAATCATCTAATATCAGGATATCCGGTTTCTTGACCAGAGCTCTGGCAATCGTCAGCCGCTGCCGCTGTCCCCCGGAAAAATTGAGTCCGCCACGTTCCACCTTGGTCTGGTAGCCATCTGGCAATTTTTCAATAAATTCGGCTGCCTGGGCAATTGCAGCCGCCCGTTTGATATCAGCCAGCGACGCCTCGGGGGCGCCCCAGCGAATGTTCTCCTCGATACTGCCGCTAAAAAGCAGTGCCGCCTGCGGAACAATGCCAAATTTCTCCCGCAGGGAAGCTACCGTCCATTGCCGCACATCACGCCCTTCAACAAGGACTGCACCGGTTGAAACATCATAAAAACGCGGCAGCAGATTATCAAGCGTCGTTTTTCCCGCGCCGGTGCCGCCAATAATTCCGATGGTTTCTCCCCGCTCCGCCGAAAAAGTGATATCCGACAAGGCCATATCCCCGGTTTCACTGTAGCGAAAGGAAATTCCCCGGCAGCAGAGCAGCTCTGCCGTTTTCTGCCCCGAAAAATCCGCTTCCGCAGCAGGAAGATTTTCTGTCAGAGAAGGTTTGGTGGCGAGAACCTGATTTATGCGCTCAGCCGAGGCCGCCGCTTTCGTGAAGATGACAACGAGATTAGATATCACAATCAAAGCCAGCAGGATCTGCGTAATATAATTGGTATACGCTATAATTTCGCCGCGTGCCAGGCGCCCGGCATCAATGTGATTACTGCCCTGCCACAAAATCAGCACAATCACCGCATTCATGACAAAAGTAGTCAGTGGGTTGAGCAATGCCGAAACCCGGCCGATGGCCAAGGCATTTTCCGTCAGTTCATTATTCACTGCAAAAAAACGCTTTTTCTCCCTTTCCTTGGTCGCAAAGGCCCGGATAACCCTGACGCCGGAGAGATTTTCCCTGAGCACGGCCGCGATCCGGTCCAGGCGCTTTTGATAAAAACGGTATAAAACCGAGGAACGCCTTACAATCAGCCATAAAATCAGGACAAAGATCGGTACGGCTCCCCACAGCAATAGTGACAGCTGCAGATCGAGCATCATCGCCATCGCCACTGCCCCGAGACAGATAAACGGCGTACGAACCACCAGCCGGATCAGCATCGCCACCGCCAGCTGCAGCTGATTAATATCATTGATCAGCCGATTGCTCAGTGAGGAAGTCCCAAACGAATCAAGCTCTGCATGGGACAGTGAACTGATATGCCGAAACACCGTATTGCGCACAATGGTGCCAAACCCCTGGGAAGCCCGGGCCGCAAAATACTGGCAGACCATGGAGCACCCAAAGCCGAGCACTGACATTGCCAGCATCCAGCCGCCCATACGCAGTACATATTCCCAGTCTTGTTTTGCCACCCCGTCATTGATAACAAACACCATCATGGTGGGCAGCAATAATTCCAATATTGCCTCAAATAATTTGAACACCGGTCCCAGCAGGCATTCCAATTTGTAGTTTTTTAAAAAAATCGCCAATTTAAACAAAACGTATCATCCTTTTTCCACTTGTCTTTTCTTTAGAAGCCGATTATGATTATAACATGCATATTCCCATATTAAAAATATCTAGTTCATCTAGTTTTCATATGATTATTATATAGGAGGTATTTATGGATATACGACAACTGAAATATTTTTTAGCAATCGCGGAAGAAGGACAGATTACGGCTGCCGCCCGCAGGCTCCGGCTGGCCCAGCCGCCACTGAGCCAGCAGATGAAACTGCTCGAAGAAGAACTGGGCATTCGGCTCTTTCATCGGGGCCCCCGCCATATCCGGCTGACAGACGCCGGCAAAATCCTTGCCAATCGTGCCCGCCAGATTTTGGAGCTTTCCGACTCCACCCTGCGGGAAATCGACGATTTTCGCCAGGGGCTGCGGGGCACACTTCCGATTGGAACCGTTTCCTCCTCCGGCAGCATTCTGCTGAGCCCCGGAATGAAGAGATTTCACCAGGAATTTCGCGGGGCAAAATTTGAAATTCATGAGGGCAACACCTTTACCCTGATTGAACTCTTAACAAAGGGAATCATTGAGATCGCCATCGTCCGCACTCCCTTTCAAAGCGCTCCCTTTCATTGCAAGTACCTTGCCGAAGAACCGATGATTGCGGCAATGGACGAGCATCATGACTGGAACCCGGCGGCGGCTACCGTAAAATCAGAGGAACTTGACCAGCGCCCGATCATCATGTACCGCCGCTTTGAACAGCTGCTTCACGAGGTATTTAGCCGCTACAACATCACGCCAAAAGTCTTTTGCAAAAACGACGATGCCCGCACAACCCTGCTCTGGGCCAATGCAGGCATGGGCATTGCCATTGTACCAGCTTCCGCCTTTGATCTGGCTGCACATCAAAACCTCCGGGCAAAAGTCATCGAAGAACCCGCCCTGCGCACCCGGATTACAGCGATCTGGATGAAAGATCGATATCTTTCGACCCTCGGCGAGAAATTCATCGAGTATTTTTAAACAGGTTCGTTCCTTCCCACTGAAAATATTTGACAAAAAACAGGCCCCCGGCAGAAATCGTCCCATCTGCCGGGGGCCTGACGAATTGATCAGGTCAAAAACAAGGATTTTTATTTAAAAGGATTCGGGTCCGTGTGCCCCACCAATTTTAATTGGTTGAACCAAAGGCCCGCCACACACGTGCTGCCATTTTCCTTCATAAGTACCACCCGCATCAAAAGCGGATCTGTCATTTGGGAAAATATCGCTTTATAATTAACAATCGTATATCCTTCACGCAGTTCAATACTCATTACTTCTTTTTCTTTACAATCACCAAATTTTTCTTTTAAATCACTTGCCATTTTTTTAAATGTCGCTTCCGAAAATGCCGCCTTCATCTTTACACTGTTATTGCTCTGAAAGCTATTATAATCCTCTTCATTAAGGGCTTTCATTATTCGCCCGGCAAAGGGGTCTGCCACCCGTTCTATATTTTTTTCATACTGCCAAAAATCAGCAGGCTCTGCAGCATAGGCGACATTCCCCCACAAACAACACAGCAAACCGATAAAGGTCATCATGATTATCTTTTTCAAATCCATCTCCACCTTTTATATTTATTTAATTATTTTTGCAGCTTTTTAAATAATTTCTCTATGGACTTTAGATTTCCCTTTACTACAATATACTCAATTTCCTTTTATTATAAAAATTTACATTTATACAATCTAATATTATGGCAAATAAAAATCCTCCAGAGATCGTGGTATCTCTGGAGGATTTGCTTTAATCAAGTCGTGGTCTTTGATTAAATATGACCTCGTGTTGACTTATACAAAATCAACACAAATATTTTTTGTTTTCCACACAGGTTTTAAGAACTAAAGCCTGTAACAGGCGGTGTTTTTAGGCTTTTAAAGCCTTATTACATCATGCCCGGCATTCCCATGCCGCCGCCCATACCGCCGCCCATGCCTGCCGCAGGATCTGCTTTTTCCGGTTTATCAGCAACAAGTGTTTCTGTCGTGAGAACCATGGCTGCGATGCTGGCTGCATTCTGCAGGGCACTGCGTGTTACTTTAGCCGGATCAACGATACCAGCAGCAATCATGTCCATGTATTCATCCGTCAATGCATTAAAGCCAATGCCCTTGCCGGCATTTTTAACTTTTTCAACAACAACCGAACCTTCAAGGCCTGCATTGTTGGCAATCTGGCGAACCGGTTCTTCGATCGCACGTTTTACAATGTTGATACCAGTCTGAACATCACCTTGAGCTTTGATTTTGTCAAGAGCTGGCAAAATATCGATGAAAGTTGTACCGCCGCCAGCGACAATACCTTCTTCTACAGCGGCACGCGTTGCATTTAAGGCATCTTCAATGCGCAGTTTTTTGTCTTTCATTTCGACTTCAGTTGCTGCACCGATTTCGATAACAGCTACGCCGCCAGCGAGTTTCGCCAGACGTTCCTGTAATTTTTCCTTGTCGAAATCAGATGTCGTTTCCTTGATCTGTCTTTTTAGCTGTTCCACACGAGTTGCAATCGCAGCTTTGTCGCCAGCACCATCAACAATCGTCGTTTCTTCTTTCGAAGCGCGAATCTGACGGGCACGGCCAAGATCTTCAATTTCAACAGTTTCAAGTTTACGGCCAAGATCTTCCGTAATAACATTACCGCCGGTAAGAACCGCAATATCTTCGAGCATTGCTTTGCGGCGATCGCCAAAGCCAGGAGCTTTTACAGCAACCGCACGGAAAGTTCCGCGAAGTTTGTTGACAACGATAGTAGCAAGTGCTTCGCCATCAAGGTCCTCAGCAATAACCATCAGTTCTTTACCCTGTTTAACAACTTTTTCGAGAATCGGTAAAATATCAGCAATAGCGGAAATCTTGCGATCCGTGATCAGTATGTACGGATCGTTGAGTACAGCTTCCATTTTATCCGTATCTGTTACCATGTACGGGGAAATGTAGCCGCGGTCAAACTGCATACCTTCTACTACCGAGAGGTTTGTGTCCATGCTCTTGGATTCTTCGATTGTAATTACGCCATCTTTGCCGACTTTTTCCATTGCTTCGGCGATGAGTTTACCGACTTCTTCATCAGCGGAAGAAATTGCAGCAACCTGTGCGATAGCATCTTTACCTTCAATTTTTTTCGAGCTGTTTTTGATTTCAGCAACGAGTGTCTGCACAGCAGCTTCGATGCCTTTTTTGATGATCATCGGATTTGCTCCGGCAGCTACATTGCGCATGCCTTCATGAATCATAGCCTGTGCAAGCAGCGTTGCTGTGGTCGTACCGTCACCGGCAATATCATTTGTTTTGGTAGCAACTTCTTTAACCAGCTGCGCTCCCATGTTTTCAAACGGATCTTCCAGCTCAATATCACGGGCAATTGTCACACCATCATTGGTGATCATCGGCGCCCCGAATTTTTTATCGAGAACGACATTTCTGCCTTTCGGTCCCAAAGTTACTTTTACAGCGTTCGCTAATGCATCAACGCCTTTTCTTAACGCACGACGTGCTTCTTCGTCAAACAAAATCTGTTTAGCCATTTAAAATTACCTCCTAAATTTATCTGTCAATTACCCAGCTGGGAATTATTCAACGATTGCAAGAATATCTCTTTCGCTGACAATCAAATAATCCTTGCCATCAACTTTAACTTCTGTCCCGGCATACTTGGAGAAAATGATGCTGTCGCCAGCTTTTACATCCAACGCAATTCTCTGTCCATTGTCGAGAACCTTACCTGTGCCGACTTCTACCACTTTACCTTTTTGTGGTTTTTCCTTTGCAGTATCCGGTAATACGATACCGCTGGCCGTCTTTACATCGCCTTCTGAAACTTCAATGACAACTCTGTCGCCTAATGGCTTAATCATTTTTATCTTCCTCCCTGTATTGTAGATCTTTTTTGTTAGCACTCGCATCTCCTGAGTGCTAACTACAGTTCTTATAATATATAATTTCCCCCAAAAAATCAAGTACTATTTTGTAAAATTCACCATAAAAAAGCACAGGCTCCACCGCCGCAGCCCCGGCAAGTCAGACTCTCAACCAACTTCCCAGGGGGGAGGAAAGCTTTTGCCCGCTGCTTCTTTTATCTGCCATAAAATTATTCCTTGCGCCGGCTGGCCGAGTGGATAATAGATTCGGCGATCTCCTTGATGGTTTTGCGTTTGATCATGCTATACTGCTGAATCCGCCGGTAGGCTTCGGCTTCAGACAGGCTGTAGGCATCCATCAGAATGCCTTTGGCCCGGTCAAGCGTTTTTCTCATCTCCAGCGAGTTTTTTACATTGTCGAGCTCGCTTTCCAGTGCCTGCATCTCCTGAAACCTCGACAAAGCGATCTCCATCGCCGGAAAAAGATTGCTCTCACGAACCGGTTTTACAAGATACGCCAGCACCCCCGAATCCTTAGCCCGCTCAACAATTTCCGGCTGGCTGAAGGCCGTCAGTAGCAATACCGGTGCCAGCTTTTCCTGGGCAATAATCTTGGCAGCTGTAATACCATCCATTTCAGGCATCTTTATATCCATAATCACAAGATCAGGCCGATATTTGCGGGTGAGTTCCACCGCCCGGAGGCCGTCAACGGCCTCCCCAATAATTTCATGTCCGGACTCCTCCAGCAACTCCCGCAGATCCATGCGGATGATCGATTCGTTGTCAGCTATAACAATTTTGATAGCATTCATAATTAACAGCTCCTCTCGAAATTAGCGCGGAATTGTGATTTTTGCGTGGGTTCCGTTGGCATTATACAGCTCAAAACAGCCGTTCATATCATCCTCTACCAGTGTGCGGACAATCTGCAGGCCAAGGGACTTTGCCTTAAAGGGGTCAAAGTGTTCCGGCAGGCCGGGACCATCATCGAACAGATCGAGCACGTAGGCATCACTTCGCTCCTCTATCGCCAGGCCAATAAGCCCCTTGGTCCGCTCAGAAAACGCATGCTCAACGGAATTTAGAATCAATTCATTTACAATCAGCGCCAAATTGCTGGCCTGCAGCGACGGCAGGATGATTGACGGTCCCAAAAATACCGTCTTTAATTCAAAATCAGCGTCCAGCATATTCTGCTGAATCAGCTGCAGAATATTTTTGGTGACCTCAATTACATTGATGCATTCGGCATCCTGCTGTGACAAGAATTCATGGACAACCGATATGCTCAAAATCCGGTTGACACTCTCCTGCAGCGCCGACCTTGACCTCCCCGGACTGGGAGCGGCGTGACTGCAACCGCAGTAAGCTTGCTATTGTCTGCAGATTGTTTTTTACCCGATGGTGAATCTCCTGAATGACAGCCGATTTTATTTTTATCTGTTTATCCTTGAGCCGCACTTCGGTAATATCAGAAATAATTACCACCCGCTGGAGCATGGACCCGCCTTCCATAATCGGAATATCGCGCTGGACAAGAATCAATCCGCCGGCTTCAAGCTCCTTTTCCTGCGGCCGCTGACTGGCAACGGTTTCCTTGGTGATATGCATGGTCAGCTGGCGGTCAAACATATGACAGCCAATCAGATTGCCCACCCCAAGAACTTTATAAATCCGAACCGCTGCTGTATTGGCGAAAATAATGCGGTTATGGCGATCGGTAATGACAATGCCGTCACTGGCCGACAACGGGCGGTAAAGTTCTTTATCAAGGGGCTTGCGGGCATTGACCAAAATCACTTCGGCTGTATGAAGAATCTGTGCATATACATCGGGCTTAAGTCCTTCCGCATTCGTTTCAAAACTGACCACAGCAATTACTTCACCGCCATCAACAACTGGGAAGGTATACATATCAATCAGTTCGCCCCAGATCCACTCACGTTTGCCCTTGATCTGTCGGCCAGTCGTCATGGTTTCCCAGACCATAGGCTCCTCCAGCTTATCAAGGATCGTACCACCTTCACTCAGTTCTACCATGCTGAACGCGGTATGCGGCTTCAAGTGCGCCGCCACCACCAACCGATTTTTTTCCCGGCTTTTTATATAAACCGTCAGATGCGCATGCGTCAAATCGGCGACCAGCGGAAAGCTCACACTCATCCGTTTCAAGATTTCCTGCTGCATGGCTGTTAAATCCGAATATTTGCGGCAAACCTCGGCCAATGTTATCATCCTAAAGCCCCCTCTATTGCTTCTTATATTTCTTCCATCCCCGGATACCTAAACCCTCTTTCCAGCAACAACCGTACCTAAAAATTATCAACCGGATGCAAAAATGAGATTACAATTGCCACGGCTTCCGATTTTTCGAAAAAGCTGTCGCAATTTGTAATCTCATTCGTCATTGAATGGCTCTTTTATTTGTCACTAAGTGCCAGCCCCGGTACTGCGTTCAAATACAGGTCCGAAAACTCCTGATGCTGGCTTTGATAATATGCCCGGCAGCCAATCATGGCTGCATTATCGGTACATAAGATACGATCCGGATAGTAAAAATCAATGCCTGCGGCAACGGCCGCTTCGCGCAGGCTGCCCTCCAGGGAACTGTTGGCCGCAACGCCGCCAGCCAGAACCAGTTGCTGCATGCCTGCCCGGCGCACAGCCCGAATGGCTTTGTCTACCAATACGTCCACAACGGCTTTTTGAAAAGATGCCGCCACATCGGCCTTGTTAACTTCCAGCCCCTTTTGTTCCATATTATGGAGATAATTGAGCACCGCTGATTTAAGGCCGCTGAAGCTGAATTCAAAATTCCCCTTTTCCCGCAGTGCCTGCGGGAAATTAATGGCGTCCGCGTTTCCCTCCCGGGCCAGCTTGTCGATCTGCGGGCCGCCCGGATATGGCAAACCCATTACCCTGGCAACCTTGTCAAAGGCCTCACCCGCAGCGTCATCGCGGGTCTGACCGATCAGCTTAAAGCTGTTGTAATCACTCACCTGTACCAGCGACGTATGCCCTCCGGAAACTACCAGGGCCACAAATGGCGGTTTTAAATTCTTGTGGGCCAAAAAATTGGCAAAAATATGCCCTTCAAGATGATTGACGCCAACCAGTGGGATATCGAGCGAAAACGCCAAGGCCTTGGCCGCGGATACCCCAACCAGCAGCGCCCCGACAAGACCAGGCCCATAAGTCACCGCAATCTGGTCAAGCTCCGATAATTCAACCTTTGCCTCCCGCAGGGCTTCATCAATTACCGGCATGATGTTTACAATATGCTTGCGCGAGGCAATCTCCGGCACTACTCCGCCAAACTTCTGATGCACAGGAATCTGGGTCGCTATAATATTTGATAAAATCGTCCGACCACCGACAAGCACTGCCGCCGATGTTTCATCACAGCTTGATTCAATCGCCAGTGTCAGACATTCCTTTTTTTCGTTCAAAATGAGTCCTCCATTTGTGGCTGGCAACCGATCATAAATTTGTCAGCCACATGATCATTGCCGCTTCACCATTGTCTTCATAATAACCGGGACGAAGTCCGGCACTTTTAAAACCAAGCTTCTCATAGAGAGTTACTGCCGCCGCATTTGAAGGACGAACCTCAAGCGTCATAGCCGTTGCTCCCAGCTTCCGGACAATCTCGATCAGCCGGCACATCATCGCCCGGCCGATTTTCTGGCCGCGATAGGCCGGATCAATTGCCACATTGGTAATATGCGCTTCATCGAGCAAAATCCAGGCCCCGGCATACCCGATAATTTTTTCACCAGCAAGTGCCAGCAAATAATACGCTTTTTCACTGGCCGCCTCTTCCCAAAAAGATTCCCTCGACCAGGGCATTGAAAAGCAGGCCCGTTCGACGACCTCAACCCCGGCGGCATCCTCCGGCAGCATACGCCGAAAAGTAATCATGCCTGCTGCTTCTGCTGTCGTTTTTCCCATAAAACCTCCGCCTCCGAACGCCGTATATAAAGCGGCTCAAGGGTCATTACCTCATCTGTTCTGCCGGCAGCAAGTTTCTGCTGGGCCAGCATTGCCACATTGGCGGCCCGCGGCATAATCATATGCGGCTGAGCGGCTATGATATTTGAACCGGCAGCCCGGATCAAAGCCTGTTTTTTCTGGGCAATATCGCCGATGATTACCACCGGCCGATCCAAGGTCTGACAAAAATCGATAACTTCGGCAAATGGCATAACCTCGACGGGTTTTACCAGATGCACTGCCTCCTGCTGCCAGCTATAAAGGCCGGCATACACGTCGCCTTTTTGGGCATCAAGCACACACAGCGTATAAATCCCCGGAACCGGATAATGCCAAGCCATCGCTTCCAGCGTCGAAACGCCGACAAGTGGAATGCCAAGCGCATAGGCCATGCTTTTGGCTGCAGCAAGACCAATTCTAAGACCCGTAAATGAGCCCGGTCCGATGCTTACAGCAATCGCCTCAAGTTCCGTCTTCTTTATATTTGTCATTGCCAACACCTGCTGCACATGCGGCATCAAGACCTCCGAATGTGTCAGTTTGGTCTGCAATGTGACTTCTGCCAGGAGTTTATCCGGCCCGGCAATGGCAACACTCGATACCATCGTCGCCGTATCCAAAGCTAAAATAGGCAAAGTTCTTCCAACTCCTCATAAATATCTCTGTTTTTATCCCCCTGCAGATGGACGCTGATTTCACGTGCCTGCTCATCGGTTCCTCGCCTAATCGTAAAATGAAGGTTCTCCGCTGGCAGACAGTCAGGAAATTTGCCCGGCCACTCGATAATGACTACGGCATCCTCGTCTTCACTGTATTCATAAAAGCCGATCTCTTCGAGCTCAGCTTCCTGTTCCAGCCGATAAAGATCAAAGTGATACATCATATAATCGCCTTGATATACATTCATTAAATTAAAGGTCGGACTCGTCACCGGTCCAGCTACATGCAATCCGGCCGCCAAGCCCTGAACAAACAGTGTTTTCCCTGCGCCCAAATCTCCCTCAAGCAGCAAGACAACACCATGTTTTATTTTTTCGCCCAGCCGCATCCCCAGGGCATACGTAGCCTCTGGCGATGACGTATTGAATTGAATCATTTTTATTCCTCCACCGCCATATAAATATCAGTTTTAATAATAATAAATTGTATCACATATTGAACAATAAGGAAACTTTTCATCCTTCTCTTGCAATAATCAATAATTATTATTTTTTAATAATAAAAATCAAATAACTAAGATTATATGAGATATCTAGTGTATTTCATCAAAAACCGAGCCCCATCACCAGTAATCGCCTTTTTTGCCAATTCCCTCTGGTCCCTGCTTTCGCTATAATACAACTATAGTCAATCCGGTAGCAGGTGCTAGTAGGCGCAGCAGCCGGAAAATTCAAAGCTACATATGGAGGGTTTTATTATGAAAAAATTTGTTTGCAGTATCTGCGGTTATGTATATGAAGGGGATCAGGCTCCGGACCAGTGTCCACTCTGTAAAGCACCGGCAACAAAATTCGTTGAGCAGACAGGCGAACATATCTATGCCGACGAACACCGGGTGGGAGTTGCCGCTGGCGTTGATCCGGCAATTCTTGAGGGCCTGCGCATGAACTTTAGCGGGGAGTGCAGTGAAGTTGGCATGTATTTGGCAATGAGCCGCGTCGCCGATCGCGAAGGCTATCCGGAAATTGCTGAAGCCTTTAAGCGCTACGCTTTTGAAGAGGCGGAACACGCTGCCAAATTTGCCGAACTGCTGGGTGAGGTTGTAACGTCCAGCACGAAAAAGAATCTTGAACTGCGTGTTGCCGCTGAGCATGGTGCCTGTGCCGGTAAAAAAGAACTCGCTGTTTTAGCTAAACAGCAGAATCTCGATGCCATTCACGATACAGTCCATGAAATGGCCAAAGATGAAGCCCGTCATGGCTGTGGTTTTGCCGGACTGTTAAACCGCTATTTCGCAAAATAATTCTACCAAAAAAACTGCTGTCAGCCAAAGCTGACAGCAGTTTTTTTGGTTCCGGCTCTATCGCGATACTACTTTATAACCATTACCGGGATAGAGGATTCTTCAACGACTTTCTGGCTGACACTGCCAATTAAAGCTCCTTTAAAGAGTCCAAGCCCGCGACTTCCCATGATAATCATGTCGCTGCCGCATTCTGCCGCAACTTTCAAAATCGCTTTTGAAATATTTCCCGTCTCAACATGTCTGGCTGTCTTGAGGTCTTTCGGTATCTTTTCCCAAATACGGTCAAAAACAATATGACTTGGAATGTCTTTGTTTATATTACTTGCCACATAAACAAAATCAAGCTCCGCCTTGCATTTCTCCGCTAAAAAAATTGCCTGATCCACGGCTTTGCAGCCATTTACTGAGCCATCTACCGGAACAAGAATTTTATTTATCTTCCCCATAATAAGACCTCCTAAAGAGTTGTTGTGCCATTGTCTTAATGGATAATTTCGCGATAAATCAATAAATTCCTTTTTTATCCGGCAAAATTTTGTAATCAACCATGACAAAGCGGCAGTGCCTTACCAAGGTATTCTCCGACTATCTTCACGGCGCAGTAGTCGCCGCACATCGAGCAGGCTTCTTCCCCAACCTCGTTGCGCGCGGCTCGTTTTTTTCTTGCTTTTTCCGGATCAATCGCCAGCTGCAACTGCTGTTCCCAGTTCAGCGTTTTTCTGGCCTCTGCCATCTTCAGATCCCAGGCCCTAGCCCCCGGGATATTTTTTACGACATCAGCAGCATGGGCAGCAATACGTGAGGTGATAACCCCTTCGTGTACATCCTCCATTGTCGGCAACGCCAAATGTTCGGCCGGCGTTACATAGCAGAGAAAATCCGCCCCGTTGACCGCTGCCATCGTACCCCCGATAGCGGCGGTTATATGGTCATAGCCTGGCGCTACATCCGTTACCAGCGGGCCGAGTACATAAAACGGGGCATTGCGGCACAGCTGCTTTTGCAGCTTCATATTCGCTGCAATCTGATCAAATGGAACATGTCCCGGTCCCTCCACCAGCACCTGCACCCCGCGGGCCCAGGCCCGGTCTACAAGTTCCCCTAATGTTATAAGTTCCTGTATCTGTGCCCTGTCGGTAGCATCGGCAATACAGCCAGGACGAAGTCCGTCGCCAAGACTGATCGCCGAATCATACTTTTGGCAAATATCAAGAATATCATCATAGCGCTCATAAAGCGGATTTTCTTTTTCATTGTGGAGCATCCAGCCCGTGATAAAGGAGCCACCCCGGCTGACCACATCCATGACCCGCCCCTGACGGCGCATGCGGCTGATTGCCTCCATCGTGACCCCACAGTGAATGGTCATGAAATCGGCACCGTCACGCGCCTGCTGCTCAATCGCATGCAACAAATCTTCTGCCGTCATATCGACCACGGCCCCATGCGATTTAATGGCTTCAACCGTGGCCTGATAAATTGGTACGGTGCCTACCATTACACTGGAATGCTCAATAATTTGCCGGCGCGAAGCATCGATATTATTCCCCGTGCTGAGATCCATCACGGCATCCGCCCCAGCCTTTATTGCCGCTTCAAGTTTTACAAGCTCCGGTTCAATCTCTGGATAGGCACTTGAGGTTCCTATATTGGCATTGACCTTTGTCGACAACCCCTCGCCAACCCCGCGCGGCACAAGATTTTTATGATTTACATTGGCACATATTGTAATTCTACCGGCAGCAACACGTTCACGCAAAACCTCAGCATCCATATGTTCCTGCAATGCTACTAGCTGCATTGCGTCGGTGATCTTCCCTTCACGGGCCCATTCCATCTGTGTTTTCATGTATTCAATCCCTCCTCAAAATAGGCAACAAAAAAGCCGTACAGCAAAATGGCTGAACGGCTTTTATATACAAAGCAGTCGGCCACTTCCCTACGCAGGTATTACCCCAACAGGTTCCAAGGGTCGACATAATGTCTCTCAGCTTTCGCTCCCCTAGTGGATCTAAAATATTTTTTGTTGTCAATGCTTTCATTCTACCAAAAGCAGCCAGAAATTACAATATATTTTACTTGGTCAGCAAATCCGGCATCCGCTTTAACGGTTCACTCAAATCCATATGTCCAGCCAAGGTGTCAATGGATTTGCCTTCGACCAGGATCTGTACCGTCTTTACTTCTGTATATTCCGTCAGCGTATCGACGATAGAACCGACCAGCATGATTTCACCTGTCGATCCGCCGGTGAAATTTTTGACAAATTCCCGGCTAAAATCAACACTGACCTGCCCTTTGTCAAATTTCACACTGCGCAGCTTTGTCCCTTTTGGCATAACGGAAAACTCATCCTTTTCGGTCGGTTCCGTGAGCATCGCCTGCACAGCTGCCGTATACTTATCAGCTTTTTGGTCCTTCACCTTTTTGGTTGCCGCAATCAGCTTGGTCCCTTCCGCATTTGGATAATAAACGCGTACAGATTCAAGTGCTTTTTTATCCGTCTTATCACTTGCTGTTGTCGACTGTTCCGTCTTTGGTTTCCCTGATGATGGTGAATCCTCCACCATCTTATTGGAAGCACAGCCGGCACCAAGCAGCAAAAAGCCCACGGTTACAACTGCTGAAAATTCTCTTAAAAACCTCATTGTCTATACCTCCTCTAAGCTCCTGTCTGGCTGAAAAAATTCCCCAGGCCTTCACAGATTCCCTCCGCCATTTTTTCCTGAAAATCCGGATCTGCCAGCAGGCCTTCTTCCTCCGGATTTGATATAAATGCCGTCTCAACCAACGCGGCTGGTACCGCCGTGTGTTTTAAAACGTAAAAGTTGGCCTCGGAGGCCCCACGATCAAAGCGCTCCCCATGCTCAACCACTCCGTTTTGCAACAGCTGGGCCAGCAGGGCGTCATAGCTTGTTTTCGCATAATAAAATGTCTGCGTGCCATTGGCCTGCGGACGCGTAAAGGCATTGGCATGGATGCTGACAAAGACGTCCACTCCCGGCACCGCCGCCCCGGCATCAACTCTGGCCTGCAATTCCTCACGATCAGAGGCGTTCGGCCCAAAGACATCGACATCGTCCGTCCGTGTCATTACAACACGCGCCCCGGAACGCAAAAGTATATCATCCACACGCTGGGCAATGGCAAATGTCACATCTTTTTCCCTGATGCCATCAGGGCCGATTGCGCCCGTATCACTACCTCCATGCCCGGGATCAATGGCAATTGTCCGCCCGCGGACTCCCGTTACCGAAAAATCACCGAAAGAACGCTTTTTTTTGATTTCAATGACCAAACGGTACGGACGATTAAGTTTTCGGTCCGCCGGCACAAACCGCAATTTATAGCTGTATTTCCCAGCATTATCCGGCAGCGTGATCACAGCCTGGCCATTTACCTTATCAAGCTGGCTGAATTCAATTTTTTGGGCAATTTCCCCATCAAGTGCTATGTTTTTTCTTATGCTGCCAATCTTGGTTCGCTTTAAGTCAAGTACCAGCCGCTGCGGATTCGACGGATCAACCGCCAGTGCAAAGTCCTGGCCGGCGTTATTCAGGCCCACCTCGACATATAGTGACCCCGCCGCAGCTGTATAGTGAAAGTGCGTAATCTTATACTGCGCTCGTTCAGCAGCGCTACAGGCAGTTTGCAGCACAAACAACCCCAATAAAACAACACACAAACTTATTATTTTACGCAAAATACACAACCCCTATCTAACAATTCCCCAGTATCACCGGTCTATTTTTTCTGATCAAGCCCGGCGAGCAGCACAGCTGCCTCATCACGAGCTGCCTGGGTGGCCGCTGCATCAAAGGTGATTTCCAGCTGCAGGTAATCTCCTTCGCCAATATCCGGTGGCAGACACCAGCGCGGTAAAATTGCGGTTTCTTCAGCTTCGCCAAGCAGAAGTACAGCTTTACCGCCTTCAAACCTGTCAATTACAGCTCCTGTCATGTTATCGCTCTCCTATTATATCATATGTTTTACCATCGCTTCGCAAGGTAATTGTACCATTTTGATCCGTTCGATAAATTTTCATCTGCTGTTTTTCATAACGGTTTAATATGTTTTTATGCGGATGACCGTACTCATTGTCTATTCCCACCGAAATAAGGACTGCTGCCGGCGCAGCCGCTTGCAAAAACGTTTTGCTGGAGGAAGTCTTGCTGCCATGATGGGCGGCTTTCAGAACATCCGATTTCAAGGCACTGCCATAAGCCTTTACCAGCGCCGTTTCGCCCTCGGCTTCAACGTCACCGGTTAGCAGCAAGGAAAAACTGCCGAACAGTAATTGGCCAACAATGGAGTTTCCATTCATCTCACCGCCGGCTTTGACCATATCCGGTGTCGGGCTCAGCACCTTAAATACAACTCCGTCACCAAAGGCAAGCTCATCACCGCGTTTTAAGTGACCGTATTCTATGGCCTGATCGCGAACTGTCTTTAAATAATCCCGGTACATTTTCGTAGTTGTCGACTGACCGTTATCATAAACAGCACGCACCTTAAATTCCCTGAGCAAAATCGCGGTTCCACCAATATGATCGGCATGTGGATGCGTAATAATCAGTTTATCGATGACATCTATGCCTTCCTTATGCAAAAGTCCTGCCAGCTTAGCCTGCTGGTCCTGGTCTCCACTATCGATCAAAACCGTCTGCTCAGCCGTACGGATCAGGATAGCATCCCCTTGTCCGACGTCCAGCATCTTCACCATCAACGGTGATGCGGCTACCTGCTGCGTTTTATTTGCCGACAAAGAGCTACAGCCACTGCTTAAAAGCATTAGACCGGCCAAGAGCAGCAGCACTATTTTATTTTGCCAAAAATGCATAATATCCCCCTAAAAAAAATAAATAGGCAGTATTTATCCTGCCTATCAAAGACGAATTCAGTTTAAAATTTTACTAAACCAACGCTGATGCCCATAGCCTGATCAACGCGGACCATAAATTTATCCTGCAGCACCGTGATCTTTTCTTTCAGCCGCCGTTTGTCAATGGTACGCAACTGCTCTAAAAGCACAACGGAATCGCGTTCAAGTGCACATTCTGCAGCCTGCAGCTCCACATGCGTCGGCAGCTTGCCCTTTGTTATCTGGGCCGTAATAGCGGCAACAATGACCGTCGGGCTGTATTTATTCCCTACATCATTTTGCACAATCAAAACCGGCCGCAGCCCGCCTTGCTCGGAACCGACCACCGGGCTCAAATTCGCATAATAAATCTCTCCACGTTTGACGACCATTTTTATCCACGTCCTGCCATTTCGGCAAACAAACCTTCTTCCGCCAAAGTTAAATTGATGACAGCCATTTCTTCATAGCCTTTTTTCATGTTTTCGACAAAAGCCCGATGTTTACAGTCCTCAATATAGTTGCCCATTGCATCACGAAAGAACTGACTGCGACTCAATTTTTCCGTAGCAGCAAATGAGTCAATCTCCTCCAGCATTTCATCAGGTATACTAATCATTACACGTTTCAACTCGGTCACACTTACACCTCCGCAGATATTAAATCATAATAACCCAAATATAGATTCAGTATAGTTTTTTTACTGTGAAATGTCAATTTAAAAGTAATGATTTTATAAATTATTTATTCATTACCAACCGCCAGCCGGGCTGCCGGCAAGGCTGCCATAATATCCCTGGCCAGCAGCCCCGTCATCCCCTGTTCTGCCGCCAGATCACCGGCCATTCCATGCAAAAACACGCCTGCGAGCGCCGCATTGTAACGCGACAATCCCTGCGCTTTGAGCCCGGCGATTACACCAGCCAGAACATCGCCGCTGCCAGCTGTTGCCATCCCCGGATTCCCATTACTCGCTATATGGACATTGCCATCCGGAAATACAACGATGGTCTTTTCACTTTTCACTACAAAAATACTGTTGTAATCCACTGCTGCCTGCCGGGTTATTGCCAAAAGATCGTCTTTTAATTCTCGGACTGAAATATCCAGTAAAGCTGCCATCTCACCCAAGTGAGGCGTCAGCACCGGCATGACAGCAGCCTGGCTGAGCTTCTCTGGCTGAGCGCAAAAAGCACGAATTGCATCGGCATCGAGGATCAGCTGCACCTTAGCCTGCAGGGCAAATGAGCGGATTGCCCTCGCGGTTTCTTCATCACGCCCAAGTCCAGGCCCGATGACAACCACATCACAGGTTTCGGCGGCTTCAAGCAATTCCGCGACAGCCGCTTCTGCAATCGTGCCGTTTGCATTTTCCGCCACCGGATGCAATACAACTTCGGTCAGCTTGCCCGCCAAAACATCATGCAGACCTTCTGGGGCGGCCAATGTAACGATTCCAACTCCGCTGCGCAGGGCCGATTCCGCTGTGAGTACCGCGGCCCCGGTATAGCCTTTTGACCCGGCAATAGCCAAAACACGACCACAACTATTTTTATGCACATCGGCTGCGCGGGGCACCAGCAATTTTTTTACCAGATGAATATCAAGCAAAGCTTGCTGAATTTCTTCAGCTTCGAGTAGTGCCCGCGGAATTCCAATCCCGTCCACCAGCAAATTCCCGGTATAGGCACCACCAGGATAAAAAATCTGTCCGAGTTTTGGCAAGCCAAACGTAACTGTAGCCGAGGCCGCTACGGCCGTCTGGGCAATACAGCCGCTGTCTGCCGCTACCCCGCTTGGCATATCAATCGCCAAAACAGGCTTTTCTGCTTCATTTATCATGGAAATCAATCGTTCCAAATCCTCACTTAAAACTCCATGAAAGCCCGTACCAAGCAGAGCATCGACAATGCCATCGACAAAGGCCAGCACGACCTGAATCTTATCCCAATCACGCGGTGAGGCAACCTGCCGGATATCAAGATCCATATTCGTAATTATATCTAAATTCATCTGGGCCGCTTCGCTCAACTGCTGCAGATCGCCAAGCAAAAACACCTTGACTTTTGCCCCCAGATTTGCCAAATGACGGGCAGCAACAAAGCCATCGCCACCATTATTGCCTGAACCACAAAATATAACAATCGCTTTATCTTCAACGCCCTGCAGCAGACGCTTCGTTTCATGTGCTGCCTGGACACCCGCATTTTCCATCAGGACAACTTCCGGTACACCATAGGTACTGCCTGCCGCCTGATCAATCTCCCGCATTTCTGCTGCTGTCACAATTTTCATTTTGCATCTCCTCCAAAAATAGCCTGGGCCACCGCATATTCACGCGCATGACTCAGCGATATGTAAATTGACGTCACTCCAAGCTCACGGGCCATTTCTTCAAAAAAGCCGCACAACCTGACACGCGGGCATCCTTTTGCATCCGGCAAAATCTCAATGTCCTGCAAGGTTCCCCCGACAAGTCCAGTGCCAAAGGCCTTGAGCACAGCTTCCTTGCCGGCAAAACGGGCCGCATAAGATGCGGCCGTTTGGCTTCCTCGGCCTTCACAATATTTCTGCTCCGCTACGGTAAAAACCCGCTGGACAAAGCGCTTATTGACAATGGCCTTTTTTATGCGTTCAATTTCAATGATATCAATTCCTGTGCCAATGATCATATACGCCCTCCTCATCAAAGAGCCGACATTTAAAATGTCGGCTCTTTTTTCATAACTATTGAATTGCCTGCATGTTTACGCTTTGATAGGTCCGGGCAATTAAAACATCCACCCGCCGATTCTGACTGCGCCCTTCTTCCGTGGCATTGTCAGCTACCGGACGGTACTCGCCATAACCAACGGTGCTAAAACGCACCGGCTGTAAATTCGCATTTTGCGACAAAATAAATTTCATAAAGTTTAATGAGCGCTGCGCACTCAGATCCCAGTTGGAAGGGAACTGACTATTGGCAATCGGGACATTATCCGTATGACCTGAAATCACGACATTTTGCGTAATTGTCGCCAAAAGGCCGGCAATCACCGGGCCAATTTTTTGCGAATCGGCAACAAGATCAGCACTGCCCGACGGGAACAAGGCCTTTTCCCGGATGCGGATCATCAGACCTTCATCCGTCATTGCTGTTCCAAGCTCCATTTCAAGCCCATTGTCTTTTATGTAGCTGTCAAGCTTTTGTTTAATTTCTTCCAGTTTTTGGTTTTCTTGTATATATTCCTGATTATTCGCAACTAATGCATCTTCCGGCAGCGTAGCTGCTTTTTGCATATTAGGGCCGGCCTGATCAAACATCGACGGGCCGCCTGAATGAAAGGCCGCACTAAAAGCCTGCGCCATTTCTGTCACCTTTTCCTGATCGGTCTGCGACACAGCAAAAAGGACGATAAACAATGCCAACAGCAAGGTCAGCAGATCCGAATACGGCAACAGCCAGGCCTCGCTGGCATGTTCCTCATGCGGTTTATGCCTCTTTTTTCTCGCCATACCTTATGCCTCCGCTCTGCCTTTGATTTGATCACGCTCTGTCTGCGGGATAAATACCTTAAGCTTAGCTTCGATTGCCGTTGGCGAATCACCAGCCTGCAAAGACAATATGCCTTCAATAATCATTCGCTTCTGCGCCACTTCCATCTGTGACATCGTCTTGAGTTTATTGGCAATCGGCAGCCAGATTACGTATCCGGTAAAGATACCAAGCAACGTGGCAATAAACGCCGCCGCAATCGAATGACCGAGTTTATCAATATCCTTAAGGTTGCCCAGCGCCGCGATTAAGCCAACAACCGCGCCCAAAACGCCCAGTGTCGGCGCATAAGTTCCCGCCTGGGTAAATATAGACATGCCTTCGGCATGGCGCTGCTCCATGACCTGCAGCTCCGCATCGAGTACGTCACTGACAAATTCAGGGTCCATGCCATCGATAACCATGTTGAGCCCTGACCGAAAAAAAGGATCCTTTATATCAGCGACCTTGTTTTCCAATGCTAAAATACCTTCACGGCGGGCAATCTGCGACAGCTCGACAAACAAACTGAGCATTTCCGTCTTGGGGCGGTTATCCTGGGATTGAAATACCTTCTTCACCAGTTTCGGGAAATTCCGCATCTGCTCCATCGTAAAGCCCGTAAATAAGCAGGAAAATGTCCCCCCGAAGATGATCAAAAATGCCGCCGGATTATTTAATGAGCTGATTGCAGCCCCCTTTAATACCATTCCGACAAAAACTGAAACAAAACCTAACACCATTCCGATTACTGTTGATTTTTCCAACGCAAGTCCTCCTTCTACTAAAACGTGTATAACAAATGATTTTTGTCTCTTCCCTGAGACAGCATGAGACTTGACGAATTATTATATTCCCTACTTGAGGGCAAAATTCCTACCAGAAAATAATTTATTTCTTCCTTTATGTTTTGTGAACTCACGACACGGTCTCACCTGGCAGAAGATCCTGCGTTATATTATACAGCATAACCGCCAGCTCTGCTTCGTTATTTAAAAAAACGCGGCAAAGGTCCTCTGCACCAGCCTCTTTTTCTCCTAATTATTATATCGTCAAAAGTAAAAAAAAGTTAAATTTCCAATTCTATTGTTTTTTTCATATTCATATCTAATAATTTTTATGTTATTATATTAATTGTATTTATTGCATTTTTTGTAAAGACAAATCTATTTTTTAATGACATAATGCTGCTATAGTAAGATTTTTTTATTATTCACTATGTCTTTAAAATATGATATAATAATGCTTAAATAATTTAAGTTTATTATGTTCTTGATCTTTGACCGATATTTTAGAAAATGGAGCGATACTATGGAATTACGACAATTAGAATATTTTCAAATGTCCAGCCGTTTAAAAAACATTACCAGGGCCGCTGAAAGACTCCGCGTATCCCAGCCAAACATCACCGTTGCGATTAAAAAACTTGAAGCAGAGCTCGGAATTCAGCTGTTTGACCGCAGTCAAAAGCAACTGTCGCTTACACCTGAAGGAGCTGTTTTTCTTAACCGCATTGAGCTTGCCCTGCGCAACATCCAGGATGCAGTACTTGAGGTAAATGACTACAAACAGCTGCAAAAAGGCACGATCAAGATCGGAATTCCCTCCATGATTGGCGCCTACCTGTTTCCTAAAATTTTCTCGAGCTTTCAACGCCGTTATCCGCATCTCGATATATATCTTTATGAGGAAGGATCCATGGCTATTCGTGAGCATCTTGAACGCGATGAGCTAGACTTCGGCATCGTTATCATCTCGGATGCCTCGCCTAACCTACCGGCGCTGAAAAGGTCCACCAACCAGACTGTGCACAGCGGGCCG
>Ga0183099_1000685_pt1 | contig 22663 bp, 17 predicted proteins | sample Biomet1_FD_127788 | JGI IMG/M metagenome (GOLD analysis project Ga0183099, IMG submission 127788) | Microbial communities from bioreactor (seeded with anoxic lake sediment) at LBNL, California, USA - Biofuel metagenome 1 | ecosystem: Engineered > Bioreactor > Anaerobic > Unclassified ...
CAGATGAAGAAGTGATTATGGGAATCCCCATTGATCTTCTGGCTGATGTAGCTGCTGGCCTCAAAGAAATCTGCCCGAAGTAAAACCCACAAAATGTGTATATCCTTTACATGAAAATTCCTTCATGTTTAAGCCCTTTCACAAGATTTCCAAAAAAATCACGAAAGGGCTTGTCAACACATAAGCAAACAATTTTAGATGTATTAAATCAAAAAACGTCTTAAACTCATCTTTTTTGAACAAATACTACCTTTTCTTGTTATTCGAAGGTGTAATTCATGAAAGAACAACTCTAAACCATAAATTAATCCATTTAAGAGGAGCAAGGTTCAAACCACAATTATTCCTCTTGAGTGAAGCGTACGAAGAGAACCTTGGACTGTTGTGGTTACATCGTAACTCCCAGAAGATCTTCGATTTCCTGTGCTTCCGAAGCGAAACGTGGGTTGTGAAAAATGATCAATTATTTAAATGCTAGTGCCAAAGGCTTGCACTTTAGTTAGCCAATCTCCTTGTAAAATATCTCCTTTTGCTGATATGCCAGTAGCTATTAAGATACCTCTGCCTTCCCATTTCATATAATCTGCCGTATACTTGTAAGTATCTATGGCACCACTGAAAAATCGTTCGTCATCGCATTCTCCACACATAATCAAAGATGATTCCATTATTTTAAGAGATTTTGTACAGTTGCTCACACAGTAGGCATACAATCGGTCAATTACAGTCTTTAATTGTGCGGAAATCCCATAGAAGTATAAAGGAGAAACAAGCACAAGCATATCTGCACTTTCGAGCAACGGTTCAATTTCTGCCATATCGTCACACTGAACACAAGCTCCATCCTTTGTCCAACACACGTCACAGGCATTACATCCATTAACATTGAGTTTTGCGACTTCGATTTTATTTACTGTATGCCCTTTTTCCTGCGCTCCTTTCATAAAGGCATTTGCTAGCATATCGCTATTTCCGTTCTTCCGTGGACTGCCAGTAAGTATCAGTATATTTTTATTCATTGTTTAACATCTCCAAAAAATTATATTTATCTTTTTCTGTAATTTTGCGTTTCACCCTACACGGATTGCCAACAGATATTACATTGGCCGGAATATCCTTTGTTACTACACTTCCAGAACCGATGACGGTGTTATCACCAATGGTAACACCCGGATTCACAATAGCGCCACCACCAAGCCAAACATTGCTGCCTATGAAAATAGGAGCGGCATATTCCAACTGGTTATTCCGTATATCGGGATGTAAAGGATGTCCTGAAGTAAAAAGACTCACATTGGGTGCGATAAAAACGTTGTCACCGATGGTAACTTTGGCGCAGTCAATAATTGTGCAATTATAATTGGCGTAAAAGTTCTCCCCTATGGAGATATTGTATCCGTAATCGCAGCGAAAGGGTGGTTCAATAATGAAGTTTTTGCCCATTTTGCCAAAGAGTCTTTGAATGATTTTGTTTCGCTGCTCAATTTTACTGGGATGAAAAGAATTAAATTCAAAAATCAATTCCTTTGCAGCCTGACGTTCTGCGACTAGTTCTTCCCCAAAAGCTCTATACGGTTTGCCTGCTAGCATCTTTTCTTTCTCTCTCATTTTAAACTCCTTATATTTGTTCAATCAATCTAAGATAATAATTTAGGCTTTCGGATTGTGGTAGGAAGCAGCTGTCCCATATAGTCATCACACATGTTTTGGTTATCAATTTGGAGTACTCTTTTAGGTATAACTACAAAATAGCGATATAAATATTGGCTAATTTTTCTAGCTGAAACAGGTTGTCTGTTTAAAGTAGTTTGTTGTCAGGTTTATAGAGTACCGGGAAGCCAATGGATTATATACTAACAAAGAAAAGAGAAGGGAAATGACCTCTTACATAGCAGACTCGGCAGTCTTTATAATGGGAAACTGCGACGTGGACAGCTCGCTGCTTATTACCGTTCCTTCGGTCGTAGACGAGTTAAAAAGTAGGGATTCCGTGCTCCGTTTTGACCTTGCAAAAGAGGGAGGGCTCAGGGTAGAATGGCCAGAACCGGAAATGGTAAAAGAGGTTCGGGAAAAAGCTGAACAGACCCGGGACTCAGAAGAGCTTTCAAAAACAGACCTGGAGATTCTTGCAAAAGCACTTGAGCACAGGGAGACAGCGATACTGCTTACGGATGACTATGCAGTCCAGAACGTTGCCGTGCAGCTTGGGATTCAGGTTAAACCTATTGCCCAGAAAAAAATTAAGGATATTATTATCTGGCAAAAGCAATGTATAGGCTGCAGAAAAACTTTTGACAAAGGAGATGTATGTCCTATCTGTGGTTCTCCACTTAAGAAAAAGAGGAAAAAAAGTAGAAAAGAAAAGAGTTACCCTTGAGCTGAAGAAAAAGATATAAGTTTGATAATGTATGTAATAGTGTCTTTAATTGAGAAAATATACATTTGAACATCGTTTTCCAGGCAGTATTGTGAATAAGTTGCAAAACGTGCCGGAAAATACAGCCAGATAAAAATTCAGGTGGGAATGGAGGCATGAAGAATATAGAAGATTTGATCCAGAAAGCTGTGGAACTGCAAAGCAGCGGGCTTGTAACCGGCCAGATTGCTGACGAACTCAACGTTTCAAGGGAAACGGTCACCTGGCTTTTAACCCGTTCAAAAAAAGAAGTAACAGCCCCCGCTCCGAAGGATATTTCCGTAAACTGGAGCAGTATAGGAAAAAGCGCTACGCGGCTTCACTACATTTCGCTTGCTCTCTGCGACATGGTACTTGAGACTCTGGAAAAAACAAACGCCGAAGTTGACGTAGTTGTCGGTGTCGCCGCCAGCGGAATTCCCCTGGCAAGCATGATGGCAAATGAGCTGGGAGCTGACTTTGCCCTCTATCATTCTCGTAAAGCACAGGACGTAGTCCAGCCAGGCCAGAAAGGAACAATAAGCAGGAACTTCGGAAGCGTTGCCGGCAAAAACTGCGTGATTGTGGACGACGTTATTACCACAGGCTCTACAACGATGGAAGTCATTGAGCAGCTTCGGGAAATGGGCTCGAAACCGAGGGCTGTGGTGGTTCTTGTTGATAAAAAAGGTGCGGATATGATCGCGAATGTCCCGATCCAGTCTCTTGTAAGGATTGTACGCGTAGACTAAAAAGCAAAGCAAGGACAAATTGTTAATAACTTTTTTGCATGAAAGCCTTTCCAAGTGAAATACAAAGGAAAGGCGAGCCATTTTAACCCAAATTTCTTTTTTCCACAAGAGTAATGAGATTGACTACTAGCTTGACTATTCTGAGAAAGCTGAGATGCTTCAAGGAAATCGTAAGCCGATCAACCATCCTGGAAGGTTGAAAAACGAAAACTTGTCATTTTATGGAATTCATATTCCTAGTGTCATCCTAATTGTATCCCGAGTTGCAGTGGAAAGCCCAAGGATCAAAATAACCATTTTAATTAGCATTTTCAAGTGAAAGGAGCGTTCGTCATCCTCAAATTGAGTGTCAAGCGTGTAAATAACCCCTATGAAGATAATAAGCTTCAATGGATACATAATCAGTGCCGTACCAGTAAGGTGGATGAGATAGCTTGGCACTACATGCTTAGAAAAATATCCCAGTTTATCTACACCTATATACGTTGAAGAAGCATCCATCAGATGTATCAGCAGGATAGAAAGGTTCAGGGGATCAGTGAATATCGAGGATTTGAAATAGCGGGCAATAAGATAAAAGGCAAAACTCAGTCCTGTTCCTGCTCCAATTACAAATAGGGGGATATAAGCGGCCACCACGTGTTGGAAATGCAGCAGGATAATAAGATTTATGAAAAACCATACAAGTCCGAAGCTTGCAAAAGCGAGATGAAAATCCTTTACCAGGCCTGCTTTCTGCAGCCGGATGGAAATCCAGAGGCAACCTACAGTTATCGCAAAAACCAAAAAGTAGATATTCGGAGTTATAAGAAGATAGCTAAATGGTGGATGGACGATACCTGCAGGAGAATCTTCAAGTACGCGCAGGGAAGATCCTGCAAGTACGAAAGGCAGGACAGACGCAATAAAGCGAGGGGTTATTTTTACCTCAAGTTTTTCGAGCAGCTTGAAAACCCCAAATATACAAATGCCCAGTATCACTGCCCAGGTAAAGGTATTTACAGGATTATAACCGGAATCAGTCCGTATGGGGTCAAGATAATAAGTATTGACAAACTGTGAAATTTTATCAATTAAAGAATCCATTTTATCACTAGGAGGACTTATGCACTTGAGTATTAAAATCAAGCGCATGCGAGTTTGTGAAAAGTGTTACATACTAGATGGGCTTAATGCCTTATGCTAGTGATATGTATGAGTTTGAATTTCATAACAGACTTGGGAGAATCTCCTCTTTTCAAGAAACTTTTCTAGTTATCCTCCCCTCTATTCCAAAATTCAGAGGTTCTCCTATCTACTTCAAATAGTTATGGATATTTCTTCCCATCTCTGGTTAAAAAGTTCCATCAACTATGGATTTGGGGAAGTAATCAAAAAGAAGAGACTTTTCTTTGCCTAAGTTCTTCACAATAAAGCTCGGGAATTATACCCTATACCAAAAGTGAATACAACTAATACGGAATCTTTTAGAAATATGTAGCTAACTAGAATTATCTGTATAATTTTAAGAATTAAAATGGTCTGGATAGTCTTTTATTTCTAAGGAAAATTTGTAGAAAGAATAAAACTTTTTTAGAAATAGAATTTTTAAGAAGAAAGTAAGAATATAATAGTTTTGTCTAGAATAGAAGCGGAGGGAGAGAAAGAGGCTTATTAAAGCCCTTTAATACTCGACCTCTGCAGATCCTATCTTCTCAGTAAGCTTTGATAACACTTCAGTCCTCATTCCCTCTACAAATTTTATACTGCCCACGACAAGATGTCCTCCTCCACTGACGCCTGCACCTTTCATTTCCTCTCTGAGTTCCCTAACGATTCTCGGAATGTTCATAAGCACGCCCTTGGAACGAATGACCGCAAAGTCAGGACCATATCCGAGAGTTACCACAGGTTTACCCGGATTCCTTTTGGTGAGCACGTCGTGAACTTCTCCGGAGGTCTTTCCGGGTGGTGGGAAGGTGAATTTCTGTGCATAGTTTTCAACGTCTATCACATTCATGATAGCCCCATTTGCCAGTTTTTGAGACTTGACATTAAAGAGGCAGGTTTCAAGCTGTTCCTTTATCATGGTATTTGCCTGTTCGCAGAGCAGGGAAACCAGTTTTTTATGGGTATCGTGATCCCCTAGATCCAGAATGTCGTCGATAATACCCTTTCCACTGCTAAACTTTAGCCAGAACTGTTCATAGTCCAGGGCCAGAGCCATTTCTTTTAGCTCTTCAAGGTTATAACGGTCCGAGGCAAGAGAGATGTACCTTCCGGCTTCCGGAGCCTCTGAACGGTCCCCTACTGCCGAAACCGCTGGAAGATGTTTTATTGTATCGCTGATGTCGGGATTGATCATACGAGCAACTTCAGCACAGAGCATTCCGGCAGTTACCCCGAAATCTCCTCCTACATGTGCAGGATTTGCGTGCCCTATAAGGTACTGGTCAACAATCTCATCCGGGTGGTGATGGTCAATAACAAGCATATCGATTCCATAAACTCTGGCCTGCCGCATTGAAGGTACGTCTTCTTCGGTTGATCCGTTGTCTACAAGGATCACAAGCGGCATCTTCTGCCCGTGCCTGGAAAGATCTTCAAGCGCATAAGAAATATCCCTCGTAACATCGGCAAGCTCATAATAAGGAGCTTTGGAAGGAGCACGCTTGTAGGAGTAATATTCCGCATCCGCCCCCCCGATTTCCGTAATAAGGGGCAGGATAGCCCTCTCAATTGCAATTGCCGAGGTAATTCCATCAGCATCGGCATGATGCCTGAGAATAATCGGGGTTGAATGGAAAATAGCTTTTTTGATTTCTTTGGCGACATGGAGCATTCTGGGTTTAAGTTTCTCCATAATCTCGCTTTTGACAAGGAAAGGAATATCAGCAGGAGCTGCCTTTTCGTTAATTACCCTCTCAACTCTGCCCCTGACAACTGCTTCCTTCTCCCCGGTCAGCAATTTCATGCTCATGACCTCGATCTGAATCTGGTCATCTCGTAGAGTTACTTCTCCAGTGATGGAAACAATCATTCCTGCATCAATATGCGGATAGGATCTTTTCCCGGCACTTTCAAAGGCTGCACAGGGCACAAAGCCACCCTCGTCGCTAATGGTAAAAATAGTGGGCCCGCTGGTCTGCTTTACCTGGATCACTTCCCCTTCAAGTCTGAGGAGCCTACCCTTCATATTGGAGTCAATCTCAGCTGAATTCTTGAGTGGAAGCTCCTTTTCAAGCTCGATAGTTTCGTACTTTTGAAGGGTTTTCGGGATAAGATCTAGCTTTCCTCCGGCTTTGATGCTTTTTACCAGGACGATCACGGCATCCCCAACTTCAGGAGGAACCCCGACATTGCTGGAGTGCATAAGCCCTCTTACGTGAGGGTTAAAATCCACAAAGACCCCGAAAGAAGCTTTACTGCTTACTATACCGTGGTAAAGTTTTCCTGCCTCCACATCCTTAAGATCGCAGGATTCATCAAGGGAATAAACATACTGAGAACGAGCACAGGAATCGCATATTTCTTCCTCGGGATCCTTGGGGTCCTCAATGCGCCCTCCACAAACCTTGCATGTGTATATCTTCCCGAGTCCCCCACAGGTTTTGCAGGGAGCTGTTACTTCAATAGTTCCAGTGCCCTTACATTTCTGACATGCGGCACCATTTTTTAAAATACTGTCAATATTTTTTTCTGACATTTTCATGAAATCAATTGATTTTGATTTACCTTTGCCCTTACACTGAGGGCAGATATCAGTTGAAACAACTTCATAGCCACGCCCGTGGCAGTCTGAACATTCTTTACTCATTAATATCAACACCAATGGTTCTTCCGAACCTGCGTTTTCTTGCTCTACTGTTTGCGGCTCAGAACAAATTCCTGAACCTGGGAGTATTTGTCGTTCTTATTATCAGCTTTGAAATACGCTGATCTAACTGGAGGCCCTATCCAGGCCAAAAATCAATATCGTCCTGGTCCTTTCTTTCTCTGTCAACTCACTTTTTCCTGTTTTGTATTTTCTATATTTCAGATATAAGTATTTTCAGAAACAACTATTTATCAGAATGATTTTCTGAGCAGCCTCTTCATAATTCATATAATCAGGCATCTGTATGTCTACATTTATGTTCTCCCTCAGATGTTGCTCCCAAATCTGAAAAACTGAAGTAAATGGAGAATATAGAGTTAAGATTAATAATAAATAATATAGTTAAATATATAGTTTTTTAGATATTTAGAGAGTACAGAGTGCAAAACTTTTGAATTATGAATACTTACTTTATAGAAACTATTAGTATTAATTCTCCGAACAAAGAATACTTAATTATTATTAAATCTAATTTAAACCTTAATGGAATAAGAGGTCATAAAAATTATGAGTATCTTTGCCAGTCAAATCTATCTTCCTGTATTATTAGTTGTAATATTAATACTCTCACAATCAATAAAAATGGTTAACGAATATGAGAGAGTAGTTATTTTTAGGCTGGGCCGCCTCAGCGGAGTGAAAGGACCTGGGATTTTCTTTATCATTCCGATTGTTGATAAAGCGATAAAAATAGACCTGAGAATTGTTACCATTGATATTCCTAAACAGGCAGTTATCACGCGGGACAACGTTACGGTTGAAGTGGACGCTGTTGTCTATTACAAAGTCGTGGAGCCGGGAGCCGCTATAACTCAGGTTGAAAACTATATGTTCGCAACTTCCACCCTTTCACAGACCACCCTTAGGGATGTGCTGGGTCAGATGGAATTTGATGAACTGCTTTCGGAGAGAGAAAGTATCAACAAGCGAATTCAGGAACTTCTGGACACATACACCGACCCATGGGGGATTAAGGTTACAGGGGTTACGATTCGGGATGTAGCTCTGCCTGAAACGATGAAGAGAGCAATTGCTAAACAGGCTGAAGCCGAAAGAGAAAAGCGTTCCAGGATTATCCTTGCGGAAGGGGAATCCCAGGCTGCCCAGAAGATGATGGATGCAGCCACCCTATATCAGGGAATACCCGCAGCAATCAAACTGAGGGAATTGCAAACTTTAGCCGAGATTGCAAGGGAAAAGAATCTCATAGTGGTCACGCAATCCCAGTCTCTTGAAACCGGGAATATAGCAGCCCTATCTCAGGCCATTTTAAGAAAGAAAGAACAGTAAAGTTGAAAAAATCTGAAGGAAAGTGATAAGCAAGAAAGGACCGATAAACATGCTTGCGGAAAGGGCTCCCCATTTCCTCTTTATTTTCTTCATGTGCTTCATTTTCACAGCCGTCCTTGTACCCTCTGCGGATGCAGGGCCTCAACAGAAAGTGCTTGTGCTTGAAATATCCGAGGCTATTACACCAGCTTCAGACGATATTATAGCGGATGCGATAGAAAAAGCTGAAAACGAAAATTTTGAGGCTCTCGTAATCAGTCTGGATACCCCAGGCGGAGGACTGGATGAAACTCAAACAATCATAAGCACAATTGAGAATGCGAGCGTGCCTGTTATCGGGTATGTGCCCGAGAGCGGGAAAGCCTGGTCAGCTGGCACTCTCATCCTCATGGGAACGGATATTGCTGCAATGGCGCCTTTCACGGTTATAGGATCAGCTCAGCCCGTTCAGATGTCGGCGGAGGGGACAAAACCCATTAAAGATGAGAAAATAATAAACGCCCTTGTCAAGTTTTCGGTTGCAACAGCCAGTAAGCACGGGAGAAACGAGACTTTTGCAGAAGAGGTCATAACAAAAAACAAAAACCTTGACGCGAAGGAAGCCCTGGAGACCGGCGTAATAGAATATGTAGCTCCTTCTATCCCGAACTTGTTGGCGCAGATTAACGGACAGCAGGTAAAGGGAAAAAATCTGCAAACTGAAAATGCAGAGATAGAAAACTATGAACCTCCTCTTTCTCTGTCCCTTTTAGGGCTTATTTCAAACCCGATTATTTCCTCCCTTCTTTTGACCCTCGGGATTTATGGGCTAATCTTTGGAATCTCAAGCCCAGGAGCCGGAGCAGAAGTTTTCGGAATCATCTCAATCGCACTCGGGTTGATAGGCACAGGCTTTGATATCAATATAGGGGCAATCTTCCTCATTCTCTTAGGAATAGGACTTCTGATTATTGAAATTAAGGTACCTGGATTTGGGATATTCGGGCTTGCGGGCCTCATCAGCCTAATAATAGGAAGTATACTCCTTGTACCCATGGGAAGCGAAAACATTTATACCCCCGAATTTCAAAAGGTTCTTGTCCTGACAGTTGTTGCCCCCACGATTATTTTCGGGCTGTTTCTGGTTTTTGCAATTTACAAAGTAACCGAGATCAGAAAGAAAAAACCGGTAATTGGAGAGTTTATTGGGGATACTGCACAAACCATAGACCCTCTGGGGCCTGAAAAAACAGGCTTTGTCCGTTATAAAGGCGAATACTGGAAAGCTCGTTCAGAAGAGGAGATCGAACCGAAAGCAGAGGTCGAAATCACTGGAAAAGTAAGGGAAGTGCTCTTAGTAAAAAGAAAGATGTAATTATTCCCTCTTCTCCGGATCAATCTCTTTTTGACTTTACTTTAGATTGCGGAGTTACTAATTCAGGGCTTAACCTTAATTAATCAATTTTCGATAAAGCCATTTTTTAAGAGGCTTTTGATTAACTTTAGTTAACCAATTTTCGATAAAGCCTTTTTAAAAAAGGCTTTTATTTCTTATTTTTTCGAGGACTTTTTGTTTCTTTTCAATAGCTTCAAGCGCGGCCTTATCAATTGCTGCTCTCATTTCTTCAAAACCCCTGGGATTCTCTTCCCCATGAACTTTTTTCACAGGAGTATAGGCGGACTCCCTGAATCTGGGTGTGAAATCCCTGAGCTCGCCATTTAAGAAAATTTCAGCTCCACTTCCTTCCTCAACACGCCCTATAACATCAATTTCAATACCTGCAGCCCTAACAGTATCAAGGATGTCATCAACATAGGTAGGGGGGATAATTACAAGCAGGGCATCGAGAGAGACTCCCAGGTAGTCGACTTTCAGGCTCTCAAGCATTGAAAGCACTTTGGTATTCACAAGAGCCCTTATCTTTTCCTCTTCAAAGACCAATTTTACACCTGCAGTCTTTGAGATTTCCTTGGCATCACCTCGGATTCCGCCATTGGTAACATCAGTCATTGAATGGACCTTTCTATACAGATCGGACTGCAGCAGGGCCTCACAGGCTTCGAGGAAACGGATGTTAATAGTTTCTTCGACAACATCATGCATCCCGTAGTAAAGCGCAGTTGTAGAAATCGTACCCCCGCCTGCTCCTTCTGTCATAAGGATAAGGTCTCCTGCTTCTGTCCGGTTTCGCGAGGTAAGTGAAGAGGTTATGCCTACAGCCCCAACGCCGCCTGTCATGCGTTCACCTATGACCATGTCCCCGCCGATTCGAAGCGTGCTTCCTGTAATAAGAGGTATTCCGGTAAGTTCCGAGACCGTGGTTATTCCTGCAATATGGTCGAAGATCTTTGCTACATCTCCGTCGTCTGCTACGTGAATGTCGGAAAGCATCGCCAGGGGGCGGGCTCCCATAGCATATACATCACGCAGAGCTGCCCGGGCTACGTGAAAGCCCGAGAGAAAAGGAAAATCGCTCAGTCGAGAATGAATACCGTCAACCGTGACCACTAGGTAATCCTCACCGATTTTGACAACCCCTGAATCGTCAAGCTGGGAGCTATCCACAACGGCACCTGTCTTACCTATAACTTCTCCAAGCTTGGAGTGAACGTAAAAATCCCCTGTTCCTCTGGAACCTACCCCGAATTCTCCCATTGAAACGCCTGAGAGAGTCGGGCTTAACACATCTCCTTCCACATCAAGTGTTGCTTTCGCCTCACAAACAACCGCAGCCGCGATCTCATGAGCTCTTTCCGGACTTATATGCTTAATTTCAAGAATTCTTGAAGCAAGCTTTGCCTCAAGTCCTGCTTCGTTTGAAGGGTCCTCCCTGAGAACCCGTTTTGCATAGCCTTCTATATCCATAGTAACCATCTCTTGCGGATCTTTCTGCCCTGAAAAGTGTGCAGGGCAGGATAGTTTGGCATTCAAGTATCAATCTATTGATTTCAAGTATTCTGTTGATTTCAGATACTTTAGTGAAAAATATTTGGAGCTTTAGTGTAAGTACCTAGAAATCAGAATTCAATCATCTTGACAAATCTGGACAAAAATGAAAAAAATAAACTTTGAGCACGAGGGCAGATTCCTTAGATAAATCAATTGAAGGAATGTATACATTCAGCACATTTCTACAAAGTTTTTAAGAATCTTCAACCCGATATCTCCGCTTTTCTCAGGGTGGAACTGGGTACCCATAACATTTCCTTTAGAGTTTACGACAGAAGCTGAAAAATCCAGCCCATAATTGCAGGCTGCAAGGGTATTTTCAGACGCTGTGTCCACGTAGTAGGAATGCACGAAATATACGAAAGAGTTGTCAGGAACGCCTTCAAATAGAGGGTGATCCTGCTTGATTTTAAGATTGTTCCAGCCAATGTGAGGTACCTTTAATTCGGATTTCGGAAAGCGCAGCACCTTGCCAGAAATAAGGTCAAGCCCGTCAGTCAGTTTTCCTTCCTCAGAAGAACTCATGAGAACCTGCTGTCCGAGACAGATTCCGAGCATCGGCTTGCCTGACCGTGCGTATTCTTCTATAATCCCTTTGATGGGGGCGAGGCACTTCATCGCATCCACAAAAGCGCCGACACCCGGGAGAATTAAACCGTCTGCGGCAAGAATCTCCTCAGGATCCCCAGAGATTGCGGGACTGGATCCGACGTGTTCGAGTCCCTTTTGAACACTACGGAGGTTTCCAAGCCCGTAATCGAGAATTACAATTCTTTTCATAGCTTTAACAAACAAAGTTAAAATAGATTAACTTTACGAGCAAGGAAAAGGACAGCAGGAAAATAATTAAAAGAAGAAATAAGACGAAAAAATAAAGGGGCCTGTAAATCCTTTGCAATTAAGACCTGCCAGCAGGAAGTGGGTAAGAGCTGTTCTCCCTTTCAAAAATCACCTTGTATTTGCCACAATGTATGCATTCATAACGTTTTTCCAGCACTGTTGGCAAAAAGCACAATGCTCCGCTTTTTCGCTTCCATTTATGCAGTCCGAAAAAACACAAGAAACTACGGTCACGGTCCGATTCGCCTGAGTCGTCAGAGCATTCTTGAGTCAAAAAACTGTTTCCCCTTGTTTCTGATTGTTAAGGTTATTCTACAACAATAAGAAAGTTATGGGTAAAAGAACTATATAAATATATAGTTATCATAGAAATATCAAGAAGTTTTTCTATAGAAAACATCATTGGACTAAAGATAAAAGAGCAAAAACATAGTAGCGGAATATTAATAGAGTTTGTTGTGAATAATTTAACGGAATTTTCCTGCAGGCTCAAACACTCATTAATCAGAAGGCGATTGAGGTACCAGGGAAAAAAGAGCATGGTAAAAGTTCTAAAACTAATATTAATTTGAAAATTACCAAAAAGAAAAAATGAGGCAATCCTCATTTCATTTTTTTACAGTTTTCGTAGAGACCAATTTTCCTTGAGCATTATACAAATATGCTGTATCTCCTTCATTATTCCAGACATGCGCAACTCTCCCCCAATACAGCTTAGTTGCACTGTTCTTGCCTTTTCCAGTATAAATAGTCACCGTAGTCTTAGATTTTAAGGTATAAGAAGAGGGGAACTTATAGGTATGTTTGGCATCTTTATCTGTAACTTTCCAACCTTTCATACTTACCGAGGTCTTCCCACTGTTCGTAATCTTAACATACTCTTGATTTGCAGTTTCATAAGGAGCGCCAATATCCAAAGCACTGATATAAACCGAGTTGGTGCTAGTCTTAGTCGTTGCACCTAAAGCAGAAGGAAGGGTGCCCAAGATTAAACACATAGCCAAAAAGATAACAACTATTCGATTTTTTAACATCTTATCACCTACAATATCCATTATCGTTTGAAGCAGTCTTCCTTTTACATCTTACAAAGCTTAACTCTTTTGATTTCTCTACATAATAATATAAAAAGATAAGATATTACTTGGATATACAGCTGGATATAGCCAGGATAAAGAGGACAGCAGCCCCCGTGAACCAAGTTATACAGGCGAATATCTCATCCACTTCCAATACCTCAATAGAAAGGCCTGTACGAGTTTCGATAAGTCCAAAATATCCAGATTCCTGCAGCCTTCAACTTCCTTATGTTCTAAACCACAGTACACTTTTTCCCTACGTTTGCACTTCCCACCGGCTCAGGAAAAACTCTATCTGTTACCTTCCGGAAGAGCATCCTGTCAGAAAACCTCAAAAATATCATAATTCTGCAATGTTCCACAGGTCATTGCTGCATTTTGCTTGGTCTAGCTGAAAGTTTTGAACTCATTTTTTTAACTGCATGCCCCTATTAATCATTTCAGTCTCTACATCTTCAAGCAAAGTTTTGAGATCGATCACGACTTCGGTTAAATGAGAATCAGAAGTATTTACAAATCCTTCATCAACGGCATGCCGTATCCGTTCTAACATTTTTAGTCTTATATAGTTGAGAGTATTAGGATCTAGAGGCCTAGAATGTTCAAATTCGCTATTTACCATTGTTTTTCACTCCTCAAATTTTCAGTCATTACAGGAATGCAACATATAATAATTTTTAAAAGAGTCAACGGGAGAATTTAGAGAGATAGTCTTATTTTGCGCTCTCTTAAAGTCTGTTATTGTCCTGAGAATTGCAGGTTTCCCAGGCTACATAATTTTAACCATACCAGGTTCAAGCAGTTTAAATTTTGCGTCATCTTTTCATATTTCCGGGTTCCCCGCAGGAACCACTTTTCAAAAGACACCGTCTTTGTCTTCGTGTAGGTCTGCTGTATTTCCTGTTTCTCCATGAGTGCTGTGTTGTAATGACTCTTGCCCAGTTTCCAAATATTAGGTCCGCGTTTCTTCTCCTCCTGCTGCAAGATCAACTTTGCTAATATCGCTAACTGGGTTATGAGTCTCATACACATACCGTTGTCCCCTCATCGCCGACAGTATCGCGGCTATGCCGCATAGTACAGCCCCGATTATGAACGAAATCCGCAGCGCTGGCATAAACGCCTGTTGGAGTGTCTGTGGGAACCAGTAGTTGCTTGTCAGTGTGGTCACGATTTGTTGTGGTATTGAGCTGACGATACTCGAATCCATAGATTTCAGAATCGAGCTCATTGGGTTATAGCCCAGAAAGGCAGAGAACAACGCATTTGTAGGCGACATTGTTGCTAGTTGATTCGCGAGCTGTTGCAAAGCAGGGGCAGTCTGTGCAGATCCAAGGCTGGCAAACGAGTTGTGTACCGCACCCGGGAAAGCTTTCTGAATGCCCACTATTACGATGGTGAAGAATACGGACATACTCAGCGTACTGGCCGAGTTCCCCAGTGTGGACAACATGCCCGACGCGACACCCCGATTCTGAGGAGGCACAGAGTTCATTATCGATGAGCTGTTAGGAGAAGCGAACATACCGTTGCCAATACCCATGAAGAAGATCAGTACTCCCAACTCCCAGTAGTCGAAGTTATAGGGAAGCAGCGAGAGCCCGACGAAGACCAGTGTTACAATGGTCATCCCGGTAGTAGCTATCCATCGAGGCCCATACTTGTCCGAGAGCATCCCGGAAATCGGGCCCATGATCATAAAGCCTAGAGTCATGGGCAGCATGTAGATACCTGCCCATAAGGGCGTATCCTCAAAGCGGTAACCGTGGAGCGGAAGCCAGATCCCTTGCAGCAGAAGAATAAGCATGAACATGGCACCGCCTCGGGCAATAGCTGCAGTGAAGCTAGCGAGACACCCGTAGGCAAAGGCCCTGATCCTGAAGAACTCCAGCTTGAACATAGGGTTCTTCACCTTGCTCTCGACGAATGGGAAAGTTATCAACAACACTATTCCGATACCTAAAGCCGCTATTACCCAAGGGTTGCTCCAGCCCATGGCAGCAGTGATACCATCATGCTTGTACGGCATCAGGCCATAAGTGACGCCGACCAGAAGTGAGGTCAGCCCACCGACAAAGAGTAAGTTGCCCACAATATCGAGACTGGTCTTGGAAGCCCGGAACGAGATATCCTTCATCTTCCAGTAAGACCACACCGTTCCAAGGACAGCAAAGGGGATATTGACCAGGAACACATAGCGCCAGTTGTATGTCGCCAGTATGCCGCCCAGCAGCAAGCCAACGAACTGGCCGGACATAAAGGCTACCATGTTTATGCCGAGTGCCTTGCCTCTCTCGCTGACCGGAAAAGCGTCTGTAATAATGGCTGAGCCGTTTGCTATGGTGAACGCGCTGCCCACGGCCTGTATGAGCCTGAAAATAATTAGCTCCAGCGCACCAGTGTTGCCTGTACCAGGCGTCAGGTAAAGCAGGGTTGAACCGATGGCGAATATCAGGAAGCCCAGCCGGAAGAGTTTTATTCGGCCATACATGTCCGCCAGCCGACCAATAGTTAGGAGCAGTGTGGACGTGACAAGGCCAAAGCCCATAAGGAGCCACAGCAGGTACTGGAATGCACCCGGATCCGTTGGGTCCATCTGGATGCCTTTGAATATCGCGGGCAGCGAAATCAGGATGATGCTGCCGTTGACAGAGCCCATTAATGATGCTAGGGTAACATTGAACAGTGCAACCCATTTGTACGCAATATTCTTCCCAGACCCGCCCGCGGCTACTTTATCGGTCAAATTAATATCTTTAGTCAATTTAGTACCTTCCATTTTCATCGGTTTCGTTTTTCTGATTTCGGAAATCACAGTCGTGAGCCGCCTCAGGCTGTTGCGCAATGTTCTGAATATCGCCGGCCTTCCCGCCGGCATCACTATTGTCGTCACCTTCAGTTACGCTGTTGATGATCCGGGACATTTCATTCAGGAGTTCCAGCTTCTCCTGTTTCATGCGATCCAGCCCTGCCACGCCCTTGGGGGTGATCGTGTATACCTTCCTGCGTTCAATTCCCTCGCTCTGGATGAAACCTTTTGACTCAAGTCTCTCCAGGATTGGATAGATCGAGCCTGCACTCGGAGTCCAGCGCCCGTTTGAGCGGAGCTCGACCGTCTTGATGATGTCATAGCCATGGGTAGGCTTATCCTTAATAATATTCAGCACGATATACTTGAGAAAAGACCGCCTGATCTCTGTACACATTTTATTATCGTCGATTTTTTCTTCCATGGTTCGTACCCCTATATATCGGCAAGTGATATATCGGTAGGTAACATAGTATATATATCTTTTTGGCAACTATTAAGCCACATAAAATTATTCAGATGATATCGGTTTTGATGTAACAGATATGTCTGATAACTACTGGTGAAAAAAGAAAAAACATGATCAATAGCCAACGATTAAAGAAGGTCAACTAGCTGAAATTTGCCAATTGAATCTTAATAAAGAAGACTATTGATGTTATTATGCCTAGTCTGAATAGTTACAATTAAGTGTAAATATTTACGGTAGAGACTATATTTCACAACTTGTCTGTCAGTACTTTATTCTTTCGGTTGGCTATATAAAACTTCATAAAAACTGCTACTGCCATCAGCATGGCAAGCCCGGTGGAGAAATAAGGAGACCTTATGACATCCCATCGGCCGGACCAGATGAGGAGTCCAGTAAGGAAAAGAGCTGAAGAACCGGCAACTCCTGAGATCTCAAAAGGAATTTTTATAGAGCCTAGAGTGAGCCTGTTCTGATTTTCGAGGACTTTGAGACGGGACTCAAGCTCGTTTATATATGCACTTTTTGTATCTTGCTGAGCCTTGAGATTACGGAGTTCCATATCCAGTTTTTCGATCTCGGGTTTGAGGTTGTTATGAGTAAAATTCGACAACTCGGATATAGCAGCCTGAAGGGAACGGAGACTTTCAGAGACACTGGAAAAAACCTCATTTATGCTCCTGATTTTATAACCAGTTCCGGAAACCTCTGAGTAATTGTCCACAGAAATCATAGAAAGACTTGAGGTCTCGCCAGAAGGAAGTACTGCACTAAATGCGAATTTTGAAATAGTTCCTTCCGAAACTGAAGGAACTAAGTCCGAAAGAAAAGACTTTCTGCTAATAGAAGATTCAGGAGAAACCGAGGGCACCTGTGGAAAAATTAAGGAGCCTGCAGCAATATTTCCTGCGTTTTCCTCTGGGAAGAGACTTGAAAAATTTCCAGAGAAAACTCTGCCAGCTTGCAGTCCAGGGGAAGCTTCCATAGAAAGATGTTTCTCGACTACCCTGAATCGTTTTTCAAAATCCTTTATGCTCTGGTCAAAAACCTCAATCCTTCCCTGCAAATCCTCCCTGATTTCTGGCTCTGCCTGATGTAATCTATTCAATCGGACCATAACCCCTATGATTTTATAGTACAGAATCGGATCCGACGCTATATAAAATTTTTTAATGAGAGAAATAGTATTAAAACCAAACATTATTAAAACTAATGAAATAAAGCCAGCAGCAAAAAAGAAGAATGTCAAAAAAGAAAGAAAAGAAAAAAGAAGAATGCTAAAAGAAGAAAAAGTAGCCTGAGAATCGGAAATTTGGAGGGGTCAGATCAACCTGATCTCAATCGTTTCTCCCCTGTCCTGAGCTTCTATAATATTAGATGCAAGATCTGAGTTTGCCCTGAGTTTCACGTCTCCATGTCGGCTTACGGTTGCACTGAAAAGGTACTGGTCTTCGAGATAGATTTCCACGTCCTTTCCTGCAAGCTCCGGCGCCCCAAGAATAAGGTGCTTCTTATCTCTTTCGATGAAAGGATGAACGGAAGAAACGCTAGGAGCCTCTTCAAAGCTGGATGTTCTTCGTTTCTCTCGGGGAGCTCGGCTTTCAGTTCCGGATTTCCGGCCTTTTTCGGCTCTTGGAGCTTCGACCTCCAGTTCTCTTACATCAATATGCAGCCCAAGGATATTTTCGATACGATCAATGACGTTCCCACCTTTGCCAATAACTTTTCGCACCTCTTCTTCTCGGACCTTTACGATTGCACTGTCGTCTGAGGTCACTTCCACTTCAACAGGACCGGATGCGTACCTGCCAATAACATTCCTTATTTCCTCTTCCGCAAGCTTCCAGGCAGGTTTCCTGACTTCGGTAGAAGGCCCTACCGGCATAACAACAACCTGTTCCCCATAGGTATAGATCTCATATTCGACTTTTCGGGTCTCAAAATCTGCAATAATAATTACCGGCCTTGCAAGATCCTGTTCGGTCATTCCATGAGGAACTTTAACAGTAAACTCAAGCACCAGAACCTTTGCAACTTCTCCTTTATCAATAAAAATAACGGTATCCGCTACCTGGGGAATTACACCCAGTTCAACCCTTCCAATCAGGCGTTGAATTGCGTCCACACCTCTTGTTGCATGCACTACCCCAATCATTCCCACGCCTGCAAGCCGCATATCCGCAAAAATTAGGAAGTCGCCGGTCTTCCGGACTTCATCATAAATGGTATAATCCGGCCTGACCAGAAGCAAAAGATCCGCAGTATTTTCCATCTTGCCATTCAGAGGTGAATACTGGGTAATTTCAGGAGGCACCTGGAGGTCTCTTGGGGATTCCATAGTTTTGACCACCTGCCCGTGATCATTCAGGTATCGGGCAACCCCGGCTGCAAAAGTAGACTTTCCAGCTCCCGGCGGGCCGGCAATAAGAATACCACGTTGGCTTACAATCCGTTCTTTGAGTTTATCGCTCAACCGGTAATGCTCAAGATCCACAACCACAGTTGGCCTGACAACCGTAATTTCCATGTCATCGGAAAAAGGCGGGTGAGTAATTGCAATTCGCATATTTCGGATCTGCAGGACACTAGCTCCACTTGAAGACATCTCGATAAAAGATTCTGGATCCAGCCTTGCTCTTTCAATAAGTTCTCTTGAGATACTGGAAAGTTCCGAAGAAGTAGCAGGCTCGTCGCGAATCCTTACATAATGGATATCCCCTACAGGCCCCTTTTTGGCCATAGGGGAAACCCCATTTTTGAGATGTACGGACATTGTATCATCCGTGAAAAAATGCTCTACTTTAAGAGACGTAAACTCTGATGGATCCAAGGTTTTGGGATGGATATACTCAACATTAAGCCCCTTTGCTTTAGCTATCAGAGACTGTACCCTGTCTTCGCTTACAAACAGCCCTCCGACCTCAATAGCCGTACTTCGGATAAGAGCATCTACTCTGCCCTCTTTAGAGAGCTTGATCTCTTCAAGAGTAGGTTGAACCCCGCTGAATTTAAGTTGAATATTTCCCCTGTCTGCCAGCTTGCGAAGTTCTGAAAGTTCTTCAAGCCCTTTGAAACCTATTTCTCTGCCCTTGTTTGCCTGGGCTTCAAGTTCCGATACTATAGCTTCGGGAATGATAACCTCAGCGCTCCCAAACTCACCACTTTTAATTCGGGACGAAAGCCTCCCATCAATAATCACGCTTGTATCCGGAACGATTCTCCATATCCGCTTCTCATCAGCCATATAAGGAAATATAGAGTTAGAAAGTATATAATATAACTCTTTAATTATTCAATATAATGTATATATAATACTAAATATACTAAAAACAGCAATAAGAGGCAGGTACAAAAATATTACCATTGGCTATAAAAATTATCATTATAATGGAAGAAATTATAAGGAAATATAAGAAGCTTATAGGAAAATTGCACAAAAGTATATCACGTCAATAGGGAATAGTGAAACGACTAGATAGAAGAAGTAAAAAACGATTGACGCTGCTGACTTACTGAGAGATAAAGCTAATTGCAACGTTGGCAGAGAACGATTATTGTATTGAAGAACTACTCCTTTCGGATTAAGGAAGTAAAGTTTACAAGCAATAGATGTAAATTGACATTACCAAAAAGCAGAACCAGATCTGGGACAGGGCCTTTAGTGTTTGCGTCAATTTATACTAATTATTATATAAGACGAAATTCCATACTGAATTACCCAAGTACCCTTTATGATTAAAACCGACAAAACGAGCATAGAGGCTCGCGTATTCTACAATCCACTGGATAACAAAAGACTAGAAAAACAAGAGATATTGAGAAATACATACATTTCCGTTTTTTCCAGCATATCTGCATAATAAGAACATGCTTTGAAATAACGGAAGTAAAGAAGTTGTTTTTATGAGCTATATTAAATATCAAAAGGGCGTGAGTAGAATTTTCAGAAAATTTCATGATCAAAAACTCGATTGATTGCCCTGAACACGAGATTTGGGAGGGACAATTTTGAGTTTTAGAATAAATTCTTTAAAAAACAGTTGGTGATATTTTGGAAATTAATTGTATTGATTGTTTGAAAAACATAAAAGATCAAACTTTTAAAAGCACGTTTGAATGGAGTATAATTATTGCGTTATTAATAATGCCACTAATAATTGGAGCTATTTATATTCGTACATATGGAGTTAACGTTCCTTATTGGGATCAATGGGATACAGTACCGATTTTTCTCGAGAAATTATATAACTCAAAACTGACTTTTTTTGACTTGCTAGCACAACATAACGAAAGCCGACCTTTTTTCCCTAATATAATAATGATTATACTGGCTAAATTTACCCATTATAATGTCTTATACGAAATGTATTTTATGTACGCATTTTATTGTGTTTCATTTGTTATTTTATGCTTGATGTATGTAAGAGATCATCCCATAAGTAAATCTTCCTGCTTAAAATTCATACCAGTATCTTTATTCTTTTTTAATTTATTTCAAATGAGTAACGTGCTTTATGGTGTACGAATTGGACAATCTATGGAAATTTTCGGATTAATATCTGCATTATATCTGATTGATAAAAGTAAAAACTTTGATTTAAGATTTCTAAGCTCAATTATAGCAGCAATAATTTCCACATTTTCGTTTGTGGCGGGACTTTCAACATGGCCTGTATGCTTGACGCTAATCTTTTTGAAGGATTCAGAGCAAAAAAAAAAAAATAGTGTTTTGGTGTTTTAGTGCAATAGCAGTAGTCGGGATATATTTTCATAACTATGGTAAGCCTGGTGGACATCCCTCTCTTTTGTATTCACTGCAGAACCCTGTAAATGGAATCCTGGATTTCCTCAGCTCATTCGGATCGACAATAGTCCGAGATCTAGATACTTCTCGAGTAATAGGCATTTTGATGTTAATTCTATTATTTTGTGGATTCTTATTGAATAGAAAGAATCTCATGATAAATAAAAATGCAAAATGGTACGCTTTAATATTATATTCTCTGCTTACTTCTCTAGAGATCTCCATGGGAAGATCAGGGTTTGGAACTGAATCTATGTTGTCACAAAGGTATTATCTGCTCACTTACTGGAGTATAATTGCACTATACCTCATAGAACTTAACTATTTGGACTTAGAAATTCCAAGCTGTAAAAACAACATAAAATCTCAAGAGACCTTACGTTTACAGAAGAGATTAAACTATAACTATTTATTAATGGGTATAATAGTGACTTTACTATTTATCAGTATCACAACATATTTAATAGTGGGAATCGAGGAAGGCAAAGAGACAAAAACTGAAAGGGAACATATGGCTTACTATCTTGAAAACTATGAAGTTCAACCAATTAAAAATTTGAAAACCTTATACCCGAAGCCGGCTACTATCCACCAGAGGGCTTCTTTTCTTGAGAGTAAAAACTTATCCGTGTTCTATAACAAAGGATAACAACTCAGGTAGTCTAGTGCAACGATTCCAAATTATGGAACTAAAACTGGACTTTGAAATCAACAATGATCAATGAGCCTCCCATAAAAAACGACAAATGGACACGGACAAACACGAATTGAAACCATCTGTGTTCATCTGTGTTTATCCGTGATTATTGAGGATATATGGAATCGATGCACTAGTGTCACATCAACAGCAAAATAATCGTATAAAATCGATTGAAATTATTCAGAATTGTTAAATCTCTGAGGATTGACGCGATTTTAATGTATATCTAAACGTAACTATTCAGGTACCCTAAAGTGAGTCAATTAACATCGATTTTGACTATTAAGATATGTCTGATAGGGATTCATACCAAGATTAAAAATGGTATCATTTGGCATCAGTTTACAAAATCGACTGAAATATATTGTAAATATCAAACAATGTGAATTAGGGTTCTTGATGTTGATTATGGGTGGCTGAATAATTACATCTAAAAATTTATAAATAATAAATTTAAAGTGAAGAAAATATTTACAATTATCCTTTATACGGCATCTTTTTATTTTATCAAGAAAACGACTTTCGGTCGAACTTAACCAGCAGAAATAACCACAGACATATCACGGTTATTCAAAATAACTGCACGTGACAAGTGGTTATGACTTCTCGCTATCAAACAAAACTTTTTACCCATGATTGAAAACGGTTTCCTATCTTATTGGGTTCTAGGCAGTCAAAGCGGTGTTGAGAAGTTATTATTCTTTATACCTGAAGAGATTTTTGTTACTATTAAACTGATT
>Ga0183099_1000686_pt1 | contig 22661 bp, 33 predicted proteins | sample Biomet1_FD_127788 | JGI IMG/M metagenome (GOLD analysis project Ga0183099, IMG submission 127788) | Microbial communities from bioreactor (seeded with anoxic lake sediment) at LBNL, California, USA - Biofuel metagenome 1 | ecosystem: Engineered > Bioreactor > Anaerobic > Unclassified ...
GGATTCCGGTTATTTTAATATCCAAACGCAGGCTGGCGTGGTGCAGGGAATATCCCACAAAACCTGCCGTCTGATCCAACGAAATACCGGTTATAACTATTTTTATACACCCACGATAGCCAACTAAAACAAGGAGAGCGAGAGAGGCGATTGCATGGCAATCGGCGCTATCCCTCCCTGACCTGAAGGACAGGGTATATCGCGCAAAACTGATGATGATTCGCTAATCGTCTCTTTATCGATGGAACAAGTAAAAAGTGGTGACACCTTTTTTCTGGTTAAAGTAAGTGACGATCAAATCGTCGAATCAGAAATCAAAACCAATGTATTTGTGCTACCTATTGGATACTACCTGTACAACAAGACGACACAAAGTGACTTCCAAAATGCACTGAAAAATGATGCAGTATTCAAAGAAGCGAAAGGTGAGTTCTCAATCAGAGAAGATGATACAACAGACGGGGAGTACATCGTTTCAATTCCTGAGCTATTGAGAACTGTCGAGAATGCAAAATATGCACTGGTGCATTTCAATGGCACCAACTTTATCGAATACGAATTGTAACAAGCAACGCAAATGAGTTAAGATAACCTTACTTGCATATGGATGTGTAAGTAGTCCTGATGAAAGATGTTTTCTCTGTAGTAAGAAAAAACAGTCACGATAGCGATATCGTGGCTGTTTTGTATTGGGTTGATTCGCTGTTATAATTAAAACTCAGCTAGCCCGTGGGGGTGCTCGCTGAGCAAAGCGTAACAGCAATGCCTCCGGTTATCGCTAACGGAGGCATTTTTTAAGCACAATTCTCACATTTTTCTTCAAAAAGCATTGAAAATTCTTGTTCAAAAACACCTTTCTGAATTGAAATCTCGTTACCATTAAGACATCTCAACCAAAGAAATGAGTTTCCATTTTTACTACTTAATGAGAAATCAAGTAGTTCAACAATATCACCATCTTTGTTTTTAAAAAGTCGGTCTTTACGCATGCTAGCAATGGACGTTTTCGTGTAATGGAGATTTGCTGTGTTGCCGCTCAGTAAAAAAGATGACTTGTCCTTTAGGGATTCAGCCCATGTTCTATAACTGTCTTTCCCGTTTTCATCATGATCGGGAAGAAGCTCAAAAAAAGACTGAAACTTATCTAGATCAAGTTGTAGTAAAACCGGTTCAGAATCAGAAAAAATTGCTTTTTGTTGAGCATGAAATTCAGCGTGCTGAATATTGGTTGTGACATATAAATGACCTTTATTTAATGAGTCATTCCAGTGAGCATTGCTTGTTCCGTGATAAACAATCATTTAAACCTCTAAAATAAGAAAAACAGGAGGATCGGTTTACTCACTGTTTATAAAAATGTCTTTATTGTTATATTAATTATATCATTATTATGTATTTTGGCAATATTATTTATTGACTACGGTATTTATTTTCTGTATTTTTAAATAAAATATAAACACAGGAAAAAGAAATGCGACTGCAACAAATGCACCAATACCTTGGTGAGCTTTTAGAGAAAGGATTAGACCCAAATACAATTATTACAATTCATGATAATACAGTTAACATGGACGGAGATGATTCAATGGATTTGTATGAGGTGACCGGAAGCGAGCTTATTAGCGGTCCATACATGGAAGATCCTAGTCCTAAAATGTGTGGCTTTTACTTTCGAAAAGGAACGGTATTGCTATTAACAAGTTGTATAGACTATCAGCCTTTATACAACGAGCACTATCATTTTCATGAAGTGCCAGTGGATGAGCCGGAAAAAACCTGGCCAGTTGGTACTGATATTTAAAAACACAGTAATTACACCAATCAAACCATCGCTGGTTTAGTTGGTGCAATTAGTCCTAATTAAAAAACTATCTAAACATATGTCTGAAAAATGCCTCGTCTTCCATCATATCTCTGACTAAAGCCAATCGTTCATCTTCTGCTTCTTTTGCTATCAACATGTCTCGAATATCACCGACAGTTCTCAATGCTGATTGTGAATGCATGGTATAACGGATCTCTTTATCAATAGTTCTGGAAACATTCTCAAATTCTTTCATCATTCGTGAGTTTGTTTCTTTTTTGAAAATCTCATAAACAACGCCTTTTAACTCACCAGTAAAAATATTATTTAATTCCACTTCCTTTGATTTTATTTTTTTCTGCAATGTTCTGTTTATTGCAACAAGACTTTGATCACTCAACGAAAATTCTGTTTCTGGAATGTGTTGTTTGGCTAAGCTAATAATAGTAAAAATGTCTTTTACCCCCCATGCGGTGGTCAATATTCGCATAAGTTCTGTTTTTTTGACTTTTAATTCAGTGTCTTGCTCTCTATCTGGATGCAATTTTAAAACAAGTTTTTTGTAAAAGATTTTTATATCTTTGTTTTCTAAAGCACTTTCTTCTGGATCATTAGCTTTCTCATGAACATCAGCTTTTTGATAAAAATGTTCTTGGTTTGCATTGCCTTGTGTTTTAGCTGTTTTATTTTTTTCTTCAATATAACGCTCTTGGACAGAGTTGATAAAGGCCATAAGCTCATCTTCGTTCTGCATTAATAGCATTAATTCTTCAATACTTATCTCATTGTATTTAAACGCATTCCATAATTCTTGAGCAATTTTTTTTGCTTCTGAATACAAAATTTCATTTTTTAGTTTTGGTTGTAATTGACTTAAAATACTTTTTTTAAGTTCTTTTATCAAAGTGATATCAACAAACAGATCCTTGCTTAGCTCATCTATCATTTCATGAATTAATGAAAGAAGCTTGGCTTGGTGAGAGTAACTCAATGATTTTCTTGGTAAAAAGCCAATTAAGTGCTTAATTAAATCACCCGCGCAAATGGTTTTTTGTTTTTCAAGAGGCATTATTTTGGATTCAAAAATCAAAAAAACATCTTCAGCGTCTTTTTGTTTTGTCTTTATTTCTATATCAATTTTATCTGATCTATCCCAGTAATAATGGAACCAATCAATTGGAGAAAATTCTTCAAAAGACTTTTTTTCAACACCAATGGGTGAGGACAAGGATTCAAAAGAGACTATTTTCACGACAAAACTCCCTTAGTGTTAACTAATGAAATTATAGAGTGTTTTTATCAAATGGAAAATAAAAAAAATTATTTTTCTTTGTTCTAGTAAAAAACACCTAATTTGTGATTACTAGAAAAATCAGCATTACTCCAAAAATCCGCATCAAGAACACTGAGTTTTAATGAGGAGAGATTTACTCACAAACCATATTTACATACAAGATCCAGGTTACAGGGAAATCAGTTTCATCACGTTCATCGACGTTATTCGATGCACGAGAAATGCCAACTGAATTATCATAATCTTTATCATAGTAAGCAAAAGCACGGTGAACATGATCCGTGTTAATGGGGGGCATTCCATCAATGGCATTTTTCTCATTGACTGCTTTGGCAAAGTCATTTAAATCGACATCATGTCCTTTACAAAACCAGCCGCTAAAACCATCATTTTCTAATGCAATGTTAGACATATATTAATCACTCCATTTTGACATAGCTATAAAACAAAAGATGTTTTGAATGCAAAAATATTATGCATTCAGAACATCTCTTTGAGCAATATTAATAACAGTTCGTGTGTGCTGGTGAGGCACATGATGGTAGCGAGTCATCCACTGGGGTTAGCGGCCCCTGTTATTAAGTATTCTGCCAGCGTTGAAACTGGATCACCGCCTATTCTATTACGGCTTCCAGATAGAATATTACCTCAAAACATCAAATGGGGTATGAGCCCGTACATGAGAATGAGTCTCAATTTTATCCTGCAAGACTTATTAATTTGTATACAAACTCTTTTATATACCGCTTCGCGAAATTAACCATGTGTGCTGCTTTGCAGTATTTTATTCATATTTAAATCTGTGTCAATCCAAAAATTATCTATTTATTTAATATAAACTATAGATCTTTTGTTAAATATATTGTAATGATTTTTATCGTTAATATTGATTATTGAGAGCAAATTTTGTTTTTAACAAGCTGTATTTAATTTGCTGAACATTGTTTCATTCAGTAAATTAAGGCTGTTAACCATTATCTCATCGAGTTAATTAATGTTCAATTAAAATTAATCAACACTTTCTATTTTTTCACCCGAGATCCATGTTATTGGCATAGAACCCTTCTGATCTTTTTCGCAAATGCCAAATGAAAAATCAGTATCTGGGTATTCGTCAAATGCAAAAACTCGTTCGATAGTATTTAATGATACTGGTTTCATACCCTGACGAAAGAGCTCTTCGTTTGCAATTTCGAGGAACTTGTTTAACTCCACGCTGTGTCCGTGGCACCAAATACCCCATGGATCACCTGATTCTGTTATGTAGTAAAAAAATTGTTCATTTTTTTGCTTCCATATAAAAAATAAATATTAATATATTGTAAAATATTTATTTTAAAATGTCAATAATACGACTGTTTTTTAATCAACTATCTTTTCTTTGCTGTTGACTAGTACAATAAAATAACCGATACTAAATATAATATTATTAAAACATCTATCTTTTAAACAAAGGGATTTGTTACTAGTAACAACTAACCAAAAAGGAGAAAGAGAGCAATTTCACACAGAAAGACAAGTTAGCTACAAGGTTGGATTTGTGTCTTTTGTTCTCTAAAAAATGAATAAATTAATTAAAACAAAAATAAGCAAGATCGCCTGTGTTGTCATGTGTTTGCTATCCCCCATAACCATGGCGGCAGACCAATATATTATCACCATGCCTGCGCAAGGAGTGGCTGTACACACTATTGGCAATATAGTTTTTTCGGCGGATAAGACATCTTTTTCTTCAACAGATAGTGTCACATTAACATGGGCGGTAAGCGGAACTCCGGAGCAAGTGGAAATTTCAGGAGTGGGGACAGTTGCGGCAAGCGGGACGCTGACATATGTGCCGGGTAATGTAACCACTATTACACTAAAAGCGACAGCCAATGGCGTTTCACAAACAAAAGTATTATATATCACTGTTGCGTCAGCATACCTGTCTTGCAATGATATTAAAACAAGAAATGCCTCCATGCCTAGCGGCATGTATACCATCGATCCTGATGGCGAGGCGGGTGCTAATGCGCCATTCTCTGCTTATTGTGATATGACGACTCTTGGAGGTGGATGGACTTTATTGGAAGTATCGTCTCATGCAAACCAGAAAGTATTGACTCCTTATGCAGACTTAGCAAAAATTTCTTCAAAAATTGCTTTTGGAATTAATAATACAGGATTAAAAACAGGTCTTTCATCAATGCTTTACGGATTAGCACTTGATATTCCTGAACCAGCACTGGTTGATTTTGACGTAACAAAAACACGAGCTAATGCATCTGTAAAAGTAACCAATATTCAAACGTTTGGGATGTCGACAAACAACATGGTTCTGGCTGCAAATTATTATGTAGACAAATACATCATGGGTTTTCGTTATTTGAATTACAAATATTATGGTGTTACTGATGTTGTAACCATAGATAATTATCAAACTAAATCCTTTAGTAATGCAACGGTAAATGATGGATATACCATGACTGCTGCGACAAATACTTATAATGTTACTGGTTATTTCTATGTCTATGTGAAGTAGGTTATGTTTTTATATAAAAAGGAGGTCGGTTTGATAAGGGAAAATCTAAAACAATGGATGAGAGTAGGTAAGTTAATTCCAAAAAAAAGAATAACTACAGTTTTCCCAAAGTTTTTTTTCTTAGAGTGGATGCTCCTTAGTGCACAAAGGATCATTCTCACTATATCTATTATTTGTTTTATGTTGTCAGTGGATGTTTTTCTTAAAAACAACTCAATTACGATTTATGAAATTGCACTAGGTGTTTTTAGAACAGTGTTATTTATTATTATAATGCAGTGTGTTTTATTTTTACGCATGCATAAAAAATGCACTAACGAGCAAAGAAAGTGGGCAAAAGTAGTTGCTGCAAGAGTTGGTCTGAGTGAACCTGGTGAAAATATGGATAAAAGATTATTATCTGTTTTTGTTGATGCTAATGAATCATATATTGAAGATTTTCTTAGTAAGAATAAGTAAGCCTGGCTCGGACAGACTTACTTATTTGCCTTTTAACTATTCAGCCACTCTTCGTAACTTTTTACCTTCCAACCGAGATCTTTAGCAAATTGAGCATAGATCTCGTATTCTGAGTTGTTAGAGCCTCTGGATTTTGTTTGCCAGTTGCTATTTGGAATTAAACGAGTATCAACCTGATCCATTGTGTTTACTCCTCATGTTTATTTTATTTATTATAGCAAATATTAATTATTTATCAACCTTTTTATGTTTTTTCACTACATCGTCATATTTCAGAAGCCCATCAATTGATGGCCGGTAATCAGTAGTAATAATAGGCTGATTTGATGTTAATGCATCAAAGATCTCAATTTGTCGTTCTGCTAGTTCCTTGATTATATCTTTGTTGTTTTTGCCCTTTATATCAATAATGATATGAGGGGCTTCATTTTCAATCAATGTCAATGCTGCTAATATTTCTTTTGTTTTTTTTAATTTGGAAAGAAATCGTCTTCCTCTGCTTTTTTCTCTAGATAATAGTTCGTCATATCTTTTTTTGTATTCTTGCACACTCATTTTTGGACTCCTTTTGTTTTTTAAATTATATCATTAAAGGTAAAAATAACAAGTATAGTGTTGTTTGTGTATTAATATTGTGTTATTTTATATTTTGTCAATATTGTATCAATATAAGATGAAATACAAGGAATTAAATAATGAGCATTAACGATAATAAAAGAGAATCAATTCACAAAATAATGTCCGTTTTAGAATGTGGTCTTAATGAATCCAAGCAGTGTTTTCTTCAACTGGAGATTTTAGAAAAGGTTGAAAATGCAAACTCAATGGAAGATCTAAAAGGTGTACTGAAGGATATTATTAATAGGGTTTATCCATTGGATGAGAACGAGGTTTGTAAATTAAAAAATTCAATGAGTCATGATTAAATTGCAATGCAGATGGGTAAATCTATTTTTAAATAGGGGCTTTTATTAAAGGAGAGCGAGCTGGACCCCCATACAATGTTTGATTTTTATTTAACATTGTCCTAACTTAGCTATGAGTTGCTAAGATATCGCAAAAAATATGAGTTTTATCGAACAACTTAACGATTCAATTGATGATTATTGTAACCAAAAAAATCACAAATATCGCAAAATCAAAAAGATTGCCCCATATTTGATTGTGTATCTGATTGTTTTTTTTATTTTAGGTATTTGTTTAGCTGGTGGAGTTGATTCTATCACCCATCTAATAACAATAATGGGTGATGCATCTGTTAATGCTATGTTAATTGTTGCGTGCTGTAGCATATGTTTTCTTTTTTATCTACAGAATGTGTTGTATTCTCTGCCTAGATTTTATGTGTTTGATGTTAAAGACGATGATGACCGGATCAGTAGTAAAAATAGAGATGTTATACTTGAAATCATCGCAGATTCTCAAAAAATAGAAGAAAGATATAAGATCGCGGTAGCTAATATTGTCATTAATGGTTCAAATATAACAACAATGGATATTATCTCTATTAATAATGCATCTGTTATGCAGGAACAGCAAGAAGCTGCATGTAAAAAACCCGGATTTCAAAAAATATTACAGTATCATAAAGAGAAGTAATCGTATTATGTCAATTATTAATCAATTAAATAACGTCTTTGATAAAGAATACATTGCAAAAAACAGAGTAAAAAAGTTTGTGTGCTGGCTTATTCGCTTTTTATTGTTTTTTATCTTTTGTTTGTTTCTTTTAGCTGCATCTCATTTTTTTGATAAAACAGCTAATTTTATACGAGAATGTTTTATTGGTTCCAGTGTTCTTTTTGGTGTGTGTGCATTACTGATTGTTATAAATGAGTATGTTTTTGTTAAAAAGAACATATTAAATGAAGGCAATCCTCAGTTTTTACTAACTGATGAAATGCTGGAAGTAATTGCTTTGTCGGATGATGTTGAATATAGATACAAAAGAATGATTGCTGATGAGTTATTAAAAACAGGACATGTCTCTGTTGGTCATCTATTAAATGCTGATAAAGAAAATATTGTGCTCGCTCTAATTGAGTCTGAATCAAAAAAAACGGGATATAAGAAAATCATCAAATATTCAATTTCAGAGAGAAATAAAAAACCATTAACAAATACTGTCGGGACAAAAACAAAAACCGAATTGAAAAAGACGTCTGTTCTTAGTACTTCTGCAAATGTACCTGCATCGAAAACAAGGGCTATGCTGAAGAACGGGGGTAAATAAAAAATGTCAATATTAAGTCAAATTGAGCTAGTCGCATTAAATAGTAAGAGTAAAATAAGTAATTTCACAGTTATTATTGATAGAATTTGTTTTTTATTATCATTTGTTTTGCTTTTGTTGTTTTTTATGTCATTTTATAATTTTTTATCACCAGGAAAAATAAATTTTATATCGGAAAAAGCATTATTTATCTTCATTGCCATAATCGTTTTTTTTATTTTTATGTCAAAAACAGGGAAAAACTTTTTTTGCAGAGATAATTGTTTTAATACCCTAGATCATGATCTAATTATTGATGATGAATTGCTGTCTGCAATCGCAGATTCTGAGCAGGTTGATGATCATTATAAAACAATGATTGCTGAAGAGTTGTTAAAAGCGGGGAGGGTAACGGTTGGCCGTTTATTTCACTTGGACAAACAAAAAGTGGTGGCAGATATTATCGAGAAAGAATCTAAAAAACATGGGTTTAGCCTAATGATTAAATTTAATTCGCAGAATAGAGAAGGAGGATATTGATGACGTTATTAGAACAAATTGACATGGCATTTGAGGAAGATCATCAAATCAAAAACAAGGACTTTTCTAAAAAAGAAAGATTTGTTTCAACAACATTGTCTGTGCTTTTTCTTTCTTTGTTTTGGTTCATGGTTTTTATTAAAAACGATTTTTCTCTTCTTGAAAAAATAGCGCTGTTGTCAGTTTGTGCTTTGTTATTTATTTTCTTGGGTTTTTATTTTATTTTTGCAATAAAACTTCAATCGCCTGGCAAGCAAGAATTGAGTTTTTGTTTGTTTTCTGGCGATAATGAATTAAGTGACAAGCAGTTGTTAATTATAGCAAATGCAAAATGTGTTGATAATGAGTATAAATATATAATGGCTAACGAATTAATAAAAAGAGGGGGCATTGAACTCGATTTTATTTATTCGCTTGATAGAAAGGAAAACGGGAATGGATGTCAAAAGGATGGTTTTTTGGCAATGATTGAATTTTTAAATAAAAAGGATAAATAATGTCTAGAAAGTATTGCATTGATATTTTAAATGATTTAATGGAAGAAAAAAATATTTCTGATAATAAGTCTCTTAATAAAAAGATAAAAAGACTTGATATAATTGAAATGCTGGCAGGGCTATTATTTTTTGTTTCTTCCATTTTTTTATGTCTCATTAAATCAGAAATTATTTTTTTGTTTTTTATTTCTTTTTTTCTTTCGATTGTTGTATTCCTGTATTGCAGAATTAACAGTGCAAAAAACGAGAAAATGTTAAAGCCACTAGAATGCTACAGTCTAGATGGTGAGTGGTTGAGTGACGAGGCTATATTGGTGATCGCAGAATCTCCATTAATTGATATAAAATACAAAGAATTAATTGCAGAGAAATTAAATCAAGATTTGTATGTGTCATCAGATTTTATTGTTGATTTGGATATAAAAGAACGAGAGCAAGACGACATCAAGAACATAGAGTGTTCACCAGGATTTAAAAAAATGATGTCATTTAATGTTAATAACAAGGAAAAACAGCAATGAGTTTTGATGAATCAGTAAGACAAAAGAAAGCAATCGAACTTTTTTTGACAAACCCAGTGCAGGGTTCTGTGGTTTGCGGTTGCCTTGGTAAGCGCCCCGGGAAGCCTGCTTGTCCATGCGCCATGCGGTATGTTGTAGAAGTGGATGGTTATTATTATCAGCTTTCAGAATCAAAATACAAATCAGGGCTTTGGACTGCTAGCAATTTAGGAACGGTTAGTAGCTTTGCCTCAAAGGATGAGTGGAATGGATTGCAGGATCATATCAAATGGAGCAAGGAGTCAATTTGTTTAAATGATGATGTAAGTGTTGTTTTTGGAAATAAGATTGATTTCGAGTATAAAAAGGAAGAGTAGTTTTTTGTTTGTTTTTTAATCACTTTGCCATAAAAAACTCAGATTGATAAAAATATCTGTTTGCTATTAATTGGATTGTTGCTATCGTTTTTCCATCAACTGTTTGAGAGGAAACGGCGATGGAGTTATTGATAGCAAAAAATGAAGCTCTGGTTGGTTCGTTAAATCAGATCTTGTTAGCGGGTGGTTTTGCCAATGTCCAATCAAAAGTATCACCAAAAAGTGGTTGGCATTTCCGCTACATGACAAAAAACGTGCGAAATAAGTTTACGATTCAAGTGTTTGGAAACATTAAATCACCTGATTTTGTGTTTAATGTGGAGTTAGCTTCAGTGAATGGTGGTAAAGAAACCATTAAAGAGTTTAACTCATTCATCGAGATTGCTAATACACTTGCTGGAATACAAGGTATGGAATCTGTGTCACATCTGGAGATGGAGCAAAGAACAACCACTGATAAATATTATATTGATCAACCGAAGTTCGGCATGGTTTATTTCCAAAGCCCGGCCGACTCTGTGATCAGCGTTGGCTCTGTGTTGCCTGGAAGAAAAGCTAATCAATTAGCAAAATATGCTAACGGCGTTTCGTTAGAGGATGTACCGAAAGTAGTGGAAGAGATGGAAAAACTCGTCAACTACATTATTGACTTAAAAATCAATTAATGATCAAATATAGTTGTTAATAGAGCAGAACTCTCATGTCTTTCACAAGAAACATGAGAGGTTTGTAGAGTGGTTAAAGGGCCTTTTGAGCGCATCCGATCTCTAGAAACTATTCAAACCTACTCACGAGGTAAAAATAGCCTCATTGAACACCGTTAAAACGGGATATCCAATACGCACTCCGGACAGATCTGAGTACGATTCACCTGTGATTTCCAGACAGCACGCAATGACGGGTGTTCCCGCAAAGGTGGCGGAGACGATGAACGTTCTCCACGCCGAAAATGCGCCACATGCGCGGTGTTGAGTGCTGTTCTGATCTTGCTCCAGGTCGACCATACATGTTTTGTATTATCCCGAACGGGCAACACAAAAGTGACATGATCGCCATTCCGGGTCGGTACGCAGACCTGACGGGTGGGTGGCAATTCAGACAGTCTCATTCCTCGACGGGCAATGGCGAACGCGGCCGCCATGTGCACCGAAATTCCTTTCTTTTGCGCATAATTCACTGCGCCGATCACCGAGGTGTAAGCCGGATTTACTTCAATGACGACGACACCGGCCCGAAAACAAGCAGCCTTGATGCTGGATAATATCTTTCCATACGCAAAACTGCTTAAACAACGGGCACGCGCTGCATTGTCGGTTTCCAGCTCGGCTTTTTTACGTTTAAAATCCAACTTCTCGATCACCACCGGTTTGCCTGCTGCCTGCGCCCGGAGCGCAATATGTTTCGCCGCATCGCCAATCAATGCCCGGCTTTGGTTCGTGCTTTTACCGTAAGTCACCAGTGGTAAGCGGGCCGCGTCGATCAAGTTGCCAAAACGGTCGGTTTCCGCTAACGCCAGGTGATCGACATTCACATCAATACCCATAGCTCCGGCCAATACCGATGTTTGGCTGGGTAACGGCGTTTGCCCCACGGTGACCAGTAATCGCCAACTGGTGTCGTCTTTTAAAAAACGATAGGTGATCGGCGTACCGGTGAGTTTACTGATCGGTTTACCGGTATTGCTGACGGTGGCGATACGCTGTGAAGAATCCATCGCAGCGCGTATCACAGCATCACCATATGGGAAACGAATATCGGTCAGGTGTAGTTGCTTGCCTTGTTCCCCGATCAAACTCGCGGGCAATGTGATCTTCAATGCATAATGCGTTTCATCTTGCGCTGAGATTTGACAGTTCTGATTACAGGCGGTTTCACAACCGGCCCCAACCAGCAGAAATTGATTGTTTCGCGCCTGTTGCCAGGCGGCCAGCCACGCAGCATGTGAATCGAACCCATTTTTTGCTAACTGGAACTGCTGGCGAAACAATTTTTTACTACCAAAGCAAAGACTCACTCGTTCACTGTCCTGGCTTTTTTTAACCACGGTCAGTTTTCGCTCCAGGTGGATCAGCCGTCTGTTTTTGTGATGCCAGGCAAAACGATGCGCCGATGTCACGGGCTGCGTTGATAGTTTTTTTAGCTGTTTTTTGAGCGCGGCGATCTTGCTTTGTAATTCACTGACGTGCAGTGCTTTTAATTCCTGTATCGCCAAGATCTTGCCTCGGATACTCTCGTTGATCGAGTTGAAATAACGGGAGTTCAAGCCAAAGCGGGTTTGATAAGTCTGCTTTAATTCATTTTGCGTGAGTTTACCCTGTTGTTGTGCCACAAACAAATGACGTTCAACCCGACTATACAGCGCGGCCAGACGGGATAACATGGCATCCTGTGCGGGCGTGACCGTTAATCGGGTTTGATACGTAAACATCTGTTTGGCCATCGAGGACATAACAACACTCAAAAAGAAAGATGTTTTAATTATAGACTAATTATCTATAAAGTCAAGTGTGTTCACTGTATTATCTTGTTTTCTTTGAGTTTTTGTTTATTACTGTGACTGCGTAAACCATGCAGCCTGGCAGAAAATACCGTCATGATCGCCAGAATGTCTTGCGTCATTTCTTGTTCACGACTGACGGGTCCTTCATCGGCATTAATAAGCGTGATTTTAATGTGATTTAATTGACACAGTTCAAACAGCAGTTCACTGCCAAAACGCAGTAGCCGATCTTTGTGGGTGAGCACGAGATGATCGCAATGTCGTAAGGCGATCAGCCGCAGCAGTTGGCGTAAACCTCTCTTTTTATAATTAAGTCCACTGCCGAGATCGGTGATCAGCACAGGGTTGGGTAGATTTTGTGCCTGACACCACTGTAGTAAACGCTCGGATTGATAAACCAGATCTTGTTTTTGGTCATGTGTCGAGACGCGGGCGTAACAAACGACCCGGTCCGTGGTTTGCTGTTTCACCGAGGCCGGATCGAGCAAGGAGTGTAATAACATGAGGGCATAACGGCGATGACCGCCCGGTGTTCGATACGAGGGAATAAGCCGACCTTCGGTTTCCCATCGGCGTAAAGTAGAAACCGCGACACCCAATAACGTAGCCGCTTCGCCAACCGATAACATTTGCATTGAATTTTCCTTTTTATTTTACAGAAAATAATGCAAAATGAGTAGGTTTAGTGAGTTATTTTGCTAACTGTTGATTCCCGCATCCACAGCAGTGGTTTGTCCAGGCTCTAGTAATTGTGATCTTCCTCAGAAATTGATTTCTGACAGAGTTGTATAGGTGTGTTTTTTAAGCCCCTGTACTTTTCCTTCTAGGATTTTAAAACCAAATGACTGGAAAGCATGGTGCTTTAAATAAATTAAAGAAAATTAATTAAAAACACTTGACTTTTGTAAAAAATAATGAAATAATGATTAAATCAAATACGGAGAGATGACCGAGAGGCCGAAGGTACTCCCCTGCTAAGGGAGCATGCTTCTAAACCAAGCATCAAGGGTTCGAATCCCTTTCTCTCCGCCACTATATTTTGCATCGTTAGCTCAGCCCGGATAGAGCTGGAGACTTCGGATCTCAAGGTCGAGGGTTCAAATCCTTCACGGTGCGCCAATTAATTAACGTATAATTATTCATCATCTTCTGAAAGAATATCTCACATCGCCTGATTATTATCAAACCAATCATTGCCACCAAATCAATTTCACAGAAATCAATTAAATGAATATTAATGGGTGTTTTAAAAGAACAATAGTAAAACCCATCACTGATGGGTTCTAAACATGAAGTATCAGTATTAATTAAAGATATTTACATCGTAAACCAGTCTCAATTTGCTTACCAATGTAAATGAGCGAGATCTGTAATTATTATTCTTCATCTTCATCTTCATCTTCTGAAAGAATGTCGCACATTTTTTGATCATCATCAAACCAACCATTACCACTAAGCCCAATTTCATCATCCAGAAATTTGCAGATCTCAATTGCTGCTTTTTTATGATCTTGTTCTTTAGTGATTATTTCTTCTATTTTTTTACGTAATGTCATAATTAATTCATCCTGTGTATTTCAATTAGGATGATATAGCGCATCTTCTTAAAAGTAAATATTTTTTATGAAATTAATTGGAGTTGACGGGGTATTAATGGACATTGATGGGCATTAAAAAAATAATAAAAGAACCCATCTGGGATGGGTTCTAAATAGAAGGTATTCGAGTTAATTAAAGATGTTTACATCGTAAACTAACCTCGATTTGCTTGCCGATGTTAAATGGACGAGCATCCGGACTACCAAGATAACCACAAACGCGACGAATAACAGAGACTTTTGCTGGATCATGGTTTCCACATTTTGGACAAGTAAATCCCTTGCTTGTGCAACTAAACTCACCAGTAAAACCACAATCATAGCATTCATCCGCAGGGGTATTTGTTCCATAGTAAGGGATCTTGTCATAACTAAAGTCCCAAACGTTTTCCAATGCTTCCAAGTTGTTCTGCATATTAGGGTATTCACCATAACTAATAAAACCGCCAGACGCTAACGCAGGATAAGGCATTTCAAAAAGAATTTTAGCATAAGGATTTGTCTTTTTAGCAACATCCAAATGAAAACTATTGGTGTAATAACCTTTATCAGTTACATCAGAAATAGAACCAAATTGTTTGGCATCTAGACTGCAAAAACGGCTGCACAAGTTTTCACTTGGTGTACTGTAAAGACTAAAGGCATAGCCAGTTTCATCTTTCCATTTATCCACAGCCGTTTTTAGTTTGGCAATGATCTGAATGCCTTTTTCCTGTAATTCGACAGAATCGAGCATATGCGTTTCATTACCAAACAAAGCAATGATTGTTTCATGAACACCAATATAACCAAGAGAAATTGATGCACGGCCGTTTTTAAAGATGTCAGCTACATTATCATCCGCCTTCAAACGAACGCCACATGCTCCTTCCATATACAGGATTGGCGCAACACGGGCTTTAACGTTATCAAAGCGAGCAATGCGGGCCATTAATGCTTTTTTGCACATGGCCAGTCGCTGATCAAGGATCTCGTAAAAACGTTCTTCGCTTTTTTCTGCTTCAATAGCAATACGAGGCAGATTGATACTAACAACCCCGAGATTGTTTCGACCTTCGTGGATCTCAACGCCGTTTTCTTCATAAGCACCTAAAAAGCTACGGCAACCCATTGGTGTTTTAAAAGAGCCAGTTACTTTAATAACTTGTTCATAGTTTAAAATGTCTGGATACAGGCGTTTTGAGCTGCATTCTAAAGCCAGTTGCTTAATATCGTAATTAGGATCTGTCTTTTTATGGTTAACACCATCTTTAATAATGAAAACCAATTTAGGGAAAATAGCTGTTTTGTGCTTTTTACCCAGGCCAAGAATGGCATTTTGTAAAATGGATTTCTGGATCAGTTTGCTTTCATAAGAAGTTCCTAGTCCAAAAGACACTGTTACGAATGGTGTTTGTCCATTTGCAGTATGCAGAGTATTGATTTCGTACATTAATGACTGAAATGCATCAAAAACCTCTTTTTCAAGTCGCTGTGCAACATAGCCTTTTACATCCGGGATCTGCCATTCGGCTGCAATTTCTTCGTATTTGGTACGACTAGCTACAACATAAGGTTCCAATACTTCATCTATGCGATTAATAGTTGTTCCGCCATAAATATGACTTGCAACCTGAGCAATAATTTGGGCACAAACAGACGTTGCTGTGGCAATAGATTTTGGTGTTGCAATATCCGCATTACCCATCTTAAATCCTTTTGTTAGCATACCCTCAATATCAATTAGCATGCAATTAAACATAGGGAAGAAAGGGGAGTAATCTAAATCATGAAAATGAAGTTCGCCTTTTTCATGCGCTGCAACAACGTCTGTTGGTAAAAGATGCTGCTTTGCATAATGCTTAGCAACGATGCCCGCCAGCAGATCTCGCTGAGTAGGAATAATTTTAGCATCTTTATTTGCATTTTCATTAAGGATATCAACGTTAGTTTGTTCAATTAACCCTTTGATATCTTGGTTTAACTTGCTTTGTTTTTCACGAGTTACGTCGCGATCATGACGATATTCTATATAGGCACGAGCGATTTCCGGGTAGATGCCGGTCATTAAGTGATTCTCTACTTGATGCTGAATTTCATTGATACTAACTTCATTTTTATTAGACAAAGAACTCATTACTGCTTCTGTGACTTGTAAAATATAGGCATGATCATGAATACCAACCGCTTCGGCAGCCTTTGTGATGGCGGCTAATATGCAACTAATGTTAAAGGCAACACGAGTTCCATCGCGTTTGATTACGGTAAATGTTGACATGATTACACTCCAGATTACTTATTAATTATCATTGTTTATAGTATATATTATACACCAAACTAAATGCACCCTCAACGAATTGGGGAAATTAAAAGTATATAATTAGCAATTAATTATCTTGACATAATGGAAGAGAAGGGGGGGGGAAGAGAACATGGCCTATAATTCTGCTATGAATAGCAGGAACAAAAAAAATGCCACTTATTGTCTAAAAAGCGGCATTTTTTTGATAAAACTTAATAAAAAAGAGCCTCTAACTCTCCAGGTGGTAAAATACATACCGGGTCAGTAATTGTTAATGGATGAATATTTTTGTTTTTTGCATCACAAACCTTGATGCCTACGCCAGTTAATCCGTAGTTCATCCACCAGCCAACTATATTATGCTCATTAAGAAGCGATAAACAGTATAACTTACACTCATATTGGTCATCATTGTATGAGACATCGGCTGCTGTGATTCCATCTTCTAGTGTGAGATCGCTATTTAGTCCTGCATTTATTGCATCATCCAGTAGAACTGGCCATAGGGACAATAGTTCAATTTTTTGTTTAACAAAACTAACAATTGTTTTCCATACTTCTTCGGGGGTATTAGCAAAATACAATTCATCTTGTAAAGATGCGCCAACAAAATTGCTTTTATGAGTAATTTTGTATTTAGATGTATATTTTATAGATTGATTCATCATAAATGCCTCGTAGTAAGTGAATATATTTAATTTATCAAATAATATATTAAAATATATAAAATTGTCAATAGGATCTGTTTGCAAACAATATTCTCTAATGAGGCTTTTTTCAATATAAGTATCTATTTATTAAATAAAATCACCTTGAACTGGGGTATTAATTTAAAAAAATGGGAGCTGTGCCGCAAAAAAAAGCGAGTGGTCTTTAAAAAAACAAATTATTGACGTTTTTTTAAAAAATGATATAATAATTACATAAAGCTTATTGTTATTAATTATTATTTGACTAGAGGATTTATAAAATGGCTAAAATTGAAAACTTAACACCTGGTCAGATATTGTATAGTGTAATAAGAAGAAAAGCAGGAAATACCAATATTACTATTGGTGCTCTATTCGAAATAGAAGTTGTATCTGTATCAGAAGACTTGAAATTTGTTTTTGCTAGAAAAAATGGGAATTCCCCAAAAAACTACACTCAGTCACAAGTTAAGTCATGGAAGGTGACTAAACCCAAACCGAAGACAACTATAATGGGTATGTTAAGTTTTTAAATAAAAACCATCTTAAAAACACAACTCATATAGTCAATAATGGAGCCTTAAATGGAAAACTACATTGGTTGCCCCTTATATTTAAAAGAAAATAGCGATGAACATAAAGATCTTCATAAACAATGGAAAGATTGTTTAGAGGATAAAATGTGGTATTTGATGGGATGGGACGATGATTCCTATACAGTAACACCTAAAATTGGAAGTAATCAGTTTGTAACAATTGAAGGAAAGCCGGAATACTTATTTGAAAACAGAGGACGAAAAACAAGTTCTGAATTAAGAAAAAGAGAAGATGGCCCTTTAATTGACGAGATCTTATTAACTGAACCATTAAAAATCACTATTGGGAATACCGGGGAGTGGGGATTCTGGCTACCTGATGTCATTAAAAATGAAAAAGTGTGTTTAAGATTGTCAAATGGAATTATTATTGAAATCAAAGATTCTGATTTTTATAATATTTTGGCTTTAATAGGTGATCATGTAAAAGAGAGCGTGAAAAAATGCCATGGGCAAATAGAAAAACTAGATGCTTTCCATGCTGCAACGGCCGTGTTTAAGAAACGCTTATCAACATTTGGATTAACATGCCAGGATGGTTATGCATGGCTGGAAGATGGAGCCAAGGTCTCATCTTTTGAACAAGAATTTGAGGCTTACTTTTCAGCACTAAATAATGGTGGTAAGATGCTGCGTGAGTACAATATGAATTTACCATCAAGAGAGTGATCCGATGATTTACAGGCCGTGTTGGTTCGGAATAAGCAGAATTATCATTGATAAATGCAAAAAAGCCGGACTAACTACCTGTGTTTTCAAAAAAGTAGACGACAGCAGTGATATTGAACAGATCGGCTTAAGTAATGATGGTAATTTTGTTGTTTTGAATGTGAAACAGATTGATAATGAGAATTATGTTATTTCCATGTATGTAAACGGTTCTTTACTTCCTTCTTTTGAAATGAGTTTAATGAATTTAGTTCAAGAAAAAGATAAAACCGAGTATTTAAATAAAATAAGTTATTTTGTAAGTGAAAGTGTAATACCTGTTTTTAAATAAAAGATATGATTTGACAATTAAATTTCTTGTGGCCACTAAATCTACCTTGATTTGGTGGTGCTTGGATTTAAAGAAAACGGGAAAACAGAAATGCTAAATTTTAATTATGGTTATTAGATGCCCAGTAACTAGAATTAAAAACACAATTAATCTAAAAGAAACAAATATGTCAAATGGAGGTGAAAGATGTTTTACGGTACATTATCGTTGATAATATCTGCTTTCATTATAATGAGAGCAGTAAAATTAAATAACAAGGAAGAAAAAAGATATTTAGAGTTGATCATGAAACATAAAAAAACAAAAGGGAAGTCCCCATCCTTGTTTGTAAAATTCGCTTTATTTAATTTAGCAAAAGCAAATATAATGCCAAGATAAGTAGATTTATTCATTTTTCAAAAAAAATGTTTAATTTTTACTCTTTTTTATGTATAATTCTCCATTCATTGAGTAAAAAAGACTTCACTCTAATAAATTAAATTAAATCAATAATTTATAATTGCTTTAAATCAAGTGAATACATATAAAGGTGGGAGATGCAGTCTCAAAAGACTAAAAAATTAATAGCAAGCCTTATTGGTCTAATAGGATTTTTATTTGCCTCGTGCTCAAATGCAGCTCAATGTGGGGTATCATCCTATATGATGAAAGGGACTATTTTGGCATTTACATACGCACAAGGAGATGGTGCAACAATTTTATTAAAAGGGAATCCAGTACCTGAATTAAAATGGGTGAAAAACACAACTTTTTTTAACATAAACTACAATATTATAGGTAAAAATATCTACATAGGAAGCTCTGTGTATGTTATTTTTACTGTAAGAACAGGTGATTTGCCTTTAATTACAAAAATTTCATCTTCCAATCTAACTCAGGAATGCAAGACAACGCCGACAACGCCGACAACGCCGACAACGCCGACAACGCCGACAACGCCGACAACACCAGTAGACGATCCTGTTGTAACGGTGCCTACATCACCATCGAATTGTGCAACAACAAGTGGGTGGGTGACATATCCTGGTTATGCTGGTCCAGAGCCCACGATTAATACACCTGTAACAAGATACGAGTAATACCAATATTGATTTTTGATTTAATTTAAGGTATAATAATTATAATTAGAAATAAGAATAACGGTGTGAATAATGAAGCTAAACAAATCAGAAAACATGGATGTGCCACACGGCAACTCGGTCGTTTGGCGTTATATGAATAACTGGAAATTTGAACAGCTATTAGATAGCTCCTCTATCTATTTTCCAAATGCACAAAAACTTTCAGATCAATATGAAGTTTCGATACCAAAATCGGTTATTACTCAGAAAAAACAAGAGCTAGAATTATCCGGTCTTTCAGAAAATGAATTAAAAATTGAATTAGAACGTTTTTACTGGCAACACGATCCCATTAAGGAACGAGTGCTGATAAACTGTTGGTCAGTAAATCCATATGAGTCATATGCACTCTGGAAGATATATCTTGGCGGAGAAAGAAATGGAATTGCAATCAAATCAACCGTTGCTAGATTAAGTAAGGCATTATCAATAGGTGGCGATCTATATCCAGAAGAATACTTCATGGGTAAAGTTAAGTATCAAAAGCACTTAACTCAAGATCAACTTAATCGTTTTAATATTATTTTAACTAAAAAGCCATATTATGACTTTGAAAAAGAGCTTAGGCTGTTTTTGATTGCAAATGATAATGCACCATATCAGATCAATGAGGGGCGCACTGTTCAAGTTAAGTTAGATATGTTAATTAATAAAATCTATATATCTCCTTTTGCAGAACCAGATTACAAAGAATTTGTTTTTAATGAATTAACAAAAACAGGTTTGAACAACATTGATTATTTGGTTAAAGATTCTGATATCGAGGATAAGTAATGAAAATTATAATTATGTTAGTGTGTATCTTGGTAACTGGATGCGGCCAGGAAAAAGCATTGTTAACACAGGGTAACATTGCTTCAAAAACAGAAAAAAACACATTGGAAAAACAAAACGACAATGTGATTCACGGATTGGTAAATAAAAAGACACTTCCAATAAGAAAAGAAAGAACTGAATTTGCAAGAGAAGATAAAAGACCAATAAGAAGCAATGAAACAAGGCAAAGTTATTTTGATTTTTTATCTGTAAATTCAGTTGTTTTTGATAATAAAGTTAAGGAGATTTGATCATGTCTTTATTTTTCTATCAACAGGAAGCCGATAAGATAGGTAACAAAGAATTATCAAAAGCAGTGAGTTTAGCGCTGTGGTTTATCATAAATAAAGAAAAACCTCTTAATTATGCATTAAAAGCAAGTAAAAAACATTATCCTATAAAATCACATGTTGAAAAAGAGTTAAGGAGTATATTGCCTGATTCTTTTTTTATCGAGAGATCAAAGCAGTCCTTTTTAAAAGGAAATGTAACCATGTATGCTATAATGGAAAAAGAACAAAAAAAACACCTGTCTAGCATACAAGGTAGATTGACTTAATTAAAATATTGGATATATTATATTGACATTCAAAATAAAGGGTCAATATGTATAAATTAAAATCGTTATTATTCTGTTTGTGTGCAATTAGTTCTTCAGCTTTTTCCGAACAATCATCCGATCTATTGCCAAAAAATTGTCGGATCGGCAATACTAGTGTGATGTATGGCACCACAGAGATAATTGTTAATGCCTGCGAGGGGCAGATCGCAAGAAACAAAAATGGCAAAGAAGAGTTTAAGTCCACTTGGCAAAAATCAGTTGTTCCTATTAATTCTGAAAAGTATGCCATTTCATATGATTACCTGGATGCGAATGGTCGTTTCTTTTCTGGTCAAAATGGTATTGCCACATTAGGTATCCCAAATTCATTTCAAAATAAATTTCTTAAAATTGTAACAATGATGGATGTTTCTGATAAAGGAGATGAAATTCCTAAATTAGTGGCGATCGATGGAAATGTGTCTGTTTTTTATTTACTAAAAAAGACAACAAGTGGTGAATTTGTATTGAAGTTAGATACATCTGTTATGGATGCATATAACGGAGATAGTGTGGCTTACAATGGGAAATCGCAGACATTTAAAATAAAATTAGATGAGAAAAAAGAAATCAAGTTACCTAGTGGTGATTTATTTAAGGTAACAATTGCAAAAAAATAAAAACTGTAATATTAAATTATAAGGAAAGAAAGTAATGAAATTTTTGATTTTGTGTATTTGTTTTTGTGTAAGCAGTATGTCTTTTGCCGCAACAAAAGATGAAAGTTGTATGATTTATAGCTCTAAATCAGTTTTAAAGAAAAAGGTATTGATGTAGATATTTGTAAAGGTGACTGGGTTAAAGAAAAAGATGGCTTAAATGTATTAAAAACGCATTGGGAGCATCACCATGTTGATGAGAATGCGGAAAAATATAAGGTGACGGTATCTATTAAAAATAAAGATTCATTGATATCTAATACTGTAATATACGGAATAAATGGAGTTCCAATGGCATTTAAGGCAGTTGAGGAAGCGTATATTACGGAAGAAAATATAAATGAAAATGAAAATATCGTCTCCCAACAAATTCCAGTAACAAAAGGCTTTTTAGTCGCGGTAATTATTAATAAAGCAAAAAATAAATCATTGTATGTTGATACATTTATTGATGAGAGCGGTTTTGATAAAACAAATGCAATTAGTCACATTTCAACTCGAAAAATATTCAATTTACAAAACACACAGGTTGGTGAGCTGAGTATCCCAGATGGGAAAAGACTAGAAATATCAGTACAAAAAATTTAATTTCT
>Ga0183099_1000687_pt1 | contig 22658 bp, 27 predicted proteins | sample Biomet1_FD_127788 | JGI IMG/M metagenome (GOLD analysis project Ga0183099, IMG submission 127788) | Microbial communities from bioreactor (seeded with anoxic lake sediment) at LBNL, California, USA - Biofuel metagenome 1 | ecosystem: Engineered > Bioreactor > Anaerobic > Unclassified ...
TAATTAAGAACTTCCTTTTCTGCCAAGGCTAATTGTCCCTCATCAAAATAAAGCTGAGCCACTAAGTACTTGGCTTCAGCACCATAAAGTGTACGGGTGTCTTTAGCCAAAGCCTGAAGATCTTTCAATGCCAGTTTATCTTCCTTCAGTGCCAGATAAGCTTTCGCTCTGTAATAAGTAGCTTCATTAACAAGTTCTGGAGTAAGTTTCTTATCAGCCAACAGCTCATTGGCAGAGTTAACAACATCTTTTTGTTCACCACTCATATAAGCACTACGTATTATTCCGGTCAAAGCTATTGAGCGGTTCTCTGCATTCGAAGCTTTTTCTTTTAATCTTTTATATACAGGTAAAGCTTCCTGATATTTTTTCTCATCCAGTAAAATTCCTGAATTGATAACCATCGCTTCTTCTGTAAATTGATTATCGGGATATTGCAACACTTTAGCAGAATGCTCTAACGCAGAAGTTGTATTTTTTTGATCAGAATATATTGCTGCCAGATAATAATGAGCATTCGGGCTGAAAGCACCTGACGGGAAACTCTGTAGATACGAAGTAAAACTAGCCTTAGCATTTTCTACGTCTCCTTTCATGTATACTTTCTCGGCAGCCTGGAAGGTTATTGAATCTTGTTCTGTCACATCAATTGTTCCCATTCCGGAAACTGTCTTTGAGAATGCCACGAACTCATTAACCTTATTCAAATCAATATAGATAGATTTCAAATCACGCATAGCCAGACGAGCTTCTTCACTACCTGGGTAGTTAGAAATAACTTTTTTATATGCATCAATAGCCTGTTCAAAGTTATCATTCTGATAATACAACAATCCTATTTCACTGGCGGCCACCTGACTTTTTTCACTGGCTGGGAATTTATCAAGCAATTCTTTGAAAGAAGCTATAGCCTGTTGATTATTTCCTTCCTGAACATACGCCTTACCTCTTTCGTAAAGAGCATCATCAACATACTGTGATGAAGGATATTTTTCCATCAGTTGGTTAAGCAAAGTAACCTTTTCTGAATAGTTTTTCTGAAGTCCGGCCACAAAAGCATCCTGAAACAAAGCATAATCGCCAACAGAAGGATCAGTGGCAACTGCTTTCGAGTAATTCTTCCGGGCTGTAGCAAACTCTCTTGAATGGAAATAACAATCACCCACTCTATTATAAGCATCAGCCAGCACTGTCTTCTGATCCTGAGCATTACCTAAAGCTGTATATTTAAGAAACCAGTTTAATGATGAAGAATAATTTTTCTGTTTGAAATAAACGTATCCCATATTATAATGAGCCAACGGATACATTTCAGTATTCTTTATCTGAGTGAGCTGCAAATAATTCTGAAATCCCGGTCCGGCCTGAGCAAATTTGCCCTGACGGAAATACGCTTCTGCTCTCCAATAATAGGTATCAGCTTTTGTCTGAACGCTATATTGTCCTATTTCTAAAGAACGGTCAAAATAACTAATTGCTTTGGTAAAATCAGCATTGGCAAAACTTTCTGTACCTAGCTGAAATAAAATATTTTGTTTGGCCTCCATTATCCGGCTACCTGGATGAGAAATCTTTTCGATAGATTTCAAAGCTGCTGCATAACTCTTGCTATTCATGTAAACCTCTACAAGATAATCACTCACTTGTTCAGCATAGACAGAAGAAGGAAACTCATTCAGAAAACGTTCAAAGACAGTAACCGATTCACCAAATGCCGAATATGACGTTTCGTGTACACACAAAGCATAATTATATAGTGCCTTCTCCTTTACTTTCAAATCAAAATCTGAAGAAGAAGCCTGCTCAAATGCCATACGGGCTTTGCTCTTTTCCATTGATTGCAGATAACAATAGCCCAGATGAAGATATGCGTTCTGTGTAAGAGCATCATTTACTGTAACAACCTTTCCCAGTGTTTCAGCCGCCTGAGTATAGACACTGGTTTCATAATATGACAGGCCCAGCAGATAAAGAGCCTCCCTTGTGGGCACTTCTACAGAAGAGATGTATTTGTTAAATGCATCAACAGCCTTTGAGTATTGCGATGTATAGTAATATGATTCGCCTAATATACGGTTAATCTGAGCCATTTGTGAAGAGTTCGGATACTTAGCCAAACATTGCAATGCTTCTTTGGAAGCGTCTTCGTATCTCTTTTGCTTCAAATAGATTTCTCCGATATAAGAAGGCGCCAGTTCACTGTAAGCTGAGCCATCTTTAAGAGAAAGAAATCCTTTAAGGGCTGAATCATATTCTTTGTTTGTATAATCAATATATGCCAGATAATAGATACAGTCTCCGGAATATTTAGTGCCCAGATGTTGCAAAGTCCTGAACCAGGTGGACGACTGTACCAGGTCTCCTTTCTTAAGATCAGACATAGCCATACGAAACGTAGCATCCTGACATTCATCGGGACTTAATAGCTCTGGATTGCAGGCATTAAATTGTTTTGCTGCCGCTTCGTAATCTTTATCAAAATAAAGCGATGAAGCAATAAGGAAGTTTACCCGGTTTGTATGACGTGAATCAGGGTATTTATCAAGATAAGCTTTCAGCTCGGCTATGCGGTTCTTTTCATTTAGTTCATAAGAGGTGCACACAATCATGTATTCAGCTTCCTGAAGCAGATCAGCATCTTCTTTCTGATGGACAAATGTTTTGAGTATCTGACGAGCTGATGGATAATTCTTTTGTAGAAAAAGCTCTTTCCCATTTTCAAATGAACGGACGTTAGACGTTAGAGGTGAGGACTGCTGGGCAGTGATCAGTATGGGAGAGCCGCAGACAAATTGAAATACAAGCAGGGTTCTTCTTATTTTCATAATAACAGTAGTTTTTACAAAAATACAACCTTCCACTGAGTAAACAATAATAAGGTTGGTAAAAAAGCTAAAAGAACCTTACGTTTAGCAACAAATCAATTACTATTTTCCAACTTGCTTTAATTGAATGAATCGGACAAGACCTTTTCTTACAGAATCCAATCCGAAATCATCGGGGTTAATCTTATCTAAAGGAAGGAAAAAAGAATCGGCAACATCATCCTTGGCGTCAAATGAAGAACAGTCTCTTACTTCACAAATAAAAAACATATCCAACGTATGTACAGGAAAACCGGAATAAATATAGATATTGGGTAATGTAAACAGATAAATGGCTTCATCAACCTTCAGACTCGTCTCTTCAAGAACTTCACGAGCCACACCTTCTTCAGCAGTTTCATACATATCAATGAATCCTCCGGGAAGATCCAGTGTTCCTTTCTGTGGTTCTTTAGCACGGCGACACACCAACAACTCATTTTTTTCATTCAGAATAAAAGCAACCGTTGCCGATGATGGATTGAAATAATAAACGAATCCGCACTGAAGACATTTTTTTGATTTCACATTATTCTCTTCAAAATGAGAGGACCCACATTTAGGACAAAAAACAAACTGGGATAATGGATGCATAGGAGTATTGATTAAGTGAAAAACAAAAAAGCCCACATTTTACATGCAGGCTTTACGCTCTTCGAGTAGGACTTGAACCTACGACCCTCTGATTAACAGTCAGATGCTCTAACCGACTGAGCTATCGAAGAATTTGCATTCTGAAAAATTAAGTGGCTCTTCGAGTAGGACTTGAACCTACGACCCTCTGATTAACAGTCAGATGCTCTAACCAACTGAGCTATCGAAGAATGTTTCTTTTTCTAAAATGCGATGCAAAAGTAATAGGAATTATTGAAATATGCAATATCTTTGCAGAAAAAATTTTCAAATGGATAAAATAATTGGTTTAGGCAATGCCCTTGTAGACGTTCTTGCTACATTAAAAGACGACAGTATACTTCACGAAATGGGATTACCCAAAGGAAGCATGCAATTGATTGATGAGACTAAGCTTCAGCAAATTAACGATAGATTTTCTCAAATGAAGACTCACCTGGCAACGGGTGGATCGGCCGGAAATGCAATCTTAGGATTGGCAAGTCTTGGTGCCGGAACAGGTTTTATTGGAAAAGTAGGAAATGATAAATTTGGCGATTTTTATCGCGAAAATCTTCTAAAAAATAATATTGAGGAGAAATTACTGACCGGAGATATGCCTTCAGGGGTAGCTTCAACATTTATTTCGCCTGATGGAGAAAGAACTTTTGGTACTTATCTGGGAGCTGCCGCATCGTTGAAAGCAGAAGATCTGACCCTTGATCTTTTCCAGGGATATTCTTACCTGTTTATTGAAGGGTATCTGGTGCAGGATCATGAAATGATTCTTCATGCTATTAAACTGGCTAAAGAGGCCGGATTACAAATCTGCCTGGACCTTGCCAGCTACAATGTGGTAGAGAACGACCTTGAATTCTTTACTTTATTGATTGATGAATATGTAGATATCGTATTTGCCAACGAAGAAGAAGCTAAATCTTTCACTGGTAAAGAACCAGAAGAAGCTTTAAATATCATTGCTAAAAAGTGTAGCATCGCAATTGTAAAAATCGGGGCAAAAGGATCGTATATAAAGAAAGGAACCGAGGAAGTTCATGCAAAAGCTATTTTGGTAAATAATGTGGTAGATACAACAGGTGCAGGAGATTTCTTTGCTGCCGGATTCCTTTACGGACTTACCTGCGGATATGGACTTGAAAAGTGCGCCAACATTGGTTCTGTTTTATCCGGAAATGTTATTCAGGTAGTAGGAACAAATCTTCCAAAACAACAATGGGATGAAATAAAGTTAAATATTAACACAATTATTTCGCAGTAATGAGTTAATCATTTACTTTTATCCAGAATTCAAAAACAGCAGTATGAAAAATTTCCTTGTTAAAAAGATCGCCATCCTGGCCGGAATCGTTGTGCTGGGACTTACATTTTCAAGCTTTAAAGATGATGATAAGAATTTTCAGGTAACTAAAAACCTGGATGTATTCAATTCAATTTTCAAGGAGTTGGACATGTTTTACGTAGATACTATCAAACCGGACAAAAGTATTCGTACCGGAATTGATGCCATGCTTGAAGCATTAGACCCCTACACGGAATATTACGGAGAAGAGGATATGGGTGATCTTAATCTGATGATTAAAGGAAGTTACGGCGGTATAGGCTCGGTTATAGCTTACTATAAAGGAAGAGTAGTTATTGATGAGCCTTATGAAAATATGCCTGCTGCTAAATTAGGACTAAAGTCAGGAGATGTTCTTCTTGAGATTGACGGGAAAGATTTAAAAGGTAAATCTGTAGCTCAGGTCAGTGAGTTATTAAAAGGACAGATTGGTACTACTTTTATTCTTAAAGTAGAGCGCCAGGGAGTGAAGAAACCTTTGGAATTTAAACTGACTCGTGAGTCAATCCAGATTCCTGCAGTGCCATATTATAACGTTGAAGCAAATAACACAGGATATATTCAGTTAAGCTCTTTCACCGGAAAGCCAGCTAAAGAATTTAAAGATGCTTTTCTTGCTTTGAAAAAGAGAGGAATCACTTCACTGATTATCGACCTTCGTAACAATGGCGGTGGATTATTGGATGAAGCTGTTGAAATATCTAATATGTTCCTCCCTAAAGGGAAAGAAATTGTTTATACCCGAGGAAAAATGAAACAATGGGATAGAAGTTATAAAACTACTCACGATCCTATTGATCCAAACATCCCAATTACTGTTTTAGTAAACAACGGATCGGCTTCGGCATCGGAGATTCTGGCCGGTGCATTCCAGGATCTGGACCGTGCTGTAATAATCGGAACAAGAACTTTTGGAAAAGGGCTAGTACAAACCACAAGAAATCTACCTTATGGTGGTAGTCTTAAACTTACTACAGCTAAATACTATATTCCTAGCGGACGTTGCGTTCAGGCAATCGATTACAAACATCGTAATGAAGACGGTAGCGTAGGTCGAGTTCCCGACAGCCTAACCACTGTATTCCATACAGCAGCAGGCAGAGAAGTTCGTGACGGTGGAGGTATTACTCCTGATATGGAAATTAAAGCTGAAAAAACTCCAAATATTCTTTATTATCTGATAATAGACAAGAAGATTTTTGAGTACGCCAACGACTATTGCGTAAAGCACCCAACCATTCCTTCAGCACAGGAGTTTGCATTAACAGACGACGATTATAAAGCTTTCAAGGAAATGATGAGCAAATCAGACTTTAAATACGACCGCCAAAGCGACAAAGTTCTTAAAAACCTGAAAGAAGTTGCCGAATTCGAAGGATATATGGACGATGCATCGGAAGAGTTCAAAGCCTTGGAAAAGAAGTTAAGTCATAACCTTGACCGCGACCTGGATCATTTTTCAAAAGACATCAAATCGCTTATTTCAGCAGAGATTGTTAAGCGCTACTATTATCAGAAAGGCGCTATTGCTCAGCAACTAAAGAATGACGATGAGCTGGTAAAAGCTATTGATTTACTTAATAATCCAGAAAAATATAACGGTTTATTGAATCCTTCAAAAGGAAAACAAGAACAAAAAACTACGGCCGAAGTAAAATAAAGCTCTAGATATATTAAGATTGCATTAACCAGAAACTAATCATTTTATAAGGTTAAGTCAATCCAAACATGTACAAGATTGGAATTAAACATGTACAAGATCACTACTCGATCTTGTACATGTTTGTTTTATACCCTCCTTTAGAAATTACTAATCTCCCTTTTGGTATTAATAATTCCCCGAGTAATATACAGTAATTCATATTGCATGTATTCCATTATCATCAGCGAATCATTTTACAGCCAGACAAACATATCTGGTTATCAATACAATACATTTTCAAGGGTGGAGAGGGTGGAGAGAAATTGTTCTTTTTTCGTTCTGAGAAATCTACTTTTTAAAATTCCGCAATTTGCAGAATTTTAAAAAATCATTTTCTGGAAACCAAAAAAACTCTTTTTTACTCCACCCTCTCCACCCCTTTTGCAGCTTATTCAGCTAGGTCATTTTATAATCAGCTGAATACTAGTGATATAATTTTCAGTAGGTGGCAGAGGTGGCAGCAAAATAATACTTTTTCCGATTCTGAAAAATAAATTTTGGAAATTCCGCAAATTGCAGAATTTTCAAAATTTTATTTCTGGAAAGCCAAAAAGGTCTTTTTTCCTGCCATCTCTGCCACCTGATTAATGTCTGTCTTATTATAATATACTCATAAATAGGATATTAGTTTTAAAAACAGTTCGTCTTCACTTAAATTGTAAAAAATGATACAAATTCAACACAATTCATTACATTTGTCGAATACGGAGCAATTGCTCGAGTTATAGCACAGATATAAATTACATATGAATATAATAGATGCCTTCTTTTATTTAACGTATCAGTTTTTAATGAAACTAGGAAGAAGCGAGGATAATGCAAAATGGAGTGCTTTAATGCATACAAGTTTATATGTCTGTTTATTGATTGATTCTATGATCAAACTCATTGGATTGATTCATAATGACTCGATAATAAAATTGTATGCCTCATTAGGCTTTTGGGGACTTTTGCCTATTGATCTTATTGCTATGATTATACTTTATATTCGGTATTACAAATATAGTATACTTGAAAGATTTAATGATAGATATAAAAGGCTTAAGTCTAAGAATATGCTAAAAATATCAGTATGCATGTTAATGATTTGTTTCCCACTCTTGTGGTTTTATATAGCTAGAACTTATATTTCAGTTTATGTTTAATTTTACATTTAGAAAGTGAAATAGAAAAAATGAAGACATGCATCATATTTATATTAACATTGATAAGTTATAGTAGTATCGTTTCTGCCCAAAATAGTATAAAAACAGATACTATTAAATGGTCAAGTTTTCAAATAATTATTGAACTGCCATTAAACAATCATTCTAAGATTGAGACATATGAGGAAGGCTTTTTCCGAACTATAAGCTGTTCTGACTCTACAATAATAACAGTGCATTGTGGAACAATGGTAAACTTACCTCTCATTGATACTAACAAATACATCATAACCAGTAAGTTCGTATTAGGTGGAGATGTTAGAGTTTTGAGAGGATACAGTGCTTTCCCAAACAATGGAATAAGAAGAACAAAATATTTTAGGGAAGAAAATTACTTTAAGTATGGAATAACTGTTATGTATGAGAATGCTGACGAATCTAAATTGTGCTATTATGATTCTATCCTAAACAATATAAAAGTGATTAACATAACAAATCCATTAATAAAATAATATCATGCTATGCTGGAATAGCAGCAAACTCAACGAGGTCTTTGAGTAGTACGTCATTTATATCTTGTTTGGACTAGCTCCAAACATACAAGAGGAATGGAAGCCAAATTTTCAAAAGAAAACAACATGAAAAACGATGAAAGAAAAGAGATTTTTAAATATCAGATAATTATAATTGTGTTTTTGATATCTATTGTTCTTATAATGAGTTATTATGTTTATGATGCAAATCAATTAAAACAAGAACCCATTTATACGAAAGGATTAATTGTGGGGAAATTTAGTGGAACGCAAGGGCAAAGTAGATTCAGATATGAGTTTTATGTCAATAATGTCAAATATATAAGTAGCTACGGATACTCGTATAAGTATGACGATATTGATATTGGTGACACATGTTTTGTTGTTTATGCCCAAAGTAATCCTCAGAATTGTAAATTACTTAATATAATGTACGGAGGACGATCAATTATTAAACTAAAAAAGAAGTAGCATTAAGAATAGTTTTCTAAACAGGCCAACATCTCTTGATGCAAAAAATATTAATGAAGTTTTAAATACTAGTAAAATCTAGAATACCATAGAAAGAATAGAGCATTTGACAATCGTTATATTCAGTTTTAATACAACAAACAATGACAAAAAGATTTTTCACAATAATACTTATTAATATAATATTGCTGATAGTTTTTATAGCATATTATTCTAAACGAAGCAAAGAACTGGACGACTTGGCTTTATATCAAAAAAACATAGAACAAACGGATTCATTAAAGTGGCTGACATTTAGAAAGAAAGATACGATTGCATATAATAAACTACGTTCAATGTATTTAGATAAACCTAATGAAGGTGAATTATTATTTTATTCAATTGTTTTGGCAAATAGATCACATTATCCACAAGCTTATTTTGATGTTTATCACGAATTACGCTTCATAGAAAAAATGGAAAAGAATAAAATCTATAGTAGTAAAGAAACAAAGATGTTGATGATTGATTATTTAATAAAAGGTGCTAAGCTAGGTCATAAACAGTCAAAATACGAACTTGGAAAATTATATATTGAAGGGAAAGACTTACCACAAGATAGCACATTAGGAAAGAAACTTATGTCTAGTTCCGGATTAGCTATTAAAAAAAGATTCTGATAAAGAAATCAATCTTGAAAAAAGATTTCTGAGAACAAGTATTATTTATAATCTAAGCAATTGAAGTCAATTTAGAGGTTGGTCTTATCAAAAACATAAATAAGATGATAAAAAGAATAATTATAACTGGGTTAATTTGTATAATAACCATAATCTCAATTTGGCTTTATTTTCATCATAAATATTGCAGATACGACTGGGATGAAGTACATTCATTAAACTATACTCGCCCTATTAGCGAGTTAAAAATACTTGTTATTGAAAAGAATGATAAAGAAGCATATGGAGAACTCCAGACTGCATATTTAAATGAGCTATATTATCCTGGAGAGTATGTTTTTTACTCTCTTTTAATGGCTAATAAATGTCATACACGAAGGGCTTATTATCGTGTTTTCTATGAATTGAGAAAAGCCGAGGTCCTTCTAGGAGAAGATTTTTATGACAAAGAAACAAGAACATTTATGCTTGATTATTTAAAAAATGGAGCCACTCTAGGTGATAAACTGTGCATCAAAGAACTTGAAAAATTATATATAGAAGGTAAGTATGTTCCTAAAGATACTACACTAGGTAAAAAGCTTATGGGTGGTTATGGATTTTAAAGTCATAAAACGTTAAGAAATTAAATTATGAAAAAAATAATATTCATATTGCTGTTGCTAAATGCCTTCTGCGTAATAAAAGTAAAGTCTTGTAATACAGATTGTGACGTAAATATTGACTCGTTATTCAAGAAGAATCTTTCTTCAATAAAAAAAATGACGAGAGGTTCATCAAAGGATGTATTAGTAAAAAAAAGAGAGATTATTAAATTCTTATACGTTATCTCACTTTTATCAGATCTAGATTTTATGCCAGACACACATAAGCCTGTTGTAAATACTAAAACAATATTAGCAATAGAGAGTTGGTATAAGAAAAAGAAAAAGTATATCACATGTGAGAAAATTAAAAAAGCATATTCATTATTACTTCCTCCTCCGTTTAAGAATATAGAAGAATTAGATAAGTATTCAGATGAATTGGATCAATTGAGAATAAAAGAATAGTTACTATTATTCTAATAGATTCATAAATAAGACTTTATTTTTAAAAACAATACAGCTTCACATAAATTATAAAAAACAATATAAATATAGCACAATTCATTACATTTGTCGAATACGGAGCAATTAATAGAGTTATAGCACAGATATAAACTACTTGTGGATATAATAGATACTTTCTTCAATTTAACGTATCAGCAATTAATGAAACTAGCAAGAGGCGAAGGGCAATGCAAAATGGAGTGCTTTAATGCATAACCATCTGAAGAAAAAGAAAAGTGAATTTGTTTAATAATGCAATATATAATTAAACCAGTTATGAGTAAATTAAATTTAGAGTTAATATTAATTTTCTGTTTTTTTTCTTTTATACAATGTCAGGCAGGAACAAATACAGATGAAAGTAAACCTACCGTTGTATTAAATAATACTATTAAAGACAACAAATCGAAAACCACAAGATTAGAACATTGCTTGATTGGGAAATGGTTTATACCGCATGCTGCTGACATAAACATCACGTTCAATAAAGACAAAACCTTTGTTTTTAATGATTTCAATATAAGAACAGAGGAAATGGACGTTTTGCATGGAACCTTTGAATTAAATGGCAATAAATTGATATTAAAGTACGGCAACAAACCACAACAAACATTTAAGTTTGAAAAAGGGAAAGGAACAGATGATAATTACTATATTACAAAAGATAAAAATTATTATTTTGTAAAAGGTGATTAACAGAACAAATCCAAAAACAAAATATGAAGGAGAAACATCTTATATTATTCATTTTTACAGTGTTCGCATTCAATAGTTGCAGTCTAATAAATAGAACAAAGACCCATAGCGCTAATCCTATCTCAAAAAGTGAAAGCTTTGATGAGTTTTGCAAATTATTCTACTCGGATAGTTTATTTCAACTAAATAGAATTATTTTCCCACTAGAGAATGATAAAAAAATAGAAAAAGAATATGCAAGCGCCTTAAAAGATTCTGATAACATAGAAATTCATAAAAAGAATAATTATCATCCATATAATAAAAATAATTGGGTTTTTCTAAATAATGCTTATTTCAAAAACAATGATAGTATAGCAATAATTGAGGGCATAACATATAAAAGAAGATTTCATAAAACAAATAAATTTATTGAAGAAAATCTTATATATGCAGATGATGAATTTGTAATGGTTAAATTGAAATTTAAATCTATAAATGGCAAATGGTATTTAATCGATTATATAGACGGATTTGCAAACTAAAGAATAAGATGTAAATATAGTTCCTAGATTCGGCGAAATGTCTTTTATTGGAGATTTCCCTTCTTTATATATTGTTTATCTTACCAGTATATAGCATTGAAGACAGTTATTGGATTCTGTTTCTTATAGAGACATTTATAAAGATAAAAGATGAAACAAATTTTAGCACTCACTTTATTCTTAATTCTAAGCTATTCTTGTGATAGGCAGACTATAGGAATGAAACAATCTAATTTAGACACATTAGTTTATGATTCACTTTGTTCGGTTGTGCAAGAAAATTCAATAAATAAGCTTAAGGGCTTGGAGATTAAATATTATAATGATAGCATAAAAATAATACATATCTATAGAAATGAAGCATCATTGTATACTAAATATTTCAGGAAAGGGCCGGCATTTGTTGAATACAGAAAAGAATTTGTAACAGATATTGATTCAGATACAGTCTTATTTATTGCAAAACATGATACAACATTTGTTTATGATAAATTTATGAAGAATTTTGGATTTGATGCTTTTATTCCATTTATATTAGGATTTAATAAAGGGAGGACAAAGATTACGATAAAAAAAGTTGGTAATGTATATATTAGGAATCTTCGTAGTTTAGACGTCCCATCTTATAATGAAAATTATTATTATGATAGTAATTTTCATTTACTTAGATTTGAATATTCTTATAGAAAGAATAAATTTGTGTACAAAAAAGCTATAGATAATTAACCATAATGACTTTTGGTGAAGGAATTGGTAATTCTGATAATAGGTACAAGTATAATGGTAAGGAACTTGATCGTATGCATGGGTTTGACTTGTATGATTATGGGGCACGAATGCAAAATGGAATGCAGTTTACGACTATTGATCCTTTGGCAGAGAAGTATTATTCTATTTCACCGTATGCGTATTGTAAGAATAATCCTTTAAACAAAATTGATCCAGATGGCAATAGCTCTCAATATAATTGGGATACTGGTAAGTATGAAGACGAATCAGGTAATGAGGTTTCTTGAGAGGATGTAGAAAATGAATATGGGATAGGGCAAGCGAAAGATGAATCTAAGGGAAAAGATGTATCTGATGATTTAAGCGAAAATGGAGAATCTGGTGCACCAAAAACTCATAATCGTAAATTTAAGATCGGAGGATATCCAAATGATCCATCACTAATTAATGTATATCCAGAATTTGATTTGTTTTTATTATTAATTAATCGAATCAAAGGCTTATTTTACAAAAGCTCTGTTAAGGTTATAGAAGCCGCTGAAACGAGTACAACTACTGTAGGTCGTTGGATGTCAAGAGCTTAATATGATATAATAGCAAATACAGGAGAATGGTTAAAGGTGTAGGAGGACAAACTTTTGTTACAACAGGAGGAGCAGATGCTTTTACGGCTGCAGCTAAAGGTTCTGTTTATGCAGAATTTCAAGTTCCGACAAGTAGTCTTTTGCAAGGAGGGCAAGTAAATTGGTTCAAGGTAATTGATCCAAATGCAGGTAGAGCAATGCAAAATGCCTTACTAAAACAGGGGGAAAATTTTTGCCACAAATTCAAAATCTTTCACCAATTTTAAAAATTAAGTAATTATGGGAAAAGTAAGAGATTTGAATTGGTTTAAGAACGAGATGTCACCAAATTTAAAAGAGTATGAATTGGTGTATAAGTTTTTTAAAAAAGGGGATTTTGGCTCTTTAAATCAGGTTGAGTTTAATTCTAAGAAAATCGGTGGAAATATAGATTTTTGGGGATTAGGTTGGTTAGGTATTTTTGTGTGGAATTACGAAACAGAAGAAGAAGTCTTAAATATTCTTTTAGAACCACATCAAGAAGCAGAGAAGGAAAAAGCCTTTGATAAATTACAAGAATTATTATAGTGATAAAGCCCCGATTTTTGAAGTGGCCCCAAAAAGTTGGACGGGTTAAACATTATCCAGTTATTGAAAGAGTTCGGTATTGTACTGGACTCTTTCAATAACTGGGACTTATTCATTACAACGCTTTAATCTTAACATTTTTAATAAAAGCATCCAGTGTATAAAGGATGTGGTTACGGCCTTCCTCGTTCATGCTTTCAATCTCGTTAAAATGTTTGAGCATCTCCGGTTTTTTGAAGACGTTTTCCTGCTCCATCTACCCCAACAGATATCCGACCGTTGTGTCAAGCAGTTTTGCAATCTTTTTAGCCACATCGATAGATGGGGTCATCTCGTCCCGCTCGTACCTTCCGATAACAGAAGTAGAAGTGTTTAGCATTTTAGCTAGTTCCCCTTATGATATTTTTTTTGCCTTCCTAAGAGCGGTTATCTTATTGCCGAAAGTATCCATGATTTAACTCCTAAAAGAGCTATAAAGCCCTGTTTTTACGAATATCGGCAAATGTACAAACCTTATGCGAGCTAAAAAAGGTTTGATATAGTTTTGCCATTAAACTTTTATTCGGTATTTTTGACTCAAATGAGAGCTAAAATAAATTTTAAACTTTTTCCATGGCAAAACAGGTATTCCCAACAATCTTGCGAGAAAGTCAGCAGAACATTTAGCCTCAAAGGTAATTAATATACAATCGCTGATGAAAGGCTTGTCCCGAACAGATGCAAGAACTGTAGAACAGGCATTAATAGAAATTCACGGATTAAGTAAAAACGGTGGAACATTGTTCAATAAGATAAATAGTATTTCATCTACCAATCCAGCGTATAGAGCACAACTGCAAGGGGGGGGTATAAACTTTTAAAATCAATTGGGTATTAATGGCAAGGATTAAAGAAGGTGATATTTTTGAAATCAATACTCCTAATGGAAAAGCATATCTACATTACATCTATAAGGATAATACAACAGGCGATTTAATAAGGGTTCTGCCCGGATTATATTCTGAAAGACCAGCCAACTTTGATAAGTTGGCTGGCTCTAAAGAACGATACATGGTATATTTTCCTCTATCAGCAGCTAACAAGCAGAATATTATAGAACATGTTGGCCATTATCCTGTTGATAATTTTAAAAAGCCCAAATACATGAGAACAGAACATATCGTAAAGGGGGAATTTTTGGGCTGGCATATCATTGATACAGAGACATGGCAAAGACAACTGGTAAAAACTCTTACACCAGAACAAAAACAACTATCTCCCTGGGGAATTTGGAATGATACCCTTTTGATTGAAAATCTGGTTGATGATTGGGAATTAGAAAAATGGTGTTAGTTGTTTAGTTCTAACAGGTAATCCTGAATAACCTTTGGCAAGGCTTTGATAGGGAACAAGCTATTAACTTCATTTTCGTTCAGTTTCTTTTTGTCAATACGGCTCAAACTCATCTCAGTATGGTATTCTCCTAATACATTATCAAGCAAAATGAAAGTTGCGGCAGAAATTACAAATTCTCTTGTACCATCTTCAAATATTGGGCTGAACTCAAAAACAAGGTCGGGATGAATTTTTTCTAACTTTGTTTTAAGCTTAGAAAGAACGGAAATAAAGCTCATTTTAGAGGTGTGTTATATGCAATATCACGCTAAACCAGGCTTTAGTAGGGAAGAAACCCTCTTACAGGAAATGAAATTAAAGACAAGAAGCTTTTTCCTTGTATTTTTACAGAGTATAAAGGGGTGAAATTTTCTATATTCTCAGGAGCAGAAAAGTATTTTTGCAGTAATGATTCTACTTCTCAAACCATATATAATAAAAATTACAGCTATGATGATGATAATATGAGATTATGGGTTGTATCAGATAGTTTCAATATAGTAACAGTTAAAGATTATCGATACGCCTATCCTTTTATGCCCTTACCCTTAGTGCATATAAGGCAAAAATAATTAAAATAAAACGCAATAAATAGAGCAAACTTCGTTCATTAAAAAAGATCGAGACAATTTAAATAAAATTCAGAATAATGTTTGCATTACTATTTTTGGTTACGGAAGTCTAAAAGTATTGAAGATAATAGAGAGGTTACACAAAATAAGCAGGCCACATATCTTGATGCAAAAAAATAATACTAAATATAAAATGGATATCTTTGTAAAATACACTATCCCATATTGGGTCTTGCAATCATTGATAATGCTTTTTTCATCATATCAATAATCACTTTAACTTTAATTGTAAGAGAGTAAAGGTTTTGCTGCCTTTGACGTTTATCATACTAATTTTATAGGAGATAGTGTAACAGATAAATCAACAATTGAACCGTTATACTTCCAGTGCATTTAACTTTGTAAAAGCCAGTGTCGATACTCTTGAATACACTTATAATCCAATGATGATTTATCAAAAGATTCTCACAGGAAAATAGCGAAAAATTCAATACAATTCATTATTTTTGTCGAATACGCTATCGATTTATTGAAAACCTAAATTCGCTATTCCACACACATCGCTAGTTGAAGAGTGAAAAAAAAGGTAAATAACTTTAATATCTAAATTGCTAATCAATTATAGGTAAATATTCGATCAAAATGAAAATAGTGAAAATTATAATCATCATAACAACTATTCTTATTGGGCTTTTTATGTGTAAAAGTCCAGCAAATGATAAGAAAAAGAATTATGAGAAAGTTACCTTTAATTATTATAAAGAAAATAAAATAGAAGGCAAAATTATTTATATATTAGATACTACTTTAAATTTTAAAAATCAGCTAATAAAAATATCAGATAAAGATAAAACGATGTATATACTTTACCACAAAAACACAGAAAGTGGGAAATATATTATTGAAAATAATTTTGTAGTCAAAAAAGATACTAGTAAACAGTCTTACGTTATAAGAGATAAGATCGCAAATAAAATGAATTATATATATGAAACTAATTTTTGCTATAAATCCCAAAATACTATTATCCAAGTATATGAGTTGCGTTCAAATCTGACGAACTCCACTAGCTATATATTCTGGAATAATGAACTTGGCTTAATTGGAATATGTAATCGTAGATTTATTTCTTTGTTAGATAAAAACTCTTTCTGTAATGATAATGCGAAAATTAAAGCAATGACTGACTTTATTTTAGAATTAATAAAAAGAAATACCCCTATCGATTACAAAGAGGGTGTCCAACTACAATAATTCCAAGATAGCTATGGCAGATAGAGATTTTGATATAGTCGCTAAAGAGCAATTCAGTTTTCTTCAATCTGAGTTTGGATTTAATTTATTGAGGTGTAATAAGGAAGATTGGGGTTATGAATTGCTTTATACAAATAACACGACAGGTGTGAAAATCACCTATGAATATCAGGTAGCTTATATATTTTTTATGGTTTACCGTTTAATAGATGGAGAGTTCTGTGAAAATCCCAGAAACATAAATGAAGATACTATTCTTAATGGCTATGGACTTGATGATATAATTAGTGTGCAAAATACTGAAGCATTGATTAAGCCAGCTTATGAATATGGAGAGAAATCTGAATATTATAACGAAGATAAGGGGTTAGCGCTGTACACATCGGCTTTTGCGAAGAATTTAAAGATATTTGGAGGTAACGTACTTCAAGGTGATTTTGCAATTTTTTCAGATGCCGACAAAATAGTTAAGAAACGAATTAGAGATTATAAGCTCTAAACAAAAGCCTCGGGAAATTTAAGTAATGCATTATCTTAAATAACAAAAAGATAGGGAACCAAAAAAGCAGATTCAACTCTATATTACCCCAATGGTAAATATATCAGGAAAACAAAATAAGAATAAATAAGATGAAAAAAATAGTAATGTTTGCTTTTATTTTACTTCTAATAAGTTGTAAGAGAACTGATCCAAGATTATATTCTAGAATAAATCTCAAGCCTGAGCTCTCTATCATTGTTGATTCATTTATTAAAGTGATTCCTCATGGCAATATTTATAATGAGATATATATAGATAAAGAAGATCCTCACAATTATTCTATAATTCTTTATAGTGGAAGAAATTCTCTTGCAGGAAAAGAAATTAAAGACAATAAGCTTTTTCCTTGTGTTTTTACAGAGTATAAAGGGGTGAAATTTTCTATATTCTCAGGAGTAGAAAAGTATTTTTGTAGTAATGATTCTACTTCTCAAACCATATATAATAGAAATTACAGCTATGATGAAGACAATATGAGATTATGGGTTGTATCAGATAGTTTCAATATAGTAACAGTTAAAGATTATCAATACGCCTATCCTTTTATGCCTTTGCCTTTGAAAAATGAAGAAGAAACTTTCTCAAAACCAATAATTAAAAGATAAACAAGTAAATTATTCCTATTTTTTATATAATGAGAAGAAATTAAAATTGATAAAACAACATGAAGAACGATGAAAGTAAAGAGGCTTTACAGTATCAGATAAGTATAATTGTGTTTTTGATATCTATTGTTCTTATAATAGGTTATTATATTTACGATGCAAATCAATTAAAACAAGAACCAATTTATACGAAAGGATTAATTGTGGGAAAATTTAGTGGAACAGAAGGACAAAGTAATGTTAGATATGAGTTTTATGCCAATAATGTCAAATATATAAGTAGCAGCGGATACTCATATAAGTATGACGATATTGATATTGGCGATACATGCTTTGTTGTTTATGCCCAAAGTAATCCTCAGAATTGTAAGTTACTTGAGATAATGTACGGAGGACGATCAATTATTAAACTAAAAAAGAAGTACCATTAAGAATAGTAATCTTACAATATAATGAGAAAGTGATAAATCAAATCTATGAATAGTCAATTATCTTTTTGATTATCAATGAAAAATAAAACCAATTTTGGGAATAAGTAACAAACAATTTCAACAATCACATATGGAATGGGCAATTAAAATAATGAAAGTGGGTTTCTTGACGTTTTTGGCTGGAATAGTTTGTTGTGGATTACTATTCATCTTTTTATAAGAACCTTTATCGAATCAATTCGGCTTCCTAACCTGGTTATTAATAATTATATTAATGCTAGCTTGTTTAAATATCCTCTTTGTCTTTCTTTTATATTTTACAGCATATTTTTTGCGATGTGATATTAAAGAGAACCTATTTCTGTTGAAATATTTATTATTGGAGATTTTTCTTATTTATATATTGTATATTCTATCCATATATAGTAGTATAGAAAGTTATTGGCTTATGTTACTTACCCCATTTGCTACTTTGTATGTTTTATCGTTAATTGTAATATTAATTATAAGCCGTCGTCATGAAGTAGGTTGATATACTTGAAAAGCATGAATCCTAAAAAGAAGAGAAAATAAAAGAACTTATTTATGATATATACAAAACTTTTAATCTTGTTTGTAATGTTAATCTTTAATGGATGTATCCATAAAGGAAATGGTGATAATATTAGTAGAAGTATAAAGAAGGAGCCACATAAAGTGATTTTGAAAAAAGAAAAATTTGATGAATTTTATAAACGATTCTATTCTGACAACAACTTTCAAATTTCACGTATTTTATTTCCATTGCCTGGTGCTAATTCAGATGTTATATATGGTGATGCAGTTGTTGAAGATCAGGTAAATGATACTTTTCTTATAAAGAATAATAAATTCTATTGGCAAAAGAAAGGATGGATCCCCTTAAAAACTCTTCATAGCCATGATAAGGAGTTTATTAAAACGATCGAAAAGGATAATGATATTATTCGTGAACAGATTCGTTCGAGAGAAACCGATTGGGTTATTACAAATCAATTTTCGTTAATTGGGGCCAAATGGATGCTGACTTACCATAGTGATGAATGGTATTGATAAACTTTAATTGCAAGAGAGTAAAGCTTTTGTTGCCTTTAACTGTTTATCATACTAATTTTATAGTAAATACAGATGCATCAGAATATGAACCTTCATACTTCTGTACATTCAATTCTCCTTTGCAAAGTTGTGCAGCTCTTGAATATACTTACGATGCCAATGGATATTTAACAAGAGATTCTCACAAGAAAATAGCAAAAATTCAATACAATATATTAAATTTGCCAAGTGCGTTACAATTTATTCAAGGCCATACTACAGAATATCTTTATGATGCTTCTGGAGTAAAGCGGAGAGTAAAGCAAATAACTGCAGTACCGGATATGTTTGTCTCTATGGGAACAATTCGCCCAGTATCAAATGATTCTATAAAGGAAATTAACCAGACGGATTATTGCGGTAATATGATCTATGGAAACGGAACTCTGAGCAGAATACTTGTTGATGGCGGGTATATAACAATGAGCGGTACAACGCCCACTTATCATTACTATATTCAGGATCATCTGGGAAATAACCGCATAGTATTCAATCAAAGTGGAACGATTGAGCAGACTAATCATTACTATCCTTTCGGCATGACTTTCGGTGAAGGTGTTAATAATTCTGCTAACAGATATAAATATAATGATAAAGAATTAGATCGTATGCATGGATTGGACTTGTATGATTATAATGCACGAATGCAGGATGGTATGCGGTTTACTACTATGGATCCATTGGCAGAAAGTACTCCTAATATTAGTCCCTATGCCTATTGCTTTAATAATCCAGTAAACGCCGTTGACCCTGATGGAAGGGATAGTTATTTGCTGGTATGGTTTTCAAAAGATGGTGAGACAGGACATTCTGGTATTGCAATAGATAATTATAAAAGACAAGAGATTAAAGATAGTAAAGGAAACGCTGTTTTGGATAGCAAAGGAAATCATACTTATGAAATGGTAAAAGACGGAACAATGACTTATTACGATTTGTGGCCTAATAATCCAGTTGGAAAAACTGAACTACAAAGCGATGTAAAATCGGACTATTCAAAAGGGGTAAAAATAAATTGCTTATCTGATTTAACAACAAAAGACCCAACAGGTTCAAGAAATGGAAATGTGAGCGCAGAAGGTAGAGCCACAGATGGTATTGTGCGTGTAAATACAACTTACGAACAAGATTCAAAAATTAAAAACTATGCTTCTACAACGGCACGTTCAGGAAAAGCATATAAAGCAAGTGATTTTAATTGCTCAACATTTGCCGAAAGTGCATTAAAGAGTGTTTTCCAAAAATTAGATGCAAGTCAATATGTAAATGTCCCTTTTCCACTAAATACGATGTATAATGATACAAGAGTTACAGCACCCAATAATTTGTATAATGCTGTAATGAAATTGTCAGGTGCAAAAAATATTAAGGGTCCAAAATCTGTTATTGCTAAACCTTATTTAAAATACTATGGAAAATAAAAATTGGGGATTATATTTTACAACCATATTTACTTTGATTATGTTTTCTTGCACTGAAAATAAAAATACAATTTTAGAAACTCCTTTTGTTGTAGTTGTAAAATTGGTATCAGCAGAGCAGGATTTATATTTTGATGAAGCTAAAAAATATATTGACATAGTTCAAGTATATAAAAAAATAGGGTCAAAAAACCCAGAAGAAGACTGGAAAAAACTGATAAAATTTCAGTACAACATTGGTAAAGATAAAAAAATTTCAAATAATTTTGGGTATTATCAATATGATATAGAGGAAACCATCTTAGAAAATAAAGCAAAAGTTTGTTTTAAAAGAAAAAAAGACAACAAAAGTCCAGAAATAATTTATGGATTAGAAAGACGACAAAATAAATGGATTGTTATTTCTATTGATTATTCAAAGTAAAAATTTTGTTTAAATCAATAATTCAATTTTTCAGCCCGCAGTTGCGGACTGTTTTTTCGGGGGGCTTGTATGTTTCCCCCGTATATTAGAGATATTGCTATATGGCTAAGAAAACCTTGACAAGGCATATAAAGTAAGTCCTGATGGACTTTGGTTAACTAAATAATTGGAGCTATGGAGAACGAAACTTTTAAATATGATATTCTTTTCTCAAATGGCTTTAAGCTAATTGACAAAGACACTTCGGAGTATTTTGGGGATTATTATAAGACGTATTCAAATGGCGAAATAATAATTAGGTTTAGTAGTTCCCAATCCTTTAAAACTGTTGATATTAGTAAAGTTTTAGATGTTAGCCGATGGATAGATTTAGCTTTAATCAAGGCTTTGATAAATGATGAACAAGATTTATCAAAGGTTACAGCAGTAAACGAATACAATGATTTTTTGGAAAACCATCTTCCAAAGATTTGCGACTTGTTGAGTAAATCAAATTATTACTCTACCAAGAAGAAAATAGAAAAGTTGGAAGATAAAAGAGCAAAGCAAATGTTTCCAAATTTATAAAGCAAAAGCCACCTTACAGCTTGGACAAAAGATGCATAAAGCGTATAAAGTTGGAGATGTAGTAGAAGGAGTTTAGATGAAGGAATTTAGGGGGGATTTCTGGTATAATTCCAGACTTCGTAGATTTCAGCACAAAAACCATATATGAGTTGAAGCCGTTTAATCCAAGAGCAATGCAGCAGGATTGGAAGCAGCTGTACAAACACCAAAGCCTATTTGAACAAAATTATGGTGGTACTTGGAAAATCGTTTTAGACTCCTATTAAAAATTTTGCAAATGGAAAAGAAGAATTTAATAAAACTCTTAGATGAAATATTTGTTCCCCTTGGTCTTAAGCAAAAGGGAAACAGTTGGGTTTTTAACGGCAAGGAACTTTCTAAAATAATCAACTTACAGAAGTCAAACTATAGTAATGCTTTCTATATTAACTATGGTTATATAATAAATGGTCTTGAACTTACAACAACGACACATGTTGGAAATCGGTTGGCATCTACCGACAAAGAGGAACAGAAAAGGATAACCGATTTGCTAGACTTTGAGACGGAGATACCGACAGACCAAAGGTTAGCTGAATTAAAGGTATTTATCACTGGTAAGATAGCTACACAAATAAAGTCAATGAACACTGAAATAGACTTGTTAAACGAGTTAAAGAAGCGCCAGCATTTAAACGATATACCTTTGGTGGTCAAAAAGCATTTTAATTTGACTGCGTTGACTTTGAAATCTGAGTCGTATTCTTTTCTTTCTCCCATAATTAATTAAAACATATAGCTTAACTTTATGTTCGATTTTAGTTAGCAACTCCACTTCAC